>Ga0315274_10003482_pt1 | contig 23418 bp, 12 predicted proteins | sample YL17G02_20_MG_FD_203700 | JGI IMG/M metagenome (GOLD analysis project Ga0315274, IMG submission 203700) | Sediment microbial communities from Yellowstone Lake, YNP, Wyoming, USA - YL17G02_20 | ecosystem: Environmental > Aquatic > Freshwater > Lake > Sediment | place: USA: Wyoming | collected...
CCTCTGCGTCTTTGCGTGAAACTCAATCCTCTATCATCGGCGTTTATCTGCGGTTCCAAGCCATCCTGTGTATAAAGAGCCCTTGCCTTCGAGAAGACGGGCCCTTGCGAGTACATGCTCCATCATGGAATTGCTGATACGTAGTATATCAGATGGGGATTCGTGAAGTCAACTATGTTAGTTCGAAGGTGTGCAGGCCGCCGAGGGGAGTGATGACCTCGGCCGCCAGGGGGAGGCTCCTCGGAAGATAGTACTGTTCGACCATGTTGTCGACGACCGTCTGGGCCTGTTCGGATTTCACGATGGCGACGATGCAGCCGCCCATGCCAGCCCCGACCAGTTTCGCGCCTACCACGCCCGGCGTTGCCAAAGCGATATCGACGAGCGTGTCCAGCTCGGGCAGACTGACGTTGTAGCCGCCCCCCTGCCGCCAGAGGCAGGCTCGCTCCACCGGCTGGGGGTCGCCCGATTCAAGATCGCGGATCAGGGCGTCGATCCGCTCGTCGGGATAGCTGTTGTCGATGGGCACGCGAGTGCCATCGACCAGTCTTGTCACGCGGTCGCCGTCGTGAGAGATGTTCATCAGCTCGCCGAACCGACCTACATTGCCGCTGTGAAGGCACTGCGAAACCATGTCCGCACGAATGCACTCGCCGATGCCATAGAGACACACCTGGCGAATCGGGTAGCCCTCCGCCGGCTCATCATGGCTGCGAAAGACACGCCGCATCTTGTGCTCGTCCTCGGGCAGCTCTCGCAGCAATTCGTCGCGGCGTGCCGATATGGGCAGCGACCGCACGATTCGGTAGATCTCGCTCTCGCCAACGCCGAGCGTGTCGCGATTGACGTCCCGCAGGTGTTCGAGCTTGTCGGCATACTGCGGAAACTGCTTCTTGATCAGCATCAGGCCGAAGATGTACGCGGCCACGCGGGAGTTGAACGCGCTGCGTGCCCCGACCTGCTTCTTCGCCTCGATGAGACTGTTGGCGAGCACGAGGCTGTAGCCGGCAGGGACCGGGACAGTCTCGACGCTCGTGGCGAACGCGGCGGCGTGGAGAATAGCGTTGGGCTCGGCGAATATAATGGCGGCGTGGTCGCTGCTGCCTCCGCGCGTGCCGACGTACCATTCCGCGTAGCCGCAATGCCTGACCATGTCGGTGCGGCTGATCTCCAGCGAGTTCAGCCGGGCGACCGCCTCCGCCGTCGCGACGACAACCGCCGAGGAGGAGCTCAGCCCAACCGCTCGGGGGATGTTGCCGTAGAACACCATGTCCATGCCCCGGATGGGCGGCCTGAACGCTCCGCTGCCATCCATATGGACGTTCTGCAGGTACAGGACCGCCGCACGGATGTAGTTCGACCACGTGATCGAGGGATCGTCCTTTCGCTTCTCGATCTCGGCTAAGCACCAGGAGTCCCAATCCTCGACCTGCTCCCCTGCGGGTAGACACTGCCGGATTCGGAACTGCTCGTCCGGGAACTGGCTGGACTCGACGTTCCGGGCCGCCACCAGATCGTCCTCGCGCGGCGCCGCGATCAGCCACAGGTGGTTGACGGCCACGGGATTGACGGAGCCGCCGCGATGATCTATGTGCGTGCCGAGGATATTGACGCGCCCGGCCGTGCGAATCACGAGGACTTCTCGGTCCGGGCCGTGAACGTCGCCGAACACCCGCAGCGCGCGGGCGCACATGCGGGCCGCCTGCTCGTGCAGGTGCGCCCTATTGGCACAGATCTGCCGCAGCGCCCGGTTGAACCGGCTGCCGGGGGCCTCAACCGCCCGGATCCACTGCCTTAACGGATGCAATGCACCTGCCCGTGACACCATCGACTTAGACCCACGATTTACAATCTGCTCTGGCCGATTTACAATTGGTCGGCCGATATCCGAGCCAGAATAGTAAATGGTAGATGGCAAATGGTAAATCATAAATCCGATGTCATGCTTCCCGGCCTGGTGGACCTGCAGGTCAACGGCTACAAGGGTGTGGACTTTTCCGGCACGGACTTGACGCCAGAGAATTTCGCATGGGCATGTCGGGAATTACGGAACGCGGGAACCACGGCCTTCCTGCCCACCCTGATCACGAGCCCCCCCGACATCTACGAGCGGAACCTGCCCATCCTCGCGAGCGTGATCAACACAGGGGAGTTTCAGGGCCGCGTGCTGGGCATCCACCTGGAGGGGCCCTTTATCTCCGCTCAGGACGGGGCGAGAGGGGCGCACGACGCCCAGTGGGTCAGGAAGCCCGATGTCGCCTGGCTTGAAGAGCTCATCCGTTTCGCCGACGACAAGGTCCGACTCATTACGATCGCCGCCGATCAGGATGGGGCCGAGGACCTGGCTCGCTGCGCCGTCCGCCACGGGATCGCCGTGGCACTCGGGCACCACATGGCCAACGAGCAGGACCTGGAGAGATTGGTCGCTGTGGGGGCGAAGGCCCTGACGCACCTGGGCAACGGCGTGCCCGCCCTGCTGAGCCGGCATCAGAACCCCGTCTGGGCCGGCCTGGCGAACGACGACCTCTCAGCAACCGTGATCGCCGACGGGCACCATCTGCCGGCTTCCATGCTCAAGACCATCCTGCGAGCCAAGGGCACCGAGCGATGCATCATCATCAGCGATGCGTCGCCGCTGGCCGGACTGCCGCCGGGGGACTACTGGTCGATGGGCGCGCAGGTCCGCCTGGAGGAAAGCGGCAAGCTGCACAACCCCGCGACCGGCTACATGGCCGGGTCGTCCGCGACGATTCTCGCCTGTGCGAATCACTTGGTCTCGCTCGGCTTGGCAGGCTTCAACGAGCTTGTCACGATGTTCTGCTACAACCCCCTGAGGCTGCTGGACCTCTCGCCGAACCAGGTGCCGGCGGCGAAGGGGATGTTCTTCGATGCGAGACAGCGCCACGTTTTTCAGGAATGAGTGGGCCCAAAAACAGGACCTGCCGGACCGATAGGACCTGTCTCAGACAGAGGCTTCGAGATGAGAAATCTGATTCTGCAAATCATGTGTGCAACGTGTCTCGTCGGCGGCAATTCCCAATCGGATTTGAGGCTATGGTATGACACGCCCGCCAAGGAGTGGACGCAGGCGCTGCCGGTGGGCAACGGCAAGCTGGGGGCCATGATCTTCGGGGGCTCCGCCCGCGAGCGGCTGCAATTCAACGAGGACACCCTCTGGACGGGCCGGCCCCGCGACTACTCGCATGAAGGCGCCGCCCAGTACCTGCCGGTCGTCCGGCAACTGCTGTTCGAGGGCAAGCAACGCGAGGCCGAGAAACTGGCGATGGAGCACATGATGAGCGTGCCGCTGCGCCAGGAGAAATACCAGCCCTTCGGCGATCTGTACCTGGACTTCGCCGGGCATGAGGAGGTCAGTCAGTATCGGCGGGAGCTGGATATCGATGAGGCGATCGCTCGCGTGCAATATCGCGCGGGGGACGTGGCGTTCACGCGCGAAGTTTTCGCCAGTTATCCCGATCAGGCCATCATCATTCACTTGGAGGCTGAGAAGCCGGGCGAGCTGCAATTTGCTGCCGCGCTCGGCACGCCGCACGAAAGCAACGAGGTCTCCGTACTGGGCAGGGACACGCTCGTCCTGCGCGGCCGAGTCGGGGACTACCTCAACAAGCAGCTCAACCAGACGATGCCGAGCGTCCTGAAATTCGAGGCACGCGTGCAAATCCGCACGAAAGGCGGCGAGATGATCCCGGAGGGCAGGAAGATCACAGTCCGGGGTGCGGACAGCGCCACGCTGGTCCTCGTCGCCGGCACGAGCTTCAAGAGCTTCAACGACGTTAGCGGCGACCCGGGCCAGGTATGCAGCGCGAGGCTCGACGCGATGTCAGGCACAAGCTACGACGACCTGCGGGCCAGACATGTGGCCGATTACCGCACGCTCTTTCGACGAGTAGGACTCGATCTCGGAACGACGGACAAGGCGACATTGTCCACGGACGAGCGGATCAGGCAATTCGCCGGTGGCGGCGATCCGCCGCTTATGGAGCTGTACTTTCAGTATGGCCGCTACCTGCTGATTGCGAGCTCGCGCCCGGGGTCGCAGCCGGCGAACCTGCAGGGGATCTGGAACGACAATCTCAATCCGCCGTGGGACAGCAAGTGGACCGTGAACATCAACACGGAGATGAACTACTGGCCCGCCGAGGTCACGAACCTCTCCGAATGTCACGAGCCCCTGTTCGACATGCTGAAGGACGTGGCCACAACGGGACGCGGGACAGCCAAGGTTCATTACAACTGCCGCGGCTGGGTCCTCCACCACAACACGGACCTGTGGCGAGGCGCCGCCCCGATCAACAACTCCAATCACGGCATCTGGCCCACCGGCGGGGCGTGGCTCTGCCAGGACCTCTGGGAGCATTATCTCTTTACAGGCGACGAGGCCTTCCTCAGAGAGCGTGCGTATCCGCTGATGAAGGAGGCGGCCGTCTTCTTCACGAACTTTCTCACGGAAGACCCGAAGACCGGCTGGCTGATCAGCACGCCCTCGAACTCGCCGGAGAATGGCGGGCTTGTCGCGGGTCCCACGATGGATCACCAGATCATCCGCGACCTGTTCGGCAACTGCATCAAAGCCTCGGAGGTGCTTGACGTGGACGGTGATTTCAGATCGCAACTGCGAAACCTGATGACGCGCATCGCACCGAACCGGATCGGGCGCTACGGCCAGCTCCAGGAGTGGCTCGAAGATAAAGATGACCCGAACAACCAGCACCGGCACGTCTCGCACCTGTTCGGGCTGCACCCGGGCAAAGAGATCACCCGCCGGGGGACACCTGCACTCTTCGCCGCCGCTCGCAAATCGCTGGAGCTTCGCGGCGACGGTGGCACGGGCTGGTCCATGGCCTGGAAGGTGAACTTCTGGGCCCGGCTCCAGGACGGCAATCACGCGTACAAAATGCTGAGCAGCCTCCTGACGCCGCAGCGCATGTATCCGAACATGTTCGACGCCCACCCACCCTTCCAGATCGACGGTAACTTCGGCGGCACCGCCGGCATCGCGGAGATGCTCCTGCAAAGTCACGAGGGCGAGATTCACCTGCTGCCCGCCCTGCCGGACGCGTGGCCTGAGGGCTCGATCAAGGGCCTGTGCGCCCGCGGCGGCTTCGAGGTCGATATCGCATGGAAGAGCAGTCGGCTGAGCACGGCGAGGATCGAATCCAAGGTCGGCAATACGTGCAGGGTCCGCACGAAGGCTCCCGTACGCGTCACGGCGGACGGCCGGGACATTCGCGTCTCCCGACCCGCACGGAACGTCGTCGAGTTCAAGACAGAAACAGGCAGGAACTACGTTCTCCTGCCATCCGAATAGCCATCCAATGAGGGAAGGAAAGCCAATGAGCATCCATAGCCGGAATCGACTCGTTGTGTGCGCCGTCGCGCTGGCGGCAACGATCTGCACCCAGACTGGTGCGGCGGGCGAGAGCGGGTATTGGGCAAGACTGAGACTCTGGTATCGCCAACCTGCCAAGGAATGGACCGAGGCGATTCCCATTGGAAATGGCCGGCTCGGCGCCATGGTCTTCGGCGGCGTAGACAAGGAGCGGCTGCAACTGAACGAAGTGAGCTTGTGGTCGGGCAGTCCCCAGGATGCCGACAATCCCGAGGCCCTGGCGGCATTGCACGAGGTCCGCAAGCTGATTTTCGAGGGCAAGTACGCCGAGGCCAACGCGATCGCCAACCGGAAGCTCGTGTGCAAGGGCGCGGGCTCGCGCCGTGCTTCCGCAACGGGGTCATTGTACGGCAGCTACCAGACTCTCGGCGACCTGACGCTGACGTTCGACGGTGGCGGCGAGACAAGCGACTATCGCCGCGAGCTGGACCTCGACACGGCTATGGCAACGGTCAGCTATCGTCAAGGCGACGCCACGTTCCGAAGGGAAGTCTTCTCCAGCGCAGCCGACCAGGTTCTGGTCGTGCGGCTGACGTGTGACAAGGCGGGACGAATCAGCTTCACCGCAGACTTGAGCCGGCCCGAGCGATTCTCCACCAGTGCCGACGGCGCCAACGGCCTGATCATGCTGGGACAGATGAACGACGGCAGGAACGGAACGAGCGGGATCAAATACGTGGCCCGTCTGCTTGCCGTGACCGACGGGGGCACAATCGGCGCGGCGGACGGCACGCTCCGGATCGACGGCGCAAACGCCGCGACAATCCTCCTGGCCGCCGGCACGGACTACAGACTTCCGCCGCCCGATTATCGCGGCAACAATCCGGAGGAGGTCACCGCTGCGCAGCTTGCCCAGGCCGCAGCGAGGTCTTACTCGGATTTGCGGGGCAGGCATCTGGCGGATTATCGAAAGCTCTTCAGGCGAGTGAGTCTCGACCTGGGCTCGGGTACGGAGTCAAACAGCACCCCCACGGGCGCTCCGACGGACGAGCGCCTCAAGGCATTGCGCGACGGCGCGACGGACAGCGAATTGATCTCACAGTATTTCCAGTTCGGGCGATACCTGCTCATTTGCAGCTCGCGGCCGGGGAGCCTGCCGGCGAATCTGCAGGGGATTTGGGCGGACGGCGTCCAGGTGCCCTGGAACGGCGACTATCATGCGAACATCAACGTGCAGATGAATTACTGGCCGGCGGAGGTCTGCAATCTGCCGGAGTGCCACCTGCCGCTGTTCGACCTGATCGACTCGCTTCGTCCCCGCGGCCGCAAGACGGCCAAGGTGCACTACGGCGCCGACGGCTGGACCGTGCACACGATCACGAACGTCTTTGGCTTTACTTCCCCGGGTGAGTCTCCGGGCTGGGGCCTGTTCCCCGCCGCCGGCGCCTGGCTCTGCCAGCATCTCTGGGAGCACTACGCCTTCGGAGGCGACAGGCAGTTCCTGGAGCGAGTCTGGCCCGTCCTGCGGGAATCGGCCGAGTTCTATCTCGATTTCCTCGTGGCCGACCCCAGGACCGGCAAGCTGGTGAGCGGGCCGGTGAACTCGCCGGAGAACACGTTCATCACCGCCGACGGCCAGCGAGCTTCCCTGTGCATGGGACCGGCGATGGACCAGCAGATCATCTGGGACCTGTTCACGAACGTCCTGGACAGCGCCACAGTGCTCGGTATCGAGGACGAACTTGTCCGGCGAGTGCGCGATGCCCGCGAGCGATTGCTGGGGCCGCAGATCGGCTCCGACGGCCGGCTGCTGGAGTGGTCGCAGGAATTCAAAGAGGCCGAGCCGGGCCACCGGCACACGTCGCACCTGTTCGCCCTCCATCCGGGCAGGCAGATCAGCGTGACCGGCACGCCCGAGCTTGCCGCGGCTGCGAGGAAATCGCTCGAGTACCGGCTCGCACATGGCGGTGGACACACCGGCTGGAGCCGGGCCTGGATCATCAACTTCTGGGCTCGCCTGAACGATGGGAACAAGGCCCACGAGAACGTCGTGGCGCTGCTCGCAAGATCGACCCTGCCCAACCTGTTCGACACGCACCCGCCCTTCCAGATCGACGGCAACTTCGGCGGCACCGCGGGTATCGCCGAGATGCTGCTGCAAAGCCACGCGGGCGAAATCCACCTGCTTCCCGCCCTGCCGGCCGCCTGGCCTTCCGGGCACGTCAAGGGGCTGCGGGCCAGAGGAGGCTGCGAAGTGGACATCGCCTGGACGAACGGCAAGCTGACCGAAGCCACAATCCGTCCGCTGCGGGACGGCGCCTGCAACATCCGCTACGGCAACAGCACAGCTCGAATCGACGCAAAGACCGATAAACCACTCAGGCTCAACGGAAATCTTACGCAATTATGAGACAATGCTCTTGACACAGCGGCCACGCCCCGCTTAATTGAATAGGAACATGTCAAGCAGGCACGTTGCGGGGCTGGTGTCCAGTTTTGGGTTCTCTGTCTCTGATTTGAGCCAAGAACCAGGAACTCACGACTAAGAGCTTATCCTAATGATCGGTTTTGCACAATCAGGGTCGAGCGCATGACAATTTGCGAAGTTCACACAGAGTAGACAAGCTGCAACAAAAACGAAAGGAGGGTCTGCACGCAATAGGACAATTTGGTCACCTTGGAAGGAGGGTGATGAGTCGGTTTCTCATTGTTCGTTGCCGGCTTGCCGAGGATTGGCGGCCCGCAACGAGTAAGGCACTACTCAACACCCCAGGAAAAGGAGACCAAGATGAGAAGGATCTCAATCGGGATGATGCTCCTGCTCTTCGTGCAGGGCATCGCCCAGGCAGACTACCCCGTTCCTCTGCGTCACCGTGTCCAGTATTCCCCATACGCATTTGGCTACCATAGCAACGGGCTGGTTCCGGGCGGGATTGCCTACTCGCCGTATGCGTTCGGCGTCAGCAATTCCGGCCTGGTATTTGAAGGCGTCCGGTACACTCCCTACGCCTTCAACTACAAGAACTCCGGCCTGGTCCTGGACTACTACTCGTGCCCCATCCCCTATGCCGTGTACGCCTCTCCATGCCCGCCGGATCGGGTCTATCCCCAGTGCGCCGGCGTTCCAAGCGGCCGCCGACCGAGCGACATGGGTAGCCGCTCGCGGTACTACCAGCACAGCCGTGACACGGCGCCCCCAGCGCCGGCCAATCCGCCCGTGGCTTCCGCCGGGAGGGAAGATCCGATTGCCGTCATCCGCCAACATCTCCGCGAGCAAGGGCTCTCGGACATCGGCGTCAATCGTATCTTGAGAATCGACAACAAGCTCGTCAGCGCCGATTTCACGGTGGGCGGCCGAAACTTGCTGATCAAGTATTGGGACCCGACGCAGGTCGAGTCGCTGGACGCCAAGGTGACCTCTGGGCAGAAGGTTGCGGAGAAATACAAGAGGGACTGGGAAGCCTTCGCCGGCAAATATCAGCAGGATGGTGGAGAGATTCACGTCGTGGCCGCCTCCGGCCGGACGGAGATCGTCGCCGCCTTGAATGCCTGCAACGGTCTCAGTCCCGTCGGCGCGACGCCCGCCCCGCAGGCTGTGTACGCCAAGGAGTAGAATCGGGCCTCATGGTTTGCCCGGCGTAGGCGCGGACTCTTGCCAGCTTTCAGAATCGTCCCAGGTCGCGGGCGCGGCGGCAGGATCGCGGATCGCCAGGGACATGCCGCCGCCGTCCGTCTGGGCGTACCACGTGCTGCTATACTGGAACCGCAGGATCGCCGCATCCAGAGGGGCCGGCAATTGCAGCACGATGGTTTCGCCGCCGTTGCTCAGATTGCCGTCGTATTGCCCCGCCACCCTCGGCCCCATCCCGTACACGGACTGAAACGAAGCTACATTGGCGACAACGACCGTGTATTCTCCCGGCCGCAGGACAATCGCGGGGAACACGAAGCTGATCCCGTCGCTGAACCGAACGCCGTTCATATCGAGCACTTTGTCGCCCGCATTCATCAGCTCCACATAGTCATAGCTGCCGCCCTGCGATGCATGGTACATGACCTCGGTGATGCGCAGACCGCTCAGCAGGTCCATTTCGCGCTCGTAGGCGGTTTGGCCTTCCACCTTTACGGAAACCGCATCGATCGCCATGTTGATGAGGAAATCGGAGCTGGTCACGCCGCTGTTCATGGCGTGAACAGCCAGAACGTTGACCCCCGGCTTCAACTCGCCCTTGTATTGGGAGATATCAAGGTAATCATCAAAACCCTCCCCGGCAGATTCGCCGGAGCTGTCGGCGTGTGAATTCCACGAGGGCGTACCCGTGAAGTTGCCCCTGCCCACCTCCTTGCCATTCAGGTAAGCCACGAAAGCGTCATCGTACCGCACTTTCAGAATAAGCGGGGTGGCATCGGTGAGGGTGTCCGCACGGACCGTAAATGGCACACGAACATAGCAAGAGTTGTTCTTGCCGGTCCCGTACATCTCGGCCTCGGTATCGAGCGTGATCAACGACTCGTACCCCTGGCTCCTCTCGAAACCGACTCCGCCGGGACCGCCCGTGCCCAGCATCCAGGCCGAATCATCGAAGGCCTTGCCGCCCTTCCAATCCTCGCTGACCTCGCCCGTGGGAACCAGGACTCTCTTGTTCGCCCGTTCATCCATGAGCACGACCGTGGTGGTCGTGGTCTTCTCCAACTGCGGATTGGCGGCGCCGGGGGTGGGCAGCGGCAGAACCTGAACCAGATCGGCGCCGTCGGGCGACCGACCCTCGGAGACGTCCGTGGTCTGTGGACCGTAAAGGACTTTGTCGATCTCCTTCAACTGGCTGTCGAACAATCCGATCATCCCTTCGTCGGCGGACAGGCGGAAACTGAGATGGCCGGGGTCACCGGAGTTGTTCGCCCAGAACACCGCCCACCCACGGCCGGCCACGAAGGTCAGCGGCCATATCTCGTACTTGCCGGGCTGCGTCACAGGATTATCCGTCAGATACATCCCGCCCAGGTCTACAGGGTCCGGGTGCGGGTTGTACATCTCGATGAAGTCGTCCGCAAACAGGACCTGTCCGTTCGCGAGCCACTCGTTGATCTTGAGCGTGCCGGCGCCCCCGCGCGGATAGGCGATATTGGCTTGTCCGAGGGTGGGAATGGCCAGTTGCCACTGCCCGCCGGGGCCAACTCGGCCGATCGACAGATCGGGCACTTGCCGGCCGAACTCGACCGAATCCAGCAACACGCCGTTCTTGTCGTACAGATACACCCCGTCCCCCTCCTCGGCAAACGCGAAACCGAGATGCACGCCCGATGTCACGGCGTTGGCGTCGGCGAACAGAACCAGGTACTTGCCCGGAGCGATCGTCGTGCCGGGAGGGAAGACGAACTTGTCCGGCTGCGCCGGATCGTCGCTGAGACTCATGCCGGCCAGGCTCAACGCCGCCGGACCATCGTAGTACAGCTCCACCGCATCGGGGAAAGTCCCTTCATGCTCGTGGATCGTCTCGTTGGCCGCCAAAACCTCGCTGATGACGAGCCGGCGGTATGACGTATCCACCGTCCAGGCCACGGTCGTTGGCTGGCTTTCCTCCTGCCAAACGCCCTGGGAGTTCTTCCGGATAACCGAGACCGTGTAGCGACCATTCCTCAGCCCCGTCAGCGGGATCGCCTGCGGCTTGCGGACCCAGACATCAAGATGCTCCGGGTGCAGGAGATTCACAGACATCGGCAGTGTGTAGGAGAAACTGTTGGACGCGACCGCGGTGACCGTGAACTGCCCATTGTAGGCGGCGAGGTCGGCCCCGGTGATTTCCACAATGTCACCCACGGCCAGGCCGTGATTGGCAACCGTCGCCGTGGCGGTGACGCCATTGTGCGTAAGGGCCGTGACAGGCATCATGCGAGCCAGCTCGGCGCTCCAGGCGTTGTTGAAGCCCACCCCGGCGATGCGATACTTGTACCCGTAGATGTCGGCGCCGCCGACGGTGAGCGTGGCTTCCGTTCTCCAGGTGGGCGAGGCAGGGACATCGCCGATCGTTGCAGCGGCCGGGGCGTAGAAGCCCATATCCGCGCCGTTGAAGCCGCTGCCGCGGGCCGATGACTCAGGCAGCAGGTGTACGTCGGGGACCATGCCTTCCAGGAGATATCCGCCGTCGGCAAATCCCGGGAAGCCGGTGCCGAAGCGGGGCAGGGTCGTATCCACGTACAGCTCGCGGTCCGCATCCACCAGGAGCGGATCGGCGTCGATGTTGCCCGTGCCGAGATCGAGGAACTCACCTGCGACAATGGAGTTGTTTACAATCAGTTGCGTGTCCATGCGATTGACGAAGGCGCCGGTGCCATTGTCGGTGGACGTGCCGTCCACTTCCGGGCCGTTGTTCCAGAAGATGCAGTTCTCGACATACGCGGCCCGGCCGGGGCCGGAGTCGCTGCGGGCCGGCTCGTCAAAGAGGATCGCGCCGGCGTTCTGGACAAAGACGTTGTTGTAGATCTCCGCGTAGGCGCCGGTCTTGTCCAGGATGCCGTAATCGTTGTGGTAGAAGATGTTCCGCACAACGGTGAGATGCTGAGATTCGAGGTTGTCGGCGCTGGCGGAGCCGCCGCCGGGACCGGTGGTGACAGCGGCCGAAGCGCTGCGGGCCGTGTTGCCGACGTTGGCGTGCATGAAGAGATTGCCTTCGATGTGCGTATCGGTCTCATTGTCATCGACGATGTCATCGCCGCCGCCGGTGAAGACGTTGTTGAGGATCTGGGCGACCGGTCCGCCTTTGACACTGACGGAGTTGAGGTGAAAGACATCGGTGTCCCCGTGGGTGTGGCCGAAGAGGTTGCCCTCGATGAGGAACCATCCGTCGGCGGGTATGCGCTCGGCCATGACCATGTAGTGGTTTCCGAGGTCGGCAAATACGCTATTGCGAATGACGATCTGCGGGTCCCAAATGCTGAAGTACTGCGTGTCGGAGCCGCTGAAGGTGGCATGATCGACGGTCAGCCGGGCCGTGGGACCGACGGCGCTGCCGTTATTGTTGCCCGTGGTGATCCACTGGGAACGCGACCCGCCGAACTCCAGGTCCGCATAGGCGATGACGTTGTCCTGTTTGGAGTCGGGAATCTGGAACCCGGCCCACTGCGTGGTCGTGCCGGGCATGCGGGTAAAGCGAATTCGCCGGTATTCCGTGCCCTGGGCCACGAGCCGACCATGAATGGTGAAGCCCACGTCGGCGTTCAGGAAGACCGTGGCGCCGGGCTCAATCGTCAGGGTCCGGCCCGCGGGGATATTGACGTTGCCCGTGACGTGATAGGGACCGGCGGCAGCGGTCCAGACTTCATCGGCGCCGAGAGTCCCGCCGGCCTTGGTGGTCATGGAACCGGCTTCGCTCCAGATATCGATGCTGGAACGATCGATCTCGCGGTCGTTTGCATCGAAGGCCTGAATGACGACGCGGTTGATGCCGGGCAGGATACCGACGCTGTCGACGGACCAGGCAGCCTGCAAAGGAGTCCAGACGGACGGACGGCCGTTGACGGTCACCCGCCGGGTATGGACCGCATTGGCTTTGCCGGTCAGCGAGACCGCGTTGGACCTGACGTGGACATAGCCATCGGGCTGGATTGGAGCATCCGTGACCGTGATGGTCTGCGGGATCTGGGCCAGCACCGCTGCGCCTCGTTGCCGGACGAACTGCTTCATCGCGGCGATGCGATCCGCCGGCGTGAAGCCGCCCAACACCTGATCGAACAATGGATCGAGCGTCTCGGGATTGAAAGTCCCGCCGATGACATCCAGACATGCCTGGTAGTAGAGGCGGATGATTTCCGCCCGGCCGAAGAATCGCTTCAGTCCCTCGACTCCGTTGCGGCTGCCCGACCCGGTTACGATCGTGAAAATGCTCTCGTCGATACTGCCGTGGGTGTTTCCCTGGTCCAGGATCGTATCGAGATCGTGGGGAACCAGCACGAAGCGGGGGTCTGTCACGCCCCGGTACATGAAATAGTCGTCTCCCATGCCCATGCGGAGCCCCGTCTCGAAGTTCAACAAGAGCGAGTCGAGCGCGATATAGTGCAGCCACTGCGAAACGTTGATGACCTTGGCGACGTCCTGCTCATACGTGGCGTCGGGTGCGTTGTTGAGCACGTCCACCATGTGGATCAGGTCCGACCAGTTGTCCTGTGCGGCATGGTTGGCCTTGAAGTAACGATTGCGATAGGTATTGGGGTTGTCGCCTTCGTATCGCAGCTCAGCCTCCGTCCCCCCGCCGGTTCGGAAGCACGTGTAGAGGTTGCCGTTGGGGTCCTCGGGAAAGTGTTTGCTGGCAAAGCTGTCATCGAATGCGTCGAAGCGCGAGTAGACACCGAACATGGGACTGCCGGGGTAGGCCAGGTCGGCGCCGTTGATCCGCACCTGTGCGGCGGCCGCATCGGCGGCGACAATGCCCGCCATGCGAAAGATCGCGCTGCCGATGATCTGCGCGTGCGTGTACCGGCAGTTGAAGTTGATCGCACTGAGACCCTTCCAGAGTCCATCCTGCGGGAAGCTGACGTGGTAGTTGTTGGGGGGCCCGTTGCGCGTGCCGTGGCCGCGGTTGCGAATCCCCGCGCGGTAGCACAGCTCGACACTTGTGCCGTCTATGCTGATGAACGTGCCATTCATCTGGGCATCGGGGCCGTCCTGACCGCTGTGGCCCCCGATGTAGGCCAGGCGGCCCCGCTCCATCTCCGTCATGATCAGGTAGTGTAGCGGCTGGCTCCCGGGCTGCCAGTACGTGTCGGGATGGAGCGCTGAATCCACACGGTACAAGGCATTGGTCACCTGCCGCCACTGGCCATCCACCAGACTCGGGGCCGGCCAGGTGCGCACCTTGCCCCCCGCATCGACGGCCTCGACGTAGAACTCGATGATGGCGCCATTGGGCTGTGGAGGAATCCGGGTCCCGTAGAGACCATCGCCGGCAGCCGCATCGCCGTTGGCCCCATCGTCGGACATCACCAGGCCGATGTAATCGTTGCCGGTCTGCGGATAGACGTCCGTTCCGGCATACGCGGACCGATCCACGCGATATCGCAGCCGTACCGTCGTACTCTGGATGGATTCATCGATCACCCTGGCCACAACCGTCACGGGATCGGTGGGCCTGGGAATTGGCGGACTGTGCCGTACCTTCAGAATCACCGGCGCGATGTCATCCGTTGCGACGGAATTGGCTCTTCCCGGCGTCCCACCATCGTCGAGGCTGGCGGCCCAATTCTGGCCGAACTCGTTCGGCATAGCCACGTTGATCAGTTCCAGCGACCTGCCGCCGCCGTCGGTCTGCTCCGACCACTCCCACCCGCGATGGCTCTGCGCCACCGGCCCGAGCTCGCGCACGGCCCAGTCGCCCTCGTCGGCGTATCGGACCTCGCTCATCACTTCGCCGACCTCATCCACGAGCATGATTCTCTCGCCGGAATTGCTGAGCCACCCGGTCCAGCCGCCCACCAGGTTCGTCACATCGGCATGTCCGGCCGAGAAGACGCTGGTATCGGCCGCCACAATGAGGTACTCCCCCGCCTCCAATACGACATCCGGGAATACGTATTCCACGCCGTCGCTGAGTTGCCAGTCTCTCAGATTGGCCGGTGCAGCGCCCGCGTTGAACAGCTCGATCCACTCCTGCCTCTTGTCCTCCGGAGCCGGGGCTACGTGGGGCGGATGGTACATGATTTCCGAGATGAGGATGCTCGCGGTTGGCGTCTGGTTGGATTTGCCCGGCGTCGGGGTCGAGAAATGCTGCCATTGGTCCGCCCCATCGGGCCAGCGGCCGAACGAGACATCCGGCTCTTGGGCCTGGAACGTCAGGCTGTCCAGCAGGTTGCCCTGGGCATCGTACAGGCCGAGAGACTCGCCGCCGGCGCTGAGCTTGAAATTGGCGTACAGCAGACCCTGCTGGGCCTCGTTGTCCGCCCAGATCAGCAGAAAGCCATGGGCCGGGATGGTCGTGATAGAAGGATCGCCCGCCGGGATGCGCCACTTCGTCGGGTCCGTCAGATCATCCGTGAGATAGCACCCGGCGACGTCGACGGCACTGTTGCCATAGTTGTACAGCTCGATCCAGTCGTCATAATCGCCATGTGAGTCCTGGATGGAACTGGTGTTCTGGGCCATGAGCTCATTGATGACGAGGGTCGGCTTTGCGGGACTACCCCCCTGGCCGAGAACGATGCCGGAAGAAGCGAACAACAGAAACAATGCGGAAATCATCCTGATCGAAGTACACATTATCGGCCCTGGTCCCCTGGACCGCACCCTTGCCGCCGAATTCATCATCGTAGAAGCCTCGGAGCAGAAACACCCTCACACGCCGCGGGTGAAGTACATCCTTATATTGTACCGAAGGCGAGCCTCCGCGTCAATGAGCTTGATGGTTGCCAGTCGCCCATGACAACCGCCTATCTCTATGCTGTACAGATCCGCCGTGCAGATCGCGACATCGCGCGGATTTGAGCATACAAGAAGGTACATGAGGAGATGATGAGAATTGCACCGATTGCTACCACTGGATGCACAACGCCAGCCCATAGGCATCATCGGTGATCATGGGAGCAAGCGAGATGGACCGGCTGCCCCTGTCGGTCTGGAGAACGGCGCTCGTGGCCTCCCACGCCAGGAACCAGCCCAGGAATGCCTGAGAAGGATAGTGGGCGTTGTCATTGACTCTCGACAAGGCGGGCAGCGCCGACGCCGCGTAAAGCGCGTACCGGGCCAGGGGATTGTCCTCGCACATGCGACCGGCCGTCAGGAAGGGGACCGCACCGACGAACGCATGTCCGCTGACGCCGTTATTATCCTGAAACGGCCGCCAATGCGAATCGTCCTCATTGGGACGGGACCCGCCTGTCGCCAACTGCATCAAGAGCACCGCCGGACCTCCGGCCAGATACGCCCGCGTGGCGCGCCGGCCCCAGGTGCCGACCAGCGAAGTCTCTGCGCCAGAACTGAGCTTGTCGCCGAACACCGCGGCGGCAATGGAGATGGGGATCACGTACAGGCCTTCGCCAAACGCCTTGGCAACCTCGGACACTCGATCACTGTCATCGCTACGTATGTCTTCCTGGTACCAGTCCTGAATACTCCCGTCCATGTTCGTGTTCGCCACGACCGCCCCGGCGCCAAAGGCTATGCCAAACTGAAGCCATCGGCTGGGCGAGAGGTACAAGTGCTCGTAGTCCTGCGTCACGGTACCCAGAAACTGCGACGGGCTTGAGAACAGAGTGCCCCCGTCCTGTGCCCCGAGGTCCACTGCAGGAGCGGCGAGAAGGCCAGGAACAGCAACGATAAACACCCCTCGCCACCAGCGTTGTACTCCAGTCATACTATACTTCCCCGATTCATGAACACGTTGACAAAGCACGGCCTTTGGCACAGACCATGCCGATGGCCTGAGACGCTTGCCGCAGTGTAACAGAACTACGATGAGAAAACAATGAAAGCGTGCCTTTATGCCGCGGCTATTGGGATCGCTTGGCCTTCTTGGGATCGTAGTCGGGATTGGCGGACATCCTCTGCGCGCCGACGTCGTATCTCCACAGTTCGAGCATACGGCGCATCTGCTCGGCCTTGGCCGGCCGCCTGGCCGCGAGGTTGTTCTGCTCGCCGAGGTCGTCCTTGAGGTTGTAGAGTTCGAGCCTGTGCCGGTCGGCGTGAGTGCTCTCGTCGAACCATTCGATGAGCTTGTAGTCACCCGCTCGCACGGCCCCGCAGGGCCCGAGGCTGCTGCCGTGATAGTGCGGGTAATGCCAGTAGATCGCCGGCCGATTCAGGGAGCCGGCCCGGGTCAGCAGCGGCAGGAGGCTGACGCCGTCAATCGGGCCTTTGCCCGCGTCCTTCACCTGGAGAATGTCACGGAAGGTGGGGAAGAAGTCCGTGCTGATCACCGGTTCGCTGCAGGTGTTTCCGGGTTTGACGACGCCGGGCCAGCGGACGATCAGCGGGACGCGGATGCCGCCCTCGTAGAGATTGGCCTTGCCGCTTCGCAGCGGGGTCTGCTTGGCGTCGGCCTCGAGCCCGCCGTTGTCGGAGAAGAAGATGACGACGGTATCCTCCACGAGCTTGAGATCCTCCAGCTTCCGCAATACCCTGCCGACGCTCCCATCCAGCTCCTCCATCATGGCCGCGATGACGGGACTATTCTCCGGCCGGTCCACGCCGGGCTTGCCCTTGTGCTTCTCGATCAGCCTGGCCTTGCTCATGATCGGCGCATGGATGCTGTTGTGGGCCATGAGGAGAAAGAACGGCTCGTCCTTCCTCCTATCGAGAAACGCCAGTGCTCTCTGGGTGACCTCCTCGACGTGATGCGCATCGCTCTCCGGGTCCTGCTTTGGCGAAGGCTTCTCGCAGAGGAACGTCTCGTCGAAGCCCTGCTTGTCGGGATCGTACGGCGCGCTGGCCGGCGGCAGTTTGGCGGTGCTCAGATGCCACTTGCCGAAACTGGCGGTGACATAGCCCCGCTTTTTGAAGAGTTCCGCAATCGTGAATTCCTCCAGCGGCAGGAACTTCTGCCACTCCGGCTGCCGGAGCCTCTCATGGGAGAAATCCCCGCCCGCAATGAAATCTGTGATATGCAGCCGGGCCGGGTACTTGCCTGTCATGATACTCGCCCGCGTCGGCGAGCACACCGGGCACGCCGCATACGCATCCGTAAACCTCACACCCTCGCGCGCCAGCCGATCGATGTTCGGCGTCTCATAGAACCCATTCCCATAGCACCCCACCTGCCCCCGCCCCAGATCATCCGCCAGGATGAAAACGACGTTCGGCCTGTCCTTGACTTGTCCCCCCGCCCATGCCAAGCCACCGAACCGAGACAACATGGCCGCCGCCCCAAAGCCCACGGCCCTAACGAACTCCCGTCGATTCATCGTCGGCTCCTTGTCACTGAACGCCCTGATCCTGGGAGTAGGATATGCGATTTGACGGAAGAAGTTAAGAGCGTGCCAACAGATGCGTACGTGGCGGCCCTTTGCGCTGACGCACCTGCCGGCTCGCGCCGGCAGCAGATTTTCCGCTTTGAACCAAAAGCATGATAGAAAGGCTGCGCCGAGGCCACGCCTCTGATCTCGACAGGGCGTGGCGTTCTGCTACCATGCTGCTGGCGTAGAGCGATAAATGCCCGCCCCAAAGGGGCGGAGGCCGTACAGACAGGTAGGTTGAGGGTTTACCCACCGCTCAGCCCTCTCCCTCGTCAAGAATTCTGCAACATTTCTTCGCGTAGGCCCGTTTTGACCCGAAAAATGAGTCTGCCTTCTCGAAAAATACGTATTTGTACGTATTGACATGAGTCACGCGCCACCGGTAGAATTGCCTTTTGGATGTTGGTCGAATCGTGGTTTCGGCCATATTCCGTGGAGGCAAGGTCGTATGGGTACGCGAGCACAGCAAGGAAGACTCAAAAGGGCAACGTCGCATCGTCTCCACACACACACACACACTCTCTCTCGTGGGCCGCCCGCCGCCTGATCCTTCACAATGATGTGCGCGCGCCAAGTAAGTTCTATTGGTGATCGCCGCTCATTGATCGCCAAGTCGGCCCACAGGATACTTAGCCGTCCCTGACAATGCGAAAGGAAACCGCAATGCGTATTCGACCTTTGTACGTAGCGCTGGCAGTTATGCTCTCGCTGGCCGGCATAGATGCTCGCGCAGGCACAACCACTTTGTTCACTGACTGGACTACCATTGATGCGTCTGCCGATATCGCATCCGGTACTCTGAACGGCATTTCCGTTTCACTGACGGGATTTGACATTTACGGCAGCGGCGTCGTAGATGGCACCAGCACTCGTTTCAGCTATGGAGCTGTCTTCAGCCCTGCGCTCGCTTTCAGCGACTGGGTCCAGGTGACGGGTCCCTTCACGACGACGTTCACCTATACAGTAGCCTTCGGCTCGCCCGTTACGGATCCGATCATGCACGTGGGCTCACTTGCTTCTACACTCCACTTTCCCGGTACCACGCTTACTAAGGTGAGCGGTGAAACGAACTTCGTGGTCTCTGGCAGCGACGTCACGGGAGAGATCCTTGATCCCAACCCTCCGTACGGCAATGATAGGAACGGAACGATTCTTCTGAACGGAACCTTCACGTCGTTCAACTTCACGGCTCATGCCGTTGGCCCGGTCAACATCGACCGCGACGGCATCGCAATCCAGATTGGTGCTGCTTTTCCCGATCCAATCCCGGCCCCTGGCGCGATCGTACTCGGCGGCATCGGCATGGGACTGGTCAACTGGCTTCGCAGACGCAGAGCGATCTGACGGAGTGCCGGTGAGTATTCCCTTCGGGGCCATGACAACACGTAACGTGGTCAACAAGGAACAGGGCGTGCATTCAGGCAGCGGATGCACGCCCTGTTGGTTCTGACGATGGTTTGCGATTCCTTGCCTTTGGTGAGGGTTGGAGGACGACGTTGTGCTTTTCCCTTCTTCTGGAAGCCCAGCTCGCGGCACGGGAAACTTGACGCAGGGCCCTCTAACGGATATGATGGGACGTGCTGAAAGACCTGGACTGTCGGCATAGGTTTGTGGGAGTGTGAACGATGCATCTCAATGAGATTCCTGAAATTGCGCGGTTGAGCGTGGCGGAGAGAATCCTGCTTCTTGAAGACCTTTGGCAGAGCATTGCCTCGGAGCCATCGAGCGTTCCCGTGCCCCAAAGCCACCGAGCTGAACTGGACAGAAGGCTGGCCGAATACGAAAGAAACCCCGGCAAGCTGCTCACGCTGGAGGATTTGCGCCACAGGGTAGAGGCGAGGAGATGACCTTCGTCCTACAGTTTCTGCCTGAAGTCGAAGCAGACGTTCTGAAGGGCCAGGCTTGGTATGAGGAGAAATCGCCAGGGCTGGGAGAGGAGTTCCTACGTGTCTTCTACGCCTGTTCCCAGGAATTGGCTCGATACCCGATGGTGCACCAGAAAGTGCACCGGGACTTCCGACGGTGTCTGTTGCGCCGATTCCCCTATGCGGTTTACTTCCGGGTCGAAGACGACCGCGTGATTGTTTTTGGTCTCTTCCATTGCGCCAGAGACCCGCACCAGCTTCGCAAGGAATTGGGCGACCGCCGGCAATGACTAGCTGACAGGATAGCTATCGGCATTTCTGTGGGTTCGCCTGCGCTTTCAACTTCGGGATCTACTCGCCTTCTCGAAGGCGAAGCCGCGGGGGTCGGCGTTCACCTGGATGGTGTCGCCGTCGGCGAATTTTCCGGCCAGCAGCTCCAGGGCCAGCGGGTTCTCGATCTGCTGCTGGATCGTCCGCTTGAGCGGTCGGGCCCCGTAGGCCGGGTCGTAGCCCTGCTCGATGACCAGGTCCCTGGCCTTGTCCGTGAACTCCAGAATGATCTTGCGGTCCTTGAGCCGGTCGGCTAAGTAGCCAAGCTGAATATCGACGATCTTCCTCAGGTTCTCGCGCGTGAGCATGTGGAAGACGATGACCTCGTCGATGCGGTTGAGGAACTCCGGCTTGAAGACCTGCTTGAGCACGTCTTTCACGTGGGCCTCAATCTCCCAGTCCGCGCCCTCTTCCTCCGTCAGCTTCTGGATCTGCTGGCTGGCGATATTGCTGGTCATGATGATGACGGTGTTCTTGAAGTCCACCGTCCGGCCCTTGCCGTCGGTGAGCCGGCCGTCATCGAAGACCTGCAACAGAACATTGAAGACGTCCGGGTGGGCCTTCTCGACCTCGTCGAGCAGAATGACGGAGTAGGGCTTTCGCCGGACCGACTCGGTGAGCCTGCCGCCTTCCTCATAGCCGACGTATCCCGGCGGGGCGCCGATGAGTCGGGCCACGGAGTGCGGCTCCATGAACTCGCTCATGTCGATGCGGATCAGCGCGTTGGGATCGTTGAACAGGTAGTCCGCGAGGGCTTTGGCCAACTCGGTCTTGCCGACGCCGGTGGGCCCGAGGAACAGGAAGGTACCGGTCGGCCGATTCGGGTCGGACAGGCCCGCACGGCTCCGGCGGACCGCGTTGCACAGCGCCGTCACGGCCTCGTCCTGGTCGACCACGCGTCTGCGAATCTGGTCCTCCATTTTCAGCAGCCGCTCGCGCTCGCCGGAGAGCAGCCGCGATACCGGAATGCCGGTCCATTTCGCGACCACCTGCGCAACGTGCTCCTCCGTCACCTCGTCCTGAAGCAGCTTGTGGCGCTTCTCCGCCTTGGCCAATTGCTGCTCTTTGGCCTCCAACTCTTTGTTCAGGTTGGCCATCGTCTCATACTTGAGGCGAGCGGCCCGCTCCAGATCGCCGCGGCGCTGCGCGTCTTCGAACTGTGTCTGGGCCTCCTCCATCTGCCGCCGGAGCTCTTTGATCTGGTCGATTCCGCCTTTTTCCAGCTCCCATTGGGCGGTCAGATCACGGTCCCGCTCCTGCAAATCGGCCAATTGCTTCTCGACATTTTTGAGGCGTTCCTTGCTCGCCGGGTCGATCTCCTTCTTGAGGGCTTCGCGCTCGATCTGGAACTGCATGATCTTGCGGCGAATGCCGTCCAGCTCAGCCGGCAGCGAATCGTTTTCGATTCGCAGCTTGGAGGCCGCCTCGTCGATCAGGTCGATGGCCTTGTCCGGCAGCCAGCGGTCGGTGATGTAGCGGTTGGACAGCGTCGCAGCCGCTACCAGCGCGGCATCGGTGATGCGCACGCCGTGGTGAGTCTCGTAGCGGTCCTTGAGCCCGCGAAGGATCGCGATGGTCGCTTCCACACTCGGAGGATCGACCACGATGGGCTGGAATCGACGCTCCAGGGCCGCATCTTTCTCGACGTGCTTTCGATACTCGTCGATGGTCGTCGCGCCGATGCAGCGGAGCTCGCCCTTCGCCAACGATGGCTTGAGCAGATTGCCCGCATCGACGGCGCCCTCGGCGGCGCCCGCGCCGACGACCGTGTGCAGCTCATCGATGAACAGGATGATCCGGCCCTCGGCGGCGATGACCTCCTTGAGCACGGCCTTGAATCGGTCCTCGAACTCGCCACGGAATTTCGTTCCCGCGATCAGCGCGCCCATATCGAGGCCGATGACTTTCTTGTTCTTCAGGCTGGCCGGCACGTCGCCCGCGACGATCCGCTGGGCGAGGCCCTCGACGATGGCCGTCTTGCCGACGCCCGGCTCACCGATGAGGACCGGATTGTTCTTCGTGCGCCGGTTGAGCACCTGCATGCACCGGCGAATCTCCTCGTCGCGCCCGATCACCGGGTCCAGCTTGCCCTTGCGGGCCATCTCCAGCAGATCGATGCCGTACCGCTCCAGGGCCTTGTACTTCTCCTCCGGGTTCTGGTCGGTGATCTTGGCGCCGCCGCGAATATCCTTCAGTGCGTTCTGAATCTTGTCCGGCGTTACCGAATTGAGGCTCAGGACCTCCTGGGCGTCGCTCTTTGCGGCGGCCAGCGAAAGGAACAGGTGCTCGGCGCTGAGGTACTCATCGCCCATCTTGTCGGCCCGGTTCTGCGCATCTAGCACGATCTGGTTGAAGGCCGGATCGGGCATGATCTGCCCCGTGCTGGTGCCCTGGGGCAAGCGATTCAGCTCGTCCTCCGTCATCTCCCGGATGCGACCCACATTGACGCCGATCTTCTTGAGAATCATCTCGGCCACGCCGCCCTCGTCGCTCAGGAGAGCACTGAGCAGGTGCAGGGGCGACAAGACCGCGTGCGATTTGGCCATCGCGATCTGCTGGGCCGTCGCCAATGCCTCCTGTGCCTTCAATGTGAATTTGTCGAATTTCATATCGAATCTCCGTTCGTCGGATTCGTTAAGATGCCAGTGTATACGACGTGTATGCAAACCGCGTGCCCGACAGAGCAAAAACCGTAAACCGCTGTCAGTTAACGGCTTATGCCCTCCCACGGGCAGCCAATGAAATGCCATTCTGGCAGGCTTCCCGCCAGGCGCCTCGCGACGAGGTACAGGTAAAGGCAAGAGTTTATGAAACCGGTAGAGTAGAGGACTGAGCGCCCACAGAGCCGCTCAGTCCCCCCTCATCGAACCGGACGGGCGGATTTCCCGCATACGGCTCTCACGGATCGTTATTCGTTCGGCTGTCACGCCAGGTCCG
>Ga0315274_10003483_pt1 | contig 23417 bp, 14 predicted proteins | sample YL17G02_20_MG_FD_203700 | JGI IMG/M metagenome (GOLD analysis project Ga0315274, IMG submission 203700) | Sediment microbial communities from Yellowstone Lake, YNP, Wyoming, USA - YL17G02_20 | ecosystem: Environmental > Aquatic > Freshwater > Lake > Sediment | place: USA: Wyoming | collected...
AAACCGCTCGCCACTGCCCCGGAACAGTGCGTGAGGCGGTGAGGCGTCCGCTTCTATCGCAATTCGATCTCGCGACAAACCTCCACTCAGGTTGTCGCCTGGAACGCAATTATTTCACAGCCTCTGACATTTCCCTCTGTCCCCGCCGAATCGTCCGCAGAGGCCCCTTGAGGCTCGCCACACGCCATAGCGAAGAGAAGAAACGTCCCATATCCTGCGAATGGCTCCGATGAGGGGACTTGACGGCCGCAGCATTGGATCGGCCACCATCCAACCAGCGTCCTGACGCCACCAACTCCAGAATCCGCGGCGATCTCTCGCTCGGATTGGGAACGGGGACATTCTGCTTCCCGTCCCATGCGTTGGTCAGAATCACGACCTGCGAAGAGAAGCCGCCGGCACGTGCCGACTGCGTCTGGATTGTTCGCAAAATGGCTGATGCCGTGCGGAAAGTGGTGTTCATCTTATCTGATGGGCGGTTATGATACGCGGGAACGCTCTATCGATGGTTTAGGAGAATACCATGAAACGAGTCCTGCCGCGTAGTTGTATCATCGCTCTAATGAGCATCGTTGCTTGCTCCATGAGCCTTGGCGCTGAGAGGGTCGTCCAGTTGGTCGTCCGGGCCGACAGGAGCGGTGCCAAGATCAGTCCCACCATGTACGGCGTGTTCTTCGAGGACATCAACTTCGGGGCCGATGGGGGTTTGTACGCGGAGCTGGTCAAGAACCGCTCGTTCGAGTTCCCCGAGGCGATGATGGGCTGGAGCGAAGTCAGGAAGGGTGTCGCCGCCGGCTCACTTGCGGTTTTGGACCAGGACCCGTTCAATACGGCGAACCCGCACTATTTGCGTATCACTGCAACCGAAGCCGGCGACGGGTACGGCGTCGTGAACGAAAGTTTCTCCGGAATGGGCGTGCGCAAGGGCGAGGGGTATCTGTTCTCGGCCTTTGTGCGCGGCGACAAGAAGGCCGTCTTGCGTGTCGAACTGGCGACGGCCGACGGGCGAGTCCTGGCGACAGCGAATATCAAGGGGCTCAATACCGGCTGGACGAAGAAGGCGGCGACCCTGCGGCCGACCGCCACGGAAGCGCATGCCCGGCTGCGAGTGCTGCTGGAGACTCCCGGCCATGTGGACTTCGATATGATTTCTCTGTTCCCGCGCAAGACCTGGAAGAACCGCCCGAACGGCTTGCGGGCCGACGTGGTGCAGTGGCTGGCCGATCTGAAGCCCGGCTTCATGCGATTCCCCGGCGGCTGCATCGTCGAGGGGCGCTACCTGAGCACCCGCTACCCGTGGAAGAACACGATCGGCAAGCCCGAGGAGCGGCCGCTGCTGGTCAACCGGTGGAACGACGAGTTCAAACATCGGCCCGCGCCGGATTACTTCCAGACGTTCGGGCTCGGCTTTTACGAGTATTTCCTGCTGTGCGAGGACATCGGGGTTGAGCCGCTGCCCATCCTCAACTGCGGCATGGCCTGCCAGTTCAACTCCAACGAGCTGGTGCCGCTCGACCAGCTCGATCCGTATATCCAGGATGCGCTGGACCTGATCGAGTTCGCCAACGGGCCCGCGACGAGCCCCTGGGGCGCCAAGCGGGCCGCGATGGGCCATCCCAAGCCGTTCCATATGAAGCTGCTCGGCGTCGGCAACGAGCAATGGGGGCCACAGTATATCGAGCGATACGAGCGATTCGCGAAGGTCCTCAAGGATAGATGCCCGGAGATCCGGCTGGTTTCCAGCGCGGGCCCTTCGCCGGACGACGAGCGATACGATTTCCTCTGGCCCAAGCTCCGCGAGCTGAAGGCGGATATCGTGGACGAGCACTGCTACGCCAATCCTGACTGGTTCTTCGACAACGCGAATCGATATGACAAGTTCAACCGCAACGGCCCGAAGGTCTTCATGGGTGAGTACGCCGCCCAGAGCGTAAAGACCGTCAGCCCCGACAACCGCAACAACTGGCAATGCGCGCTATCTGAGGCGGCCTTTATGACCGGCCTGGAGCGCAACGCCGACGTCGTGGTGATGTCCTCCTACGCCCCGCTGTTCGGCCACGAGGACCGCTGGCAGTGGCGGCCGGACCTGATCTGGTTCGACAATCTCCAGTCCTACGGCACGCCGAACTACTACGTGCAGCAGTTGTTCAGCCGCAACCGCGGCGACGTGGTCGTGCCCGTGGAGGTGAGCGGCCGGCAGCCGCCATCGAGCAAGCAGCCCGGCCTGTATGTCACCGCAAGCCGCGACGAGAAGGCGGGCGAGGTCATCCTCAAGGTGGTCAATAGCGATGCAAAACCCGCTGCAGCCGATGTGCAGCTCAGGGGCGCCAGGCGCGTGGCCTCGCAGGGCACGATGATCGTGCTGGCCGGCGGAAAACTCGCGGACGAGAACTCCATCGCCGAGCCGAGGAAGATCGCCCCCGTGACATCATCGTTGAAGGGCGTGAGCGGCCAGTTCAAGCACACGTTCCCACCCTACTCGTTCACTGTGCTGCGGCTGAAGACCAAAGGTTGACGTGAGCTGTCACCGGCAACGGCCATCGACGGGCCTCATACGTGTCCATTGATACTCAAATACTGGGCGCGCCGCCGATGGTAGCGTCGAGCTTGAGGCCGAACACGATGTCGCTGCTGGTCGAACTGGCCTGATGTACCTCCACGGCAAGGACATTGTCGCCCTGGCGCAGAGAACTCGTCGGGATTTCAAATGGTCCTTCGAAGGCCGCATTGCCGACAGCACGGCTGGCCCGCGTATCGGATTGGGCGGCCCCGGCGGGCATGCCCAGGCGATAGACCTCCTGGCCGTTCAGATAGACGATCGCACCGTCATCAATCAGCAGGGTCATCTCCAGCAGTGTCACTCTCGCGGGGACAGCGTCCAGGCTGAAATGCGTTCGGAAGCAGTACGTTGTCTGCCCGATCTTCAGCAGCGTGTTCTTGGGACCCGGCAGCGCAGCGTTCTCCACGTAGAGCACGCCGGGACCGGTCGGCCAGGCCGAATCCACGAAGGCCGGCTGGTTCCACGAATGATCGAGGCCCGTGCCGCTTTGCTCGTAGGACCACACGCTATCCATGGCGACCAGCATCCTGTCCACGGGACCGGTCACCGGATTGGCAGCCCCCGGCGTGGGCGTTTCAAGAGGTTCGATAGTCTCCGACCCGTCGGGCGACCGGCCTCGGGACACACCGGCCGTCTGAGCCTCGTACACGATCTTGTCGATCTCGTTGGAGTCGGAATCGAGCAGCGTGATCGTCCCACCGTCGGCGGAAAGGTCCGGAGGAACCGCCAGCACGGTGAAGCTACGATCTGCAAAGAACGTCAGGGGCGGGAAGACTTCGTCCACAGAGCAGCCACCCAAGTCCACCGGCGACGATTGCGGATTGAACAGCTCGACAAATGGCGCCTCGCCCGCGATCATCCACTCGTTGATCTTCACCGCCGCCGGATCGCCCACGGGATGCGCGACATTGGCCCTTCCGAACATCGGTGTCGCCAGATGCCATTCGTCCTCGACGCCGACCCGGCCGATGGATAAGTCGGGCAACTGCTGACCGTATTCAACCGAGTCGATCACCACGCCTGAGCGGTCACGCAGATAGATTCCCCCGCCGCCCTTGTCCAGGTCAAAGCCGATAAGAATCCCCGGAACGTCTATCCGACCGTCTGCGTACAGCAGCAGGTACTGCCCCGGCTGTATAACCTCGTTCCAGAAGATGAACTTTGCGGGGCCGGTTGCTTCGTCTGTCATACTCATGCCGGTAAGGTCCAGCGTCGCACGCCCGTCGTAGTACAGCTCGACCAGACCAGGGTACCTGCCGTGATGCTCCAGGGTGGACACGTTCCATGCGAGCACCTCGTTGACGACCAAGCGGCTGTAGGAAGTGTCCACCTGCCACGACCGCGAGGCGTTGGGGACCGTCTGCCAGACGGCGGCGGAATTCTTGCCGAGGACAAAGACCTGGCAAGACTCTCCATCAGCCAGGCCCGTCAGTTCAATAGGCTTATCGACGGGGCGCTCCTCGCTCCACGGACCGTTCGGATCATTGAGGCTGTACTTGTAGTGGGTGATCCCGGGGCCGGAGACCGTGAGTGTCGCGGCGGTCCGCCAGGTGATCTCGCCAGGCTCACCGCAGATCGAGGCTCCAGCGGGGACACAGGCGCCCATGTCCAGGCCGTTGGCCCCCGCGCCAATAGCGGGCGACATGGGTTTGAGGTGGAAGTCCGCCGGCGGCGCGACGAACAGCGGATCGGCATCCATGTTCCCCTCTCCGAATTCCTGCCACGTGGCGGCGACAATCGAGTGGTTGACCTCCATCTGGGTCGTGCCCCACTTCGGATCGTCGACACGGAAGTCCGCGAACATCGTGGGGGCATTGCGGAAGATACACGAGTCCACGTGGATGCCTTTGCCGGGCGTGCCCCCCAGCTCGGGGATCTGGAAGAAGAACGCCGAGTCCGTCACATCCGTGACGGTATTATTGACGAAGGTCATGAATGAGCTGTCCTTGACTTGGGCGACGTGGCCGCAGTTGTAGAAGACGTTGCGGACGACGACGTAGTCTCTCCCTCGGCCGGCCGAGATCACGTTCGACTCGCGTGCGGCCGTGTTGTAGCGGTCCTTGCGAAAGTTCAGGAACGTATTGCCCTCGACATGCGCGTCGCTCTCCAGGTCAAGGGCATCGTCGCCGCCGCCCATGAACAGATTATTGAGGATTTGCGGTATCGGACGCGGCCGGACGGGACCATCCACGTCGATGGCATCGTTGTGGCCCTTCGTCGTGCCGAAGACGCAGTTCTCAATGGTGAGATGCCCGTCGTCCACGACAGTGCCCCAGATGTGCTCGCTCATGTTATCCGTCGTGGGCGCCTCATCGGGACCGAAGATGTCGATGAAGGTGCAACTGCGTACGGTCAGCCACGAGGCCGTGATGCGAATGCGGCGAAGGTCCGTGTGGTCGAGCGTGACGTGTTCGAGCAGCAGGCGGGACTTCTCGACCCCGATCATGCCATCGTTGGTCCGACCGTACTCGACGAGGGCGTAAACGATACGGCTCTGGGCCGTAGAGTCGATGAACTGCAGGCCGCCCCACGTGCCCTGGCTGCCCGGCGTGCGTGTGAATCGGATCAGGGAGTTTTCGCTGCCCTCGGCCACCAGCCGGCCCCGGATGACCATCCGCGTGCCCGGCTCGAAGTACACGGACGTGCCCGGCTGGATTGTCAGTGAGACCCCTGCCGGGACCGTGAATTCGCCCGTGATGTGATAGGGGCCGCCGCGGGCCGTCCAGATAGTATCTTTCGCCAAGGCGCCCTGGACCGGGGTGGGCACATCGGCATCATAATAACCCAAATCGCCGCCGTCACTGGCGGCACCGATGCACGGCGATCTCAGGCGGAGGTGATAATCATGATTCTGCACATCCACAAAGAACGGGTCCGTGTGAATGTTGCCCATTCCCGGCCAGGCTTCGCTGGACGTATTCGAGTAGTCGATGTGAATGTCCGAGTCAAGATACGGGGGCTGGGTGTACACCGCATCGGTCGCGTCGATAATGGAATTGGTCACATGATAGATGATCGTCCCGGTCTTCACGCCGTACTTGTTGTGCGACTGAATCCCGGCATCCACGTATCCCGGCGTTCGGGCGGTGACAATCGTCGTATGGTCGATATTCACGGCGGCGGTCGAGCCTTCGAACGATTTGGCAACCACCGATGCCACCGTGGGGTCCTCCGGGGCAGTGTTGTTCTCGGCGATCAGGCAATGATCGAGGGTGGTCTCGCCGCCGTACACGCTGACGCCCTTGTCGCGACACCCGCGAATGATGAAATCCTGGACCGTGACCTTTGAGCCGAGCGTGTCGAGCCCGTCATCGTACGTATCCGCCATGACGCCCCTGGACAGGATGCACGTCTGTCCGGCCTGCTGGCTGTGGATGTAGATGGCGTCGGCGTCGTCGCCGGCGTGCATCTCCGTGATCCAGCCGTCCTCAAAGAGCAGGCCGGTGGATGCGATCTCCGGCCCCATGACGGACCGGGCCAGCAGACAATGGTGAAAGGCCAGGTTGCAGCCAGAGGTGGCATGCATAACCTTGCCCGCATTGTCGGTGAATGAGACGTGGTCGAAAGTGATCTGCGAGCCCTGGGCACGGATCGCCGGCCCGGAGTTCGAGTGCCCGACCCGCGGCGAGTGTCCCGCCTGCGCGATATTCGTGTAGCTGAAGGTAGAGGGCTCGGCATTGACGAAGCGCAGCTCACCCCAGTTCTCGCCGGCGACGAACGCCGTGATCGTGATCGGCGAGGCAGCGGTGCCCAGCGCCTGGATCGAGCCTTCGATCTGAATATCCGTCCCCTCGGTGCCCGACCGCGTGCCGTCGATCAGGACCATTGTGCCGGGCTCGAGCGTCAGCGTGACGCCATCGTTGATGGTGAAGTCGCCGCCCGTGACGTGATAGATGCCGTTCCACGTTGCGGAGGTGTCGAGAGTACCCGAGACGGCGTGAATCGGCCGGCCGCTCCATTCGGCCAGCGAGGCGGTCGTCTTCAGGCCGTCAATGTCCGCCGTGAGCGTGAAATCACCCCGGCCGGTGAACGTGACCAGGGCACTTCCCAAGCCGTTGTACAGATGCACGCGATCCGGCGAAAAGCGGATGTTGGGATTGTCGACCGAGAGCACGGCAACGGCATCCCATGTATCCAGCAGGATCGCCCCGGCGTTGTCCCGAAGCTCGACCCGGACCAGGACGGGGACGGCCGGCAGATAGCTGTCCCGAACGATGACGTTCACACCCGGATGCTCGGGGCCGGACGACGCCAGAATCCGAGCCGGTTCCACCGTATAAACCAGTGCCAGTGCATACAGGATCGAGCCAATTCTTGCGACGTACATCATCCCTTGCTCCGTTCCACTGATAGTCAGCGACCTGCCAGGTCACGCATCCGCGCGTCCATCGCCGGCGGCAGCACAATTCTGTTCATTTTAACATCTTGCCGCGGCATAAACAATGCCCTGCGAGCTGGGACCTGGCCAGTTTCCAGGCTCCCCATGCCCTCAGGCCGCCAGAATCCGAGACGCGGGGCCTACTTCTGCGTCACGGACGGCATGATTTTCAGATTTCGTTCGATCAGGTCGATTCGCTGCCGGACGCATGCGGCGGACCGCAGCGGGTCGCGTGGCGTGTTCTTGCAGTAATCGATCAGCTCCTCGACCGTCGTGGAGGCAACGTGGCAGCGGGTGTCGCTGGAGGCATAGTAGATGAAGACCTGGCCGTTGTCGCGGGCCACCCAGCCGTTGGAGAACGTGACATTGGAGACGTCGCCGACGCGCTCCTCGCCCTGTGGGGCAAGCAAATAGCCACCCGGCTCATAGATGATGCGGCTGGGATCGTCGAGGGCCGTCATGAACGCATAGAGGACGTAGCGCAGGCCGGCCGCCGTGTTGCGTACGCCGTGCGCCAACTGGAGCCAGCCGTCGGACGTCTTGATCGGCGAGGGACCAAGGCCGTTCTTGACCTCGTTGATCGTATGGTACTTGCGGTCGTGGACGATCTTCTCCTCGCCCAGGACGGCGTGCTCGATGTTGTCCGCCAGCGCCCAGCCGATGCCTCCGCCGGAGCCGGCCTCGATGAAGCCGTCCTGCGGGCGGGTGTAGAAGGCATATTTACCCCCGATGAATTCCGGATGCAGGACGACGTTGCGCTGCTGCGGGGACCGGGTCTTCAGGTCATCGAGGCGCTGCCAGGTCCTGAGGTCCTTCGTGCGGGCGACGCCGCCCTGGGCGACGGCCGAGGACAGGTCGCCGCGCGGCGCCTTGGGGTCCTTGCGCTCCGTGCAGAACAGCCCGTAAATCCAGCCGTCCTGGTGACGAACCAGACGCATGTCGTACACGTTGATGTCGGGGTCATCGGTCTCGGGCATGACCACGGGGCAGTCCCAGAAGCGGAATCGGTCGACGCCGCTCTCACTTTCGGCAATGGCGAAGAAGCTCTTGCGATCGACACCTTCCACGCGGACCGCCAGGAGGATCGTTCCGTCCAGCTCGATGGCCCCGGGATTGAAGGCGGCGTTGATGCCCAACCGCTCCATCAGGTGCCGGTTGCTCTCGTAACTCAGGTCGTAGCGCCAGAAGACGGGCGCGTGCTCGGCTGTCAGCACGGGGTTCTTGTAGCGGTCGAACAGGCCGTTGCCCCCGCCGCTGATCCGGTTGGGCCGGTCGATGAGTGCTTCATACTCCGCGAAAACCTTTCGCAGCCGTTCGTTGAATTGCTCGCGTGTCATACCTTGTCCTCTTCTATGGCCGATCGATCCGATCTCTACCCTGGGTGACTCGATTTCATCTGAGTTCTATGGATGATCTCCAGGCAGCAGCGGGCGTTATGGTACGGGCCTTTCCAGGCGGAGACCTTGGGCTGGGCCGGGTCGTGCGTTCCATCCGACCTGGCGCACCAGTACCATTCGCCGTGCGCGTGGTCCACGATTCGCCTCTCGATGAACTGCCAGCACCGCACGGACGCCTCGCGAAACGCATTGTCCCCGGTGAGCTGCCATGCATTATAGAAGCCGACCACGGCCTCCGCCTGCGGCCACCACTCCTTGTTGCGAACGGTGATCCGCCCCCTGCGAGCCTCGTAGAACAGGCTGCCGTCCGTATCGAGGCCCTCCTCCAGCACGGCACGAGCGATCTTCACCGCCGCCGCTCGCACGTCCTCCGCAAGCCGCCGGTCTCCCAGCACGTCGGCCGCCTCGCACAGCAGCCAACTGCCCTCGATATCGTGGCCGAAGGTGTAGCTGTCCGACTTGGCCGCCCACGTTTCATCGAAGAAGTGCTGGAAGTGGGTCTTCTCGGCGTTGAGGATGCGCCGCCGAAAAAGGTCGATCATCTCGCGCAGGCGATCCGCCAGGACCGGCTCCGGCCACACACGAAGCAGATTCGCGTAGGCTTCGAGGACGTGCAGGTGGTTGTTCATCGATTTCTTCTCGTCCATGTCCTTGTCGCTCAGCCGCATGTCCTCACAGGGCTGCCAGTCGCGTGACATGACCTCGAAGTAGCCCCCGTACTTCTTGTCGTGCGCGTGCTCCTCGACGCGATAGAAAATGTCCATGGCAAGCTTGAGAGCCTTCAGGCTCCTGCACGTGCGATAGTGCTCGGCGAGGGCGTAGATGCAAAACGCCTCGCCATAGATTTTCTTCTTGTCGTCGATCACGATCCCCCGGCAGTCGAGCTCCCAGAAGCAGCCGCCATGCTGCGGATCGAGGAAACGGTGCGTCACGTATTCGTAGGCCCGCCGGGCCAGCACACGATCCTGCTCATCATGCGTATAGCCGTAAACGGCGGAGAAGGCCCAGAGAATGCGGGCGTTGAGGATCAGCCCCTTGGAGGCATCTTCCTTCACGTGCAGGTCGTTGGACATCTGCCCGATGAAGCCGCCCCGCTGTTTGTCCAGCGTGCGTGCTCGCCAGAACGGCAGGATATCCTCGATCAGCTCCCGCCTTGCCGCGGCAGCGAACTGTCTGTCACTCAGCCTGGTCGGCATCGATCTCAATCCTCGATAGCTGCGTCTCGGACTGGAACTCGATTCTCAAGTAGTCGAGGCCCGATTCGCGGGGACCTGCGGAACAAAGCATGGTTTTCCAGAAGCCGTAGGCATCCTCACCATAGGTCACCGTGCGGGCAACCGCCAACTCCACCGGTTCGAACGTCCGGCCGTCCTTCGAGAAAGCGACGCGGATGCCGGGCTGATCGGCCGGGCTGAAGAGGAAGATCCTCGCCGCCTGGATGCCGCCCGGCGTGTAGTAGATGATGACGCTCTTGGCTTCACCCGACAGGCGGTGACAGTCCTCCTTGAACTTGCGGGCTTGATTCTCGACAAATTGGAGCTTGCCCTCCTTCGCGAAGATGCGAGAGTCGTTCCAGAGTTCATCGACCAGCGTGCGATGCGTCATGCGCACCGGGCCCACCACGTTTGAAGGCTTCGAGGGGCCCGCCGGATTGCGAGCGATCACGCGATAGTAATACGCCCTGCCTGGCCGGACCGATTCGTCCACAAAGAGCGGACGATACTGGACCTGGGCCTCCGACACGCCTGTGCCGACGGTTGTCCAAGGGCCTCTTGTCCCGCTGGCCCTCTGCACGTCGTAACAAGCTGCCCCAACAGCCCCTTGCCAGGTCATCTGGCCGCCGCTGCTGACGGACAGCAGGCGCGGCGGCTTGGGCTCCGCAAGGGGCGGCGGGGTCAGACCCCGAATCGCAAAGGCCCGCTCCCGCACAAATCGCATCAGTCGGCGCTCGTCGTACTTCTCCCCGATCTCAAAGCCGGGCCAGTGATACGCCTTGAAGTAGTCGCCGCCGGCCGGCTCGTGGTGCCAGTAAAACCCGCCGTCACGGGTCCGGTATCGCAGGCTCCAGAGCAGCGCCCCGGACAGCTTCTGATCGCGGACAGTATCCATGACGGCACACAGGGCCTCCGTGCCGAGGAACCCGAACTCGCCAAGGTGATAGGGCTTCTTTCCCCTCGCCATTTTCGCGCTGGCGACAACGTGGGCGATCATCTGGCGCGGGTCCTTCTCGTAGTGGTGGGTCTGAACGAAATCGACGCTGGGATCGTCCAGGGAGGACGGCAGCAGAACTTCGCGGTGCGTACCATCGAGGACCAGATGCTGCGGGTCGAGGCCCTTGATGTACGCGGCGGTTTGTTTCGTCCATTCGGGCGTGCTGTGCAGTTCGTTGCCGGTCTCCCAGGCCAGGACCGCCTTGTCGTCGCGGTAGCGGACGCCCGTGACAGTGTTCACCCGGTGGATCACGAACGTGACGATGGCCTTGTAGTCCTCGATCACCTGCGGATCGGTCCAGAATTCTTCCGGCTTCTTGCCGCGGAACCCCGCCAGCTCGGTCGTGCCGCCCCACCAGCTCCACTGATCGACGAATGGGATGATCACCCGCACGCGATGGCGGTGGGCCGCCGCAATGACCTGGTCGAGTGCGGCGAACGCCTGCTCGTTGAATTGCCCGGGACCCAGGATATGCCGCGGCAATTCCGGCGGATCGCCCGGCTTCTTCACAGAGAGTGCGTACATCCGAACGACCTGCCCCCCGATCTGCTCGATAGTCTCCAGGGCGTCGTCGATCTCGAAGGCGTCAGGCAGACGGAACGGCATGCCCTGCTCGAAACGCATATCATCCTCGACGTAGTGCAGGTTGGGGATATTGAACGAGAGGAACCGGAATTCGCGGTCGCCATCCTTCAGCACGTCGCCATCGCGGCGTACGAAATTCTCGAACCCCTGGCGGGCCGCCTTCTGCCTCGCCGGCGCCGCCGCACACACCAGGCACAGAGCCGCCACGATCGACGCGGCAAACCACCCATTCGACCGAGATCGTCCAAACAAACGCTCAGCAGACATAGTAGACTCCCCTCAACGTCGACAGCACGAACAAGGCGTCAGTCAGCCGCCGCCTCAACTCCCGGGCGCGTGGCCTCGAGGCCGGCGGGCACGACGGCGGGCTCCTTGTCCAACATGTCATACCAGTTCTTCTTGAGAATGTATGAGGTCAACACGATCACGCCGACAACCACGGCCGCCGCCCGCCAGTTCAGCAGCACGACGTACATCGGCAGCAGCACGAGCGAGGTCTGCCAGATCGTGCCGATGACGACGTTGAACATGTCCCGGCTGAAGTTGCGATTCTCCTGGAAATCGGGATAGAGGGCGACCACTTTCCTGTGCACGGGCCCCCAGAAGCCCCACGGCCGGACGTTGCGATAGAACGCGATCAGCGTCTTCTCATCCGTCGGCTTCGTGGCATACGTGCCGATGATGCAGCCGGCCAGCGACAGCGCGAACAGCACCGGGAACAAATACAATGGGAGCGTATTCTGCAGGAGCTCGGCCAGCCCGTACACCGCCGGGAAGGCGTCCAGGCCGAGCAGATCCGCCAGGACCTTGGCCTTCGGGAAGATCAAAGCGGGCACGAGGCCGGCCAGCATGCCCCAGAAGTACCCGTGCCCGTTGAATCGCCACCAGTACCACTTGAGCAGGTTCGACGCGACATAGCCGCCATAAAGGCCCGAGACGATCCATTGCAGCAGGCTGTTGACATCCTGCGCAAAGATGCCGAGCACGACCGAGACAGCCACAATGATGATGCCCACTCCATAGTTGATGATCGCGATGCGGCGGTTGTCTGCGCCGGGCTGGATATACTTGAGGTACAGGTCATTGACAATGTACGCCTGGGCGGCGTTCAGCGTGCCGGCGAACGTGCCGAGGAAGGCGGCGAGAAGACCCGCCAGCAGACACCCAAGCACCCCCGCCGGCGCGAACTCATGGATCGCCGACGGCAGGATCTGCTCGAAGTCCACCTTGCCCGCGACGATCAGGTTCAGCCTCTGATAGTACAGGAGTCCCAGCACGGCAAAGCCAACCACCATCAGGTATCGCACGGGCATGAGCACGACGGAGACAAAGCCGCTCATCATGGCCGCCTCGCGAGGGCTGCGGGTCGCGAGGATTTTCTGCATGTCGTAGTTTGGCGCCGGTCCGGCGGCGCTGGCGCCAATGCCCTTGAACAGCATCAGCATCATGATGATGCTGAACCATGAGAACTGGTCGCTGGCGATCTTGTCATTCACGCTATCGATGATCCCCTTCCAGTCCAGGCCGAGGTTCCAGCCGAAGAACGGGCTATGCCATCCCTCGGGCACGGCCAGCGGATGCGAGGACAGCTCGTGCATGGCGACGCCGGCGATGATCACGGCCGAGATCGTCATGATCGAATACTGCACCAGGTCGGCCAGCACGATGCTCTTCATACCGCCCAGAATCGTGTAGAAGACCGCGACGACCGTGAATGCAAGGCCGTACACGTGCGGCACGTAGGCCTCCGGAACGTGGAACGGAACGTAGGGCGAAACCGCCTCCCACGGAATGAAGATCTGGATGAACTTGCCCAGGCCGATGAAGCCGTAGGCCATGAAGCCCAGGCAGCCGACGATGGCGAAGATCACCACGATGGCATGGGACAATTGGGCGCCGGCCCCCCGGCCGAAACGGGTGCCGATCCACTGCGCCCCGGTCGTGACGTTCGACCGCCGCAGCCACGCCGAGAGAAAGATCATCAGAAAAATCTGGTTGAACGTCGGCCACAGCCACGGCAGCCAGACGCTCTTAAGGCCGTACACAAACATGATCGTCACTAACCACATCGTGCCGGAGATGTCGAACATGCCCGAGGCGTTCGACAGGCCCAACAGGTACCAGGGCAGCTCCCTGCCGCCGAGCAGGTACGAGTTCAGGTTCCTCGACGCCCGCCGGCTCAGGAACACGCCGATCAGGCTGACGCTCAGCAGATACACCAGGACAATCATGATATCGACGGTGTGCAATCTCATGCGCAAACCCTCAATGATCGTTAGGCGTCAGTTGGCCGGCAACCAGCGTCCCCTTCACTGACGAGTACAGGGATACCCGTTTTGTCCCCCGTCGTCAATGATGGGGCCTGATCGAAAATGCGGGAATCGCCGGTGGGATGGAAAAGAGAAGGGGCCCGGCTCTCTGGGAGACGGACGATCACCAGGGCCCCGGACTTCCGCGAGCAATGGCTAACCATCGGGAAGGAGCAGGGCAGTTGAAGCAACAGATCGGCGGCCCGACCTCAGGCCCGGCCCCAGGCCCGGCCCCTCAGGCACAGCCGACCCCTGGAGAGGGATGCGACCCTATCTGTCCTGCACGACCGCGGAGGTGGGGACCGCATCCTCTGCTTTGAAGGCTGCCGATGCTTGGCGGAGATCGTTTCCCTGCAGCAGGATGTCTCGGGTCTTCTCGCCACGAAACGCGAGAACGAACAGTCTTGAACCTCTGCTCCCCTTGACCCGGATTTCTCACAACCATTGCTGTGGGAGACCGGGAAATCCAAATTCCTAAGCTCGAAATCCGAGACAAAACCTGCCCTGAGCATAGTCGAAGGATTCGAAATCCGAATCCTTGAAACAACCGACGCTCTTTACTCCCACTGCGGCATGCATTAGCGGTCGCGTGCATCGGCTTCTTACGATGGTTGGCCGTCACGGATATCCGTCAGCCCCTCCTCGGCCAGCTCCATCGCGTGTTCCGTCGGCGTTTGAACCATCGTGCTTTCTCCTATCGCAGGACAGCCAAGACCACGGCATCCAACAGCCATTGTTCTTCACTGCCCATTAGGATACCGCGCCCATAGGACATTGGCCAGAGCCAGCAGGCCGCAGCCGTGGACAAAAACACATCTATGGCAAAACAGGAAGGAAAGGGCGCAAATGTAGCACATGCCTTGGATCGAGCATACCCGAATGGGGACCCGGCAATGGGAACGATGGCTTGACTAACGCCATCCGCGCGGATGGGCGTGATCGCGATGCGGCCGTGGCGGCGGACTGGGGACGTGGATGACCTCGACCACTCGGTCGGGGTGTGCAGGTACCACGCGCACGGCTCTCGCCGACCGGTGTTCTTCGCTTGAAATGACCATGCAGCCACTGAGCCAGAGCATCGAGGCCGCAACGACGGCAATCAGCATGATCCTGTTCATAGTCCATTCTCCCGGACCAGCGACACCTTGACGATGTCCTGTCCACAGATATAAGGCACGCCGCCGCCCGTTGGTAACATCGACTTATCACGCCGATCCTCCGCCCCCGCCCCGCCCGCCATCGCCGACCCAACTGCTGCCACCTTCTGAAACCAGCCACATGCGTCGCCTGCGCTTTCTGGAAGTGAATCCGTACGGTATTCCCAACGCTGTTGTGATGGAACCTGCGCAAGTCACAAGACAGAAGAGGACTGAGAAGGGAATGGCTTCCAACATATCCATCACGTACGGTCCGTTTCCCGTTTGATCTTCAGGTCTGTCTCGACTAACCTCGACTTCCACGGTACTGAAGACGCCTAACAAATCCTGCCGAAAGGAGGACTGGACGTCCTCGAGATCGCCTTCCCCCAGCGCGACATCCATATCCGTTCGATCTCCCCGGACGTCCCATTCAGAATCGACGAACCGTGACGATAAGAACGCCCCGTTCACATGGTACGTGCAACAGGCAGATAAACGAGACATCGCGTGCCGAATCCGGTAGCTTGGAGTTGTTCAAAGGGCTACGTTTTTCTCGTTGTCGCACAAGGACCTGAGGAAATCGTCATGTTGACCCTGGTGATCATGATGATCGCCAATTTTGCCGCATTCTGCTGCGTCGGGTCCGAATACAAGAGAAAAGATCAGGGATTCACGCTATACTTCACGATCAAGCCCATCCAACTGTCTGCACAGCGCGACATCTGGAAGACCCAGACGACTGGTGCGACAGCCAAACGGGACAGAGTCATAGGATTGCCATGATATGAAGACAACACGAGGAAGAATGATCCATTGGGTGATGACAGCAGTCCTGCTATCGGCTGCATCCCGCTCCGTCTGTGCGGCAAACAAGGACGAGATCCCGAAGCAGGCAGGCACAAGCCCGGTGAAGGTTTTCATTCTGGCCGGACAGTCCAACATGGAAGGCCAGGGCGTCGCAGATCTCGATGGTCCCGATTACAATGGCGGCAAAGGCACGCTGAATCATGTGATGAAGGACCCTGCCAAGGCGAAGCTCTTCAAGCATCTCAAGGACGACAAAGGCCAGTGGACGATACGCGACGATGTCTGGGTCTGGTACAAGCCTGAGAACAACCCCGTGAAAGCTGGGCCGCTCACCCTCGGCTTCACCGTTTACGACGGCCGACATCACTTCGGCCCAGAACTGCAATTCGGCCACGTCCTCGGCGATCGCTTCACCAACCAGGTTCTGCTCATCAAAACTGCATGGGGAGGCAAGAGCCTTCATCTGGACTTCCGCCCACCAAGCTCCGGTGGACAGGTGGGCCCATATTACACCAAGATGGTGGAGGAAGTTCGCGAGGTCCTCGGCAACCTCCAGAATTACCTTCCCGACCATGATGGTGGCGGGTATGAGCTGGCGGGGTTTGTCTGGTACCACGGCTGGAACGACGGGTGCGACCCGAAGAATGCCGTGCCGGAATACGAGCAGAACCTGGTGAATCTAATCAAGGATCTGCGCAACGACCTAAAGGCGCCCAACCTGCCCGTCGCGATCGGAGAACTGACAGGCCCTTGGGTGAAGGCAGAAGGCCAGTGGGCAGCCATCAGGCAGGCACAGGCAGATGCTGCGGCAAGACCGGAGTTCAAAGGCACCCTGTTGTTCGTCGAAACTCATGACTTTGTCCGGCCGCCGGAGGAGTCTCCCTGCCCGACACATGGACACCACGAGTTTGCCAATGCTGAGACCTATTTCCTGGTTGGCAATGCCCTGGGGGAAGGAATGAGGAGGCTGCTCGATCCAGCGAGTGCCGACGATAAGCCCGATCCGCCCAAACCCACCGCGCGCACGGTCCGAGACATCGAAGGCTGGACCGTCCGCATTGACGACCGCCTGCTCGTACCACCCAACGACGCGCTGGGCACACGTGCACTCAAGATGCTGGAAGCCAAACTCGCAGACATCACGTTCGTCGTCGCCGCTGATCGCCTGGCGAAGCTACGAACAGTCCCCATCGTCCTCGACCTCACACATGGGAAACTACGCGCCATGCAATATCACCCCTCTCCGGAATGGTTGGAGGAACACGGCTATGCGCGAGACCTGGCGAAATGTGTCCACATCTGCGAGGCGGCCGACTTCGTCGCTCCTCGCCAGGTGAATGAGCAGCCGTGGGTCGTCTTGCACGAGTTGGCGCACGCCTATCACGACCAAGTGCTCGGCTTCGATGACGCGAGCATCCTCGATGTGTTTGGGCGATTCAAGCAGAGCGGACGCGGCGATTCGGTGCTGCTCATCACCGGTAAGCGCGTGAGGCATTACGCCCTCACCGACCAGAAGGAATTCTTCGCCGAAATGACGGAAGCCTACTTCGGCATGAACGACTTCTTCCCCTTCAACCGCGCGGAGCTGATGACCGCCGAACCGGAGATCGTCGGACTGTTGCACACCATCTGGACGCAGTCTCATCCGCCGCAAAGATAGAATCAGAGGACTACGAGGCCCTTTGGCCCGCCTATTTCACGGGGCTATGCCCAGCCCTCTGCCGCGAGGCCGTCGTGGAGCTCGTCAGGATGGTGCCGGCACCGGAATTCGAGCCGGCTCGATTCATTGTGCGCCTTGCTGTAGGGCACGCCTTCGGTCATGCGGTTCCGCTCGTGGAGCTCGTGCAGGAGCACGAATCCCCTTTCTCTCTCCTCGATGTCACTGTCGATCCACACTTCTCCTTGTGGCACGAATTCATACACATGGTCGTGGCCGCCAGCGGTGAAGTCAATGTCGAACACACTCCGCACCAGGCGTCCGTTCACGATCCAGACCTCAGTCCCATTCTCCAGCGTCTTCCACAGGCGCTCGTGAACGGCCTTGGGATCGGGCAATTCCTTGCCCCCGTGTGTGACCTTGCGGACGTCGCCCGCCCGCCGCCGTTCCCGTCTCTCGGCCCGGTCGGCCTCTGTGAGCGCCTCGGCGTAGGGTGCACCCTTGGCCATGTGTTGGTGCTCAACCAAGAGATGCTCGATGAAGAAGGTCCGTTCGTCGTCCTCCGCCTCTGCGTCGATCCAAAACTCCTTCTCGGGGATGTAGGGATATCGGTAGTGCTGGCCGAAGTTCGTGAACTCCTCGTCGATATGGCTGCGGATGTAGGCGCCGTCAACGATCCAAACCTGGATATCACCCCGCACTCCGTCCTTGCGCAGGTAGGGGGGTTTGAGCGATTCTGGCATAGCGCGTTCTCCTTGATCCGGGGGCGCATTCACATGCGAAGTGCAACACGGCATGGACGATAGCGAGCCATCCGGTCGCGTATTGCGTTTTGACCTTCTGGGGACGCTGTCCCCAGACCCCTGGGATTTATCACTTTGGACCAGAAGCACGGAAAGAGGAGAAGGCGACGTGGTACAGCATGTACATCGCCCCTGCCCCCGGGTCGCTGCGGCGCTCGGGTTGCCTCCCGGCAGAGCCCTGTCCTCCACGACGACCGGTGCGGATACCGGGGCGCTGGTCGGGGCTGGGTCCGGATATGCCTTGCCCCTTCATTCTCATCTTCGGGCCTGCTCTGCCCGTAACAGGGGCATTCAACTCCCCTATGCTGAATCCCTTCGCGATTCCCGGGCATCTCTTAACCCGAACGAACGGACAAGGCCATTGAAAGGAAGCAGGCCGTTCCTGTATGATGATTTGGCGTAGCATGCAGAAATGGCGTCCGTCAAGATACATGTGAAATGCCGCTTGGGCAAGCGCGCCACAGAGTACAGGAGAGTTCATGCTGTTTAGATGTAGACACAGTGTCACGGCAAACGCGAGTATCCATGCGACTATTATCCTTTTGTTCACCTTGGTGGCCAACGGCGTGCAGGGAAAGGTCAACTGGAATCAGTTTCGCGGCCCCAATGGGCAGGGAGTGGCCCAAGCAGACCGCATTCCTGTTCATTTCAGTCCGGAAGCGAACGTTTTGTGGAAGACCGTAGTTTCCGCGGGCCACTCGTCTCCTGTCATCTGGAACAATCGCATCTTCCTTACCGCCAGTGAGCCAGCCAACCCAAAGGAACTCATTACGCTGGCCATCGATCGTGAAGAGGGCAAAACCCTATGGCGACGGGTTGTCCAGGCCGAGACACAAGGAAGATTTCACTCGCTGAATAATCCCGCTTCTTCCACGCCGGCCGTGGACGACAAGCACGTTTATGTCTACTTCGGGACCTACGGGCTGCTTTGTTACGACCACGCGGGAAACGAGGTCTGGCAGCGCAGACTCGACACGCCGGAGAGCAAGTATGGAGTGGCGACCTCGCCCATATTGTATGGGGACAAAGTGATCCTATTTCTGGACGGCGACGGCGGTTCTTCCCGTTTGCTGGCGGTCCATCGAGACACCGGTGAGACGGTCTGGGAACAGCCGAGATCGTTGTTCAAGGCCGGCTGGTCGACGCCCATAATCTGGTGTCATGGCGAGGTGGAAGAGCTTGTCGTGTTGGGTTCCAAACGGCTGACCTCCTACGATCCGTCCACCGGCGAGGAGATCTGGTGGGCCGGCGGTTTCTCGGATGAAACCGTCGGTATCCCCGTAACCGGCGATGGGCTCCTGTTTGCCGGCGCTGCGGCCCTGGGTGGACGCGGAGACGATCGGTTGGATGCGGCCGGAACCTGGAAGATCACCGTCGAGGAGTTCGACCGGAATCACGACAATCAAATCCAGCGCGACGAAATGACGGAAGGCTTTGCTTTCATACAGCGACCGGAGCTGCCCAAAAACAATCCCGGGTATGGGTTGCCGGTCAGGGACATGGACACTCTGCTGAGAATCTTCGACCATGACAAGAACCGGATCATCAGTGAAGGGGAATGGATGCAAACGATGTCAGGTTTTGCCGCCCTTAGCCAACCCACCCTGGTGGCCATTCGCCCCGGAGCGACAAAGGATGCCCGCCAATCGCACGTGGCCTGGGAAATGCATCGCGGCATTCCCGAGACGCCCTCACTGCTCTATTGTCGCGGAAAACTCTACCTCATCCGGGACGGCGGCCAGTTGACCTGCCTGGAGGCCTCGACTGGCAGAGAACTCTTCCGGGAACGAATCGGGGCGCCGGGCCAATACATCGCTTCACCCATAGTCGCGGGCGACAAGGTAATCGTTGCCTCCGTCCCCGGCGTTGTCACGGTCATCCAGGTCGATGACGAACTGAAAGTCCTGGCGAGGAACAATTTCAGAGAGAAGACCTTTGCCACGCCGGCGGTCGTCGAAAACAAGATATACTTGCGGACAGCCGATCATTTGTATGCCTTGGGCGAGGGGGGATGACTGGGGTCAGGGACTTGGATTCCTGGTCCGTGTGCATAGGGGAGTTGCCGGTTGTCCGTTACGAGAGTCCGCGCGAGTCGGGTCGCTCCGTGGATCAAGCTCCGCACGCCGAATAAAGCCGAATGTCTGCTCTTCCCCTCCTTGATTTCTATTCGAATCAGGCTACGATGTCGGTAGTCGTACCAGAATATGACGGCCTTGAGAGGCCGACGACAGGTGGTATCTCATAATCGGAGTTTCCGCACACAGAGAACAAGAATGACGAAGTGGAAGTCTGCGTCTGGGGGGCACCTTCTCGGATGGTTTCCCGAGGTATTGAGGCTCGGCAGTGATCGTATCGGCGGTCAGGTGCGGCTCCTCGGGTTTGCGGCTGTGGTCGGCATTGTCGCGGGACTGGGCGGCATTGCCTTCTACATTGCCACGCGAGTCGTGGAGCATTATGCGCTGGGGGTTTGGGCCGGCTACTATCCGCAGCCCCATCTCGGCGGGGAACCCTCTCTCTCCTGGCTGGCCGGCGTGAATCATCCGTTTCACCCGTGGCTTTTGCTCTTGATCCCAACGCTCGGCGGCATTGTCAGCGGCATGCTCGTCTTTACCCTTGCCCCGGAGGCGGAGGGACATGGCACCGATGCCGTGATTGCGGCATACCACCATCGTCAGGGCCAGATTCGGCCGCGAGTCCCTCTGGTCAAGATTCTGGCCAGCGCTGTGACCCTCGGGACCGGCGGGTCCGGGGGACGGGAAGGTCCGATCGCGCAAATAGGAGCCGGCTTTGGCTCCCTTCTGGCCAACCTCCTTCGATTGCGTCCCGTCGATCGTCGCGTGCTCATGGCGGCCGGGATGGGAGCTGGAATCGCGGCCATCTTCCGTGCACCGCTGGCCGGGACGATGTTCGCCGCCGAAGTACTCTACCGTTCGCCCGAGTTCGAATCCGAGGTAATCATTCCCGCGGGGATTGCCAGTGTGGTCTCCTATTGCGTCTTCGGCGCCTACACGGGGTGGGAACCGCTCTTCTCCATACCTGATCTGGCGTTCAGCGGCCCGCTGGAGCTGGGCCCGTACCTGCTCCTGGCCCTGTTCATGGCCTTGCTGGCCCTGCTTTACACTCGCTCTTTTTACGGCTGCAAACGACTATTCGACCGCCTGCCCATCCGCCGTCATTTCAGGCCAGCCGTTGGCGCCTTCTTGACGGGGCTGGTGGGTCTGGTGTTGTACTTCCTTCTGGGCCGGCAGCAGAGTGTGCTGGCCGTCCTTGCCTTCGGGTACTCCGCCATTCAAAATGCCATGACACAAGACACCGGCGTCAGCGCGGTCCTGCTGCTGACCGTCGCCCTGGGCAAGGTTCTCACCACCAGCCTGACCATCGGCAGCGGCGGCTCCGGGGGCGTGTTTGGCCCCTCCATGGTGATCGGCGGCGGCGGCGGCGCGCTGGGGCTGGGGTTGGTCCCGCATCCTGCCAGTTTTGTGATCGTGGGCATGGCCGGTTTCTTTGCCGCCGCCGCGAAGACCCCGTTTTCCACACTCATCATCGTCAGCGAAATGACGGGCGGCTATAGTCTCCTGTTGCCTTCCCTCTGGGTCTGCACCCTGTCGTTCATCCTGTCAGACGAGCAATCCATCTATTCCTCCCAAGTCGAAAGCCGTTCCCGCTCGCCTGCCCATCAGGGCAGTTACGTTCGGGAGGTTCTGACCGGCGTTCGCGTGAGCGATTTCCTGTCACCGCAGCAGAGCACGGCCGTGCTGCATCCGGGCGATTCGCTCGATATGACCATCGAGCGACTGAGTGCCGCTCCGTATGCAATCCTGCCCGTCGTCGACGCGAAGAACCGGCTCTTGGGTGTGGTCAGCCTGGAGGAAGTCCATCTTGCATCGATCGAGCCGGCTCTGAAGCCTTTGATCCTCGCCGAAGACCTCATGCGAACTGGCGTTCGACCGCTCACTCCCACCGACACCTTGGATCGCGCACTGGAACTCCTCGTGGAAAACGATCTCCTGGCGCTGCCCGTCGTAGACAATCTGGAACGGCAGGAGGTGATTGGGATGGTGCGGCGGCATGAAATCGCCAGCGCCTATTTGTATCGTGTCCACGGACCCCCCTCGACAGACTAAGAAAGGGTATTGCGATGGCCAGGGATCGTTCTTTCGATGACGAACACGACATCTTGCGGGCCTTGCGGCCGGGCGGACGGATCGTCGTGGCCGCCGTGTCGAAGGAAACCAAGCCAGGATTCGTCCTCCGCGCCTTTGAGTGGACGCACCGCCATTTTCCCAACCTGTTGGACTGCCGACCAATCTATGCCCGCCGAGCTCTGGAAGCCCAGGGCTTTGTCATCGAAGATTCCTCGGTCGACTCTATGTGGGTCCCCGTGGAGATCGTGCGCGCCAGGAAGCCAAACCCGTAGAAGGCGAGAGAGCAAAAGGGAAAACGGGGGAGGGCAAAAAGGCCACCTCGGATTCCAGCATACCCACGGGCCTACTTGTTTCGAGGATTGACCCTTTCCCCCTGCGCAAAAGGCAGAGACTTCCCCTTGACAGTGCCCCATTACGAACATATGCTCATAACTGCTGATAGGAAATGGAGTGTTCGAATGCCAAGACCTTGTTGCTTGCGTCATATTGGTTTCAAGCCACCTGCCCGCCTTTTCAAGCCGGCCGGCATCCCTGCTTGTGCCCTCGAACGGGTGACGTTGACTCTGGATGAAGTGGAAGCGTTACGATTGGCCGACCTGAACGGGCTGTATCAGGAGCAAGCGGCAGAGCAAATGAAGATTTCGCGGCCGACTTTTTCGAGAATCATAGAAGAAGCTCGTCGGAAAGTGGCAGAGGCCCTCATTCACGGCAAGGCCCTCTGCCTGGAAGGCGGCGCCGTGAGAATGAAAGGAGAGCAGGAATCATGAAGGTCGCCATACCTATTGAAGAGAATTGCGGAGTGGAGAGCTTGGTGTACGGGCACTTCGGGTCCGCGCCCGTATTCATTCTTGTGGATTCGGACACGATGTCGGTCGAGTCTCTGGGGAACCGGGACCAGGCACACGTCCACGGCCAATGCAGCCCGATGGAGGCGCTCGCAGGCACGAGTCCGGACGCGGTGATCGTCGGGGGCATCGGGGCCGGCGCCTTGCGAGGCTTGCACGCCGCTGGAATCAAGGTATATCGTTGCGGCGGCGGCACGGTCGCCCAGGCCATAGGGCAACTGAAGGCTGGTGAACTGCCGGAGATCGATGAGGACGCCACCTGCACGGGTCATGCAGGTGGACATGCGTGCCACTTAGGGTCATACAGAAAGACGGGGGCAAGTCTTGAGAAAGGAACTACTCTGACCTGGACTCCTGATCCGTGCGCGTTGAGAGAGTCGCCAGGGAGGAAGGGGGGTCGCATCTCAACTATTCATTATTGGCACCGGCGTGAGAGCATTACCGTGTCATGCCCAAGCCGCTGCGCGGCGCCATGGTCAAGGCCTAGCACCTGCTGCCGTGAGGTGACCCACAGTGAAGTGCCGGGACGAAATAGTGAATAATTAAGATGCGACCCCGTCCTATTAGTGCGGGGCTTCTTT
>Ga0315274_10003484_pt1 | contig 23410 bp, 22 predicted proteins | sample YL17G02_20_MG_FD_203700 | JGI IMG/M metagenome (GOLD analysis project Ga0315274, IMG submission 203700) | Sediment microbial communities from Yellowstone Lake, YNP, Wyoming, USA - YL17G02_20 | ecosystem: Environmental > Aquatic > Freshwater > Lake > Sediment | place: USA: Wyoming | collected...
GAGCACGCCGTTCACCTTGCAGTTCCAGTCATAGATCCTGCAGTCCTTGCCGTGTACGTGGTAGATCGCATCGCCGAGAATGCGGATGGCTGCCGTCGGATCAATGCCCTGCCAGAAGAGATGGCTCGGGTCGAAGTTGCAGCCGAGCGCATCGCCGCACGCGTTTCGGAGCCTCAGCAGAGTCTCCGGGTTGTACACGACGAAGCCGGGATGCATCTCGAAGCAGATCTTCACGCCGTGCTCCTTGGCGAACCTGGCCTCGGCCCGCCAGTACGGGATCACTCTCCGCTTCCACTGCCATTCCAGGATCTCGGAGAAGTCCGGCGGCCAGGGACAGGTGACCCAGTTCGGGTACTTGGCTCTCGGCGAGTCGCCCGGGCAGCCGGAGAAGTTGATCACCCGCTCGATGCTCAGCTTCCGCGCGAGCTCTACCGTCTTCCGGTGGACGTCGTGGTTCTCCTGGGCGATCTGCTTGTTCGGGTGCAGCGGATTCCCGTGGCACGAGAGGGCGCTGATCACCAACCCGCGCGACTCCACGGCCTTCAAGAACTTCGTCCGCTCGGCCTCGCTGCTGAGCAGCTTATCCACGTCGCAGTGGCTGTTCCCCGGATAGTTCCCGGTGCCGATCTCCACCGCCTCGACGCCAACTCCGGCGACGTAGTCCAGTGCCTTTTCGAAAGGCATGCCGCCGAATGCTACTGTGAAAACACCGATTTTCATAGTCCAAACGCCTCCTTGTGTTGAGGGGAGTAATGGAGTGTTGGAGTGGTGGAGTAATGGAAACCCCAATACTCCATTGCTCCATTACTCCGCCACTCCGTTATCTTAAGGCTATCTCCTTCCCGGCCTCAGCTGACTTATATATCGCATCCAGTATTCGTGTGATCTCGAGGCCGTGCTCGCCGGTCGAGATCAACTCCCTGCCGTTCACTACGCAGTCCACGAAATGCTTGATCTCCATTATGTGGCCGGACTGGTTCGGGAAGGCCGGGGTTATGTCAACGGGTGTGCCGTGCATGTCCTTGTAGATGCGGAACGGGTCAACATCCGCGCCGCCTTTCGTGCCGATCAGGTTCGTGTAGATCACGTCGCGCTGGATGTGGGATGCCCAGCTCGCCTCCAGCATCACCGTCGCACCTGTGTCCAGCCTTATGAACGCCGCCGCCAGGTCCTCCACGTCGAAGCCGCCGCCCCTATCAGCGATTCCCCACGTGCCCATTCCTTCCCCAGAGGGTCCGAACTTCGCATACGTGGAGCCGGTAACCGTTACGGCCTTCGGGTTGCCCATGAGCCAGAGGGCAAGGTCGAGCACGTGCACGCCGATGTCAATCAGCGGGCCGCCGCCGGACTTCGACTTCGTGGTGAACCAGCCTCCAATGCCGGGGATGCCCTTTCTGCGAATCCAGCCGGTCTTTCCGAAATAGATATCCCCAAGCTCTCCCTTCTCGATAAACCTCTTCAGCACCTGAGTGTCGCCGCGGAAGCGGTTGTTGAAGGCGGTCATGAAGAGCTTGCCGGCCTTATTCCCGGCCGCTACCATGGCGTCGCCTTCTTCGGGCGTCATGGCAAGCGGCTTCTCGCAGATCACGTGCTTGCCCGCCTCGAACGCTGCTATCGTCACCGGCGCGTGAAGATAGTTCGGGGTGCACACGCTCACGGCGTCAATCCCGTCGAGCCCGAGCATCTCCCTGTAATCCGTGAAAACGTGCGGGATGCCGAACTCCGCCGCTACCCGCCGCGCGCGCTCCTCGTTGATGTCGCACACAGCCACTACCTGCGCCTCCGGGCATTGCACGTAGCCCTGAATGTGCAGGTGGCCTATGCCGACGCCTACGACGCCCACGCCCAACTTCTCAACTTTGCTCATGGATTCTCCTGCCAACTCGATTCTCCTGCATCACGACTTGGAGGGGCACTGGACGGGGAAGCCGGACAATCCATCGTCCCTGTATCCCTCGTACGCCAAGCCAACACGCATTTTAGCATACCGTGTATCCGTGCGCAACCGCCGATCGTGTGAGTATCGCAGACAGCATCGAAGCCCTCTTTCGCCCAGGGAACTCAGCGAGGGCGGCGGAGACGGCAGGCAGCCAGCCCGATTGCGAGCGACAGCGCCAGTGCGCCGGCAAGTACTCCGAGCCCCGGCACCGATTCCGGTTCGAGCACGGCTGTCACGCCGACGTACAGAGCGACCTGCGCCGCCAGTACGAGGAACGCGGCCAGCGCCCATGACGTGTAGACAATTGCCGGTTTCGCAAGCCCGCCGAGCATCGGCGCCAGACTGCCGATCCGGGAGTTCAGGTTCGTCAGGAGCAGCGACGATATCAGTAGGACTAGCAGGAGGCCGTATGGGGCAGGGGATTCCGCGGCTTCAATTCCTGCCAGGCCGAAGCAAAGGCCCCCGATGAGCGGCAGGCCCACCATGCCGGCCAGCATCGCTCTGCTGCGAAACAGCAGCCTCAACTGGCAATATGAGAGAGCCCATGCCTTCTCTACCGAGGGCATTTCATCCTCCTACCGACCTCCCACACTCCCACACTCCCATACTCCCACACTCCCACACTCCCACACTCCCACACTCCCATACTCCCATACTCCCATACTCCCATACTCCCATACCCCCATACTCCCCTTACTCCTTCCTCCCCGCGCCGATCAGCTCGCTGAGGACGGAGTCGAGCCCCCTGGGCTTCATCCGCACGGCGGCTATGTCGCCCGAGATCTGGCGGAGCAGTTCGACGGGACGGGATTCGGGGCCGATCTCGACGACCAGGGCGCCGTCCTGTTCCCTGCCAACGATGCCTGCCCAGCCCGCCTTCCGCGAGCGTCTGCCCTTGTCCGGGATCGGCTTTATGACCAGGGCCTCCGGTCCCACCATGCTCCTGAGCTGGGCCGCCGTGCCGACCGCCAGCACGCGTCCCTCGTGCAGCAGGACCAGTCTGTCGCAAAGCTCCGCATCTTCAGGGCGCGAGGTAGCAAGTATGACGGTTTTTCCGTCGTGGCCTCGGATGTTCAGCAGATGTTCCCACAGGCGGCCGCGCGTGTCAGAATCGAGACCAGCCATCGGCTCGTCCAGCAGCAGCAGATTCGAGGGCGAGAGCAGTGCCCGCGCGAACTCAAGCAGCTTCCGGGCGCCGCCGGAAAGCGTGCCGATTCGCCGGTCCCGGTCCGAATCCAGGCCGACCAGCGTGAGAATCTCTCTGATAGCCGCATGTCGCTTGCCGCGCGGGATTTCGTAGAGAGTCGCATGGAGCCGCAGGAACTCGGCGGGTGTGAGCGCTTCCTCGACTGCGGGCGTCTGGAGGCAGATGCCTGCCGGGCCCTCAGTGCGGGAAATGCTCCCGGAGTCGGGCGGCTCGATCCCCGCGAGAATCCTGAGCAGGACGCTCTTTCCAGCCCCGGATAGCCCGAATATGCCCAGGCATTCACCTGCGTAGGCCACGAGCGAAGCCTGATCCAGTGCCTTCAGACTCCCGTAACGCTTGCACAGACTGTCCGCTCTGATTCGTTCTTGCACAGCGCGCCCTGCACACAGAGGAGCCGCACGAAGAAGCGGCCATGGGGTTCCGCGGCGAGTTCCGGAGTCCTCGGATCCCGGCGTCTCTTCCTCGTGCTCCTGGTTCGTTTATGGGATTCACGCCGGAGTGCCTAGGCGCGGCGAAGCATCTGTCGGAGTTCCGCCGCGTTCTGGCCCGCGTGTAGAAGTGCCTCGTCGTAGGTGATTGTCTTGCTCTTGTACAGCTTCTCCAGGGCCTGGTTCAACGTGTTCATGCCGAAGTGCTGACCCTCGCGAATGGCCGGATACAGCTCTCCGGTTTCGAGGTCTTCTATCAGCTTCTGGATGGTCGGCGAACAGGTCATTATCTCCACCGCCGGCAGTCTGCCCCGGCCGCTCGCGCAGCGCACGAGTCTCTGCGACGAGACCCCGATAAGGCTGGCTGACAACTGCGATGCCGTCTGCCTGCGGGCATCCGGAGGGAAGCTGGACAATATCCTGTCCACGGTCGAGGCAGCGGAAGTGGTATGCAGGGTCGTGATGACGAGGTGGCCGACCTCCCCCGCGGTGATTGCGACGTTCATGGTCTCGGCATCGCGCATTTCCCCGATCACGATCACGTCCGGTGTCTGCCGAAGCACTGAGCGCAGCGCCGAGCGGAATGACTTCGTGTCGCTCCCGATCTCTCTCTGATTGATGACGCTCTGCTTGCCCTGAAACAGGTGCTCTATCGGGTCCTCAATGGTGACTATGTGGCACTGCCTGGTCGCATTGACGTGCTCGACCATCGCCGCCACAGTGGTTGACTTCCCGCTTCCCGTCGGGCCGGTGACTATGATAAGGCCGCGAGGCTGGGAGGCCCATTCCCCTAGGATCGGCGGAAGGCTCAATTCCTCGGTCGTCTGAGGGACGACCGGGATTATCCTCAGCGAAGCGCCGATGGCATTCCGCTGGAGGAAAAGGTTCGCACGAACCCGGGCCAGCCCGTCAATGGTGAAGACCAGATCGGTCTCCTCCATCTCGTGCAGCGTGTTAAGCTTCTTCTCCACCAGTTCCTCGGGTTCGAGCTGATCGGCCCTGGTGCCCGCCTGGAGCATGTAGTCGCGTATGGAGCTGTTGATGATGCTCTGAATCAGGTCTTCGGCTTGCTGGGACGTCAGTACCTCGGTGTCGGCAATCGAGAACAAGCCGTCTGCGCGCATAGCAGGCGGACTGCCGGCCTTGATAAGAACGTCGGACGCGCCCTTCGCGATTGCTGTTTCGAGAAGTTCATGGATGCTTTTCATCTTTGGGTATCTGCTCTGGAGTATTTGCCCCGGCCACCCGGAGCATGAGGGATTATATCACGAAAGGGTTGGGTCGGGCAATCGCTCGAAAAAGCGGCGCAAATCCGCCCGGAGGTAATGACATGGCCTGGTCCTCCATGAAAAAAACGCTTGCTCCGCGTCGGGGCGTTTGCCGCGGCCGGCTCAGCACGAGACGCTCCGGCTCAAGAGCCGCCGCATGAACGTTCCCAGTGCGATGCTTCCGCGAAAGAAGCCTACGTCATGGAGGCAAGATCGAAGGATGCGTATCGCCAGGCTCGCAACAGTCGTCGCCGGTTTCCGGCGCACAGGAATGCTGTGCCTGCTGCGGTTTGAGACAAAGACCCTGACGCATGCGGCGGAAGCCCGGGCCGGACCACGCCGGGCGCCGGGCTTCCGATGAAAACGGAGAGCAGAGGAACCTTACAGTCGCACGTCTATGATCGCGCTGACTCCGACGCCGCCAACCCGCTTCAGGTCCTTCACCACGTCCTTCGATTCCACGGGTATCAGCGCCTTGATGCGGAAGGTTTTGCCCGACATGCTGGCTTCGAGCTGGGCAACGGCCTTCACCTTGTCCACGAGGTGCTCGGGGCCGCTCACCTGCGCCGCGCCGACGTATCCGCCTTGACCCACGCTTATGATGGGTACGACCTTCGTTCTCTCCTCGACGCCGACGCCCTTGTTCATGGTCAGGTTGTTTATGAACTTGTTCAGCTCGTCGGCGAACTTGTCCACGAGGAAGACGATGCCCGCGCCCTTCAGAATGTCGCCGATGCCTGCCTGGGCCCTTGGCACAGCTACTGCCAGCATGCCGGTCAGCAGAACCACAGTCATAATGAGCGTCAAAAACCTTGGTTTCCTAAGCATACCTGTCACCTCCACCGACGGCAATGCCCCGAAATGCCCGGCTGATCGGGCATGCGGGAATCCATCGCGCTTGCCTAGCAGAGATCGGATAAAGGCCAGGGGCACCCTCACCCCGGCCTGCGGCCGTTCCCTCTCCCGCTCGCGGGAGAGGGTTACGGCAGGGCGTGGCTGAGCGACCTTATCCGGCCGCTGCTAGTACTTGCTTGCGTAAGTCCGCATTCCGTGTAGGGGAGGCCCTCAGCGGCCTCCCGGAGATCGGGCGACCGCAGAGGGTCGCCCCTACGATATGACGTGGATTTCCGCAACTTGGCACTAGCTATACGTATATACGTTCGCCTCAGTGATAGGTTTCGTGCGTGTGCAATGAGTTCCTGCGGACACCGCAAAAAAAACCGGATACACCCCCGGGCGTATCCGGTTTTCGTCAGTCGTTCAGACCAGTTTAGTACTTCAACTGGAACTGAGCCTCGGCGCGGCCGCCGCGGTAGTCGGGGGTGGCTTGCGTCGTGTACGGAGTCGGTCCGCCGGCCTCGTACTCTACGATCTGGTAGAGCAGCTTCAGGCTTGCGTTGGGATTGAAGGAGTGGCCGATACCGATGGAGATATACCTCTCCTCGGTGCTATTGCCCGCTGTGGTGGGCTCCCACTTTACCTGCTCCCAACCAAGGTCTACCGAGTTCGCAGCGGTTAGGCCGTACTTGATACCGGCCTTCCACGCTGTCACCTTGTCGACGGAAGCGCTCACGACCCGGCCCTGGTTTATCGCGGTCCTGCCGCTGACCGTGAATGCATTGTCGTCCGGCTCGAGGAACTGGCCCTCGGCCGACAAGCTGATCCTAGGCGACAGAGCGTAGGTCAGGCTCGCGCTGGGGCCCTTCACGTTCGTCAGGTTCACAGCGCGACCGATCCTGGACCAGTAGCCGGCGGTGCTGAAGTTCTTCTCGATCGTGGAGAAGCCGCCCTTAAGAGCTAGATTGCCGGTCTGATAGCTCAACGCGGCGTTCCAGGCGGTGTTGTCCTCGTCGAACCCTCCGCCGAGGGACGTGTTCAGGGCGCCGTTCGGCTCCGACTGGGCGTATTCGGCTGCGATACCGACGCTGCCGATATTGGTGTTTATGTCGGCGCCAAATACCTCACCACGCCCGGGTGACGTAGCTGCCTGTGCGTACGTGAGGCCGAGGTTGCCGACAAGCCCTGTGCCGATGACGGCTCTCGCCCCAGCGATCTGGGAAACCTCCAGATCTGTCGTTGGACCAGTGATGTCCGGGCTGATCAGATCGGAGATCGGATTAGCCTTCGCCGCGAACGCGGTTAGGGCTACCTTCCCCAGGTTGAACGACGCGGTGCCGCCGTCGAGCACGTAATCGCCGCTGTCCAGCTTCGTTACGTTCGCGTAGCTGTCAGGGTCAACGAACTTGAGCGTCAACGGCGTCAACTGGAACGGGAATCGCCCCACGCAGACCTGAGCTGCGCCAAGCGGGCCGAGCTTCACGGCCCCATCCATGTTTAGATTCCACAGGACGAAGTCCGCAAGGGCCTGGTCAGCCAGCGCGAACTTCAGATAGTCGCCTGCCGCGATCAACGCGTTCAGGGACGCATCCTCACTGACTTTGGCCTTCATGCCGAACTGAAGGTCAGTGAAAACGCTCGAGTTAGCCAGGGGATTGTTCTCCTGGCCCGCGGCGGCGCCTGCAGCCAGTGGGCGGCTGTCCACGTCAAACGCGGCGCCAGTGTTCAGCACCTCGCCGGTAGCGATCAGGTTGGCCTCGCCGGTGAAGCGGACGCGGGCTACTTCCTCCTCCAGAGCGGTCACGCGCTCATTGAGAGCGGCGACATCTCTGCGGAGGGCCTCCACGTCAACGCCCAGCGCGGCCAGCTCATCGCGGAACTCGTCCACGAGCTTCCGGATGGCTGCGACTTCCTCTGCGCCAGCTCCGGGAGGTCCGACGGGTCCGGCAGCTCCAGCAGGTCCGGCAGGTCCGGGAACTCCACCCGGCATCCCTGCCGCGATCATTTCCTGGATCGCCGGGATCGCCTTCGCCAACGCCTCGGCGAACTCATAGCGGCTCATAGCGCGCTTGCCGCCGAAGGTGCCGTCCGGATAGCCCTGGATTACCCCCGCGTCCACGAGCTCCTGGACTGCGTCATACGCCCAGTGATCGGGCGGGACGTCAGGGAACTCCTGAGCGAACACAGGGAGGCTGATCGCGAGCAGCACAGTTATTACTAACGCTGCTTTCTTCATTACATATCCTCCTTGAATGTTACGTTGCGTTACTCTGGCTCGAGGATATGCTGATTCTGCGCTGTCCGGCATCCGCTGGAGTATCCATGTTGCCTCAAGCTTCGCCGAATGCGCTGAACTTCGCTTGAATCCTCTTGCCTATCCTATCACCGCGCAGGCCATTCACAGGCCATTCAAGGACTGTTTCACCTCCTTTCAACCTTGTGCCGCGCGATGTGATAGCCTGTTTAACCGCTATCCTAGCAAAAATACCAGGTTTTGTCAAGTGCTTGGTTACAAATTTAGATGCTTTTCGCTGAATTCCTGCACAGTGTTGCTCAAAACTTTCTGTGCCCGCGGTCCCGTCTGCGTGATTCTCTGCGCTCAGTGCCGGTCGAATACTTATACGCCGGCCAATCGCTGCGGGTTACAAAAACTTGCGAAGGCCAGAATCCACAGGCGACGGCCAGAGCCCTCACCCCGCAGCAAATCGTCGGCAAAACCTCCTACGCGGAATTACCCATGAGCTGGGGGAAATAAACTCCCGGTGATCGCGCGCGTGCCTCCCGGCGGGTCCATCTGTGCCGGTTGCGATCGGGAGTGCGAATGTGCGGGGAGCGGAGCGAGCGGGATGAGCCTATGTGCCCTGCCCGTTGAGGTAGTCTTCTGCAAGGATGAGAGCTACGTAGTCGTCATAGGGACGTTCGGGAGTGAGAAGGCCGCGCGGGATGAGGCGGCGAATCCCTCTCGGCGGATTCTCCCGGAAGAATCTCGCTCTGGCTCTGGTAGATGAGAATCTCTCGTCCACCAGCTTGACCGGAAGGTTGGGGATAGCCATTCGCAGCGCTTCCGCCAGTTTGCCTCCGCCGGTCCCGTTCCCGACGATGATCTCATCCGCGGAATGTTCGGCGGCGATGGAGGCGGCGACGCGCACCAGATCCTCCGATGGGATCACTTCCTTGTGGAGCGTGCCTTCATCAGTCACCACAGCAAGCCCGCATTTCTCGCGGCCGGGGTCAATTGCCAGAACGGTGGTCATTCGGTCGCCTCGATGCGGAAATCCAGGTCGAGCGGCCCGGCAGACCAGGTATCCACCTTCGCGAGGGCCGTCAGCCGTACGCGTCTGCCGGCTGCGTTCACGCGGTCAACGATCGCGAGAAGCTGATCCGGCGAGAGTTGCCCCACAGTGGCCTGCTGCTCCTCATCCCGATGCGGGATGACTCCCATTCCTATGGCCGCGGGACGCACCTCGGCTCGCAGGAAGGTTATCACTTGTCCCAGTATCTGACCCTGGGAAGCGCCGCCCTCAATGACCGTCTGGGCGACCTCCTGCCCGGCTGAGTACACCAGCCGGTTGTAGTTCGGAACGAACTCGATCATCGCCTGCTCGCCTTCAACGGAGTTGCCCACCGACACGACGCGCGCTACGATGCTTCCGGAGCCGCCGGCGATCTGATCCACCAGGGCGTCTATGCTCTCCGAGTCCTTCAGGAACCGGCCCTTGCCGGATTCACCGTCTCCCGGCCACCACTTCGGCCGGATCTTGATCGCCTTGTCGTTGTCGCCGGCCTTTGCTCCCTCCGCGCGTGCACGTTGGTCGGCGTCGTTCAGCAGGGCGAGCACCTCTCCCCTGATCTCGAGCTTCGATTGTGCGCAGCGTATGACCCTGCGCGCGATCTCCTCGTTCGACCGGAAGATGACATTCCGCTCGCGCAGGGCTATGTACTGCGGCCATTTTGTGGCCGCCTCGCCGATGTCTTCGAGGAGCACGACCACATCGTGCTTCAGATCAGCGCGCTGTTTCTCCAGTTTGGCGATCTCCCGGCCGCGCTTCTCGATATCGCGTTTGGCCGCCATCAGGTCGCGTTTGGAGCTCGCAAGCTGCTTCTCCGTGCGGCGAAGTGCAGCCTCGTTACGCCCGAGGTCCGATTCGAGCTTCTTCAGGTTCTTGCTCAGCCTCGCAATCTCATGCGCCAGCAGATCCCGCTGCCGCACCGCTTCCTCGGCTTCCTTCCGTGCGTCTTCCGCGACCTCCCTCTGCTTTCTCAGCTCCTTGGTGACCGTGGAATACGCCGCCTGCGCTGCTCGATATTCCCGCAGGATCTGATGGCCTCGAAGCACGAGCTCCTTGACTTCCCCGCTTACCGTGGCCATGACGGTGATCGTAAGCAGAGCAATCAGCATGCCGGTGATGGTGGTGGTCACGATGGCGGTGTAACGCGGGCGCAGGCCGAAGATCGTGAGCCTTCGCTTGCCCATTCGTCTGCCGAGCACGTCGCCCGCATAAGCTATGAAGCCGCACACGCCGATGAATACGGCCAATGCCACTACGTTTTGCCAGGTCATGTCTTAGAAAGGGAATTGCAGATTCCAGATTCCAGATTTCAGATCGCAAATTTCCGGTGAGCGGTCACGCCAATCTGCAATATGCAATTTGGAATCTGCAATTTGAAATACCCCCCTCCGGTTCATTTCGCCGCCCGGATGATCAGCGCGATTCCGACAGCACCCCCCGCGAAGGTCGGGATGAAGCTGGCGGCCATCGGGGACACTGTACCGTTGTTCCCCAATATGGTCATGTAGTGCATGAGTATCCAGTACGCGAATATGATCACGATCGCCAGGCCGAGTCCCATGGCCGAGCTGCTCCGATGAGGCCGTATGCCCAGCGGCGTCCCGATCAAAGCGAATATCAGACTCGTGAGCGGCAGAGCGATCTTCTGGTAGAGACGAACGCGATCTTCCTTCACATCCGCTCCCTCACTCTGGAGCATGCGAATGTACTCCCTGAGCTGCGAGAAGCTCAACTGATCGTACTTTTTCTGGTACAGCGCGAGCTGCTCGGGCGTCTTGTTGATCTTGATCTCCTTTATCTCGGACCTTTCGAACGGCACGGTCCCGGTTTGGCCCGGTGCGAGTATCTTGCCGAAGCCCGACGTGAACGACCACTGCTCGTCCTTCCAGACCGCTTCCTTCCCGTAGACCATGGCGACCGGCCTGTTGTTCCGGAACCGGGTCACCGTGACATCGCGCAGCGTGCGCGTGGAGGCATTATATCCGCCCACGCAGTAAACGGTCTTCAGTTGTCCGCTCTCCGTATCGAACCAGCTATGCGGCCTGTCGCTGGTCAGAGGTTCGCCCTTCAACTCGGTGAGAATCCGCTCGTGCTCGGAGTTCGTCTTCGGCGCGACGACCTCATTGAGCGTGAAGCTTAGTGCGGTCACGACCACGGCCATCAGGATCACCGGCACGGCGATCCGGTACAGGTTGACACCGCTCGCGAAAAGCGCCACCACTTCGCTGTCGCCGGAGAGCCGTCCGAATCCGAGCAGGGCCGCGAGCAGCATCGCCATCGGAAGCGTGAGAACCACCAGCGACGGCAGATGCAGCAGCATGAGCTCCGCCGCCTTGCCGAGCGGCGCGTGGTACTCCGCTACCAGTTCCGTGATCTTGAACAGCTCCTTGCCGGCGAACATCAGGCTGGTGAACGCAGCCACGCCGAACAGAAACGGCCCGATGAGCTCCTTCAGTATGTGTCGGTCAAGTAGTCTCATAAATGCCGTGTTGAGTGTTGAATGTTGAGCGAACTGCCCTCACCCCAACCCTCTCCCGTTGCGGCTTCGAAGCACGGGCGAGGGAGTATCCGAACCTCACTCAACACTAAACGCTCAACTCTCAACTTAGACTTCGTACCTCTCGCCCAGATAGTACTGTCTCGCAATCGGATCGTTCGGAAGATCCGTGGAGAGGCCGGAGGTCTTTATCTGGCCCTCGGAGAGTATGTACGCGCGATCCGTGATGGCCAGGGTCTCCCGAACGTTGTGGTCGGTGATGATTATGCCGATGCCTTTCGCCTGCAGATCGGCTATGATGTCCTGTATGTCGTTGATGGCGATGGGGTCAATGCCTGTGAAGGGTTCATCGAGGAGCATGAACTTCGGGGAGACGGCGAGCGCCCTTGCGATCTCGGTTCGGCGCCGCTCGCCGCCGGAGAGCGTGTAGCACATCTGGTCTCTTACGTCGCCGATCTTCAGGTCATCCAGCAGCTCGTCCAGCCTGGCCGTGCGCTTCTTGCGAGACACGCCGGCCATTTCGAGCACGAGCAGGATATTCTCGGCCACGGTGAGCTTGCGGAATGCTGACGGCTCCTGCGCGAGATACCCGATGCCGTGCCTGGCGCGCATGTACATCGGCATTTCAGTTATGTCCTGCCCGTCGAGCAGGACGATGCCGGATTTCGGCCGAACGAGTCCCACGATCATGTAGAAGGTCGTGGTCTTGCCCGCGCCGTTCGGACCCAGAAGTCCGACGATCTCTCCCTGCTTTATGCCGAGCGAGACGCCGTCAACGACGTTCCGACCCCTGTATGCCTTCACCAGGTTCTCGACGGCCAACTGCGATTGAGCTGCTATTTCTTCTCTTCCTCCTTGAGGGTGATCGTGAACTCGGCAGGCTTGCTGGCCTGCCCCTCGATCCGCAGCTTGTTGTCCTTCAGGGAGACGGTCAGCGCCTCGCCGGCGAGCACCGCGACGGGTTCCTGTACCCCAGGCTCGGTTATCTTCACCAGTACGTCGCCCGTGAGCAAGACGACCTCCCGTGACTCCGGCAGGCTTGCGGTTCGTGCGGTGGCATGAACGTCGCGCACCACTATCCTGGCCGCGCCCGCCTGATCTGTCTCCTCGCTCGCCTGCTTCGCGTCTATGACGACTCCTCCCGTCGCCACCGCCTGCTTCGCGGTGAATGTCTTATCTTTGGTTCTCACAAGATCCACGCGGATAGAGGCCGCCTTGATGGATTTCAACTGCATGGTTCCCGGCTTCATCGGCTTGTCCGGGCCGAGCGATACGAAGCTCGCGTTGCCCTGCGCGGTGATCGTCAGCTTGTTCATATCCCACTCGAGCACGGCGCCGGAGAGCTTCATCTTCCCGATGGTGAAGCTGCCCGCACCGACCAGGCCGACGTATAGGCCCAGCGCCGCTATCAGCGCCGGGATTATGGCGATTCTTCTCACGGCAGACCTCCTGCGAGATCGCGGGTTCGCGCCGGCTTGCTTCCTCAGCCGGAAACTCAGTCCAGACTCAATTCGGCCTCGGTGAACCTGGCCTTGTTCAATGTGGTGTCGGCCTCGAAGCTGCGGGCCGTGACGGTCAGGTTGCCCCTGATCATCTTGACCGCGCCCACGCCGATGATCCTGTCCTCCTGCGACTTCCACACTATCCGCTCGCAGCGCGCGGTGGCGCCGTCCACTGCCGAAGTGATCTTCACCCCGCCGCTGGCCCTGACCTCCTTGCTTCGACTGTCCGCGACCACTCGGGGAGCGACCAGGCTGCTGGCGACTTTCCCGTTTCTGTACAGGCTCGCCTTCACGCCGCGCAGTTCCACCACCGCGCTCTCACCGGTCTGCGATGCGGTGGCCTCCTTGAACTGCGCCTTCCACACAGGCACGCCGTTCTCGTCGGCCCAGGTCATCTCGGCCTTCTGGAACTCGGCCTTGATGATGCTCTCCTCGGCCGGCTTCTTCTTCGGGGCCTGAGGAGCAGCGGCTTTCCCGCCGGTCTCGCTGGGCGGAGCCGTTCGCCTCGGACCGCCCGTCGAACAGCCGGCAAGCCAGACCGCGCCCGCGAGAAGCACGACGGCCACGATGCGCAAGCGTATCCCGCGCCCTTGCCGGGACACAATCGAGTCAGGCGAACCAGATGCCGGTATCACACCATTATATACGAACTGCGAGAGCCGGATGTTTGCGCGCGGCTCGGCGTCCCCGGTCCGCAAACGAATAGCCATGGACGAGGAACGGAGGACGAGGAACCAAGCACGCCTCAAGTGCGTCTAGTATTGCACATTTTCGCCCGGGGGTCAAACCCGATACGGGATGGGCGAAGGATGTTGAGTGTTGAGAGTTGAGAGTTGAGCGTTGAGTGATGAGTGTTGAGCGACGCGGCGCAGGCGGCCGGCACGCCGTGTTCTCCCTCTCCCGTAGTGACAGCAGTCGCGTGACGGGAGAGGGTCGGGGTGAGGGCACAGGATTGACCCTCGAACCCTCACCCTATCGGCCCGACGGCCCGGGGTCAACCCCGGGTCTGACATTTGGAAAAGCCCCGTGAACGGGGCTCCCTGCTCCAGGCTCCGCAAACAGCCCGGTTCACCGGGCTTCCCAAACGATAGACATCAGACCGGTCCTTGAGGGCCGGGCGTCCGCGGTCGGGGCGGTTTCCGGCGGGAGTCCCTCTCCCGCCCGCGGGAGAGGGAGCGGCGGCAAGCCGCACGCACTCCAAGACCGTCCAACCCACGTTTCCCCCACACCGCGCGGCACCGATGGGTCCCTGCGCGTTACTCCTCACGCTTTACGTTTTACGTTTCACCCCTCACGTCACAGATCACCGCCACTTCGCCGCAGTCGGGGAACTTCACGCAGTGGATGCACTCGGTCCAGACCTTCTGCGGCAGCTCCGATTTGTCAATGCTCCGGAAGCCGAGCCGATGGAAGAAGTCGGGCTTATATGTAAGTGCGAATACCCGCGAGACGCCGAGCGAGCGCGCCTCGTCCAGGCAAGTCTGGACGAGCTGCTTCCCCAGCCCCTTGCTCTGGAATCCTTCGTCAACGACGAGCGACTTCACCTCCGCGAGGTCCCCCCAGTTCACGTGAAGCGCGCACGTGCCGATTATGCGCCCGGCCTCTTCGACGAGAAAGAAGTCGCGGATCTCCTCGTAAAGCTGATTCAGCGACCTGGGCAGGAGCTCGCCGCGCTCGGCGGACAGGTTGATCAGCTTCTGCATCTCCGGTACATCGCGGATTGTGGCCTTTCTGATGAGCATCGTCCTTCGTCCTTGGTGCTGGGTGCTAAGTTCAACGTGAAACGTGCTAGGTGCTGAGTGCTAGGTGCCAGGGAGTTTGCGCGCGGCGACGCGCTCGACCTCCGCCATGAGCTCGTCTGCCATCCTGTCCGCGGGAACTTTCCTGAGCGCGCGTCCCTGGGCGAAGATCACGCCGCCGTCACGAGAGCCTGCCACGCCGACATCGGCATCTCTCGCCTCGCCCGGCCCGTTCACCACGCAGCCCATCACGGCCACCTTCATCGGCGGCAGGTCCTTCATCTCGGTCAGGCGGCGCTCGACCTCCGTGACCATCTCAACCATTTCAATCCCGCATCGGGCGCATGTGGGGCACGAGATGATTGTGAATCCATGTTCCCGCAGGTTGAGCGATTTCAGGATTTCGATCCCGACCCTGACTTCCTCCCCCGGGTCGGCTGTGAGCGAGACCCTGAGCGTGTCGCCGATTCCCTCTGCCAGGAGCGCGCCTATCCCTACCGCCGACCGGATAGTGCCCTGCCGGAGCGGCCCGGCCTCGGTTACTCCCAGGTGCAGCGGGTAGTCAACCTTCTCCGCGGCGAGCCTGTATGCCTCGATGGTCGTCGGCACGTCGAACGATTTCAGCGAGATCACGATATCGGAGAAGCCGCGGGATTCCAGGAGTTCGACCTCATCCAGCGCGCTCAGCACGAGGGCCTCTGCGGTCGGCGGGCCGTAACGTCGGCGGTCGAGCGAGCCGGAGTTAACTCCTATGCGAATCGGTATCCCGCGCTCGCGGGCGTGGTCGGCGATCAGCTTGATCTTCTCCGGATCGGTGATGTTGCCCGGGTTCAGGCGCAGCTTGTCCACGCCCTGCTCGATTGCCGTGAGTGCGAGTCGGTAGTCGAAATGTATGTCGGCGGCGAGCGGAATATGGATTCGTGACTTGATCTGTCCCAGGACCTCGGCGGCTGCTTCGTCCGGAACGGCCACCCGGACGAGGTCGCAGCCGGCTTCCTCGAGACGATGGATTTGGGCAATGGTTGCGGGGATGTCGCACGTGTCCGTGTTCGTCATGGACTGCACGGATACGGCGGCGCGTCCACCGATCGCAAGGTTTCCCACGCGGACCTGCTTCGTCTCCCGCCGCTCGATCATGGAGCACCTACCGGAACATCTTGCCGGTCGCTATCCGGCCGAGATCCAGGTACGTAACCAGAATGAAGATCACCGCGATCACGGTCAGGCCGATTCTGGCGGCGAGCTCCACGGTCTGCAGAGAAAGACGCCTTCTCCTGATCGCTTCAGCGAGAAGAAGCATCATCCAGCCGCCGTCCAGTATCGGGATAGGAAGAAGGTTGATTATGCCAAAGCCCAGGCTCAGGATGGCCGTCAACTGCAGGAAGCCGTAGGCGCCTCTCCTCACACTTGTGACGGCGGCATCGGCGATTGCGAGCGGGCCACCGACGGCGTCCTTCACCTGTCGGCTGGGCAGTACTTTCAGGACGGTTCCGACGAACGCGACCGTCGCGCCGGTGCCGTAGCGAACCGACTCCACGAGGCCGATGCGCTGCAGCTTCTGCCTGGGTGCGAACCCCAGCAATCCTATGACTTTGCCCTTCTCGACCTCCGTCGCCTTGGGAGTCGCGGCCATCAGGATGCGGCGCCCGTCTCGGTCTATCACGATCGCCAACTGTTTGTTCGGACTTCCATGCACGACATCGAGCATCTCGCGTCCTGTTTCGATGCGTTCGCCGTTTATCGAGACGATCACATCGCCGGACCTGAGCCCGACCCTCTGCGCTTCGCTGCCCGGCATCACCAGATCCACGCTGTTCATCAGGTCGCCCGTTATGGGAAGGCCGACCGTGAAGCCCAACGTGCAGAATACCAGGTAGCCCAACAGGAAGCTCATGATGGGGCCGGCGAGATACACCAGGAAGCGGCTCCACCACGGCTTGCGCAGGAAGCCATCCGGAACGTCTTCCTCGTCCGGCTGCATGCCTGCCATCTTCACGAAGCCGCCGAGCGGTATCGGATGGATGGTGTACTCGGTGTCGCCCCTCTTGAAGAGGCGGATCCACCTCGGGCCGAAGCCGAACGCGAACTCCTCCACCCGGATCCGGAGGAGCTTCGCCATGCCGAAGTGCCCGAACTCGTGAAAGAAGATTAACGTGCCCAGCAGTACGACTATCGCCGGGCCTGCGAGTACTATGTCAGTCAATGTTTCCCTCCGTTATCTGCACCACCGGCGGGCGTTCACCCGCTGTGCCGGTGGCCTCCGCGTTGACCCAGGAATGAATTCCTGGGCTATATGGGAGCGAAACCCTACGGGTTGGAATTCCAGTCCGGCAGGACTTCGCTCTTCACTAGCCCAGGGTTTCCAACCCTGGGCACCCGTGGCCTCCGCTCTTCATCAGCCCAGGGTTTCCAACCCTGGGCACCCGGGGCCTCCGCGTTGACCCAGGAATGAATTCCTGGGCTGTAAAGGAGCGAAACCCTACGGGTTGGAATTTCAGTCCGGCAGGACTTCGCTCTTCACCAGCCCAGGGTTTTCAACCCTGGGCACCTGGGGCCTTCGCTCTTCATCAGCCCAGGGTTTTTCCCGCCGGAGCGGGATCCCGCACTCGGGAGAACCCTGGGCACAGGCGCGCTCAGCCAGCCGAGGGCTTCGAAGCCTGGGCGCAGGCATCGCTGGACGTCCGTTCCAGTTCCGGCCATAAGCGATCTTCAGCATGCCTCCGCTCTTGTTGGCGAATATACTCGCGAACGATAGGCACGTCCTTTCTGCGTATGGACACAGCTCCGTAACCTTGCTGCCAATACAGCCCTTTGCCGATAGCTTCGGAGTTCATTAGGTGCGAAGATGATCCTTTCGCATCATGTGCAACCCTTGCCACGGCCACTGGAGCCGGAACAGCCAGTGCCAGGTGAATGTGGTCTCGGACTCCGCCGATCTCGTGAACCCTGCATCCCAGCGCTTCGCATTTCTCCCGTATGCATCCGTACAGTCTATCCTGAACTTCCGGGAGGATAGCCGGCTCCCGGAGCCTGGTAGCCCATACGAGATGATAGTGCAGCTCGTAGTACGAGTGAGACATCTTCGCCGTCTCCATTCCCGGCTATATGGGAGCGAAATCCGCTGAAGCGGATTGGAGCCCTTCAGTCCGCCAGGACTTCGCTCTTCACTAGCCCAGGGTTTCCAACCCTGGGCACCCGGGGCCTCCGCGTTGACCCAGGAATGAATTCCTGGGCTATATGGGAGCGAAACCCTACGGGTTGGAATTTCAGTCCGGCAGGACTTCGCTCTTCACTAGCCCAGGGTTTCGAACCCTGGGCACCCGTGGCTTGGCTCTTCATCTGGGCACAGGCGCGCTCAGCCGCGCCGATCCAGGCACTGCCTCCTCGCCCAGGAATCCGCCTCCAGGATTTGCCCGAGATCGGGGTCCTGGACCTGTTTGTGGCCGTCCATAGCCTGACGGACGATCCGTACTATGTCCGGAAAGCCGATCCTGCGGTCAAGGAAAAGGCCGACCGCAGCTTCGTTCGCGGCGTTCATCACAGCGGGCAAAGTGCCGCCTTGCTCCGCCGCCCTGTATGCTAGAGCAAGGGCCGGATAGCGTGCCGGATCCGGCCTGGCGAACGTCAGCGTGCCCTGTGCCGCGATATCCAGCCGCGGAAGCCCGGTGTCCACGCGCTCGGGATAGAGCAGCGCGTATTGAACCGGCAGCCGCATGTCCGGAACTCCCATCTGCGCGAGCACCGAGCCGTCCTCGAATTCCACCATTGAGTGTACTATACTTTGAGGGTGGATAACAACTTCTATCCGTGAGGGATCCACCCCGAAAAGCCAGCGCGCTTCCACGATCTCGAGTCCCTTGTTCATGAGCGTGGCCGAATCAATGGTGATTTTGCGGCCCATACTCCACGTCGGATGCGCGAGCGCCTGCTCCACCGTCACGCGCTCCAGGCTCTCCAACGGGTAATCCGCGAAGGCGCCGCCCGACGCGGTGAGCACCAGCCTGCGAACCCTGCTTCGGTCCTCGCCCTGAAGGCACTGGAAGATCGCCGAGTGCTCGCTGTCTATGGGGAGAAGCCGGACTCCATTCTTCTCCACTAACCGGGTGACGAGGCTCCCGGCGGCGACGAGGACCTCCTTGCTGGCCAGGGCGATGTCCTTCCCCGCGGATATGGCTTCGAGAGTCGGCGCAAGTCCCACGGTCCCCGCGACGGCGACGACCACAATATCGGCCTCGGCCACGGTCGCCGCACGCTTCAGGCCCTCGGGGCCCCACACAGTTTCTAGACTGGTCAGATCCCCGAGCAGTTCCCGAAGGCGCTCGGCGTCATCCCCGGAGCCGATTGATGCGATCGCCGGGCGGAACTCCCTGATCTGCTCTGCAAGCAGCTCCACGTTCCGATGCGCGGCCAGGCTCGCGACCCGAAGCTTCTCCGGCAGCCTGGAGACTACGTCGAGGACCTGCCTGCCTATCGAACCTGTCGATCCTAGCAGCGCGATGTTTCTCATGGTTTGATGATGAGGCATTAACGAGTGCTCGTCCAGCACATCCTGGTCGCACCCACCTAAGGCACAACCGCCCCGAACCTCCGGGTCCGCGTCTGGTAGTCGGCGATCGCCCTGATCAGATCTGCCTCAGCGAAATCGGGCCACAGGGTAGGAGTCATCCAGAGCTCGGTATACGCTATCTGCCAGAGAAGGAAATTACTGATGCGCATTTCGCTGGCGGTCCGGATGAGCAGATCGGGATCGGGCAGCCCCGCGGTGTACAGCAGCCCGGAGAAGCAGTCCTCCGAGATCTCGTCCGGGTCGAGCGTTCCGTCTCTCGCCCGCCGGCAGGCCTCCCGAACCGCGTCCAGTATCTCCGCTCTGCCGCCGTAGTTGATGGCGAGATTGAGTATGAGGCCCGTGTTTTCGGCGGTTGCCCCGATGTCGTGTCCCAGCGATTCCCGCACGTCTTCGGGCAGCCCGGCGAAGTCTCCGGACACTCGAAGGCGAACGTTGTTCTCCTGGAGGGTGGTTAGTTCATTCCTTGCGGCTTCTGCGATCAGGCGCATTATCGCGTCGGCTTCTTCGTTGCGGCTCCAGTTCTCAGTCGAGAATGTGTAGAGTGTGAGCACCTCGACGCCGAGTTCGCCGCAGGCACGGACGATATCGAGGACTGTTTGATAGCCCTGCATGTGACCCATGATGCGCGGAAGCCCCTGGCGCGTGGCCCATCGGCCGTTGCCGTCCATGATGATGGCGATGTGCCGGGGCATTCTCTCCGGATCGAGAATGATCCCGATCTCATGCTGGACTTTCTCGATGTTCTTCAATCGCTCTCTCCTGACAATTAGCGAAAACCCCCTCCGTATTGTAGTAACTGAATCGAAGGGGGTTGCATACGTGGGTGGGTGTTGGGTGATGGGTGTTAGGTGTTAGCTAAAGGTTACGGGTTCCCCAACACCCAGCACCAAACACCGAACACCTTTCCATCACACTTCCATCAGCTCGGCTTCTTTGGCCTCGGTGAGCGCATCAATCAGCTCGATGTACTTGTCGGTCAGCTTCTGTATCTGCTCCTGTGCCCTGTGGACGTCGTCCTCCGATGCCTCGCCGGCTTTTTCGAGGTGCTTAAGCTCTTCGTTTGCGTCCCGGCGGATATTGCGCACGGCGACTCGATGCTCCTCGGCCTTCTTGTGCAGAAGCTTGATCAATTCTCTCCGCCGTTCCTCGGTGAGCTGGGGAATGGACAGACGGACGACGCTGCCGTCGCTGGAAGGCATGAGACCGAGGTCCGACTTCGTGATAGCCCGCTCGATATGCGGGATCGCGTTCTTATCCCAGGGAGCGATGACGAGAAGCCGGGGTTCCGGCACGGAGATCGTCGCAAGCTGGTTCACCGGCATGGTTGTGCCGTAGTATTCCACGGAAACCCGTTCGAGGAGCGCCGGGTTGGCGCGTCCGGTGCGAATAGTCTGGTAGTCGTGCTGTGCGGCTTCCACAGCCTTGGTCATCCTTCGGTCGGCATCATTTACTGTGTCAGAGATCACTCTTCTCCCTCCCAATATAGGTGCCTATCGATTCGCCAAGCGCTGCACGCTTGATGTTTCCGGGCTTGGTGACGTCGAACACGACTATAGGCAGGTTGTTCTCCTTGCACAGTGTGAAGGCGGTCAGGTCCATTATTCCCAAGCCTTGGTTGATCGCATCCATGTAGTCCACTCGGTTGAGTTTCTTCGCGTCCGGCCACACGTTCGGGTCGCGGTCATAGACGCCGTCAACGTTGGTCGCCTTCAGCACGGCTTCGGCGTGGATTTCAAGCGCCCTGAGCGCGGCCGCCGTGTCCGTGCTGAAATACGGATTGCCTGTGCCCGCGGCGAGTATCACCACTCGCCCCTTTTCGAGATGCCGCATGGCGCGCCGCCGGATGAACGGCTCCGCCACCGCCGCCATCTCGATGGCCGTCTGAGCCCGGGTCACCACGTCCATCTTCTCAAGGGCGTCCTGCAGAGCGAGCGCATTGATCACCGTGGCCAGCATGCCCATGTAGTCCGCGCTGGCGCGGTCAATGCCGGCCCTGGACGCCTCGCTGCCGCGCATGATGTTCCCACCGCCGACTATGACCGCGATCTCGATGCCGGAGGTGTAGACTTCCTTGATCTCAGATGCCAGACGGGTGACTACGGCGGTGTCTATGCCGAACGGCTTATCGCCCGCGAACGCTTCGCCGCTCAGTTTCAGCAAAACTCGTTTCCACTTGGATTTCTCAGGTGCCATCTTTCATCGTCCCCAGTCCGGTGCGTGATTCATCCCCCGCTCGCGCACCGTCTATCATGAATGTGCTCTATCCGATTTCTCCCACGCGGTAGCGGGTGAATCTGCGCACGACGATCTTCTCGCCGAGCTTGCCGGCTTTCTCGCGAACCAGCTCGCCGATGGTGATTTCCTCGTTCTTGATGAAAGGCTGGTCCATCAGGACGACGGTGGAATAGAACTTCTCCATGCGTCCCTCGACTATCTTGGGAATCGCAGCCTCGGGCTTGCCCTGGTTGAGCGCCCACTGCCGATGGATCTCGCGCTCCTGCTCGAGCCTGTGCTCGGGAATGTCCTCCCTGGCTATGTACTCCGGCTGGCTCCAGGAGATGTGCATCGCGATGTCGTGGGCCAGTTCCTTGAACTCGTCCGTCTTGGCGACGAAATCGGTTTCGCAGTTGAGCTCTACCATCACTCCGATCTTGTCGCCGGTGTGGATGTAGCACGCGATTACGCCCTCCAAGGCGGCCCTGGCTTCACGCTTGGACAGAACGGCTGCGCCCTTCTCGCGCAGGATGCTGACGGCCTTCTCCATATCTCCGCCAGCCTGCTCGAGCGCCCTCTTGCAGTCCATCATGCCGGCGCCGGTTTTGTCTCTTAGCTGCTTAACCTTGTCTGCCGTGACAGCCATCTGTGCTCCCTATTCCTCCTCAGCAGGTTCGATGCCGAATTTCTTGGCGATTCCTTCGGCGCCTTCGACCTCGACTTCCTCTTCCGCGGCCCCGCCCTCAGCTTCTTCACCTTCCGCGGAGGCCATCACGAGATCCTCATCCGCGATAAGCTCCGCCTCTTCTGGCTTCTCCTCTTCGCCCTCTGCTTCTTCGGCTTCGGCCTCCACGCCCTCCGCCTCTACCTGCCGAACCTCTGCAATCGCGTCGGCGATCTTGTTGGTGATCAGCTTGATGGCGCGTATAGCATCGTCGTTGCCGGGGACGACGTAGTCCACCTCGTCCGGGTCGCAGTTCGTATCAACGATCGCGACCACCGGAATCTCGAGCTTCCTGGCTTCCTGAAGCGCGATCCGCTCCTTCTTCAGGTCAACGATATACACCGCACCCGGAAGCTTCGGCATGTCCTTTATGCCGCCGAGAACCCGCTCGAGCTTCTCCATCTCATCTCTGAGCCTGGCGGTCTCCTTCTTGGGAAGCTTGTCGAACGTGCCGTTCTCCTCCATCTTCTTCAGCTCGTTCAGGCGTGCGATTCGGGTCTGGATAGTCTTGAAGTTTGTGAGCATGCCGCCCAGCCAGCGCTGGTTCACCCAGTACATGCCGCATCGCCGCGCCGCTTCCTCAACCGCCTCCTGGGCCTGCTTCTTCGTGCCGACGAACAAGACAAGCTCGCCCTGCGAGGCTGTGTCCTGAATGAACTGCCGGGCTTCTTCGAAGAGCTTGAGGGTCTGGTGGAGGTCAATGATGTAGATTCCGTTTCGCCCGCCGTAGATGTACCGCTTCATCTTGGGGTTCCACTTGCGGGTCTGGTGGCCGAAGTGAACTCCTGCCTCCAGGAGTTCCTTCATGGTCAACGAACTCAATTGTGTTGCTCCTTTCTGGTTTTAGTCCTCCCCTCTCTTCAACCTGCGGTCCAACCCGGTCCGGCAACGCACCTCCGGCTTACGGCCCCATGAGCCATTAGCCATCAGCCATTAACCATTTCCCCGGGCACCCGGACCGAAGTCCGAGAGGGTGTGTACTTCCTGATCCGCCTTCGCCGGTGGCTTGGGCGGGTTGGACGGTGCAGTATAGCATATTGCGCGGGGTAAATCAAGGGTTGTGCGGCCACCGGGTGGAATTCCCCGGAGTGGGTAGAAGTGCAGATGAAGCCCGTGAGAATGAACCTGCATTATTCATGAGGAGCGTAATGTTGACACAGAGTGCTTCCTCCCCGTGCGAATGAATTCACGGCAACGA
>Ga0315274_10003485_pt1 | contig 23405 bp, 24 predicted proteins | sample YL17G02_20_MG_FD_203700 | JGI IMG/M metagenome (GOLD analysis project Ga0315274, IMG submission 203700) | Sediment microbial communities from Yellowstone Lake, YNP, Wyoming, USA - YL17G02_20 | ecosystem: Environmental > Aquatic > Freshwater > Lake > Sediment | place: USA: Wyoming | collected...
CCTCGCCCGGCTGGGCGAGGTCGCCATGGCGACCGGGACCACCCTCTACGCCTGGGCGCTCCTCCCGAACCACGCCCACTTGCTGCTCCGGAGTGGGGCCCAAGGGCTGCCGCGCTTCATGCGCCGGCTCCTCACGGGTTACGCTCTCACGTACAACCGCCGCCATAAGCGCGTCGGCCACCTCTTCCAAAACCGCTACAAGTCCATCGTCGTGGAGGAGGACCCCTACTTCCGCGAGCTGGTGCGCTACATCCACCTCAATCCGGTGCGGGCGCGGCTCGTCCCGGATCTGCCCCACGTGGACCGGTATCCCTGGTGTGGCCATGCCGGGATCCTGGGGCGAACGAGCCCCCCGTGGCAGGACCGGGCGTACGTCCTGTCCTGGTTCGGGCGGACCGAGCGCGCCGCCCTCCGGGCCTATCGCGCATTCCTCCGGGAGGGGATCCCGCAGGGCCGCCGCCCCGAGTTGGTGGGGGGTGGGCTGGTCCGAGGTGCGGGCTATCCGCCAGCGGGCGGACCGCGTCGTAACCGACGAGCGCATCCTGGGCAGCGGTCCGTTCGTGGAACGGATGCTGGCCGCCGGCGATGCGCGGCAGCAGACGCAGCAAGCCCGGGGCCACCGGCTGCGGCAGGCCCAGGCGCTCATTCGCCAACGGTGCCGGCGGGAGCAGGTCGGCCTGGAGGAGCTCCGGATGGGGAGCCGCCGGCGCCGGATCGCGGCGGTGCGGGCGCGTCTGGCGGTGTACCTCGTGACGCGTCTCGGGCTCTCCCTCGCCGAGACGGCGCGACAGCTCGGGGTCTCCACGTCGGGGATTGCGAAAGCGGTCGCGAGAGCAGAGCGGCCATAAGTCCACTGAATCAACAACGTCCCGGATTACGAGCTGCGGATCAGATTCTCATGCTTTTTGTTTATCCGAAGCCGGAGCGCGAGGATTTGACCCTGGCTCAACTGAAGCAACTCAAGCGTATTGTGGATGAGGAGTACCGATGAGAAAAGAACTCTTTCACGAACTCCTGGAGAGTGTCCGTCAAGGGGGCGCAATCTTGCAGGGGAAGCGGAAGCCATCCCGGGTGTTTGCGTTTGCCGAGCCGGACGTGCGGCGGATCCGGGAACAGTACGGGTTGACGCAGGAGAAGTTTGCCCGGCTGATCGGGATCAGTCTGGCGACCCTGCGGAATTGGGAGCAAGGGCGACGGAAGCCGGAGGGGGCGGCGCGAGTGCTGCTGCAGGTCGCGGCGAAGCATCCGGAAGCCGTGTTAGATGTGGTACAGTACAGCCCCACCAGAGCCTAACCACGCGCTGCAGGCCGACCGGAACCGTGCTCGGCTTTTGGAATCGTTGACTCGGCTTTCATCCCTCGGCCTTCTGATCCCGCTGTGAGCGGTTCCGGCGGCTGAGTGCGGGCGTTAGACATACGGACGCCAGAGAGGTAGAATGAATCCGGCTCTCCCACAGCGGGAAGGTTGGCAGGACGGAGGGACGCAGTTATGAGGAATGAGTTTACAGCGGTTTTCGAGCGGGACGGAGATTGGTGGATCGCCTACTGTCCGGAGATTCCCGGGGCGAACGGCCTCGGGAAGACGAAGCAGGAGGCCCGCCAAAGTCTTGCGGATGCCATCTCACTGATCTTGCAGGATCGTCGGGAGGATGGACTGCGGGGGGTGCCACCGGATGCCGAGCGTGAGACGGTGGTCGTGACGTGAAGCGAAGTGCGCTTTTGCAGCACCTTCGCAGACACGGCTGCCACTTCAAGCGGGAAGGACGCTCCCACTCTCTCTGGACGAATCCCACTACTGCGCGATTGAGGCGGTTCCGAGACACACCGAGATCCCCAATCTTCTGGCGCGAAAGATTTGCCGAAACCTTTCGGTCCCGGAACCGGGAAAGTAGAGGCTGGATGTCTAACCTAACCATGAACCTGCCGGCGCCTCACGGCAGGTTGGCCGTTGACAGCGCCGGCGCTACGCAGTCGGCGCATCGGGGCGACGGCATCGGGACGCCGCGTGCTGGGGCCGCTCGCGCGGCCCATCACGCGGCTGGAGCCGTCGGTCCCGTCGGCGAGCAAGCTCGCCATCGCCCGCGCGGCTGATCCGCCGCCCCGTTATGCGCAATAGATCGAGATGTCTGCCATGATAAAGTTCGAATGGGAGACAGCGAAGGCCGCGTCGAATATGCGAAAGCATGGCGTATCGTTCGACGAAGCCGGTTCGGTCTTCCTCGATCAGCTCGCGGTCTCCGGCCCTGATCCTGACCACTCCGTCGGAGAGTCCCGCTACATCACGTTCGGAGTGTCAAGCCTTGGGCGGCTACTCGCGGTGTCGCACACCTATCGTCCGGGTGCCATTCGCATCATCAGTGCACGGCGTGCCACCCGTGCGGAAAGGAAGATCTATGAAGAAGGTTGAAGACGAAATGCGTGCAGAGTACAAGCGCTCCGACTTCGGAAAGCTGGAACGAGGCAAGTTCTTCAAGGAAGTTGCCAAGGGCACCTCGGTTGTGCTGCTCGACCCAAAGCTGGCCAAGGCATTTCCCACTTCCGGGGCGGTAAACGAAGCCCTGCGCGGCTTGCTCGCGCTGACTGAACAAACCGCACGCATAACAGGTCGCTCAAGTCGGGCGGCCCGCAAGCGAGCCGCCGCTTAGCTTCGCCGCGTGCTGGGGCCGCTCGCGCGGCCCATCACGCGGCTGGAGCCGGCGCGCGCTCTGGCAAGCAAGCTTGCCTGCGCGCCTGCGGCTCAGTCGCCGCCCCGTTAGACCTTTCGAAATATTGTCCTTGCATGATGAGCATATTGTAACTACAATTTACCTGTGACCACTTGGGACGAATCGAAGCGTCAGAAAAACATCAAGGATCACGGCCTCGATTTCGTTGGGTGCGAGGCTATCTGGGACAACTTCACGATTACGCGCGAGGACGTACGTCGCGCTTACGGCGAAAAGCGCTTGGTCACTTTCGGGTTACTGGAGGGCGAGGTGGTTGTGCTGGTGTACAGCGAACGCCGTAGGGGGTCCCACATCATTTCCTTACGCAAGGCGGAGAAACATGAAGCGCGCTATTACTTTGAAATCGCCAAAGACTACTTCAAATAAACGGGTTGATCCGGATAACCCGCCGTGGTCCGAAGAGATGCTTGGACCTCCTGTGCTCAAGCGCGGCCGCGGCCCTCAGAGGGCTCCGACCAAGGTGCTCACAACCGTTCGCCTGGACGCCGACGTTATCGCCTTTTTCAAGGCCCAGGGCCGCGGCTACCAAACACGAATCAACGAAGAACTGCGCAAAGTCGTGGCGAAAGGTCTAACCCCACGCTCAACGCGGACGCGCGAAAAAGCCGCGCGCGCCGGTTAGCGTGAAACGATGCGCCGACGCGCGCGGCCGTCGCTGCGGTCCAGGTGGCTGACCCCGGGTGGCTCCGTTTCCGCGTGAAGGGGACGTGAGGGGACCCGTGTGGATGCCCCCGGAGTCCTCCACCATGCGATAGTGGGGGGTTGGAGCGGCGGACCATCTGCCGCCATGACAAACCGACCGGATCAGCTCCTACACCACGCCTTCGACGTGCTTGAGCGTCGGAATCCCGAGGCCAGCTAACAGGCGCGACGGCATGGACCCGCCGGGCGCTGTGGCCGCGCGCAGTCCATCACGCGAGTCGACCCGATCCCGTTCCGGTCATCTGAGGGAAGCACATTCACATATCCGGAGCGGGACGGCTCATCCGCGCGCCCTTCGGCCGGATCAGATAGAAGGCGATCAGGGTACCGGACAGCTGGGAGAGGTTGATCCCGTGCTTTTCCCTCTGGCGGGGTTGAAGATCTTCACAGGAAGGCCAACGCGGACATCGCATGGCACTGTGTCGAGGGTGCTGAGACCTTCTGTTCCCCGTCCTGAGCGCGAGCATTGCCCGGCCGCCGCGCCGTAGGGTGTCGCCGGTGCGAGCGCGTCCCCTCCCCCCTGGCGTAAGACACGTCTCCGCCTTGACAGCCCACGAGGTCGGTGCTAGCGTCCCCGCGATGAGAGGCGGCGCTGGGTGTTGGAATGGTGGCCCGGCGCGCACCAAGCGGTGGTCACCTTTCCGAAAGCGAGGGAGCATCTCCATGAGATTTGCCGGCTTCGCTGACGAGGTATCTGTGGAGGTGGATGGCCAAATCCAGGCCCTCCGGGCCCTGGGCTGGACCGGCATCGAGATGCGCCTCGTCGGGAAGGGGCTGCATGTTGACGACGTGGGAGAGGATCAGTTCACGCTCATCAAGGGAAAGTTGGACGCGGCGGGGATCCGGGTCGCCGCCTACGGAAGCCAGATCGCCAACTGGGCCCGGAAGATCAGCGGGGATTTCGCCCTGGATGTGGCCGAACTCCGGCGAGTCATCCCCCGCATGCACCAGACCGGAACTCAGATCGTCCGGGTCATGAGCTACCCGAATGACGGCTGGCCCGACCGGGAGTGGAAGGCCGAGGTCGTGCGACGTTTCCGGGAGCTCACCCGGATCGCCGAGGATGGCGGCGTGATCGTCGGCCACGAGAACTGTGACGGGTGGGCCGGCCAGGGTCCGCGAGAGACGCTCGAATTCCTGGACGCCATCGCGAGCCCCGCGCTCAAGTTGATCTACGATACCGGGAATCCGGTAACGTATGGTCAGGATCCTTGGGCATACTACCTGGCGGTTCGGGACCACGTGATTCACGTCCACATCAAGGACTACGTGCGGGATCCCTCGGCGCCGGGGAGGTGCCGAGCCACCTTCCCCGGTGAGGGGGCGGGGAGGGTGCAGGAGATCGTCGCGGACCTGAAGGGGCGCGGCTACGGGGGGTGGTTCAGCATCGAGCCGCACATCCTCTCGGTCATTCATGAAGGCAAGGATGCCATGGGCCGGGAAGAGGAGGCCCGGGAAGTCTTTCTGACCTACGGACGGAGGCTCGAGGAGCTGTACCGGCGGGCCTAGGAGGCCCCCACCGGGACGGGGCTGCGTCGCGTCAGCCGGTCGCGCAAATCATGCACGCCGAGCACACGAGGAGCTGAACCATGAGCAAACCGACGGACGTCCGGGTCGTCGCCGCTACACTCCACTTCCTGGAGATCCGGAACCGGATCCCCCTCAAGTTCGGCCCGGAGACGACGACGGAGGTGACTTGTGCCAGGGTGCGAATCCGGGTGGCGGACCGGAGCGGGCGCACGGCTGAGGGATGGGGAGAGACCCCCCTCAACGTGCAGTGGGTATGGCCGAGCAGCTTGCCGTATGCCCGGCGGCATGAGCGGCTGAAGGCGTTCTGCGTCCAGCTGGCCGAGGCCTGGGCGGGATTTCCTCGAGTGGGTCACCCCGTCGAGGTGGGACACGACTTCAAGGAGGACCACCTCGCCGCCCTCCGAGAGCAGGCCGATGGGGCCGAGACGGCCTCCGGTGAGGCAATGCCGTGGCTGGCCGCCCTGGTCTGCTGCTCCCCCTTTGACATCGCGCTTCACGATGCCTACGGCCAACTCGTTGGACGGCCGGTGTACGAGACCTACACCGGCGAGTACATGAGCCGCGACCTGGCGGCCTTCCTGACGCCGGTCCCCGGCACGCGCGTCTCCTTCGCCGGGAAGTACCCCCGGGACTTCCTCCTGGCCGCCCCCCCGAAGCAGGTGCGGGCATGGCACCTGGTGGGCGGCTTGGATCTCCTCGACCCGTCCGAGCGTAGCGGGCAGGAGCCCGAGGACGGCTACCCGGTGGTGCTCCCCGACTGGATCCGGCGCGACGGCCTCCGCTGCCTGAAGGTCAAACTCCGCGGGACGGATGCGCACTGGGATTACGAGCGGATCGTCCGGGTAGGCCGGATCGCCATCGCCCACGACGTGGAGTGGCTCAGCGCGGACTTCAACTGCACTGTCAGCGAGCCGGAGTACGTGACGGAGCTCCTGGACCGGCTGCGGGATGAGGCACCCCGCATCTACGGGATGCTGCTCTACGTGGAGCAGCCCTTCCCCTACGATCTGGAGCGGCACCAGATCGATGTGCGCGCGATCTCGGCCCGGAAGCCGCTCTTCCTGGACGAGAGTGCCCATGACTGGCGCGTCGTGCGCCTGGGGCGGGAGCTGGGGTGGAGCGGTGTGGCGCTCAAGACGTGCAAGACCCAGACGGAAGCCCTCCTGAGCTGTGCCTGGGCCCGGGCCCATGGCATGACCCTCATGGTCCAGGACCTCAGCAATCCGATGCTAGCCCAGATCCCCCACGTCCTCCTGGCCGCCAACGTCGGCACCATCATGGGCGTGGAGACCAACGGGATGCAGTTCTACCCGGAGGCTTCCCGCACCGAGGCCGCCGTGCATCCCGGCCTCTACCGCCGCTGCAACGGCGTCGTCGACCTCTCCACCCTGCACGGCCCGGGGTTCGGATACCGCCTCCAGGACATCGGCCGACCCCTGCCCCCGCCGGCGGCCGCGTTCGGCGCCTGAGGCCACACATTGCCGTTCTCTCGCAAAGCACGCAAAGAACACCAAGACCGGCAGGATGGTTCCGGACGGATACAGGGGCCCGCCGGGAAACGTCTGGGCCTCGGCCTCCCTCGCCAGGCCAGCCCCTGGCCCACCTTGGCGTCCTTTGCGATCTTGGCGTGAAAATTCCGGGCTGAGGCCTCCGCGCTGGACCAGCTGTCGCCGTCAGTGGTCGACGATGCCCTGGGCGAAGAAGTGGCCGCGGATGGACTGGGCCAGGGCCACGAACTCGGGCGCGCCCATGTCCCGGAACGACCGCGGGCGGGGAAGGGTGATGTCGTAGATGGCGGCCACGGTGCCCGGCCGCTCGGTCATCACCAGCACGCGATCGGAGAGTAACACCGCCTCGGAGATGGAGTGGGTCACGAACAGGACGGTTTTTTTCGTGGCGCTCCAGATCCGCTGGAGTTCGAGATCCATAGTCTCCCGCGTCATGGCATCAAGAGCCCCGAAGGGTTCGTCCATCAGCAGGATGCTCGGGTCGTGGAGCAGGGCGCGGCAGATGGCCACGCGCTGCTGCATGCCGCCGGACAATTCCCACGGGTATTTCCGCTCAAACCCCGCGAGGCTCACAGTCTGGATCAACTCCAGGGCCCGCTGCCGGTACCTATCGTAGGGGAGGCGCCGGATCTCGCACTGGAGCATGATGTTGTCCAGGACGGTGCGCCAGGCCAGCAGGACCGGGCTCTGGAAGACGATTCCGATCTCCTCCGGCGGCCCCTCGATCCGGGACTCCTCGAACAAGACCTCACCGCTACTCGCCGGCAGGAGGCCCGCTACGATCTTCAACAGCGTGCTCTTCCCGCAGCCGCTGGGGCCGACGATGGAAAGGAACTCGCCTGCCTGTACATCCACCGAGACGGCCCGGAGCGAATGCACCGGGCCGTCTCGGCTCATGTACACCTTCTCGACGCGCCGGAGCTGGATCAAGGGTGGCGCGGCCGAAGACGCGACAGGATCGGTCAAGGGAGCAACTCGTTGGTGTAGTAGTCTTCGGGCTTGCCCTTCTGGGCGGGCTCCACCCCGCCGTACTCGACCATGATGTCCAGGGTGGCCTGCATGTCGGCCGGGGCCACGCGGAAGGGCCGCTGCCCCTGCGTAAGCTTCGTGTGGTAGAGCGGAATCGTCGCCTTCAGGCCGGCGAAGAGCAACTCGCGCTTGCCCGCCTTGGGATTGGCCTTGAGGAGCGCGTCGGTCGCCTCTTCCGGGTTCTGAACCGCGCCCTCGACCGCGCGCGTCGAGGCCCGCATGAAGCGCCGGATGAGGTCCCCCTGCTTTGACAGCATGTCTTTGTGCACGATGATGCCGTTGTTAAGCGGGTTCACGCCGTGGTCCGCGTACCGGATCACCTGGACCTTCTTCCCCGTTACATCCTCGATGAAGATGTTCTGATCATTGATGTGGCCAGTCGTGACGTCGGCTTGCCCGTGGATCACGGCGTTGCGCTTGGTGGTCGCGTCGCCGCTGACAACCTTGTAGTCGCCCTCTTTCAGGCCCGTGGCCTTCGCAAAGGCCTGGAAGATGGTGTCCACGGCTCCGCCCGGCGTCATGGCGACGGTCTTTCCCACCAGGTCCTTCGGCTCCCGGATGTTCTTCTCGGCGAGCCCAATGAGTCCCATGGGGCTGGTCTGCACCAGCACGCCGACGAAGTGAACCGGCGCGCCCCGGGTGACAGCACGAATCGCGGTGCCGACATCGGCGTACCCAAACTGCGCCGACCCGGCGCCGACCGCCTGAATTGTCGGACCGGAGCCCCGACCCTCCTGGATCTCAAGGTCGATTCCCTCCTCCCGGTAGTAGCCGCGGGCCAGCCCCAGGTAGAACGGTCCATGCTCCCCGTAGTTGTACCAGTTCAGCAACAGCACGACCTTGTCGCGCTGCTGGGCCTCCCCTGATGTTGCCAGGGTCAGAAGCACCAACAGGCTCAGCAGCACTGCCCCCACGCGTGCGAGTTTCATCGCTGTCCTCCCCCCGTGGCGGGTTGCACCGGGTCTCAGATGCCTAAAACGTGGTTGTCGAGAGGTCCACGCGCTGCGAGACGTGCCACGGGACGCACACCCGCTCTGCGACCTCTACCAGGATGAACAGTAGAACACCAATGAAAGCGAGCACGACCAGCCCGGCGAACATCAGCGGGAGGTCAAAGTTCCCGTTGGCCATCTGAAGGAGGTAGCCCAGGCCGGAATTGGACCCCACAAACTCTCCAACGACGGCGCCCACCACCGACAGAGTGACCGAGACCTTGAGCCCGCTGAAGATGAAGGGCATGGAGTGGGGAAAGCTGATCTTCCGGAAAACCTGCAGGCGCGTTGCCCGCATCGCCCGCGCCAGGTCCAGCATGTCGCTGTCCACAGATTTGAACCCGGTGACGGTCGCCACGACCACCGGGAAGAAGCCCAGCAGGAAAGCGGCGATCACTTTGGGGATGGCGCCGAAGCCGAACCAGACGACGAACAGGGGGGCGATGGCGATCTTCGGGACGCTCTGCGAGAACACCAGGATCGGGTAGAGGAAGCCTTCGATCGTGCGCGAATACGCAATAGCAATGGCGAGGGGAATGCCGACCAGAATGGACAGCACGAAGCCACCAAGGGCGGCGTAGGTCGTGGCTACCCCCTCCCGGAGGAGACGGAACCAGTCACCGATGAGCTGGTCCACGACGGCGCTCGGGGCCGGGATGAGGTATTTGGGGATGCGCAGACCCGTGACGCCGATCTGCCACAGCACCAGGACGACCGCGATCAGCACCAGCGGGCGGGCGGGTTCCGACTGCAGGACGCGGCGAACCCCTCTCACGAGCAGCGTCATGCGCCTCTTCTCCTTCCCGTTGGACGCGATCATCCCCGCCGGCTGGCGAGTGAGTCGTATCATAGCAGGGGCCTCCCGAGATGTACAGCCCGCTTCCTGAACAATGAGCAAGTCACAACTGGTCTAGACGTACGATCAGAAGAGGTTCATGCAAACGCGGTCAGCCAAGCGCCTCGATCATGGAACCGGGTGATCCGACTCTTGCGAACAACGCTTGGTTGCCACAGTAGGTGGAACGTCAGTGGCTCGCCTTCACTTGCAAATCTGTCAAGAAGGCCGAGTCCACGGGGGTGTCTTGACCCATTTCCGTCGGGGGGAAACGATATTTCGTGCTATCTTCGGCGTGCCTCACAAATGAAGCCAACAGGAAGTTGCAAAATCCGGATGGGGAGCCTGGGCGGATGAAAAAACCATGAACGGGCGTGGCGCTCGGGGAAAGACGGTTCCACAAGGGATAGCTTCGCCGTGGCGAAAGCGTGAGTACGGCGTACGCTATCAGGAGCGCGGGCCCGTGTCAAGCGGAACGGCCCGTGTGGTCCGCTGGACCAGCCGGACAGGCCTGTCGGTGCGGATCCGGCTAGGCACTTCAGGTTCTTGCTGGTTATGCCCTCCTTCGTACGACTCATCTGAGGTGGTTGGGTTCCTGATTGACGTCCCCAGTTACAGGTGGTGTAGACTAGTGTCCGGCGAGGGGACCGACGGGGAATGCCCGGTGTGACTAGCTGGTTCGGTTGCGGACGGACCCGGATGCAGGCTGGAAGCAGCCAGAGAGGAGGTTCAGCGTGACGAGAAAGGGGAAGGTCCTGGGGCTGGTGGGCAGTCCCAACCGCGAGGGGAGAACCTTTCAGATGGTGACGGCGGCGCTGGAGGGGGCGGCGAAAGCTGGCGCATCCGTTGAGCTGGTCCAGATGGCCGACCACGTGGTGGAGGCGTGCAAGGATTGCCTGCCGTGGGAGTGCAAGGACACGCTGAAGTGCAAGTACGATGACCCCGCCTTCGAGTACCTGAGCGAGAAGCTCCTTCATTGTGGCGCGCTGGTTCTGGGCACGCCCATCTACTGGTGGGACACCACGGGGATGGTCAAGTACCTCGTCCTCAAGATGTTCCGCGTCTACGCGCGCTCGACCCCGCTGGCCGGCCTGCCCGCCTTCGGCATCGGGATCGCCGGCGGCACCGGCAACGGCCTGGTGTCGGGCCTGCGCCCCGTCTGCCACTTCTTCCAGGTGCTGCAGATGCGCGCCCTAGAGCCGCTGCCGGTGACCCGCTTTAACTGGACCGCTGCGCTTACGCGGGCCGGCGAGTTGGGCGCAGAGGTCGCTGGGATGGCGGGTGCGCGGCATCCGTTCGCCGGGCTGGAGGAGCGGCTGCTCTGGTACGACAATCTGCCCTACCTGGGCCTGAGCCGCGCCGGCGAGCGGCGCCTGCTGGCCGCCCTGACGACCGCGGCCCTGCCGGAGACCGCCGATCCCGCCATCCCCCGCGGCCTGGCGCAGGCCGACGCCCTCGCCGCCCGGGGCGAGAGCCTGGAGTCTTTGCGGGAGATCACCCGCACCTACGAAGCGGGGGTTCGGGTGTTTGAGGGGAGCCAGGGCTAGAAGCGGTCAGGTTCTCTCTCACGTTTCACGACTCACGCCCCTGTGTACTGACGAGTGTGTCAAGGTCGACCGCTCCAGGGAATTCCAGTTGACGGATGCGGCCCGCCTTCATTAGCCTCTAGGGCGTCGGTGCGTGAGGACGGAGCCCCGGGAAAAAGGGCCAAGGAGGATGCGATGCTCGTCTGCAGGATCTACGGCGCTGAAGACTTGCGGATCGAATCGGTTCCAGAACCCGGGCTCGGGCCCGGCGAGGTGTTGCTGAAACTCGGGGCGGGGGGGATCTGCGGATCGGATCTGCACTACTTTCTCCACGGGCGGGTGGGAAGCTTTGTCATCCGCGAGCCCCTGATCCCCGGCCACGAGGTCTCCGGCACGGTGGCCAAGGTCGGGCCGGGAGTGACGCGGGTCAAGGAAGGCGACAAGGTCGCCATCAATCCATCCCATGCCTGCGGCCTCTGCAAGGGATGCCGCGCTGGCCGGGAAAACCTGTGCAGCAGTATGCGCTTCCTGGGGAGCGCCAGCGTTTTCCCCCACGTGCAGGGGGCCTTCCGCGAATATTTCGTGATGGGCGAACGGCAGTGTGTGCCGGTATCCGCCGAGGTTCCCCTGGACGAGCTGGCCTTTGCAGAGCCGCTGTCGGTGGCCTTGCATTCGGTGAACCGCGCCGGGAGCCTGCTGGGCAAGAGCGTGCTGGTGACCGGGGCCGGCCCTATCGGATGCCTGATCATCATGGCGGCTCGGCTTGCCGGTGCGGCTCGTATCGTAGTGACCGACATCGTTGACCGACCGCTCGCAATGGCGAAGAGTGTGGGTGCGGATCAGACGGTGCGCGCGGACCAACTCCCCGGGGATGCGGCGGCTCTCGCCGGCGTGCTGGGCGAGATCGACATCGCCTTCGAGGTGGCGGGCAGCCCGGCAGCGGTGGCCACATGCCTGGCAAGCGTCGCGCGCGGCGGACGCATCGTGCAGGTCGGCTCGCTGCCGGGGGAGGGCATCCACCTTTTCGCCAACCAGATCATGGTGCGGGAGATCGACTATGTGGGGACGTTCCGGTTCGGCGTGGAATTCGACTGGTCGGTCCGCTACCTGGCGGAGCGGCGTGTAGATGTCCGGCCGCTCCTGTCTGGCCAGTACCCGCTGCGCGATGCACTGACCGCCTTCCGCGCCGCCACGGACAAGAGCAGGAGCACCAAGGTGCAGCTTGTGGATAGCTGAGAGAGCTGCCCGCACAGAGGGCGGGTCCAGTCAGGTGGTACTGGCCTGCCCACTTCATGACCTCACCCTCTGCAGGATGGTCGGTTCCAGGCCGGGAATGTCCGGATCGAGGGGAAAATACGGCCGCTTGAGGTGCTGATAGCGGACGTGCCGTAAGGTGGCCGGCGTCGGCCCCGGCGTGTCGAGCACAAAGATGGCCTTGGCGATGGAGCCGTAGGCCTGGCGGTAGTTCATGGGGTTTTTGGCCACGATGAACTTGGCTGCGGCCGGGTCGAGGTGCACGGAGCGGAACTGTTCATCCAGCCAGTCGTAGGTGGCATGGGTGGCGACCAGCACACGGATAGCGCCCAGCCCCAGGACAGCCGAGCGCCCCATGTCCCCCTCCACCCCGTCCCAGATCCCCCCTCGGTAGCGGAAGCGTCCTTCGCTGAGCCCGATCACCCGGCCCTTCACCCTCACCGGCTTTCCCCATCGCGGGTCGAGCCGGTGACCCAACTCCACCTCTACTTCGCGGTCTGCGCCGGCGCGGTGGCAGATCCCGGCCGCTTCCGGATCAACCACGGGCACCAGGGCCGGCTCCTCTATCCCGGCTGCCAGCAGCGCCTTCAAAGTGGCCACGCTGTCGCCGGCCGCCCCACCACCACAGCAGTCGGACGCCTCCACCAGCACCACAGGCGCGCCCTCGACCTGGAGGCCCTGGGCGATCGCCTCCTCCGGGGTGAAGACGCGAGGTTCCAACTCGAACCGCCGGGCCCAGTACTTCTCAGCGATCTGCCGCGCCAGGAAGACGGCTCGGTCCAAGTCGCCGTCGGTGATCACCAGGCCACCGCTGCCCAATCCCGGCTGATCCAGGGGCGGGTGGACCATGAAGAGGCTCGTGGACACCACCCGGTCGCGGCCTTCGTGCGCTTTGGTCCAGCGCATGAGCTGGGCAAAGGGGTCGTTGCCTTCGGTCGAGCCGTGGATGGCGCCGGTGATCACCGGGACCTTGGCCATGGCCATGGCCGGCCGGCACCGACCGGACAGGATGTCCAGGAGCATCCGGGCACCGCGCACCCCGGTATCAAATGCATCCCGGTGGGGGTAGGTCTCCCAGGCGATCAGGGCATCTGCACCCTGCACCATGGCCGGGGTGACATGGGCGTGCAAGTCCAGGGTGGCCACGATCGGCACGGCCGGCCCTACGATCTGGCGCACCGCCTGGATCAGGTCGCCCTCGATGTCCTCTGTGCCTTCGGCGACCGCGGACCCGTGCAAGGGCAGGAGGACCCCCTCGACCGGCAGGGCTCGGCGCAGCCGGTCGAGCAGTTCGGTCCTGAGCCGGGCGTAGCACCCGGAACTCAGCGGTCCACCCGGATAGGCGCTGGCGCACAGCAGCGGCACAGGTTGAGCCTGGTTCTCGCGCAGCATCCGGAGCATCCCGCCCACCACGCCGGTTTCGACTTCCAGCACCTCAGGTCCTTGGCGGAGTTCGCAGCGTTCGAAATCTTCCAATTCCGTGGGCACGCCACCCAACTGATTACTCTCGGTGAAGATCGAACCGATGGCAATGCGCGGCAGCGGTTTCATGAGTCCTCGCCTTTCACGGGTCTTCCGCGTACCTCAAACCCGGCGCCCGGCCCAGGAGGAGCTGTCCGTCCTTCTTCATGATCACCCTCACCACCCCACAGGCAGCCAGTATCAGCCGCGGCCTCATTTGGGGCGGCGCCAGATCATCAGGGAGTGCTCGCCCTCCTGGACGACCTCGCCCCGCTGGTTGATCATCTGTCCCCCTTCCCAGATGATGCCCCGATCGGGCTTCGACTTGCTCTCGCGCATCTTGTTGATGCGGAATTTGACGTGCACGGTATCCCCGATGAGGATCGGCCCGGTGAATTTCCAGTTCCACTCCAGCGAGGCGATGTAGCGCGTCTCGGCAAAGGCCGGGATGCGCTTCTTCAGGCCTTCCACAAGGCTCAATCCCAACATCCCGTGGGCGATCCGGGTCTTGTAGGCGGACTCGCGCCTGGAGAAGTCCTCGTTGGTGTGGATCTCGTCGTAATCGCCGGACAGCATGGCGAACACGGTGACGTCCGCCTCGGTGATCGTGCGTCCGGGTGACGTCCACTCCTGACCGACCTGGAAGTCCTCGAAGTATTTGGCCATCGAATCTCCTCCATGTGCCAACGGATGCGGTTGACTGAATGCAGGCGAATCTATCCCCCCGCGTCGAGGGTGTCAATTCTCCCGGGAGGATTGTCTGGTCACGGCCGGTCGGCTCCAGGACAAGCCGCCTTCAATTCCCTTGACGATAGGCAGTCGACCGCTGACAATAGGCCACCTTTGTTCGGGTCGCTGATCATCAACCCCTTGGCAGAGGAGCTGTCATCATGAGCCTGCCGGAATTCAGCCTGGATGGCAAGATCGCCTTCGTGACCGGGGCGGGCCGCGGCCTGGGCCGTGCCGGCGCCCTGGCCCTGGCGAGGGCCGGCGCCCACGTGGCCCTGGTCAGCCGGACGAGAAGCCAGCTCGACGAGACGGCTGCCGCCGTGGAGGCGCTGGGGCGAAAAGCGTTGGTGGCCGTCGCCGATATCCGGAACAGCCAGCAGATCGATGCCGCGGTGCGGACGACGGTGGATGCCTTCGGTCGAATCGACATCCTCTTCAACAACGCGGGCACCAACGTCCGGAAGCCCGTGGTCGAGATGACCGATGAGGACTGGCACACCATCATGGAGACCAACGTCAAGGGCATCTTCATGGTGGCCCGGGCCGTCGCCCGCCAGATGATCACCCAGAAGAGCGGGCGCATCATCAACATGTCCTCCATGTCGGCCGTCTCCCCCGAACGGGACAAGGTGGTCTATGCCAGCAGCAAGGCCGCCGTCTCCCAGTTCACGAAGGGGCTGGCGCTGGAGTTGGCGCCGCACGGGATCACCGTGAACGCCATTGCCCCGGGCTACATGATGACGCCGCTGGTCAAGGGCTACCTGGAGGCGGACGCGGAGCGGTACAAGCGGATCCTCCAGCGCATCGCCCTGGGGCGGATCGGGCAGCCGGAAGAGATTGGAGGCGCCCTGGTGTTCCTGGCCTCGGACGCCGCCCGCTACATCACCGGGGCGACGATTCCTATTGACGGGGGCTGGACCGCCTCGTAGGGCCACTGACGATTCCCATTGACCGGTTCATCGGCGTCCCCGGTCCTGCCTGATCGTCGGACACGACGACCTATGGCGTGATGGCGGGGCCGGCGTGTCCGGGGGCTATCCCTTGAACCCGCAGACTGTGGCCCCGCAAGCCAGCGACTCAAGGATCAAGAGCGATGCAGGTTCTCCTTTTCCTCGTGGCCGGGATGTTCGTGGGTTACCTTTTCCGATACAAGAAGAGCATTCTTGCGACGGCCAGCACGGCAACGACGTGGTCACTGTACCTCCTGATATTCCTGTTGGGGATCTCCGTGGGCACGAATGACACGGTGGTTCGCGCCCTGGGCAGGCTTGGGGTGCAGGCGCTCGTCCTCAGCGCGGGCGGGATCGCTGGCAGTGTTCTCGTCTCGTGTTTCGTTTCCCGGGCGTTCTTCGATGTGGTGCGCCATGAAAAGTAGCCTGATCATCCTGGGCTGCCTGACCGCCGGCATCCTGGTCGGGGTGCTGGCATTGCCCCCCAAGACCTTCCTGGACCTGGACCCTACGATCTATGCCCTCAACGTACTGCTGTTCCTGGTCGGGACCGAGATCGGCGCCAATACTAGGGTCTGGCAAATGGCCAGGAACCAGAACGTCAGGATCCTTCTGGTACCGCTCTCGGCGATTCTCGGGACCTTTCTGGGTGTGGCGCTGTTTTCAGTCTTCGTCCCTGGGGTGGGGTTCAGGGAATCACTGGCCGTGGGCTTCGGATTCGGGTACTACACCCTGGCCAGCGTGCTGATTGCACAGATCGGCGGGAAGACGCTGGGAGTGGTGGCACTACTTTCAAACATCCTGCGAGAGTTGGCAACCCTGCTGACGGCTCCACTCTTGGCACGGTACTTCGGGAGGCTGGCCCCGATCGTTTCAGGCGGAGCGACCTCCATGGACACCACGCTGCCTATCATCACAAAGTCCGTGGGGACGGAGTATGCCGTGATCTCCGTCGTGAATGGCGTGGTGCTGACCCTGCTTGCTCCGGTGCTGATCACGGCCATCCTGCGCTAGCCGATCGAGTCACAGTTGGCAAGCGCGATACACCCGAGCAACCACTTCCGGGATTGGCGATGCACTTTCGTGATGTTGGGATTGCCGGCGTCAGCGCATCAGGGTGATGGCAGGACGCCATGAATATCCGAGACATTCTGCGAAGACAGCAGCCATGTTTCAGCTTCGAGTTCTTCCCCCCCCGTACGAGGGAGGCCGGGGAGCAGTTGTACAAGACCATCGAGGACCTGGTGCCCTTGCGGCCCTCCTATGTGAGCGTGACGTACGGGTCCGGCGGCTCCACGCGGGAACTGACCCATGGTCTCGTGATCAGGATTCGTGAACACACGCGCCTTACGGTGGTCGCCCATATGACCTGCGTCGGTGCAGCGCAAGAGGAGATCGGGAACATCCTAGAAGAGTATCAGGATCATGGGATTGAGAACATCATGGCGTTGCGAGGCGATCCCCCGAAGGGCGAGACCGCTTTTGTACAGCCGCCGGGAGGGTTTGCTCACGCGGCTGACCTGGTGACTTTCATCCGCCGGCATTTTCCCAAGATCAGCATCGGAGTGGCAGGGTTCTCAGAGGGCCATCCCGAGACGCCCAATCGCCTCAAGGAGATGGAGTTCCTGAAGGCCAAGGTGGATGCCGGAGCGGACTACATCTGTACGCAGCTCTTCTTCGATAATCGCGATTTCTACGATTTTTGCGAGCGGTGCGAGATCGCGGGCATGAAGGTCCCGATCATCGCAGGTATCATGCCGATCACGTCCATCAGGGGGATGGCCCGGATGGCGGAGTTGGCCCTGGGGGCAAGGTTTCCTGCACGGTTGACAAAATCACTCGTCCGGGCGAAGGACGACGAGTCCATCGAGCGAGTCGGCATTCACTGGGCGACGGAGCAGGTGAGGGACCTCATCGATAACGGGGTGAAGGGAGTCCACTTCTACACCTTGAATCGATCCAAGGCCACCTTGAAGATATACGAAACGCTTGGCCTGAAACACTTGGCTGCGTTTGAAGATCAGGAACAGGCGCCACGAAAACCGCTCTCCGGAGGTAAAGAGTGAACACTCAGTGGAGGCGGGTTATCTCGGTCCGTTCTCTCGGAGCTATCATCCTCACATGGTGCCTGCTCGTCGCGATGGCTGGCTGGGCCGGTGCCGCAGAAAAGGAGAAGAAGGTGAACGGACCGTTGTATGCGACGTTCAAGACGAGCATGGGGAACATCGTGGTCCTGCTGTACGAGGACAAGGCGCCAAAGACGGTGGAGAATTTCGTCGGACTGGTCACAGGCGCGAAGGAGTGGACCGATCCCAAGACGGGGCAGAAGGTGAAGCGCCCGCTGTACAATGGGACGATCTTCCACCGGGTCATCCCCAACTTCATGATCCAGGGCGGGGATCCGCTCGGGACCGGGAGGGGCGGACCGGGCTACAAGTTCGCCGACGAGTTCCACCCCGACCTGAAGCACAACAAGCCGGGGATCCTGTCCATGGCCAACGCCGGCCCCAATACCAATGGGAGCCAGTTCTTCATCACCCACGTCCCCACCCCACACCCGGACAACCGCCACTCGGTCTTCGGCGAGGTCGTGCAGGGGCAGGATGTGGTCGTGGCGATCGGGAACGTGCCTCGCGACCGGAATGACCGGCCGATGAAAGATGTCGTCCTGAACGAGGTCGTCATCTCGCGTGGAAAGCTCTGAGAGTTCCGAACCCGGTGAGGTCTGGTCGCAACAACGAATCCGCAGATCGCCTTTGACCCGCAGGCGCGCTTCTGCTACCGTACCAATAACCTAAGGGCCCCCTGCAGGGAGGGGATTGACAAGTCGCAGTCCCGCTTCGGACGCTGCAGGAGGCCTTTTGCTTTGCTCGCCTGTGTGGGCTTGCCAATCCTGCGGTACATCTGAGATGGGTTCGAGCAACTACGTTCGGTACCACATTTCGTCCCAGCCTGCTCCCAATATTGCTCCCCACCCGAACCGCTTCCGCGTCGAGGTCAGGCGGAGACGGCTGGCCGCACTGCTCCTCAAGGAGTTGTATCACTACCGGGCGAATCTGGCCGTGGTCACCAGCCGGCCCTGCGTCTATGGCACCTTTTCCGGACCTGTGGGCGGCTTTGCCGCTCGGCCCGCCTACTGCGTGGGATGCCTGCGCTGCACGGTGGAGTACCCGGACGTCGTTCAGATCCGCCCGAATCCCGACCGCGTGCGGCTGGGAGACTCGTACTTCACTCCGGACAAGGTGGACACCGTGCTCCAGGAGGCGGTGACGGGGCAAATCCCAGTGCGCGGTGCAGGGTACCGGGGGACCTTCGGCGGCCCAGGCTGGGACGGCATGTGGACGGACATGTCCGAGATCGTCCGTCCCACGCGGGATGGGATCCATGGACGGGAATTCATCTCGACCGCGGTCGAGCTGGGAGAACGGCCCGCATTTCTGACCTTTGACCCGGCCGGCAATCCCTCCGGACGGCTGCCGCGCGGCCTGAGCCTGCCGATCCCCTTTCTCTTCGATGTGCCTGCCGGGGCGGCCGAGTCGGCGACCCTGTACCGGGGACTGGCAGAGGCAGCGGCTCGCCTGGAGAGTCTGGCCATCGTCCCACTGCGTCGCGTGCTGGAGCTCGGACTGCATGGGGCCGCGATTGCTCCCTTGGCAGCGCCAGCGGAGATAGAGCTTCTGCAGCATCTCCCGGCCCCACCCCGGGTGGTGGAACTGGACGCCTGGGAAGAGTCCGCCTTCCTCGCGACGCGACGGCGCTTCCCCGAGACGGCGGTGTTCGTGCGCCTTCCCCTCGAGCGCGATCTGATGCCCCTGGTGCGCGCAGGCGTCCGGCTGTTGCACGTCACCGCGGATTATCACGGCCGGTGCAGCGGGTCATGCGTGCGCGACGCCATCCGGGTGGCCCATGCCGCGCTAGTCAAGGACGGTCTGCGGGAGGAAACGGTCCTGATCGGAAGCGGCGGGATCATCACCGCATCCGACGTCCCCAAGGCGATCATCTGCGGACTGGACGCCGTGGCCCTGGACACCGCGGTGCTGGTGGCGCTGCAGGCTCGCTTCGAAGGTGAGTGTGTGGACCGGGCCTCGGCCGTCATCCGCATGCCGGATTTCGAGCCTGCCTGGGCCGCCCAGCGGCTCATGAATCTGGTCGCTGCCTGGCGAGACCAGATGCTGGAGATCCTCGGCGCGATGGGTCTGCGCGAGGTGCAAAGGCTGCGCGGGGAACTGGGGCGAGCCATGTTTCATGAGGACCTGGAGCGCGAGGCCTTCACCGGCGTTGCGGGATTCGAGGGGTAGGATGGTGGCATCGTCCGAGGAAAATCCCTCGCAAGCCTTGATCACCGAGCGGCATTCGGCGGCGCTGCGTCGGGGATTCCACGACTGGCCAGGGAAGGATTCCCCGCCCCCGGCTCTCGGGGACCGGCGCTGGACCGCCGATCTGATCCTTTCAACCTGGACGCAAGCTGAGACGGGCCTGCCTCCCGGTGACCGATGGGAGTGCCGGATCGGCGCCTCCGGTGGCGGATTCGACCGGCTGGAGTTCCGGTTCCTTCCCGAGTCGGAATGGCTTCCTGCCGAAACGCCGATCGATCTCAGCCTGCCGCTCAACCGCCGCCCCTATGATCCGAAGATCGACATCCCCGTTCCATGGTACGGGGCGGGCATGTCCTTTGGCTCAGTGAGCGAGGAGGTGATGGTGGCGCGGGCGATAGCCGCCCAGCGCTGGCAGACGTTCACCTGCACCGGCGAGGGCGGGTATCCGGAAGCGCTGATCCCCTACCGGGACCATGTGATCACTCAGATCGCCACGGGCATGTTCGGCGTCCGGGAAGAGACCATCCAGTTCGCTCGCATCGTGGAGTTCAAGTACGCCCAGGGGGCAAAGCCCGGCCTGGGCGGGCATCTGCTCGGCGACAAGACCACGCTGGCGGTCGCCAAGATGCGCGAGGCGGTTCCCTGGGTGAGCCTGTTTTCGCCCTTCCCGTTTCACAGCGTCTATTCGGTCGAGGATCATCGCAAGCACGTGGACTGGGTCAAAACGGTGAACCCCCAGGCGCTGGTCTCGGTCAAAGTCTCGACCCCGACCGACATTGACATGGTGGCAGTGGGGAGCTATTACGCCGGGGCCCACATCCTGCAGATCGACGGATCCTACGGAGGGACCGGCGCCGCGCCCGAGGTGGCCAAGAAGGACATCGCCATGCCGATTGAGTACGCGATTCCCAAGGTCCATCGGTACCTCGTGGCCGAGGGGGTGCGCGACGAGATCGTCGTCATGGCGAGCGGCGGTATCCGCACCGCCCATGACATCGCCAAGGCCATCGCCCTGGGTGCCGATGGGTGCGTGCTGGGCACAACGGAACTCGTGGCCCTGGGCTGCACCCGATGCTCGAACTGCGAGCGGGGCCGCGGCTGTCCCTATGGGATCACGACGACCGATCCGGAGCTTTCTCTGCTGATCGAACCGGCCTGGGGCGCCGACCGCATCAGCAACGTGTACGCCTCGTTCCAGGCTCAACTGCGCGACCTGCTGCGCCGCCTGGGGCTTCCCAGCGTGCGCGCGCTGCGGGGCCGGACCGATGTGCTGATGTACCGAAAGCCTGCTGGCGCCATGGCGTAAGCGGGCAGGGCTGGGACGTGTCTCGCGAGGATGGGATGCCACAGCGTGAGAGAATCGAGCGGGTGATCGCCTCCCGGCGGCATCTCGGCGCGACGTTTCAACTAGGGTTTCCTCTGCGCAAGGCAGAGGCTGAGGGGGGCTGCGGCGTCATCGGGATCGCCTGCAGCGAGCCCGTGGCGGGCCGCCACTTGCTCCGGGCCCTCGACCAGATGCGCAACCGCGGCAACGGCAAAGGGGGCGGGGTGGCACTGGTGGGCCTCGCGCCCGAGGAGTTCGGCGTCACGCACAAGATCCTGCGAGACGATTACCTGCTGGCCATCGCCTACCTCGATCCCTCCGCGCGCTCGACTGTCGAGCGGGACCACATCGGCCCGTCCTTCAGCGTGGACCACGTGGTGCGCCTCCCCAGGGAGGAGGCGTCGGGACTGCCGATCCAGCCGCCAGAGGTCGTCGCCTACTTCATCCGCGTACGCCCGGATGCGGCCGAGGCCTTTGCCTCGGACCACCAGCTGTCCGGGCTGCCCGCGGACGTCATCGAGGATGAATTCGTCTACCAGAACAGCTACCGGCTGAACACCGCCTTCTACACCTCGCTTGGCGAGAAGCGCGCCTTCGTCCTGTCCCACGGCAAGGATCTCCTCGTCCTCAAGATGGTCGGCTACGGGGACGACGTGATCCGAACCTACGTGCTGCGGGACGTCCATGCGCGGGTGTGGATCGGGCATCACCGCTATCCCACCAAAGGGCGGGTATGGCACCCTGGGGGCGCCCATCCATTCGTCGGGCTGCACGAGGCCCTGGTGCACAACGGGGACTTCGCCAATTACGCTTCGGTATGCACCTACCTGGCGCAGCGGAACATCCACCCGCTGTTTCTCACCGACACCGAGGTCTCCGTCCTGATGTTCGACCTGTTGCATCGGACGTACGGCTATCCGCTGGAGTATGTGATCGAGGCGCTGGCCCCCACGACGGAGCGCGACTTCGCCATGCTCCCCGCGGACAAGCGCGAGATCTACCGCATGCTGCAAACCGTCCACATGCACGGGTCGCCGGATGGCCCGTGGTTCTTCCTGATCGCCCAGTCGGCGAAGGACGGGGGCGGACCGCGCCTTGCGCGGTTGATCGGGATCACCGACACCAGCATGCTGCGTCCACAGGTCTTCGCCCTTCAGGACGGCGGGCCGGGCCAGCCCGCCATCGGCTTCGCCGCCTCGGAGAAGCAGGCGATCGACGCGGCGCTGGAAAGCCTGGCCGCCGAGGATCCGCGCTTCTGGTCCCGTCCGGATCGGGCCTGGAACGCACGCGGGGGAAGTCACACCGACGGCGGCGCCTTCGTCTTCACCGTCACCCGCGACGAGCGGGGCGAGGGCCGCCTGGTCTGCACCGACAAGTTCGGTCGCCCGGTCGAGGTCGGAGAGCGTGCCCATCCCTACCGCCGCGCCACCTCCCGTGCCTTCCCGGCGGAGGGCGCCCGCGAGTCGTGGAGAGAGCGGACACCTCCGCCGCCCATCGAGGGCAGCCCTCAGGAGGTGCTTTCCCGGGTTGTGGAACAACTTCCTTCCTGGACCTACGACCAGGTCCTGGCGTTCCGAGGTGAACTCACCGGTCGGCTCGGGGAGGACGCCGGGCGCCGCCACGCGCTGGAGACGCTCACGCTCTTGATAGACCGCCGCTGTCCGACGGGAGGCCTGCGTCGCAGCTGCCTGCTCTCCCTGTTCGATGACGGGCTGTCCCAGATCTTCGACGCCATTCGGATGGCGCCCTCGCCGGGGTTCGCCTTTCACGCCCACGGGCGCACCATGCCGGAGCCCGGTGACGCAGCCCAGGTGTTGGTACTGGACGCCTCCGGATTTGCACCGGATGGGCCGGCCTCGTTGGCCCGAGAGATGGTCCGCCTGGTCCACCGCGGATTCCGGCGTCTGGTGGTCGCGCGAGCACAGGGGCATCGCTTCATCGCCGTCGGTCTCGGCCCCGGGACCACGGGGGTGCGGATCGACGTCTATGGCTCCTCCGGTGATTACCTAGGGTCTGGAATCGACGGTGCCGAGGTCGTGATGCACGGCACGGCGCAGGATCAACTGGCGCAGATCATGAAAGCGGGGAAGCTGGTCGTCCACGGCGACGTGGGCCAGACCTTCATGTATGCCGCCAAAGGCGGGGAGGCGTTCGTCCTGGGGAATGCCGCGGGCCGGCCCTTGATCAATGCGGTGGGCCGCCCGCGGGTGGTGATCAACGGCACCTGCCTGGATTACCTGGCCGAGAGCTTCATGGCTGGCGACCCGCTCAACGGAGGTGGGTTCGTGATCCTGAATGGAGTGGCATTCGGCCCCGACGGCCGTCTGACGGACCTCGACTTCCCATACCCGGGAGGCAACCTCTTCTCCCTTGCCTCAGGAGGCGCCGTCTTCATCAGGGATCCTCAAGGGAAAGTCGGCGAGGACCAACTCAACGGTGGCCAGTTCGGGACCTTCGAGACTCTCCACTGGGAACTGATCCGGCCGGTGCTCGAGGAGAACGAGCGTCTGTTCGGCGTCCCGGT
>Ga0315274_10003486_pt1 | contig 23405 bp, 14 predicted proteins | sample YL17G02_20_MG_FD_203700 | JGI IMG/M metagenome (GOLD analysis project Ga0315274, IMG submission 203700) | Sediment microbial communities from Yellowstone Lake, YNP, Wyoming, USA - YL17G02_20 | ecosystem: Environmental > Aquatic > Freshwater > Lake > Sediment | place: USA: Wyoming | collected...
ACCAAAATGTGCGAGCAACCTCTACACAGAGGCCAACCTCGACACATGTGTTACCGGATGGGCCAGTGACTGCAACAAAGTGGATACCTCAGATGATGACGAGAACGCTCCCAGAAAAGTGCAACTGGGTGTGAAGAGCTGGTATAGCCAATATGGGTATGTCTCCACCGGTGTGAAACCCGACCCATTCACGTGGATCCCGGCTCATAAGGGTGACTGTATAACCTATGCGGACTTGATGACAAAAGCGTTGCTCCTTCTCGGGATAGATGTGGAGACAAAGGAAATACAGTGCTTAGCTGGGGACGACCGATTCTATTTCTATTCCAAAGCCCAGTATCCTCATTGGCTAACCGCCGGTGGCGATTCTGATGGTGATGGAACAACCAATGCGAATGAGTCCGGTTACCCGGGAGTGCTTGAGGGTATCTATGAATATGGCGGTGCTCCCGCCCATGACGCCGCTTGGCGAACAGCCAACGAGCCTTGGAACTTCCACGGAGCCTGTAGTTGCGCAGGGCATTGGTGGGAAATCACTTTCAACACAACACCCGGCCATGATACGGAGGCCAACATGTCAAGTCATCCCAACGGCCCGGTTATTCTCCGGCGAGGGTACTTGTATAACGGCGGTTCTAACTAGCCAACTCATATGGATAGAATTGGACGCTATGAATGCTCGATCAACGCTTGAAAGGAGCTACTATGGATGCGAAACGATACAAAGCAAGAATCGACCACCTTCTGTCGCGCCCTCTATGCGGCCTAGTTCTGGGTGGAGCCCTGATTTGGACCTGCGCGACTGCACTTGCCGCCAACAAGGAACGCGATGAATTGACGACGAGGTTACTCATAGACGACTTCAGGATGTATGCGATGGAAATCGTCAGGCAGGATGTCCTAGACAGACTCGTCTCGAACGAAAGCGAAAACAGGATAACCATGCTTGGCAAGTGGGTCCGCGCGCCATTCGAGGTGAGAGACGTCACAAGTGACGGGAGCATTCGCATCCGCTTTGAGGATGATTATCTCGTTATCTGGCACCACAGGACACGTGCTCTGGGAAATGAGAAGGGCGATGTGTTGCAGCTCATCAGAGAAGCGACAGAAGCTGTCTTGGCGGCCCCCTATGCCGTGGGCGAGCCAGACATGGTGGTTGCCCCCGGGAGGGGCACCAGCGGCACCCCAAAGGAGATAGTAATGTTCGATTGGCCAAAAGAGATTCTAGGGACAGGTGCTGTGAGTTGTGGCTACTACAATGGGAGACTCCGTCGGTGGAAGATGGTTCAGGTAGTCCGCGTACTGGCGAAGGGCCAGGATACCATCATAGCTCTGGAGAAATCAAAAGCGCGACAGGCTGGTGACAGGCATGTGTACGAGGGCTTGAATGCGAGCAAGATCAGGCTCACGAAGGAGGAAGCCGAGAAGTTCCGCAGCAGGGCCATATTGGCCAAGAACACGATCTTTGCGAAAGACGTGGACGCGAGCAAAGTCCCGGATGCATTGCTCAACGCTTGCATGTGGCCCCTCGAAGACAAGGCGGCTGTGGGCGCAGAGGATGTGGGCCCTGCCTCTCAATTGCTTCCTCAACCTGAGAATCGCGAGGATAGTCAGCAGTAGCCAGGAGGCGGGGCGGGAGGATCATCAGACCCATAGATTCCTGGGCGTGTGTCCGTGTAGGCGTAAAGAAGACACGCCGCGGTACCTGGGGTGCCGCGGCGCGGATCGTTCGATTACCTGTTGTCGCCGAATTGCTGATAGATGTGTGTGGCTTCGGTCGCCTCCACCGGCAGAGCGAGCTCACCCGTGTACATGGTCGCTTTGAAGAGGACGTCACCCGCTCGTACGCCCTTGACGACGACGCGCCAGGTGGCCTTGGCCTTGGGCTCGAGCGTGTGCAGCGGAGCGAAGCTGACGGTCTTGCCCATGATGGATCCGGCTGTCGCGCCGGCCGAGGAGACGTACTGGAGCTTATCATCCAGCATGCAGGCGATGCGGACGTTGCGGTCGGCCGCCGAACCTTCGTTGCTCACGGTGATGACGTACGTGGTCGTCGTACCCACTTCCACCGGGTCTTCGAGATCGATCAGGTCGAGCCTCGAGGCGGCGATTCCCGTGACGATGGTCTTGGCCGAGTCCGTCACGGTGTCGGCACAGTAGGCGGAGGCCGAGGCCGTTGCCATCACGTCGCCCTCCTTCGTCGGGATGTAGGAGACGCGAACCTTCTTGGACGCGTTGGGCTCGAGGGTGCCGATCTCCCACATCAGCTTGGAGGCGGAGAACTGGGCGCCGGCGGTGGCCTCGATGGCGGTCACGCCCGGCGGAATGATGTCTTCCACGATCGTGTCCCGCGCCGGGCCGTCGCCCTTGTTGAGCACGGTGATCTCATACGCGACGGATCGGCCGAGGTATTGCCGCTGAGGTCCGGACTTCCTGACGGCCAGAATCGGCTGCCGCACGTTGATGAGCGTCGTCTGCGACTCGGCCCGGAGGCCGGTGTCGGAGGCGGCAGTGGCCTTGTTGGCGTAGGCGCCGACCTTTGTGGCGCGGAGCTTGACGGAGAACCGCCGGGACTCTCCGGCCACCAGGGTCCCCACATCCAAGGTGATCTTGTCCTTGCCGTCGGCGGTCTGCAGGCCGGCCGGCAGGGCATCGGCAATCTGGACGTTCTGGGCCGCACCGGTTCCCGTGTTCTTGATGACGAAATCGACGGGAATCACCTCGCACAGGAGGGCTTCGGTGGGCACGACCACCGCCAGCTCCAGCGTGGGCTGGACCACCTGGACCACGGCACAGTCGCGGACCGTGTGGGTGATCGCCGTGCAGTGCTCCAGTTGTTTGGCGTCGGTCGCGATGCCGGATATCTTGATGCTCTTGTTCGCCTTGGGCCCGAGAGAGTCGATCTCCCATACGAGCTTGTTGCCTTCCGTCGAGGTGGCGGTTGGCTCCGAGCCCTTGAAGGTGAATTCCTTGGACAATGTCTCGGTCACGGTGATATCGGTGATCATCATCTCGGTGAGGTTGGTCACCTTGATCACATAGGCGAACGGCTGATTGAAGCGGACCTCCTGCGGCATCGTCTTGTCGACTTGCATAATGCCGTAGTCGGGCCTCGGGTAGATCATGGAGAAGGCGTGCCCGCCTGTCTCGTCCACGGCTACCAGACCCGCGGCAAGACCCAGCGGCTTCTCGTAGGAGTTGGCGGGAGTGGCCCGATTGGGCGTCACCGGCTGGAACTCTTCGACGGAAGCAGTCACCAGGTCCGGCTGCTTGGCAGGCTTCTTGTCCGACGGCTGTTGGGTCGCTTCCGCGGGTTTTTGGCTGTCCGGCGTCTGTGGCGTGACAGTAATCATGGGCTTGAGCTCCTTGCCCCAGAAATAGCCTGTGCCGGAGGCCGTCGAAGTGCCCCGGGTGCCACCCTCATGCTTGGCGTGGCCTCCACTCCTGCAGCCCGCCAGGAACATGGCAAGGACGAGTAACACAATGGTCCGCACCTTCTTCATCACACCGCTCCTTTCACATCGTAGAGCCATATCCGGTTGCAGACCTGGCTGGCTCGGCTTTTACGGCGAGCTGCCGGGCTGCAACAGCATGGGCTTCGAGAAATGCCTGACGTTTCCGTCTTTGTGGCTGATGGTCAAACACCCCTTCCTCTGCTGCCGCAGAGAGAGCCCCTGCCTGCTTTAGCGGCAGTGGCACGGTACGAATATAGGCAGCCGATACACTGAAAGCGCTGCTTTTCCATCTAAAATATACAATAGACTGGTAACGGCGCAAAGCCGCTACTCCCACCAACATTTGCCTAATTATACTATCTTACCCATGTCAAAGTCAAGAGTTATGTGCAGGCAAAGCGGGGTGTAAAGGGTCCAGGAGGCAAGGGTCCGATATCCTGTAGCCGCATTGTCGCTGCATCAATGTGTATTCCCGCCGGATTCTGGGTTCCGAGGCAGTGTTTGTGAAAATGCTTGCATTGGTTCAGTTGCCCCGCTATGTTGCGGGACATCGGGGGTGGTATGTACCGACGGCTCCATTCCCGGCAACGGAACAGGCGGGTCCACCCGTGTCGGCTGAGAATGTCGCCATTATCGGGCCATGCCGCCTACTATTCGCCAAAGGGGCATGGAGGCGCCTTGAAACGGTCCGATTTTGATCAATTGGTTTCTGAGCGAGTCCTCATCGCCGACGGGGCTATGGGGACCATGCTGTATCAGCAAGGTATCTTTCTCAACCGCTGCTTCGACGAGTTGAACCTGAGTGATCCCTCGCTTGTGCGGAGAGTGCACGAGCAGTACGTCCAGGCGGGTGCGGATCTCATCGAGACGAATACCTTCGGAGCGAGCCGGCTCAAGCTGTCCAAGTATGGCCTGGCGAACGAGGTCGGACAGATCAATCGGGCCGGGGCCAGGATCGCGAAGGAGGCGGCCGGGGGCAAGGTGCTGGTAGCCGGATCGATGGGCCCGCTGGGTTGTGAGTTGACCGAGTCCGGCCCGATCACTCGCCGGGAGGCGGAGGAGATATTTCGCGAGCAGGCGGCGGTGCTGATCGAGGCGGGGGTGGATCTGCTGATCCTGGAGACCTTCCTCGGCGCCGAGGAGTTGCTGATTGCCGTGGGTGCCGTGGGCGGATTGGCGGATGTGCCCATCATCGCCCAGATGACCGTCAATGAGAACGGCGAGACGATGTACGGCGAGCCGATCGAGCAGGCGATCCTGCGGGTCAGCCGTGATCCTGCGGTAGCGGCGGTCGGCTTGAACTGCTCCGTGGGACCGTCGGGGATGCTGAGCAGCCTGGAGCGAGTCCGGCCGGTCACGACCAAACCCATCGCGGTCCAGCCGAACGCCGGCATGCCCAGGCAGGTCGAGGGAAGGCAACTCTACATGTCCACCCCCGAGTACATGGCCGAGTACGCCAAGCGATTCTTCGAGAAGGGGGCGAGAATCATCGGCGGCTGCTGCGGGACGACCCCGGACCACATCAGGGAGATCGTCAGAGCCATCCGCTCGATGGACAGGGCGATGAGTCGCCCCGCGATCTCGGTGGCGGTCGGGATGCCGGGGGCAGCAGCGCCCGTGCTCAAAGAGCCGAAGCCTCTCGGGCAGAAATCCGGTCTCGGCGCCAAGCTTGCGGCGGGGGAGCAAGTGTCGCTGATCGAGCTGACGCCGCCCCGGGGCATCGACATGTCGTCGATCTTGAATAAGGCCAGGCTCTGCGCCGAGGCCGGAGTGGATGCGATCAACATCCCTGACGGGCCTCGCGCCAGCTCCCGGCTCTCGCCCCTGGTGACGGCCGTGCGTATCCAGCAGGAGGCGGGCATCGAGACCGTTCTGCACTTCTGCTGTCGCGACCGCAACCTCATCGGCATGCAATCGGATATCCTGGGGGCGTTTGCCATCGGCCTGCGCAACCTGCTGATCATCACGGGGGACCCGCCGAAGCTGGGGGAGTATCCCAATGCCACGGGCGTTTTCGATATGGATTCCATCGCCTTGACCAGCGTCGCGCGCAATCTCAATCGCGGGGTCGATATCGGGGGCAGCAGCATCGACCCACCTACGTCGCTGGCCATCGGCGTCGGGGCGAACCCTGTGGCCGGCGACCTGCCTCGCGAGATGGAGCGTTTTCGGCAGAAGGTGCTTGCGGGCGCGGAGTTCGCCGTCACCCAGCCGGTGTTCGATGCGGACAGCCTGCGGCGGTTCCTGGAGGCGATCGAGGAGTTCCGGATCCCGGTGATCGCGGGCATCTGGCCGTTCACGAGCTTCAAGAATGCGGAATTCATGGCCAATGAAGTGCCGGGCGTCGTGGTTCCGCCGTGCCTGCTGGAGCGGATGAACGAGGCGGTGACGAAGGAGCAGGGGCGGGCTCTGGGCGTGATGATCGCGCAGGAGCTGGTCGCCGCCGTCAGGCCCCACGTGGCGGGCTTTGCCGTCAGCGCTCCGCTCGGCAACGTCAAGACGGCCCTGGCCGTGCTGGGAAAGTTCGAGGTGAGCGAGATTGGGTAGAACCTGCGGAGACTGGCCGGCGAATTGTAGATTCTTGCCACAGAGAGCACAGAGGACACAGAGGATGAAAGACAAGATGATGGTCGTCAATGAACCAGGATTTCCTCTGTGATCTCTGTGACCTCTGTGGCTCATTTTTGAGGTTTCCATGACTCAACGCGCGTGCGACAACGGCTTGGAGGTGACGCTGGTGGCGATCACGCCGGAGCCCGAGAGGGTGATCGAGCAGGCCGGCCGGACCTGCTATCAGAGCTACGAGCGGATCGGTGCGCAGTCCCACCGTGACTTCATCCAGCGTCTGATCCACATGGGGCACGAGTCGCCGCTGGAGCATGCATATGCGACGTTTCGCATCCGCAATTGCTCCCGCGCGATGACGCACCAGCTCGTCCGGCACCGGCTCATGGCGGTTTCCCAGCAGTCGCAGCGGTACGTCGATGAGGAGAACTTCCATTACGTCGTCCCCGAAGGGATGCCCGCGGAGTTCGTCGAGGACTTCCACAAGGACATGGAGACGATTCAGCAGATGTACCGCAAGTGGCGTGATCGCGGCCTGAAGAAGGAGGATGCCCGCTTCGTCCTGCCCAACGCGTGCGTCAGCGAGATCATGGTGTCGGCGGACTTCCGCGAATGGCGTCACATCTTCAAGCTTCGCCTGTCGCCCAAGGCGCAGTGGGAGATCCGCAACGCCTGTCACATGATGCTGGCCATCCTCAAAGACCACGCCCCCGCCTGCTTTGACGACATCATCTACGCCGCGACGTGACGTCGGGATCGATTCTTCCGGGTCGCACGGTGTCCGACCCATCGGCCGGATACCGTGACATCGATCAGCGTGTACAGTGTGCTGTGCACACCGGCTTCACTGTGGAGCATAGGCCCGCACGGGCACGTAGAAGAACCGGACTTCGCTCAAGCCGTACTGGCGGATGATGCCGCCCCAGTTGCTCTTTATGGTCAGCCTGACGAACTGGGCCTGCACACCGCCGAAATCAACGATTGTGTTGGCCGTGCAGGTCGCCGTGGCCGTCGCGCGAGCGAATTGAGTCTGCGCCAGAACCGCCCAATTCTCGCCGTCGAGGGAGTACTCCACGGTCACGTCCCTGGCCCCGAAGCCAAGAAACGCTTCAAAGACCTGGTTCGAGTTCCACACCCACATCTGCGACAGCGTGTAGACGTTGTCGAATTGGTATTGAATCCAGGCCGGTGTCGCCCACATGGCGCTGAGCCACATCTGTGACCCGGACGTCGAGTGCTGGTCCAGGGCGTCGAGTCCGGAGCCGTCGATTGTCCTCTCAGGACCCGTCTTGTCGCCGCTGGAAATGGAGGCGGTGGCCTTGATAGGCTTGATCGGACGGTCATAGGTCTCGACCGTGAAGCTCCAGGTTTGACCTTTGCAGAAGGCGTAATCAGCCGCCGCGTCCACCTCATCGATTCGCCAGTAGTAGGTCTTGCCCCATTCCAGGTCGAGAGGCGTGTAGGTTGTCGTCTCGGATGTCTGCCGGCCGCGATAGATATCCGGGGTCAGGATCGTGGCATCGGCCACGCTGTCGGCGGTCTGGCCGAAGTACACATCATATTGCAGGCCCGGCGCTCCGGGCCTCCAGCTAAGGACCGGTGTTTGAATAACGTCTGTAGCGCCGTCCGCCGGGTCGGGAGCGACGCAGGAGTCGGCAATCGTGAAGCTCCAGACGTTGCCCTTCCACACGCCGCCGGGACCGACGGCATCCACAGCATCGATCCGCCAGTAGTAGGTCCTGCCCCTGGCCAGGTCGGGAGGCGCACAGGTTGTCGCCTCCGCCGGCTGCCGACCACGATAGATATCCGGGCTTGCAGTCGTTGCATCGGCCACGCTGTCCTCAGTCTCCCCGAAGTACACGTCGTACCCCAAGCCCGTCATCACGGACTTCCAACTGAGGATTTGTGATTGAGGAACGTCGGCGGCGCCGTCCGGCGGATCGGGCGAGACGATGATGTCGGTAACGGTGAAGCTCCAGACATCCCCCTTCCACAACTCGCCCGGATCGGCTTCGTCCACCTCATCGACTCGCCACCAGTAGGTCGTGCCCCAGGTAAGATTACCCGGTTCGTAGACCGCCGTCTCTGCCGGCTGACGACCACAATAGATGCCCGGGCTGGCAGGTGTTGCACTGGCCACGATTGTCTCATCCTTGCCGAAGTACACGTCGTGCCGGAGGCCGGGTCTCCCAGGTCGCCAACGCAGGATTTGGGACGGGGGGACACCCTGCGCGCAGTCCTGGGGACAGAGAAGATCCCACACAAGCCTCGGATAGTCGCTGCCTTCGTCGATCCACCAGATGTCGTCGGTGCCGTTGGCGGTCTCATCCACGAAGTCCCAGCCGGCCATGAGGAACGTGCCGGCGGTCTGCATCTCGGTCGTTGTCTTGCCTGCACCGCCAGCATCTGCGGCCTGCCCCGAGGTCTGCTTATCCCAGAAGCACTGGAGGGCCGACCATCCGCCACCGCCCGCCAAGCCCCCAACATAGCCGTCCCTGCCCCAGACAGGACCAGCACTGTAGCACTGGGTCCGGGTGCCCGAGTCCCATCCCACCAGCCCGCCGACAGAGAAGCCGGCAAGCACAGCGCCGGTGACCGCACTGGTGCTGTAACAGTGGGTCAAGCCGCCATAGTTGCTGCCTGCCACTCCGCCCACAGACCAACTGCCGCTGACATCACCGCGGCTGTAGCACTCGGCCACGTTGCCTGAGTTCCATCCGACCAACCCGCCGACAAACGAAGTGCCGATGGTGGCGGCGGTGCTGCGGCACAGGGTCATAGTACCTTGGTTCTCTCCAGCCAGCCCGCCGACGTACTCATTGCCACGGACCACACCGGTGCTGTAACAGCGGATCATGCTTCCCTGATTTCGCCCTACCAGTGCTCCGGTATAGGAACTTGAACCGGCGACGTTGACATCCACGACCCCCAGATCCCTCACCTCCGCTTCGGATGCCAGTTGCCCAAAGAGCCCCGGATAGTTTCCGCCCTTGATCGCCAGGTATGAGATCGTATGCCCGTTGCCATCGAAGACGCCCGCGAAGGAGCCGATCGTGTGGATGGCAGGTCGGCCATCCTTGCCGTCGAAGCCCGACAGATCGATGTCCGCCGTGAGTAGGAAGTGCGCACTGCGCTCATATGGACACATGCCAACAAGATCAAGCTGATCGGCTGTGTGGACCTGGTAGGGCGCCTTCTGTGTTCCTGTGCCCGAAAGGAATCCCAGGCGGAAACGTTTGCCCTGCTCGTGACGACACCGGGCGAGCAGCCGGAGATCCTCCGCCGTGCGGATGACGTACGGGTCCTCCGGCGTTCCCGTGCCGGGCAGGAATCCCAGCCGGAACTGCTTGTCCTGCTCATGGGGACACCTATCGAGCAGATCAAGGTCCTCCGCTGTACGGATGACGTACGGATCTTCGGGCGTCCCCTGGCCCGCGAGGAACCCCAGCCGGAATCGCTTGTCCTGCTTGTGAGGGCACCGGGCCAGCAGATTGAGATCATCCGCGGTGAGGATGACGTACGGATCCTCCTGCGTTCCAGTGCCCGCGAGGAATCCCAGGCGGAAGTGCCTGTCCTGCCCATAGGGGCACTGCTCAAGCAGGTTGAGATCGTCAGCGTTACGGATGACGTAAGGGTCCTCGGGCGTTCCGGCCCCCGGAAGGAACATCAGGCGGAAGTGCTTGTCCTGCTCGCACGGGAACTTGCCGATCGTATTGACGTCTTCGAGGGTGTAGATGAGATAGGGATGCTCCGGCGTCCCGTCACCCGTCAGGAACTCCCAAAGGTGCGTCTCTATCGGCCGGCCCGCTTTCACCTCCCACGATAGCCTCGGATAGTCTTTGCCCTCATCGATAGTCCAGACTCCGGCCCCTTCGCAGGCACCCCAGTTGAGAAACGTGCTGATCGTCTGCAGCTGGGCTGTAGTCAGTCCCGTGCCACCGGCGCTCGTGGCCTGCCCTGACGTCCCGGTATCCCAGAAGCAATCTGTCACAGATCCGCAATACCCTTCTCCTCCCACCAATCCGCCTGCGCCGGAGGCTGCCGCAACAGGACCTGTGGAATAGCATCTGAGGATGGTCCCACAATCGTTGTATCCCACGAGGCCGCCGGCATTGGCCGCCGTGGCGGAAACCGTGACCGTGGAGTAGCAGTCCATGATGGTTCTCCCACCCTCGCCCCAACCCCAGTCAAAATAGGGGTTACTCTCCAGGCCCACCAGGCCACCAACGTTGGAACCGCCCGTCACGACGCCGCTGCTGTAGCACCGGGTGACGAGCCCGCTGATGTTCTGCCCCGCGAGCCCGCCAACGTCGTTACCCGATCCAATGATATTGGCATCCACGATCCCCAGATTCCTGACCTGGGCCTCGGAGCCCAACTGTCCGAACAGGCCCAAATAACTCCCGCCCTTGACGGTCAGGTGCGAGATCGTGTGACTCTGGCCATCGAGAATGCCCGTGAACCAAGTCCCCTGGAAGCCCGATTGGGCAGAATCCGTATCTGGTGCAATGACGGCCTTGTCGAAGACCTTTCGGCCGGGGAGGTTGGGGTCCAGGTCGATGTCGGCGGTCAAGAGGAAGTGCTTGTCGTAGTCGTTAGGCTCGTTCCCCAAAGCGATCAGGTCGGCGGCGGTAGCGATCTGGTAGGGGTCGTTCGGCTCTCCCGTCCCGCCGCTGTATTTGGCCGTAGCGATGGAAACGACGGTCAGAAGAAATAGTGTTACTCCGGCAATCCCCCGGAACTTGCTTGCAGTACCCATTACTCACCTCCGATTCTGTAGCAAGCCCGCGTGGACGGCGAGACAGGCCACCCGACCGATATTGCGTTGTTTCCCGATCATGCGAGTATAGCACGTTTCCCGGCACGAGTCAACAGCGTGGTTGGCACGATTCAGGGCCTACGCACACTTGTGCTCCATACCATCGCGAGCGCAGCCTTCGGCCGCAGCCAGAATGCATTTTGAACCACGGAGGGAACGGAGAGCACGGAGACAGAGCAGAAGATATGAGATTGATAAGGCTTGGGGTTTCACTGAGGTTGACCGCGAGCCAGCGCCAGTGAATCCGTTCATTCTCCGTGTCCTCCGTGATCTCCGTGGTAAATGGAGTATTGACTCGCAGAGGGCTCATCCCGGCGTTCGAAATCAGTCATAGCCGAGAGAAATGAACGACGCCGAACGAATGCCGAGCGGGACCATGTTGTGCCCTTCTCTTCCTTCTTTCTTTTCCACAAACAGTGTTCTGCCAGGACGCGCGAGGTTGTGGCTTTGCAGTCCGGCGGTGACATTCGCGGCGGGCTGAAGGCGCGCAGAGTAATTGACGCCATTGACGGTATCCGGAGTTGGTTTAGCGGATTTCGAGGCCCAGGAGTGTCAGATCATCCACCTCGGCGGGGTCGATCCGGCGGTTCTTCGCGAGATCGGTCAGTCGGTCAACGATCTCCGTGATCGAGTTGTCTTTGACGGCCAGCAGCTCATCGGTGAACTGGAATTCGTCGCTGCCCGTGTTGCGTCCGATCAGGGATTCGGCCCCGTCGGAATAGATCAGGAGTCGGTCGCCGGCCTCGAGCTGGACCGTGTGCTGGATGAATTCCGCGTTGTCGAAGATGCCGAGCAGGGACCCGCGGGTCTGGAGTTGCTGCGGCGGCCGGCCTCGGTGGAAGAGGATGGGATAGGGGTGCCCCGCCCGGGCGAACGTCAGGTGACGCGTCCGGATGTTGAGCAGGCAGTAGCAGCAGGTGGCGAACTGGTAGCTGGAGAGCTTCTGGCCGACCATTTTGAGGTTCAGGTTCTTCATGACCTCGGCCGGGGCGAAGATGCGGTACTTATTGCCGATCGTCTCACGCATGGCCAGGGCCTGCTTGAGGAAGATCGTCAGCAGGGCGGCAGGCATGGAGTGCCCCACGGCGTCGGCCAGGTAGAACCCGACATGCTGCTCGTCGATTCGTGCGACGTCGTAGATGTCGCCCGAAACCCACTCCGCCGGTATGAAGGTGACCGCCCACTGGGTCTCATCGTCGTTCGGCAGTTTGGACGGGAGAAAGTCGCGCTGGACGAGACCCGCCAGGCGCAACTGCTCCGTCAGGCTGTCCACAAGGGTCCCGGTTGCCTCCGATTGCCCGGCGATTCTGTTGCTCCAGAGGCGTTCGGATGAGTTGACCAGGGCAGGGGCTTTCACGGCGATCCCGGCATTGGGCCTCTTGCGGTGGGCAAGGTTGACGCTGATCTGTGCCGAGAGGTCATCGAGCGGGATGGAGTCCAGGGACTTGCTCAGGGAAAAACTGTGATCGGAAGACGCCAGGGAGAAGCTCCTGATGGACTGTTCGATGGGCTGGATGAGCAGGATGGTGCCGATATTGTCTCTCTCGAAGCATTCCATGATTCGGCCGAGCTCGGGACTCCCCGAGACGTCCGTGTCTTCGGCGTCGATCACGACGGTGCCTATGAGATCGGGTCGGTTGTGAATGGCCAGGTAGCTTGCGAGCGGCAGCAGGCGGTGGGTCAGCTTCTTCTGCCGGAACAGACGCTTGATTTCCGCTGGCAGTTCGGTCTTATCGGACAGAAACACCACGTCAATGAAGCTGTCCGGGACCTGAATGTTGTCTCGTACCTGCATTTTGCCCATAGAAGCCGCTCTGTTTCGTGCCGTGGTGCACAATACACGGCCCACCGGCCGTGCCGACAGACATAGTGTCGTCCTGCAGAGCGTGTCACTTTGGGGATTCGCCTCTTTTTTGCGCAGGTTTTCAGGCAAAAATGGCCGAGCCGAGGCGCAGAATGGTCGCCCCTTCCTCAACGGCGATCTCGTAGTCCGAACTCATTCCCATGCTCAGTTCGGTGAACTGCTCGCCGACGATCTTCTCTCCCCGCATCTCATAGTAGAGTTCCCGGGCCCGGGTGAAGCACGCCCGGATCACGTCCGTGTTGCGGGTCAGCGGAGCCATCGTCATCAGCCCGATGAGCTTGAGGTTGGGCAGGGTCTCAATCTGCTCGGCCAGATGCGTGGCCGCTCCGACGGGCACCCCATATTTCTGGGGCTCATTGGATGTGTTGACCTGGAGCAGGATTTTGGGAGACAGACCCACTCTGGCGGCCGAGCTGCTGATTTCCTCGGTCAGTCGTAGGGTGTCCACCGAATGGATCAGGGAGACCGTCGGCAGGACTTGGCGAACCTTGTTGCGCTGGAGGTGCCCGATCATGTGCCAGCAGACCTCCTGGGGAAGCCCGGCGCCGGCCTCCTGCTGCAGGAACTCGCTCACCTGGGTCGCGACCTTTTTCAGTTGTTGCACGCGGTTCTCGCCCAGATGGTTGTAGCCGAGCCGGATCACTTCCTTGATCGCCGCGAGGTCGGCCGATTTCGTCACCACGACGAGCCGGATGTCGTTGCGTTCTCTACCCGAGCGAGCACAGGCCGCGGCGATGGTCTGCTCAACACGTGCCACCCTGTCCGCCAGTTTCAACGTATGCATGAGTCGCGAGCCACAGATCAAAGTATTCCGTTACTTTGCACCGATATACCCACCAGTACTCTCAGTCTATGGCAGTCGGGGACCCGTTACAAGAGCGCAGACGCAAAATTGTCGTGTTGCCTCGGAACAGGCTTGTCAAGAAGTCCGGCTCCTTTCGTCGATGGCTTGCTCGCGTGACGGCGTAACCGCTTGTCACGACGGGACTTATCGTGTGCCGGGGGCATCAATAGGGGGAAAAATCCAAAAAAAGCCGGCTTTTGTCTTGCATTCCGGGGGTGCCAGGGGTATAATCTCAAGGAATGGGGTGGGAGGTTCACCCTGAAGCATACACAGTCTGTGTGGCTTGTTTGACATGCGAATCGGAAGGGTAACTCGGTCTTTTTGAATTCATACAAATAGCGTCTATTCTCCCGTTAAACCTCGGCGAGGCAGCGTGGTCCACCGGTCTCCCCCCAGCCGGTCCCACCACCTCGCCATTTTTCTACGTCCCAACCACCCAGCTCCGGTGAAAATCAAACCAATCGCAATTGAGTCGTGTGCCTCTCTTGTCACCCCGAGCGTCGTCGATGGGTCTGGCCGCGAATGGCAGATGCGCCATATTCGTTGCCAGATGTCTCGACTGCGCTTCGCTCGACATGACAAATCGCGTCCAATTCGACCGGAACATGTGTCAAACGCAAGGCTGCCTCCGGGCCGATCAGCCCGATGACTTTGTGCCCGGCTGCCTCGCCCTCAAATACAGTCCGAATCCGATGAACAGAAGCACTGAGAACAGGCCCAGCGCGGCGCCGTAGAGGAATGTCACCCGGGGCGAGAACCGCTCCCACAGGAAGCCTGCCAGCAGACCGCCGGGCAGGGCGGCCAGGCCCGTGGCTGTGTGGAATGTCCCCAGGGCGGTCGCCTTCAACCGCTCGTGGGCCAGGTCGGCCACGAGGGCTCGCTGAGTCCCGTCGATCGCCGCCTGGTACACGCCGTACAGGGCAAAGAGAACCACGAACGCTGCCGGCGAATCGAAGAAAGCAAAGCCGGCCGCCGTGACGGCGAACAGCGAGTAGCCGAACACGATCACCTTTTCCCGACCGATCCTGTCCGAGAGGATGCCCAGCGGCGCCGCGAAAATGCTATAGACGATGTTGAACATCGCATATAGCAGGATGGGGGCTGCCTGGGAGAACCTGCCGGGGAAAAGCGTGTTGGCCTTCAGAAGGAAGAACATGTAGCTGAAATTCCCGAGGGCGAAGATGCTGGCCACCAGGATGAACCATCTCAGTGGGGCGGGCAGGGTGGCGATGCCCAGCTTCAACGTGATGTCCTGCGGCCGGCCCCGGGGCTCGGAGACAAAACGAATGGGGACAAGGGCGGCAAAGCCGATGATCCCCGCGATCAGGATGATGTTCCTGAAACTGAGTTCCAGGTACCAGAACAGGAGAAAGGCGACAATCGTGCCCAGGACCGCGCCGGCCGTTTCCAGCGACCTGTGAATGCCGAAACCCTTGCCTCGCTCGGTCGCCATGGACTCCGCGATGATCGCGTCCCGTGGTGCGGTTCGCAGGCCCTTGCCCACCCGTTCGAGTCCCGAGTATAGCACGGCGCTTGGCCATGCCCTCGACGTCGCCAGCAGGAGCTTGAAGATACTGGATACAAAATAGCCGCCATAGACGAAGCTCTTGCGATGCCCGGTCTTGTCGGACCAGTATCCGAAGAAGATCTTGAGGAGATTCGAGATCGCGTCCCGCAAGCCGCCGACCAGTCCGACGGTCTGGCCGCCGCCGCCCAGCGATTGCAGGAACATCGGCAGAATCGGCATGATCATCTCGCTGCTCAGGTCATTCAGGAAGCTGACGATGCTCAGCAGGATGACGTTTGGCGAAATCCTTTTGCGAGGCGTGTCTTCCATAACGATCTTGTCTGAAACGGCGAACTGCCGTGATGGTTACTCTCCCTGCACCTGGACGATTACCCGCCGGCTTCGCGGGCCGTCGAACTCGCAGAAGTAGATGGCCTGCCAGGTGCCCAGGGTGAGACGGCCATCCTGGATAAGGACCTGCTCGCTGCAACCGACGAGCGAGCTCTTGCAGTGCGCATCGGAGTTGCCCTCGGAGTGCCGATAGTCCGGATCGGACCTCGGCAGCACCTTGTCGAGGGCCATGAGAACGTCGTGCACGACCGATGGGTCGGCGTTCTCGTTGATCGTAATGGCGGCGGTGGTGTGGGGGCAGTAGACGATGACGCTGCCGTTGGCGACGCCGGACTGGCGGACGATCGCATCCACCTGGCCCGTGATATCGACCATCTCCGCCCGGCCCCGCGTGCTCACGCGGAATTCCTTCTGGATGATTCTCATCGTGACTCCGGGGACGCCGTCCCCGGACCCCTGGCATTTTTCGCTTTGCACCAATAGCATGGAGAGAGAACAAGGCAACGTCCATGCCACCGGACTGCTGCGGCGCTCGGGGTGCTTGCCGGCAGAGCCCTGTCCCCCGCAACAGCGAACTCAGATTACCCGGAACACACGGCACCGGCAAGAGGGTAAATCCAATGCTCTTGCCAGGACGGACTGCCCGACGGCTTGGTTGGCGCAGAGCGATGAGAGCTGATCCCTGCCCAAGGTTATCGAAACGATGTCGCTTTGCTCTTCTGGCATGCTATTGGCAAGAAGCGAAGAATGCCGGGGGTGTGGGGGCAGAGCCCCCAGGGAGCAATGCCGTCTTGTCCGACCGATGGATCAGCAGACGTATTCATCACAGTTACATCTGCCCGACTACGGCGATGCCGAGCAGTTCGCTCAGGCCGTGCCTGATCGTGTCGGCCGTCAGGTCGCACAGGAGCAGCCGCGTCGGCCTCTTGTCGGTCGGGGCGTCGAGGACCGGACAATTCGTATAGAACGCACTGAACTTCTGGGCCAGCTCGTACAGGTACGACGTGAGGAAGTTCGGCCGGTACTCGGCCGCCGCCGATTCCACCGCCTCGGCGTAACGCGCTAAGTGCTTGGCGAGGTCCAGCTCCGCCGGGTCGTCAAGCCGGATGCTTCTTATGCCCGTCAATTCCTCCTGAACCGGAATATCTCTGCTCTGTGCCTTTCGCTCGATGGACTTGATACGGGCATAGGCGTACTGCATGTAGGGGGCCGTATTGCCGTCCATCGCCAGCATCTTGTCGAAGCTGAACACGTAGTCGCTGGTGCGATTGTTGGAGTAGTCCGCGTACTTGACGGCTCCGATCCCCACGGCCTTGGCGATCTCCGCCTTCTGCTCGGATGGCAGGTCGGGATTCTTCTCCTCGACGACGGCCCTCGCCCGCTCCACGGCCTCATCGAGCAGGTCCTTGAGCTTGACGTTCTCGCCGGAGCGAGTCTTCAGGGGTCTGCCGTCCTCGCCCATCACGCTGCCGAACGTCACGTGGATAAGCTCGACCTTCTTGCCGTCTCGTCTGTCCCACCCGGCCATCTCCGCCACCTGGAACAGCATCTGGAAGTGCTGAATCTGCCGGGCATCCGTGACGTAGACGATCTTATCCGCCTTGAGCTCATTGACCCGATACCGCAGCGCCGCCAGGTCCGTGGTCGCATAAAGGTAGGCACCGTCGGACTTCTGGATAATGAACGGCAGCGCCTCACCTTCCTTCGTCTTGAACCCCGGCGGAAACACGCACACGGCACCCTCAGACTTGGTCGCTATGGACTTCCCCTCGGGGTCCCTAATCTTTTGCAGGTCCTCAACGACGGACTGGAGCATGTCCTTGTAGAAGCTCTCGCCGCGAACATCCTCCATGCTTAACTGAACGCCCAGTTGATCGTATATTTGTTGGCACGCCTGTAATGTGATTTCTCGAGCCTTGAGCCAAGAATTTAGGCAGCCCGGCTGGCCATGATGCAACCCAAACAAGAAGGCCCGCATATTCTTTTCAAAAGTGGGATGCCCAGTTGCAAGGGCCTGATTAGATTTGACGTACAGTGACTCCAACTGAGGAAGAGACAGATTGAGCCTCTTTAGAGCCTCGATCTCCCAAGCTTGTGGGTCATGCACGAGAAGATCTACGAGGTCCGGATTCGAATTATTGTTTGTAATGTTTTCACATTCAGTTTTGATGGCTCGTACCACCATCGCCATCTGAACTCCCCAGTCGCCGATGTGGTTCTGGCGGATGACTTTATGGCCGAGGAATTCGAGAAGACGGCAGACAGCGTCGCCGATGATTGTGCTCCGTAGGTGTCCGACGTGCATTTCTTTGGCGATGTTCGGACTGGAGAAGTCCACGACAACGGTCTGCGGCTCCGAGGCTTTCTCGTTGCCCAGGCGAGCCTTGTCGCCCGCGATTCGCAGCAGTTCGGCCGCGACGTAGGCGGGCTTGAGGCGCAGGTTGATGAATCCCGGTCCGGCTACCTCCGGCGGCTCGCAGAGGTCGCTGACGTCGAGTTGCTGGACCACGGACTCTGCCAGCTTACGCGGGTTGGTCGTGATCTGCTTGGCCAGGGCCATCACGCCGTTGGCCTGGTAATCCCCGAATCGCGGGTCGGTGGCGGGCCGGACAATGGCGGCACAGTCCTGCCGCTCCGTGACGCGCGCCATGGCCTCCCCAATTCGCTCATTGAGTACGTCTACAACAGACTTCATTCCACCTGTCACTTTGATTCAGCCATCCGTTATGTTTTTAGCCACAGAGGACACAGAGATCACAGAGAGTGGTCGAGAATTCGCTGCTCTGAGCCCGCTGCACTTTCTGCGGGTGCAGAGATCGTCCAGTCAAACAGAAACTCGTTTTACGCCATCGATCAGACGGCTCTCCCCGAAGTTGATGATCAACCCGCGCTTCAGGTTCATTGCCTTCAGATAAGAGATGGTCTGTGACACGACAACATCGGGTGTCTTTGCTATGGATTTCACTTCAACGACGACTCCCTTCTCTACGAGCACATCGAGTCTCTGGCCTTTGATGATGCGGCCCTTGTAGCTAATGTCGGCCGGTACTTGACGCTCATAGTGAATACCCCGAAGCTCGAATTCATAACAGAGGGCCTCTTCATAGATCGCCTCCAGGAGTCCGGGACCGAGTGCTTTGTGGACCTCCATGGCGGCCCCAATGATTCGCTCGGTCAGTTCATCTGCCATCCCACACTTATCTCTCCTCTCTGTGATCTCTGTGTCCTCTGTGGCAAATCCCTTACGCATCAATAATCAATCTTTTCCGCGTCTCCCCAGAGGAGTTCGAGGTCGTAGAACTGGCGGTATTCCGGGTCGAAGAGGTGGACGACGACGTCGACGAAATCGAGCAGGATCCATCGGCCCTGTTCGTAGCCTGCCCGGCCGAACCGCGATATGCCTTGCTCCCGTCCCGCCTGGGAGGTCTCGTCGGCGACGGTTCGCATCTGCCTCTGGCTCGTTCCCGTGGCGATCACGAAATAGTCCGTGGCGGGGGACAGGCCCCTGAGGTCCAACACCACGATATCACTGCAACGCCGTTCCCGGGCGATCCTCGCCGCCGCCTGGGCGAACTCTTTTGCCGGCTTATTCGGTTTTCTTCTCGCCAATCCGTAGATCCTCACTATGGAAACGACAAAGGCAGCCGCAATCGGCCGCTATGTTTAGATTACCCGCTCAGACCCGCCGCGTCAACCAATAGACTCAGATGGTTTGGGAAGCAGCAACGGGCATCCTGCCCGCGGAAAACCGATGCCTGGAAAAGCCAAGATGGCCGTGCGGCTCATGGGCAAGACGCCCATGCTACGATGAATCGACTCTTCAGACATCCTCTGGCCAAACAGGCAAGAAAAGAGGGGCACGACCAAGCGTGCCCCTCGTGAACGGCCGTTGGATTTGACGCGGTTATGCTTTGGCTGAACTCTCTGCTTCCTTCATGGTAGTGGTCTCACGCTTGGACTGCCAGACAGCCCAGATCAGGCCCAGGATACAGACAATGATCACGCTCCAGAAGAGCGTGTCGTGGCCCTTCGCAGTCACAACGACATTATTATCGCCAAGGATCTTCAGGACGGTCTTGTCGTAGGGCAGGATCAGGCCGATGATGAGCAGGCTGACCATGTTCATCACCTTGATCAGCGGGTTGATGGCCGGACCGGCCGTATCCTTCAGCGGATCGCCGACGGTATCGCCGGTAACGCTGGCCTTGTGCCTCTCGCTGCCCTTGCCCGTATTGGCGGCAGGGTTGCGAGGCTCGTCCTCGATGGTCTTCTTGGCATTGTCCCAGGCCCCGCCGGCATTGGCCATGAAGACCGCCAGCAACTGCCCTACCACGATCATGCCGCCGAGGAAGCCGGCCAGTGCGATCGCGCCCAAGCCAAACCCGACCAGGACCGGAACGAGGATGGCCAGCAGGCCGGGGCCGATCAACTCTTTCTGAGCCGCGGTGGTGCAGATATCCACAACCCGGCCGTAGTTTGGTTTCTTCGTGCCTTCCCAAATGGCCTTGTCGCGGAACTGGAGTCTGCATTCATTGACGATCAGGAACGCCGCCCGTCCCACCGCCCGGATGGTCATCGAGCTGAACAGGAACGGCACAGCACCGCCGAGCAGCATACCGATGAACAGCTTCGGATCGGAGATCGTGAGCATGGCGGCGACCACGTTGTAGACGGTGGTGCTGACGCCGGCGGTTTCGCCCTTGCCGCCGGAGCCGACGGAGACGATGAAGCTGTTGAACAGCGACACGGCCGCGATCACGGCCGAGCCGATGGCGATACCCTTGGTGATGGCCTTGGTCGTGTTGCCCACCGCATCGAGGTCGGCCAGGATCTGACGTGCCTCTTTGTACTTCGCCGGCCCCATCTCCTTCTCGTCGTAGCCCATCTCGCCGATGCCGTTGGCGTTGTCGGCGACCGGGCCGAACACGTCCATGGAAATGGTGTTGCCGGTCAGGGTCAGCATTCCGATGCCGCACATGGCCACGCCATAGGCGACGAACGTTGCGTTGGTCCCGCCGTAGATGAGCACGCTGCCCATGATGGCGCCCGCGATGATCAGCACGGCGAACACTGTGCTCTCATACCCGACCGCGAGGCCTTGGATGATGTTGGTGGCGTGCCCGGTTTCGCATGCCTTGGCCAGGCTCTTCACCGGCGAAAACTCGGTGCCCGTAAAGTACTCGGTGCACTTGTTCAGGAACACGGCCAGCACGATCCCGATCAGGCACGTCCAGGCGGGCCGCATGTCCAGGCCCACTTGGCCCAGGTTGGCCCAGGCCGGCAGGTCTTTGACGGCGCTCCAGAGCGGGCTGGAAGCATCGAACCGGAAGTAGAAGAATCCGAGCACGATGAAGCCGAGGACGCTAATGGTCGAGCCGATGATGAAGCCGCGATTGACGCTCTTCATGGCGCCCGCCACGGTGCCCTTGTCGCCGGCGCGAACGCTGTACGTGCTGATGATGCTGGCGATGACGCCGATGGCACGGACCAGCAGCGGGAAGATGACGCCCTTGTGGCCGAAGCTGGCGATGCCGAGGATCATTGCCGCCACGATGGTCACTTCGTAGCTCTCGAAGATGTCCGCCGCCATGCCGGCGCAGTCGCCGACGTTGTCGCCGACGTTGTCGGCAATCGTCGCGGCGTTACGCGGATCGTCCTCGGGAATCCCGGCCTCCACTTTGCCGACCAGGTCGGCCCCGACGTCCGCTGCCTTCGTATAGATACCGCCGCCGACTCGCATGAACAGGGCCAGCAGGGTCCCGCCGAACCCGAATCCGAGCAGTGCTTCGTACGCATGCTCGCCGTAGATCAAGAATATGATCGACCCGCCCAGAAGGCCCAGACCGTCGGTCAGCATTCCGGTGATCGTTCCGGTGCGGTAACCCAACTGCAGGGCCCGCCCGAAGCTGGTCTTGGCGGCCGCCGCGACGCGCAGGTTGCCTGTCGTGGCCAGTCGCATTCCGACGAAACCGACCGTGGCGGAGAACGTCGAGCCGATCAGGAACGCGATGGCCCGGCCCCAAGCGATCTGCGGCACTGCACCCGAAGCCTTGGCGGCGAAGAACAGCACCACGGTGATGATCACAATCAGCACGCCCACCACCCGGAACTGCCGGTACAGGTAGGCGTTGGCGCCTTCCCGCACCGCTTGGGCGATCTCCTGCATCCGCTTGGTGCCCTGGTCGGCCTCGCGGACCTGCTTGACCAGCATCAACGCGTATCCGAGGCCCGCCAGCGCGATGAACACGTTGGTGATCAGCGCGACCTTCTCGTACCAGGCGAACCTGTCACTGAACAGTGGCTCCCAGAGCGTGACCTTGACCGTCTTCTCCGCGGCGGCAGCCACAGTACTGACACCGAGTGTCTCCGCAATGGCCGACTGCGGAGCGGCCGTAAACGACCACACCGTTGTCGCTAAGATACCAACTGCTAATAATCCTAAGACCCACACCCGTTTCATAGATACCTCACGAAAAGACCCTGACTGACCTGTCCAACGACGAAAAACGAACGAAGCGTCCTACTGTAAACAAACGCGCACGCTTTTCAAGTGTTTTCCTGCTTTTTTCAGCGCACCGGCAGGTGAGCGGTCTTTTTTCACGTGTGGTAGTCCGCATTTATCCGGACGTACTCGGCGCTGAGGTCGCAGCCGTAGCAGAAATCGCTGAATCGCCCGATGCCAAGGTCCACGGTAATCGTATGCTCTCGCTGCGAGACAATGCGGGCGGCTTTCTCCTGGTCGAACTTCGTCGGGGCCCCGTTTCGAAAGACGTAGAGGCCGTCGAGCTTACAGGAGAGTTTATCCGGGTTCAGGTTCACGCCGGAAGAGCCCGCCGCACAGATGATCCGGCCCCAGTTCGGGTCGCCCCCGTGCACGGCGCACTTGAAGAGGGGATAGTCGGCAATGGCCCGGGCGGCCCGGGTCGCGTCGGCCTTGGTGGCCGCCCCTTTGATCACCACCTTGAACATTCGCGTCGCCCCTTCGGCATCCAGGGCCATCTGCCGGACCAGATCGGTGCACAGGTCCGTCAGGGCCTCGGCGAACTTCCCGTAGGCCTTCGAAGGTCCCGTGATCCGCTGGTTGCCCGCCAGACCGGAGGCAAGAAGGATGCCGGTGTCGTTGGTGCTTTGATGGCCGTCCACCGTGAGCTTGTTGAGCGACTCGCCGACGGCCTCCTTCAAGGCCCTGCCGAGCAGAGGTTTGCTGATCGCCGCATCGGTCGTGATGAACAGCAGCGTGGTGGCCATGTTGGGCCCGATCATGCCGGCGCCCTTGACTGTGCCGGCGATTCGCACCTGTGCTCCGGGCAGCTCGACCTCGCGGTATGCCTGCTTCATCCGGGTATCCGTGGTCATGATCGCCTGTGCAAACGCGAACCCAGCCTCCTGGGAATACGAGAGGCTGGCGGTGGCTTTAATGATCCCCTCGGTCACCTTCTCCATCGGCAATTGCCTGCCGATGACGCCGGTGGAGGCGACGAGCACTTCCGCAGACTCGATCCCCAAGCGTCTGGACACGAGCTCGCACATCTTCCTGGCATTGGCCACGCCCGTCTTTCCCGTGCAGGCATTGGCCGCACCGGAGTTGACCACGACGGCATGGATGTTTCGGCTTCCCGTATGTTCTTTGCTGACTTGTACCGCCGCCGAAACGATCTTGTTCGTCGTGAACACGGCCGCGGCCGTTGCCCCTGTCGGGCACACCAGCAGCCCCAGATCCGACTTGCCCGACACCTTGATCCCACACGACAACCCCGCCGCCAGAAACCCCTTCGGCCCTGTCACCGTACCATTTGCCATACTGACTCCGAGTGAGTATTGACCATCAGAATCCAAGAAAGGCCATCAATATAGGGCAAGACATGGGCCCGTGAAAGGGAAAAGCCGCGTGTATCGTCGCTGTGTGCGAGGAGAGATCCTGGCGGCCTTATGCGGCCGCTCGTTCGGCTTTCCAGTACGTATCCCACAGGCCGCTGTGATAGAGGCCGGCCAAGGCCATC
>Ga0315274_10003487_pt1 | contig 23404 bp, 14 predicted proteins | sample YL17G02_20_MG_FD_203700 | JGI IMG/M metagenome (GOLD analysis project Ga0315274, IMG submission 203700) | Sediment microbial communities from Yellowstone Lake, YNP, Wyoming, USA - YL17G02_20 | ecosystem: Environmental > Aquatic > Freshwater > Lake > Sediment | place: USA: Wyoming | collected...
AAGACTCGATGGAAGACTTCTACGACGAACTGTCGCCCGAGGACGAGGCGCGGTTGAAGAGCGAGCCGAGCACCGATCCCAGTGTGGCGGTCGGCCGGACGGTCGCCGCCGACTACTTCAATGCGAAGGTCCTCGACCGGCTCGGGATGTACGAGCGGCGGATCGAGAGCAGCCTGTACCGGACCATGAAGGAGCTGCGGAACCGGCGCCTCCTGCGGAAATCGGAACCCGCCGATGCCCGAACCAACGATGAAACCCCTGCTCAGCAGGCGCCGATGGCCGATTGTGCAAAACAAAGCCAATCGCCAGAGCCGGCTCAGGACCCGGGAACCCTCCCTGCCGGAAGTGGTGACCTATCGTGCAAAACAAACCCAATTCCCGGCGGCCAAAGCGATGAAACCCCTGCCGGCGGGGAGTTGGCGCCCGGTTCTGCAAAACAAAGCCAATTCCCGGGTGCCGAGACTGCTTCGTCACTGCGCTCCGCGCAATGACAGAGAAAGGGCGCCCCTTCGCAATGACATGAACAGGCGATGGGCAGGTACTTCGGTGCGCCTGGCTCCATTGGGCCTGGCAAGGCGACTGTTCGGCCGTGAAACCGCAGTCGTACACCGCATCGACCATGCGGCAAAAAATCCGTGCCACCGTGGTACAGCCGACGTATAATGCCCCGTATGAAACTACCGAAATTGGAAAAACCGGATCGGTACCGGGGCCTGTACGTGTTCGACTTCGGCGACCATGTCGGCGTGGGGTTTACCGCCGAGGAGGTGGCCGAGCTGCTGGAGAGCGAGCGGTACAAGGATGGGAAGGCGTACAAGATCCACCGAGCGTACCCCGACGGGCGGCTGGAACTCAAGGGCGTGCCGGCCGAGAAGTTCCAGTTGGAGGCGGGGATGTTTTTCTACTGCCGCGATGAGGCGACGGCGCGGGCCGACTTCACGCGGCTGGGGGACTTGGCCGTGCGGGCCGCCCCGCCCTGCCGAGCCAAGGTCCACCTTGCCAGGCACACCAACGGTGAGTACGTTGTCGCGTTGATCTACCCCGCCGAGCACGACGACGAGGTCAGCTCGTGGCTACTGGAGAACGAATACCGCACGGCGGGCGAGGCCGAGGGCGGCACTGGGGCCGTCGAGAGGTACTATCAGGCCAAGCCGGAGATCCTTGACAGGCATCAACTCTTCGGTGTAAGCGAGAACGTCAGCCGGACCGGCGAGGAGCTGCTCGTGTCCACGGCCCGCGCGGTCCAGCGATAACGGCGAAAGCGAATGGAAGAGCCGATGCTCAAACTCAGGAGACTCTCGCCGCCGCGGCGGAGCGGCAAGGCCGCATGGTTCGGCTGCGCTGTTGGTCTGCTCTCGTATCTGCGCATCCGACGCAAGCTCCGGCCTACTCCCAACGACCTGCGCAAGCATGACTATCCCATCAGCACACAACGCATGGGCATCCGCTTCACCGAGCGAATCCGCGACACCTTCCGCTTCCGCTGGCTCAAGCAGACCCGCTGACAACGCCCGTATTCAGTCAGCACATCTGTGAAATTGCCGTCCGCAGGCACTTCCACGGCGCGGTACGCCCATCCTCTTGAGAGCCCTGAGGAATGCCGTGGCGGATATTTCCGGACCACGGGGGCACGCCCAAAATCGAGGGATAAGGGACCGCGTAAATCCTGATTTTGCTTGACTACAAGCACTTGTTTCTGGTATGATACTGGTGCATTGACACCATGGATGCGGGGAATGTCACAGGGGCAGGATTCTCGCAAGTTCTGAACGTGGACGAAGTGCGCGCATCGTTCGGGTTCCCTTCCCGACGCAAGGCATGCGGCCCTTCACGCAGACAATTTATTTCGGAGGAGTAGCTATGAACAGGACAGTCGTGCTCGGCCTCGTCCTTGCGACTGTGTGGACGGCGGCAGGCAATGCCGCACCGACGAGCGTGCTAACGTTCCATTTCGACAATGTTCCCGGGGAGAACTATACCGCCGGCGGCGTGGTTCTCGATTCCTCGGGGCAAGGCAACAACGGCCAGTTGTTTGCGACGCCCGGCGTGCCGACCTGGCTGCCCGCAGGCAGGTTCGGCGGCGCGTTCGATTTCACGGGCAACGGACCTACCATCGGCCAGAGCATCCTCGTCCCTCACAGCGCGTCGTTGAATCCGGGGTCGGGCGACTTTGCCATCACCCTCTGGACTCGCACCGATCATGAGTACGACGGCGATGTTCTCCGAAAAGGTTCGACCGGCACCGGCAGCACGTGGTACAAGCTCGAACACTCGCCGGCCCCGTGGAATGACAAGATATCGCTGAATTTCAATACGACCGGCACCGATGCGACGATCAACTCCAGCCAGGCGTACAATGACGGCCAGTGGCACTTCGTGGTCGCCCAGAGAGTGGGAAGTCAGGCGCAGTTGTGGATCGATGCCGTCCTGGATGGAACGGCACCGATCAGCGGCAGCATCTCGAACACCGCAAATCTGGCCATCGGGAGCAAGGACACTCTCGACGACGATTTCCTCAATTCGGCCCTCGACGAGGTCCGAATCTACAGCGGCGCATTGACCGCGGATGAGATCATGGCGATGTACCATCCTGTCCCCGCACCGGGGGCCATGTTCCTCGGTATTCTCGGAGCAGGCATTGTCGGTTATCTGCGCCGACGCAGAACGATGTAAGACTCGGTGTGTGTTTCAACCATTGGAAGGGCTGCGGCATGATCCGCAGCCTTCTTCTTTGCGCGTCATCGTCCCCATTCGACGCCAGCCGCTACGCCTTCACCCGGCGTCTCGATTGCTCGACGGCACGCGCCAGATACAGGATTCCCTCGCGTATGTCCGGGGGAAGGAGCATGGAGGTGCTTCGCAGATGGGCAAGCTCCTCCTCAATGTCGAGCAACGAGCGCAGGACGTCGGCCAGGGAACGACAATCGCACGCAACGGGCTCCTGTGGATCCTTGCGAAGCCAGAGCAGCCCCTCCTCGCAATTGACGCCGGCAACGAGGGCCCCAAAGCCACCGTCCGGCGTGAGCACGATGTTCTCAACGCTCAGCACCGCGACGCAGCGCTCCCGGCCGACAAGCTGCCGCACGAGCATGAGCAGGTGGCGAGTAAGAATCGTGGTGACGGCCCGCGCCTGGTGCGGGCGGCTCAACAGAACGTAGCGCCAAGCGTCGGCCAGGCTGAAGCACATGGGCAACGGCTCTACAAGATAGGCACTGCCGGCGGCGGCAAAGAGATCGGTGAACCGCGTCATGAACGGTTTGGCAAAGTCGGGCGGCTCCACGCCTTCGAGCACGGGCCCCAGCTCCAGCAGCGAGTCCGCCGGCCGGAATTTGTGGAGCAAGACTGGCATGTCGTCACACCGACGGACGGCCCGAAAGGATTGCGCACCGGCACACTGACCAAGGTCAGCGGCCGCTTGAATGTCATAATCGCGGAGTTTCGTCCCCGCAAGGGGCCTCATCGTAGGTCTGACCCGCGACACCATATCCACCCAACCTTCGGGGTCGTCTGACGCATCGAGCCGCGTCCGTAACCCGCACCGGCCGTCGCCGCATACAATGCAAAGCCTCAGGACACGCCGCCCGTGCATCGACCCGCGTACTTCTTTCATCGGCCATCGAGGCGATTTGCTTGACCCCACATTCACTGATGGAGCCCATGACATCGGGACCGGAGAGTGACATCCGGCATTGCGAGCACGCCACCAGTCGGGGCCTCAATCCTTCTACTGGACGCCCTATTCTGCCCATGTTACCACACTCGACCTGAAGAAACAAGCCATAAAAGTGTTTTATCGGACACACACCTTGACCGCGGTGCATGACAGGATTGGGGCAAACGTACGCCGGGCGGCAGCGCCGGACTCGTTTGATGGTGCTGACTGTGGCATCCTCGACTGTATCGTGGGGCCTGCAGCCCATGAAGAACGCGGCCTGGATGGTTGCGACGCGAGCCCACGGGGCGTGGGGGCCTTCCACACATCATGTCGAGAGAAATCGAAACCTCTGGCGGCGGATGCAAGGAGGCTTCCGATGTCTTGGAACGGAGCCGTTACTGCGTCTGACATTCGACGGGTGTTCATTCACCAGGTAGCGAGTCTCGGCGTGTCTGTGCCCCACGTCTGCTATCGGGAATCAGGTGACGCTGATGACGGCAAGGCTGGGAGCGGACGGCTTCGTGGCCAGGGTCGCCACGTCGGCGAGGCGTTGGGTGTAGGCGTGGTCCGCATCGCCGACGGTGCCACGCACAGTCTCGTTGGCCGCCTCATCACGCAGCCGTCGCAGGGCGGAGTGCACGAGCGGCAGCAGCGGATTGTAGAAGTACAACACCTGCACACACTGCTGGACAAGGTGGACCCACAAATCCCATTGCTTGACATGGGCCAGCTCGTGGAAGAGCACATCGCGAAGGTGGCGAGAGCCGAGCGTGGGCGCGAGATTGCGCGGCACGACGATCACCGGGCGGAACAGGCCGCACACGACGGGTTCCGTCCCATCCTCGGAGATCTTCAGTTGGACCCTGCCGCGGATGCCCATGCGTTTGCGGCAGTAGGCAAGAATGTCCTTCATCAGGAGATTGGCCGCGGGTGAGCCGTCGATACGCCGGCAGGCGGTCACGGCACGATGCACGAGCAGGCCGCTGACGCCGAGCACGCCGGCCAACCAGAACACGAACACGGCCCCCTGCCATGTCAGGCTCAGTGGTCGCTCCCCTACCCCAGCCATGGTGGTCTGGAATTGTCCGGTGGTAGACCGGGATAGGGGAGCGTCGGTGTGGCTTGCTGGTGCGGCGAACGTCGGGTCGGATGTCGACGCACTCGGTGGAGCCGCATACGCCGCGTTGCCAGCCGGCCAATGGGTAGAAGGAGGATTTAGTGAGAGCAAGGGTATCAAAAGGAGATAAGCCAGAACCGATACGACGAGCCAGTACCGCAGTGCGGCTCGGACCCGCGTTCGCAGGAGAAACTCCGCCGACAACACAAAGACGATCAACGCCGTCGATGTCAGGAGCATCGGCAAGGCAAGTCCCACAAAGGTTTCGCCCATCCTATTCACTTGTTCGATCATCCATTCCATATCACGCCTTTCACAGATTAAGACGCCGGAAACGCAAATCTATTACAGAGAAAATGGGAGAATTCCCACAAGGCCGATTCCGCATTCCAATATGCCCGTGTCGTCGAGCCGGACAGATTTCTCGCGGACGTGTCGTCGAGAGTGGAAATGCACTGGATGTCCAGCAGGCTTTGTGTTTCAATGGGTGTAGATGCCGAGGCAATTGGGGCATCGGCCGATCCGCGACAGTAGCAATGTTGTACGGAGTGAAGACGTGTTAGGTTTGTTACTGAGTCCCAGCGAAGTCCTGGTGCTCATCATCATCACGGCAGTGGTCGTCCTCCTCGCTTCCCGCAAAGGAAAAGCGAAATAGTATTCGCCCGAGCATGCCATTGCTGCCGCTACTGGCCCCAATCCCTTCTCGCTCTCTGGTTCTTGAGACGGCTGCGCAGCTTCTTCTCGTCCAGCCGGCGCTGTCGAGCGGCGGCAGGGACCTTTGTCTTCCTACGAATGGGTACGGGCGTCAGGGCCTCCTGGAGCAATTGCAGGAGGCGCTCTACGGCCGCCCGGCGGTTGGCTTCCTGAGAGCGGTGTTTCTGGGAGACGACGCGAAGCACGCCGTGCCGGTCCATCCGCGTCGATAGCTTGCTCACGATTTGCCGCTTCTGGTCCTCGGACAGGCTCGGCGAATTGCCCACATCAAAGAGCGCCGTGACCCGCGTATTGAGCTTGTTGACGTTCTGCCCGCCGGGCCCACTGCTCCGCGAGGTCTTGAACGTCAGCTCGCCTTCGGCGATGGCGGTATTTTCGACAATCTCGATCATTCTCTGCAAGGCCAATACATGCAACTCAGAAACAAATTCGTCGCTTCATAGTATCCGCCATGAGTCTCGGCGGCAAGCTTGCTTCGCGCCGGGCGAATCAGGATACCCCTCAATGCACATGGGATAATTGCCCACCTGGCCACGATCAGGATTGTGCAGGGGCCGCAGTTTTTTTGAATCCACCGGTCAAAATCTCATAAACCAAGCTCTGCACGTTATCGGGGCTAAGTCAGGCAGACCATCGAGCACGGGGGAGCATCCTCGCAGCGAGTTGCTGTTGGCCGGGGCAGCTTGGGAAATGGGGGAAGATGGCCGACTCTCGCCCACGGTTCGCCCGCCCGCCAAGCCGGATTCTGCGCCCCCGCAGCCCTCGCAGAAAGGCTCAAGTATCGTCGGAGAGCCTGCCGATGGGAGATGCAGAACGACGACAAAATGACAATGCGTACAAAGGGTCTGTCGATAAGCGCAGTTTCAGCAACTCATTGACATCATGACAATCAGTTGATTCTTCGCCCCTGGGCAGCAACTGGCGGGTATTTCAAACATATACCTAAATTGGCTTGGGAATATCCTCGCTCCGGCTCCGCAGGGGCTTTTTCTTTGCGCCGGCGGCGGAGGGAAGTATAGTATGGACACAGGCTGGACGGGCCAGCCGCAGGATCGATCGTGCATCCATGGATTGTGGAGGTAAGAAATTATGAATCGAAGAAGCGGAGCAGCGTTGACCTTAGTCGTGGCGGCCATTCTGCTGGCCGTCACTGTAATATGGATAGCCACGGTTTCGGCCCCCGTGGCCGCTCAGCAAAGCCCCAGGCCCGCTGCGGAAGACCTGCGAGCAGGAAGGAACTTCATCGAGACCAAGATCTACGGCGAGGAAGACGATCTGAGGACCCTCAGGCTGTTCGATGGGCTGCGAGTGTCTGATGTCTCTGACGGGATGGACAAGGTCGGACTAACGAACGTGGGCCTGATGTCGCCGGAGATTCACGCCTCGTGGAAGGACACCACGCATTACCGGCACCGATTCGTCGGTATCGCCGTCACGGCCCGCTACGTCCCGACGAACAAGCCCCCTGCCCCGCCCATGGAGACCGCCGCGTTCGACAAATGGGTCGGCGAGACGTACAACAAGGTAACCCCGGAGCCATTCATGCCGCTGATTCGCAAGGGAGCCGCCCTGGTCTTCGACGATGCCCCCGACTCCGACGTTGGCACGATCGGCTCGAACAACATCATGGGCTGGAAACTGCGGGGCTGTGTCGGCGTGGTCACCAACGCCGGCGGCCGGGATACCGACGAAGTCGCCACGGAGCAGATGCCGCTATATCTGCGCCGGGTGGCGCGCGGCATCCGTCCCGGCCGCAATGAGATCGAGTCCGTCAACCGTCCCATCGAATGCGGCGGCGTCCTCGTCCGGCCAGGCGACGTGATCATGGCCGACGGCGACGGAGTCATCGTCGTCCCGCGTGAGAAGGCCCAAGAGGTCGCCGAATACGCCAAGGCCATCATGGACGGCGATAAAGCCGGCCGACGTGGCCTCTACAAAAAGCTCAACCTGCCCGAAGACGACTCCGTCCGCTGATCACTTGGCCGGCGCCGGGCCGGATGATCCCTCGATGTGCTCGGCCAGGATGGCGAGATCGACGAAGTCCACGTCATCGTCGCCGTTGATGTCGCCGCCAAGAGTGGCCCAGGCGCCGGTGGCGCTCACGATGGAGTACGCGGTCGAGATGCCCGCGGGCTTCTGGATGAACCCTTCGTCCGCACGCGCGACCATGATTTGGTGAAGCACCACCATCGAGGCCTTCTCCGAGACCTGCTGGCCCATAGGATTCACAGGACCCTTCACGAATCCGAATCATTCCGGTCTTGTAAACAGCGTAAACGACATATCGACCAGCCGGTCCAGCGGGTCGTGCAGCGGGCGCCACTCGGGACGCGGGCGGGCACGGTAGTCGATGAAGACTGCGGCGGACTCGAACACGGCCGGGTGATTCGTCCAGCCCCAGGGATATACGATCATCGGCAACGGGTCGGTGTAGACCGCTGCGACGCTGAACCAGTAGATCGTCCCGGGGGCCTCCTGCCGGAACCAGTTGTCTTCGGGCAAACGCACGGAATACCGGAAGACCGGCTCATTCGGCTCGCCTTGCGGCTCCTTGTCATAACCGACGAGGACTTCGTCATAGTCGTAGGCCCGATACTGCCAAACCACGTCGCCCGGCCGGCCGTAATCCGTCTCGCGGGCCGGTCCCACGTTCGTCGATATCGTCAGGAGGAAATAGTCCGGGCGCGGCAGATCGAGCGACGGCTCGCATTGGCACGCCTCATAGCCGTAGCCGATGTACGAGCCCCACCAGGCAGCCGCAATCACCGGCGCATCGCGCTCACATACCCAGTCATCCGCCACCAGGCGGCCAAAACTCTCCTGGTCCTGGATGGAGGTGCCTTGCGATTCCAGGTCCGTATAGTACGGCCAGTCGCGAATCCCCGTGAACGGCTGGTCCCACTTCACCCAGGGCGCCTCGGTCAACAGCTCAAAGCACAGGTCATAGGCCTGCTTCTGCCCGCATAGCAGAGGACTCTCTATCGGCGTGATCCTGCCGGGGAACAAACGCTCGTCGAACGTGGGCCATTCACCCATGATGGCCGGCATGACGGCGCCGTCGCGCCACACATGCGGCCGCATTTGCCAGCCCCACTGATTGACCGCTTCCGCATCCGGCGGGTAGATCGCCGTGATGCTGAGCCAGAAGACACCATCGTTGCTCGCGAATTGCGCCTGATGGAACCACTCCTCCGGTTCCAGACGGACCTCATAGACAAAGCATATCTCCGAAAGCTGCTGCGGGAACTTGTTCAGTCCTACAGGCTCGCGGTGGACTCGCTCATTCGGAACCTCGACGGACCAAACGAGACGTTCGAGATAGAGTTTGTCGGGCGCAAGACCCTGGACCTGGTTAGCCCAGATGCCGATGTGCCAGGTCTCGGGCTGCAATGCCGGCGGCTTGGGTCCCGTCCAACCCTTGTATCCGCCCCACCAGCGGACGCGTGTGATAGGAATGGGCCCGAGACAGCGGAAGTCGTCGGCATCCATACGCCACTGCCGTCTGCTGCCGGAGCGCTGAGTCGAGCGAGCCGGCTCATTCCAGCCGCAGAACACCGGCGGCATATTGTGGTCGGGACTCGGATCGATCTCGATCGGCGGCTGCGACCATTTGACCAAGCCTGGCCCGCCCGCCGGCCCGGCGGGGCCGGGCTCGCCTATCCAGACCCGATAGTCCTCCACCTCGCCGTCAGGTGCCGGCCCATCGAATGGCAAGCCGCCTTTCGTGCTGAGCCTGAACCGGGCGAACACCCAGGTCCCCAGCGGAGTGGACGCCGGCACCTGGAAAGTGAGAACCGTTGAGCCGCTTACCGACACCGAATTGGCGATTTGATCGGTGGCTTGAGTCCAGCCGCCATCGCCCGCAAAGTCGATCCAGGCGTCGATCTTGCCCGCCGTTGGCGAGAGGACCTCAAGTTCAGCCCGCTGGCCCGGTATCAGCGGTGCCAAGAACGTGACGCCGTCTTCATCGTCACTGCCGTCGAGATCGTCGCCCATCGCGTCCGGGCTGGGCTGCCCATCGAGTTCCGGCGCGACGGAACCACCCAGTTGCAGGCCCGGAACGATCACATGGTATGCGCCGTTGCTGGCCCGCAACGTTGGATACGTCGGGTCGGGGGCGTCGCCCCAGTCCAGGTTGCCTTTGTCCGCAGGGGGCCAAACCGGGCGCGTGGTGTTGCCGAACATCAAGGCGACACTCGCTGCACCCGGCGTTACAGTCTCGGTGTAGGTGCCCGGGGCGCCCGGACAGGTCTGCGTCCAGCCGGACTGCGGCCTCTCTCCCACCGTGTAGGTTCCTGCAGGGACGCCGGTAAATCGGAAGTAGCCGTTGCCATCCGTGGTCTCGTATCGGTCGCCCGCGTCTTGGCTGCCATTGCCATTCAGGTCCAGCCAGATCGTCCAGGCGGCCAGTCCTGGCTCTGCGGCGTCCCATACGCCGTCGCCGTCCTGGTCGTTCCACTTGTAGCCATGAACGATCCCGCCAGGCGGCAGGCCGGGGCCACTCGCCTTGATCTGAACCAGGTGGTCTTCCACTTCTCCGGCTGCACCCGGACCATTGGGCGAAAGCGCGACACTGAAACCCTCGTACACCCGCAGACGCGCGAACGTATTGCCCGGCTTCGCCACGCTTGGCACGGGGAATCCCCAGGTGGCATGCAGCCACGCGCCGCCGGGCGGGACGGGCGTCGTGCTTAGTCCAGCCGACCCGACGAGTTCGCCCGGATCGTCCCAGTCGCCGTCCGCATTCCAGTCAATCCATATTGCGCCGGTGAACGCCCCCGTGCTGCTGGTCCACATCTTCATTTCTGCATGACTCCAGACGCCTGGACTCTTGACCAGGTTGACGGAGAGCAGGCCATTCTCGTCGTCGCCGTCTGCGTCGGTGTCATCGCCCAGGGCCGCCGCCTCGCGCTGCATGCCCGTATCTCGGTCGGGCAGGTCGCCGAACAGTCCCAGGTAAGGACCGCCAAGCCGGTGGTCCGCGCTCGGATATGGCAGGGGTGCATCGCCGTAGTCACGATCATTCGCTGATATGCCGCTTCGGATATTCACCACGTAGTCCTCCACCTCGCCGTAGCCTGCGCCGCCCGTGGGCAGAATCGCCCACGGCATTGCCATGGGGTTCGGGTCGTCGCGATACAGGCGGAACCTCGCATGGGTCTTGCCTGCCTTCGCGCCGGCGGGGACAAGGAACGAGAACTGCACGGTCACCTGCCCACCACCCGGCACAGATACATATTGGGTCCCGATGTCGTCGCTGACCAGGTCGAATTGGCCGTCGCCATCAAAGTCGATCCAGCCCGCCATCATCCCTGAGTCATTGGGGGCGTCGGCGTTGGCAACGATCAGGCTGACCGTGGCGATCTTACCCGTGGTCAGATTCAGGCTGGACACGAGACCCTCTTCATCATCCGTGCCTGCCAGATCATCCCCCGTTGCATCCGGGCCCGGTTGGCCATCGGCCTCGACATCCACACTCGTCCCCAGCGTCAATGGTCCGCCCTTGTGAAAGGCCCCGCCGCTGGCCAGCAAGGTCTTGTACGTATCCGGGGCGTCGCCGAAGTCCAGTCGTCCCCTGTCAGTTCTTTCATTCTTGAAGACCACCGTGATGGTCTCACCATCGTCCAGATCCACATGAACACCAGCCTGGTTCAGGTCGATGGTTGTCCCGTTGTCCGCATCCCCCGTGACAACGATATCTTTCAGGGTCCAGCCACTGGGAACCGATTCTCCGATGTAATAGATCCCGGCCGGACCACCGGCAAGGGTCGAGTTGTTGCTTGACGGGTCGCGATACGGAGCAGCGCCGCCCATGAAACCGTAGGCAACCGTAATCCAGAAAGGCATATCATCCTTCGGCGCGGCGTCTTTGATAATGGTAATGGAACCCCTTCCCGCTTCCTGGATGGCGACCGCATAATCCTCCACCTCGCCGTCCGGCGCCTCCCCATCAAAACTGATATGGCGTTCAGAACTGAATCGAAAACGCGCAAACGATTGTCCGGGTTGCGCATTCGCTGGAACCATCAGCGTAAATGTATTCATACCGGAAACGACAGGTTGTGCGGCAATGAAATGCTCTCCCGGATCTGTCCAATCTCCATCAACGTTGAAGTCGATCCAGGCATTCAGGGCTCCTGCATGGGAAGCGATCACCTTGATGGGAATGGACTGACCGACTGCGATGACGGACGGCATGGTGACACCGTCTTCATCATTGGCACCATTTGTGTTATCCCCATCGGCGGTCGATGCTGGCTGGCCGTCGACTTCTGCGTCAATGCTCGAACCCAAATACATGCTCGGATCGATCTGATGGCGCGCACCATTGCTCACAAGCCTCGCCGGATACGTGGGATCCGGCGCATCGCCGAAATCGAAGCCCTGGGTTGGTTGGCCGCTCCGTCGGTTGCCGAACATCGTATAGGCAATAGTGGGCTGAAGACCGCCCGGGACCGTCACGGTATAGATCCCGGCACCGACCGGCGCAGTCTGGGTCCAGCCGGTCTGTTGCTGCTCGCCGATGGTATGGGTGCCGGGCTGCACCGGCGTGAACTCAAACCCGCCTTGACTGTCGGTCTGCATCGTCTTGTCCGGCGTGCCATCGTTGTTGGTGTCCAGCCAGATGGTCCAGTTCGGCAGACAGGTCTCGCCGTCTGCGGGGTCCCAGGACCCGTCGCCGTCCAGGTCGTTGAACTTGATGCCCGTAATCATGTGTCCAGGCGGCTGGATCTGGCCGGTCGTCCGCTTGATCTGGACCTGGTAGTCCTCGACCTCTCCGCCCTGGGCATTGCCGGTCGGCGACACGGGGACATTGAGACCCGGATAGACGCGGCACCTCATGTAGGTAGTGCCGATCTGGGCGCCGGCGGATATGGGATTGGCGATGACCACGCCCAGGGGCGATGTCGCCAGCTTGGCCGCATTGCCCGACGCATACAGTTCTGCGGGATGCTCCCAAGTGCCGTTTCGGTTGTAGTCGATCCAGACCGCATAGGTCAGATCCTGATTCGACCCGCTCAACGCCAGACCCACCCAGGCGAACTGGCCGGGCACGAGGTCCGACATGAGGGCCGCCCCATCTTCATCATCGATCCCATGTGTGTCATCCCCCTCGCCGGGCGGACTGGCCTGGGTGCCGGCGTCCGTGTCCGGAGCAGCGAAGCCCAGCCAGACCATGCCGGGCACGTGACTGGCATCCGGATACGGTGCCGGGGCATCCCCGTAGTCGCTCCTGTATCCGCCCTGGCACGACGTCAGTGGCCCCAGTCGAATGCCGGTCAGTTGGCCGTTCTGATCCACCAGTTCAATCGTCGTGGGGACCGCCTCTGAATAGGGGTTCGAAGCCGGCGGAAGGTGGTCGATCACACCTGCCAGTCGCTTGGACTGGCTGTCCAACACCGTCAGGCCATAGGAGGGCAGATCGATCTGGAACCACACATCGAAGAAACTGTCGGCCGAGCCGCTTGCCGTAAACGGCGGGACGTCGAACACGCCGGGCATATTGTTGATCCGCTCCTCAATCTGGCCCGTCGAGGGCACGGCCGGATTCAGAACCATCCTCACGTTGCCCAGCACCGGGTCAACACCCGCCAGTTGCAGGCTCATAAGCTCCGCAGGTGCATCGTCCCGGCCGTTCCCGTTGGTATCAGATGCCTGGCCGTTGGACCCGATATGGAAGTACCCGGTCGCCGGTCCACTGAGGCTGAGGTTGTGGATCGAGCCATCCGGGAGAGCGATCTCAACATTGAAACAGACAGCGAACACATAGCTCTCGCCTACGCTTGGAGGCCCCTCGCGCCCGATCAGCACTTGATGGTCTTCCACCTCGCCCTCGCCGCCGTAGCCCAGCGGTGAAGGCAGGAAATCCGCCCCAGGGTCCGCCCGGCACAAGCGAAAACGGGCAAAGGTCGCAGCCCCCGTCTGAGCGTTGGAGGGCACGGTGAAAGTCTTGGTGAGCGTCACCGGGGCCCAGGTGTTCTCGCTGAAGATCCGCTCCTGCGGGTCCTGCCACTGATTGTCGGCGTTGAAGTCGATCCACCCGGTCACATTTACATACGTGCCCTGTGGAGCCAAGACAGCGACCTGTACAGTCGCCTGTGAGCCGGCCTGGAGCGAAGAAGTGAACCTGACGTCGTCCTCATCGTCGGCGTCATGATTGTCGTCCCCTGTCGCCGACGCGTCCGGCTGGCCGTCCGGCTCGGCATCGATCGAAAGGCCGAGACACAGGGCCGCATTTACGTCGTGGTACGCGCCCTGGTCTGCGTGGAGGGTTGGGTATGGCCGGGGCGCATCGCCGAAGTCGAACTCTCCCGCCGGGGGTTGCCCGCCGCAGAGATCGTCGATGCCGTCGCCGTTGGCGTCACCCATGCACGCGGTGCCTGGGCCTTGTGGTGTGCCACCGTGTAGTCGGCATTGCTCCGGGGTCAGACTCGCGCAGGAGCCATCGGGCAGACAACAAGCCTCCTCGCCCGATGGCGGCGTCTCTCTGTACTGGTTGCCAAAATCCTTGCCGTCCCACAGGTCATTGCCTTGGATCGTGATCCCATAGAACCCAGAGGATGGATAGGTGATCTGCCAGCCAGACTGGGCCACCTCGTACACATTGTAGACGCCCGGGGCAAGGCCGACGAAGCAGTACGAGCCAGACTGATTGGTCACGTCCGAAGGCTCGCCGGGGTCCAATTGGGCATTGTATGGGTCCATGTCCGCAAAGATGGTCCATCCGGCCATGCCGGTCTCGGGGCCGTTCCAGATCCCGTCCCCGTTCTCGTCGTTGAATTTGACGCCCCTGATCGTGCCGGTCTCGGACGGCGGCTGGCCCTCCACAATGACGACGACGGTATCCGGGCTGCTATCGATCTTGCCGTCATTGACGACCAGTTGGGCGACATATGTGCCGGGCAGGTCCACGACGAACGTCGGTTGGACGGCGGTCGCGTTACTCAGCGCGGCACTGCTGCCCCCGGGAACCGAGATCAGCGACCAACGATAGGTCAGTGGGTCACCATCCATGTCCGAGCTGCCGCTCCCGTTCAAGTGCACGACATTCCCCACATTCGCCGTTTGATCGGGGCCGGCATTGGCCACCGGCGGGTGGTTCTCCGGCGGCTGCCCCTCCTTCTTGTCCCAGAACTTGTTGCCGGTCAGGGTCTTGCCCTCAATGGGAACCACGTACTGGATCCAGTCATTGTTGATCACAGTACCACTGACGGTCATGGCGCCCACGGACGTGTACTTCTCGGGGTTCGTCTCCACGATGTGGTAAAACTCGAAGCCCGACTCGACCTCCAGGCCGTACCAGCCGTCGGAATTCGTCGTCGTGCTCGTGATGTACATCCCCTGTTGACCACTGTTGTTGGAGCCGTAGAGCGCCACCGTCACTCTCGACAGGGGCTTGGTCTCGTCCCCCACATTGCCCTCATAGACCCGCCCGGAGAGTGTCGCTCCCCAACCGGCAGCCGCTTGGCATAAAATCAGCCCAGTGATCGCAAAACCGATGATTGAATGTGTTCGCTTACGCATGTGCGGACCCCTTCACACGAGTGATACATCGCCGCGAATGGAAACAAAAGACCCTGCTCCGCGGTCGATGAGGACCCACGATATGGGCCGAACTAAGCTGCATTTCTCCACCTCCAGCCCCCCTGCCGAAAGGTTATTGGACCTGCATGAGGATAGCACAACGGGGTGCAAATGACAAGGAAGATCTACGAGAAACGACAGAAAGGACCTGCCAGGTGCAGGCGACGGAGGAAACATCAGGAGCAGATAGGGCCGGCGGCGGCGTTGTCCGCCGGCCCTTGTCTATGTGCCATGTGAGGGTGTGTTCTACGGCTGCACGGCTCGGTTGTAGATGCGGACATCGTCGATCAGGCCGGACCAGAAGCTGGCGGGGGCAATGTACTTGCCGCCGCCGATGTGCAGACTGCCGCTCGATGCCGCCAGGTTGGGTTGCGTATCGCTTGCGACCTCGACCCCATCCATGTGCAACGCTCGATTCGTGCCGTCCCAGACCAAGACCACACGGTGCCACTGATCGTCGACGGCGAAGGCACTCGAAGTCAGAGATTTTCCATCCTTGCCGGGCGACTTCAGGTCCGTGGTCAACATGCCATACTGATTCAGGTAGAGCCAATCCGCACCCGATGACTGCGACACGATTACTCGGCCCGCCGCCCCGCCCCTGACCCAGGCAATGACGCTGAACGGCCCTGCGGCCGGATCGAGGACAGACTTCCCGGAGCGGACAAAATCATCTTTCCCATCGAACGCCAATGCCCCGCCGATCTTGCCGCCGTCCGGCTGCCAGGTTACACCGCCGAGCGCCATCGCATCATTCTCGCCCACGCTGTCGGCAGCCGTCATCCCCGCCGTCTCATTCAGTGCCCAATGAGCGATCAGACTCGGATCGTTCACGTCCTGACCGACATATCCGGCCAGAACAGTCAGGTCGTTGGCATCGATGACGCCGTCCCCCAGCGGCGACAACCCAATATCATAAAGCGATTGGTTCTGGCCCCAATGCTCGGCCATGGCCAAGACTTCCCTCCCATCGACCTTGCCGTCGCCGTTGAAGTCTGCGATGGGGATGATCGGTGTCTGCCAGCATCCCCAGGCGCCGCCTCGCATTGACCAGAGGTAGAGCGTCTTCCCATCCGGTGAGACACGTGGTGCACTGTCCAATTCAGACCCATTCACCTTCGGCCCAAGATTCACCGGCACTTGCCAAGAGTCCGCCCGGGTCGTCCGCCGTGTCATCCACATGTCGCCACCACCATATCCGCCGGGCCGAAACGGGCTCAGCGATGTGTCGCTGAAGAGCAGTAACAGCCCATCGGGGGAAAGGGAGAGCCACTGTTCCGTGTACACGCTGTTCACCGCAGGCCCGAGGTTCACGGGATCACCCCACGGACCCTTGGCAGTCGTTCGTTTCGCCACGTAGATGTCCGAGTCACCATATCCACCGGGGCGGTATGAGTTCAAGTAGAGTTCCAGGTTATCCGATGTTATCCAGGGACAGCCATCGAGGGCAGGGCTGTTCACTGTCGGACCCACATTCACGGCTGGGCCCCACGGAGCGTTCTTCGTTGCTCGCGTCGTTGTGTAGATGTCGAAGCTGCCATGTCCCCCGGGTCGGTTAGAGTTGAAATAGAGCGTCAGTCCATCGGTCGAAATACACGCGAATGAATCCTGACTTGCGCTGTTGACAGCGAGCCCGAGGTTCTCCGCAGGACCCCAGCCCTCGCGGATCGAAGTGCGTCTCAACACCCATAAGTCATAATCCCCCTGCCCACCAGCCCGTTTAGAGTCGAAGTACATCTCCAGACCGTCAGACGAGAAGCAGTCGATACCATCGTCACCGCCAACATCCGCCTCAACCCTCACCATCTCGCCGAACGTGAAATCCGCATACGCGGCCGGCGCGTCGAGACCTGAAAGAGAACAAAGCCCAACCAGTGACGCTACGAACGTCGGGATCTCAAACAGCTTCATTTCCCACCTTCCCTTCTGCCCAAAGGCAACGGACATTACTGGAATCTCATTTTCATTCTCTTCGACAGCGAAGACGAGTTGATAGCCGAACGGAGTGTCGATAACACGCCTGGAGTTCCGCAGCGTGCCGAACCAAGACTCAAGAGACGACCGATGGCTGAGAATCGCTGACCACCGCCTCATGTCGGCATTGGCCTTTGCCCGGTCGTGCAGGTAATCGTAGCAGCGAGCGCGATCCGAATACGCATTCGCATCGAACGGATTGGCCTCGATCCGGCGGGTGTGGAAGGCAAGCATTTCCTTGAAGTGCTCGTCAAGCGTTTGGCCCGGACCAAGTGCCCTCAAGAAGCTGATATTCGGATCCAGATCCGCCACCCAAATCTCGTAGTACGGGGCGTTCACGTTGAAGACCAGTTTCGTCCCGTCCGGGGCCAGGGAGATGACGTGGACCGGGCCCTCCAGGACTTGCCGTGGCTGCCCTTCCTCCAGATCATAGGTCCACAAGCCAGCTTGGATATCGCCGGACTGCATACCCCCAAGACACAGCTCACGACTGTCCAAGGACCAGACCTCACCTTGTTTCGTGAAGGGTAAAGCGGATTCCGCCACCACCTTCTGTGAGGCCAGTTCCAGAACTCGGAACGATCCGCCTGTCGAGTACGCAACGTACTTCTCATCAGGCGATATCGCGGGCAGTTGGTCGGAACAGGACAGGATCGCTTGAGGACCGGCAGCGCCCTCTTCGATGGACATCTTATACAACATATTGTCTGTGGGCGACTGATAGTAGACATGCTTCGCATCAGAACTCCAGGACGGGAAGCCGCCGGCCGCCAATCGTCGCGGCTGCGTACCATCGGCGTTCATGATCCATACATCCTGCTCCGCAACAGGGCGGTGGCGATTGATGCGTTCCGCCCCGGCAAGCTCAGGCACAGGAAGGACCGCACAATCCCGCACAAAGGCAAGGTAACGGCCGTCGGGCGACCAAGTCGGATCTTTTCCCGGCACGATGAGCAGGTCCGTCTCACCAGTCTGAACATCGTAAAGGGCCAGCCCGCTGTAGCCCCAAAAGCCCGTGCTGAACGCGATCTTCTTACAGTCCGGCGAATAGTGCGCAGTGAAGCCGTCGGTGATGACTCGTCTGGCTTTAACCGAGAGTCGCGAGTGGGTCTTCTCCGCTTCCAACATCGGCGCGAACGCCACCCCCGCAGGCTCATGGTCCGGCGGATGCCAGGACCGGCCGGACTCCAAGGTGTCGAATACGTATTTCGCCGACCAATTCTCGAATCGACTGCGAGAGTCCGGGCCGGCCCCAGAAACCTTCTGGAAATGAGCGCTCGCCCTGTCGTAGTCGCCGAGGGCTGTCAGAGCACAGAATGCGCGGAAGTGAAGGATGGCACTGTCCGGCGAGAACTTGAGAGCCTCTTGCAGATCGGCGACGACACGTTCGTAGCTGCCCGCGCGAAGGAGGGTTTCACCACGTTGGCCCACCAGATCGACATACTCCGCGCTGTCCTTCGCCGTGAGCGCCATCGCGTTGTCATAGTCCGCAATCGCCTCCGAGTAGCGTCCCAACTCCCGCCACGCAATCGCACGCAACGAGTGACCCAACGGGTCGCGCGGCCTCACGATGGTCATGCCGAGCGCGTCGTCCTTCATCTTCTCGTACTTTCGCGAGGCATAGTATGTGAACGCTCGCAACCGGCGGGATTCATAGTGGCTGGGGGCAAGCTGCAAAGCCCGGTCAAGCGAGGCAAGCTGCTCCTTGATCGTCACGGCTGTCATGGCCCGTAAGAAATACGCCTCGGCCGTTTCCGGAAGCAGTGCCTCCGCCTTGCGACGGTGCTCATCGATCTCCTTGAGCTTCTCAGCATTGGGCGATTCGCTCTCCCAGAGGATGCGGGCCAGGAGCGAATGAGCCGCCCCGGCGATCTCCGGGCGATCATTGAGCAAACCGTTCAGCACGTTCACAGCCTCGTCGGAACGACGGTTATCGACAAGGATGCCGGCGCAGAGAAGCTGGGCCTCGGGTCCCACGTGCTCGCTGTGGAGGATGGGTTTGATCGTCTCCAGAGCGGCTTCGCGGTCAGCCTTGGCATATTGCTCGCGGGCCTGGGACAGGATGCCTCTGTGCCTGAAACCTTCGGCTTCCACGAGTTGGAGCCGGTCCCGATTCCACATCGAAAGGATGATAACCACCACCCCGGCTACAACGGCCACGGCAAGGACGGCCAAGACCTGCGACCGATGTCTGCGGAGGAACTTGTGCAGGCGATACCCCGTGCTTGGTCCTCGTGCCAGAACGGGCTCGTGTTCGAGGTGCCGCAGAATGTCTGAGGCCAGGCCGTTCGGGGTTTCGTACCGGCGGGCGCGGTCCTTTTCCAACGACTTCATCACGATCCAGTCGAGGTCGCCCCGAATGGCTCTCCTGAGCAAGTCTGGCGTGGCGCTGCGGCGTTTCGCTACCTCCGGCAGGATGTCGCCCAGCGTGGTGAGTTTGGTGGACGGCTTGGCAGGTTCCTCCTCGCGGATCACCCGCTGCATCTCGATGTAGCCGGCTTTGCGTAGCTCCTCCTCACTGAAAGGCGTGGTCCCAGTCAGCAGTTCGTAGAGCAGGACGCCGAGGGAGTAGATGTCCGAGCGTGTGTCAATTCCCATGTCGCTCAGTTCCGCTTGCTCCGGGCTCATGTAGGCGGGAGTGCCGATGATGTGGGCGTAGCGGGTGAAGAGCGTCTTTTCGGTCAGTCGCTGGTTTGTGGCCTTGGCAATCCCAAAGTCGATCACTTTGGGGACGGGCTTGCCGTCGTGGTGCGTGACCATCACGTTGGAGGGCTTGATATCCCGGTGGATAATGCCCTTCTGATGGGCGTGCTGCACGGCGGTGCAGACTTGGAGAAACAAGGCCAGCCGGTCCTTGGTGCTCAAGCTATTCCTATCGCAATACTCGGTGATCGAGACCCCTGTCACCAACTCCATGACGAAGTAGGGCCGGCCGGTCTCCGTGGCTCCGGCGTCGAGGACCTTGGCGATACTGGGGTGGTCCATGAGAGCCAGGGCCTGCCGCTCCGCCTCGAAGCGGGCAATCACTTGGCGGGTATCCATGCCCAGCTTGATGATCTTGAGGGCGACCTTCCGGCGGATGGGCTCTGCCTGCTCGGCCATATAGACCGCCGCCATTCCCCCCTCGCCGATCTTCTCCAGCAGCTTGTACCGGCCAATGACCGTGCCCGGCCCTTCGGTCAGGGATTCGTCCACAACCGGCGCATCCACGAAGGGGGGCGGCGTCTCAAGGAATTTGTCGGCCCGATGGTGGGCCTTGAGCAGCGCCTCCACGCGGGCACGCAGCCCCGGGTTGCCGGCGCAGGCGGATTCCAGGTAGGCGGCTCGCTGTGCCTCATCGGCCTTGGCCAGGGCCTCGCTGTAAACCGGTTCGACCTCGTTGGATTGGGCGGGCATAATGGAATTCCTGCGATAGCACTCTGAATACAATGCGCCGTCCGAACGCGGCGCGCCTCAAGAGAAATGACAAGAAATCGCGAATATTCCGAGACTGCCTGGGGACTCGCTCAGTCAGCCCCGTCGATCTCGTGGAAGAGCCACGCCTGGACGTAAGACCAGTATCGGCTGGCCGTGGCCCGCGAGATACCCAGGGCCTGGGCGGCCTGCTCCAGGGTCAGACCCGCGAAATAGCGGAGCTTCACCAAGTCCGCTTTGACCGGGTCCTCCCCGGCCAGTTTCGCCAGTGCCTCGTCGAGCGCCAGCAGGTCGTCCACGGTTCCGTCGATGGCGACATCGGCGCCGGCAATGTCTATTCTGTCTCGGCCATCACTGCGTTTGAGCCTCTTCTTGCGGCGGGCGTTCTCGATCAGAATGCGCCGCATGGCCTCGGCCGCCGCGGCGAAGAAGTGCCGGCGGCCGTCCCAACTCTGAGGTCCATCGCCGACCAGGCGGATATACGCCTCATGCACCAGTGCCGTCGCCTGAAGGGTCTGGCCGGGCGGCTCGTGGGACAGCTTCTGCGCCGCGAGCAGACGAAGCTCTTCGTAGACCACCGGCAAGAGTTCCTCCGTGGCTTTCGCGTCCCCCCGCTCGATGGCGTTCAGTATGCGAGTCACATCACTCATAGCGGCTGCCCACTTTCTTCAGTCTCCGGCCTATCCATTCTCCCAAATGGCGGGCGGGTTTTCAAGTGCTTCGGCGGCGGGCGAGGGGCATCGCTGCCTGAGCCGGGGAATGGATACAGATGTCGCCCGTTCGGCCGGGAAGGGGCTTTGTGGCGCACCGTGGAAGGATCACGCTGCCTTGAAACCGCCAGGCTGGCCCTCAGAACTGCCTGAGAAACCGCAGGTCGTTCTCGGTGAGCCAGCGGATGTCGGGGATCTCGTACTTCCGCATGGCGAGCCGCTCGATGCCGAAGCCGAAGGCCCAGCCGGTGTACCTCTCGCTGTCGATGCCGACGGCGTCGAAGACGGCCAACGCCCGGCCGCGAGCAAGGCTGGCAAACAGCAATGTGTGCTCTCCGCACCCTGAAGAGCTCACGAGACGCATGAGGCGCAAATCAGTATGGCGTGCTCGGACTTTGGCACAAGGTCTACCTTTGCCTCAATTCTTTCAGGTTTTGGCGTCTACGTTCCGGTGCCGACAATCGCCCTCTATACGTGAACGTGGTGGGCCGTGTGGGGTGTTTGCGGGTAAAAGCCGAATGCAACCGCCGAGGACGTAGAAAACGCAGAGACTCAGGGGTAAATAGTGAACAACGGCTCCTGCCACAGAGGCCACCGAGGAGCACGGTCAAGTGGAGATACCTTGTAGGTTCTGCGGATGCTAAGCCAATCGGCAACTGCGAATGGCAAATGGTAGATCGTGAATGTTGGTCGGCTTCCCCGAAAAGACATGTCCCCGCACTTTTTTGCTTGCCTTTCGTGAGCTACCGTGCCACAATCACCTCACCGAAGACTTTGACGCGGCACGCTTGAATGTGCGGTAGATACACGATTTGCGACCCTGACGCACCCGATTGGCGGGTATGATTGGGTCCGCGAGCTGAGGTAACTCGTTCGATTAGCGACCCGAAACCGAGGCACATTTGCGAACTGTGGCGTCTGAAGCACTTGACGCCTGTGAGCGAGCGGCCATGGGCTCCTGAAAGCCAGCACGTATGATATGAGAAGGGGCAAATAGGCGACGGTCCCCAGTATTCCAGACCTGCCACGGAAACCTGAAGGCGACCTTTGACTTCTCTGAGTTGATGGCTGGTTGCCACAAGGACATAGCGTGAGGATGCGAAAATGGGAAAGAAGGCCGCTCGGCGCAAGAGTGATCGTGAGGCTCACGCCTCACTTTTAGAAAAGCTACAGGCTCTGAAGGAAACTGAGCTTCAAAATGACATCCTTACTCCACTGTTCCACGCAGTCGGTTACGATGTTGTCGAGCAGCATGGTGGGCCTGATGAGCATGGAATAGACCTCATCTGTTGGAGGAAGGACGAACTCGATGAAATAGAGTGTGCTGTCGCACAGATCAAGCTCTTCAAGCCCCGACGGAAGACATATTCCAGCAAAGGTTTCGCATACTTAATAACACAGTTGTCCCAAGCATGCAAGAGGAAGCTCCCCCACTCGAACGGCCAGACGTATTCACCTAGCACCGTCTATTTCGTCACGCCATATGCAGTTGACGTGAGAGTACTGGCCACACATTTTGAAGCGGTAGCCGCACTCAGGCAGGTCGGTGTCAAGATCGTAGACGGACCTAAGCTTGCCCATTTGCTACAGAAACTCCTACCTGAACTCGTCCGCAAGATTCTTGGGCATGCAGCTGACATAAGGAAGGTCGTTGCCGATCGACTAAGCAACGATATACTTATGAATGCTCTAAACTGCCCGACTCGCCACACGATTGAGAGCCTTTACACTGACGTAGACTTCTCACTTGGGAGTAGAGGAGCTCGGATGTTTCTTCTGTCTACGCTCACTGCCCGTAAGAGAGACGAACAATTCAGTGAAGGCGACTGGCATGCTTTCAAACATCTATCCTCTTTGGCTGAACGTTCACTTGGAACGCGGCTCTGCATTGAAGCAGAAGACACGATTGAACAAAGGTTCAAAGAAGAATCAGCCGCTTATGCAAGAACCCACAAGAAGTTGAGCGACCTTCAAGCAGAAGTAGCCCCTTTGGAGGCGCAACTATGCAAAGCAAAGGACGAGTTGTTAACAGTGCTGTGTTTTAGAGAACAATGCAAGCACAAATCCTTCTGCGACAGAATCTACCGCACAGTCACAATGATAGAGCGCACACTGTCGTCTCCGGAGACCGTGCGCGAGTTCCTAAACTCCACCGAGTTGCTGCAACTCATGAAAGATACTACCGAGGACTTATCAAAGACGTTCCACTACTCGGATGTAGGCGCCGGGGCAATT
>Ga0315274_10003488_pt1 | contig 23390 bp, 30 predicted proteins | sample YL17G02_20_MG_FD_203700 | JGI IMG/M metagenome (GOLD analysis project Ga0315274, IMG submission 203700) | Sediment microbial communities from Yellowstone Lake, YNP, Wyoming, USA - YL17G02_20 | ecosystem: Environmental > Aquatic > Freshwater > Lake > Sediment | place: USA: Wyoming | collected...
CTTGGGTGACTGCTCCGAGGGCAAAGAACGATAAGATACCGACGATAAATCCAAGTACCGCAACAATAATTCCGAGCGGTGTCTCAAGATTTGTCAGGTTTGCATTCGTCGTTTGTCCTACGCCGAAAATGAGCCCAACGAGAAGGGCTACGCAGATTCCGATCAGGAATAGCCAACTGCCTACTTTTTTTATCATACTCTCCATTTTCCACCTTCCTTATTTTTATTGTTTAGGTAAGATTGAACAACGTTATTGTTCTATTTAAACATTATCTTTTTTTCAATTTTTTTCCAGGAGAGCCCCCCTTTTCCAGGGTCGTGATAAATTTCCATTGTGACAATTGGCCCACATATCTTTATATAGTAATATTGTCAAAATGTAACATGCTAAAATGTATCAAAGAGGAGTGAATGGAGAGAAATTATGCCAAAAATAAACGTGATGTATGAATTAGAGCCAAACTACCTCAACGATGAAGCCCCCGAATATAAAATAAAAATGATCTATGACAAAACAAAAAACGTCAAAGTCTCAGATAAAGTCTTTGACCTTATGCTGGATGAAGGATTACTACGTAAAACAGACGATGGGTACGTCTTCGTCGGAAAATACGAAGACCTCCACGGCAAAAAAAAGAAAAAAACCTCTATTTAATGGATGGCACGGCGAGGGAGGGTCTGCGTCCCTTTTCGATTATCACCTCTTCTTGTGTTCCGGACCCTCTCTTCTTCAGTTTTTTAAAAAGGACCAGAAAATCTTATACCACAGCAGTACTTTCTTTTTCTGGAACTCTCAATGAAAAAAACCGAAAACAGATTTCATAAACGAACAGATGATGAACTTACTGATTTTATAAAAAAACTCGAGCTACAAGCATTAGAAACCGCAGAGGAACGATTGCCGCTCTACCTGAAAGTTGGATTAACGGATGCACACCTTGTGTTAGATGTCGGTTGTGGCTCCGGGTTTGTTACCCGAGATATCGCACGACTCACCAAAGGAACTGTTGTAGCGGTTGACGGATCAGCGCACCTCCTGAAGGTCGCAAAAAAGATACTTTGTAATTACACAAATACCACCATCTGTAATGGAGATGCACAACTATTACCATTTGCGGATAACACCTTTGACCTCGTCACCTGTAATCTGCTGCTGATGTGGGCAGATGACCCACAAACCGTTGTCAATGAAATGACCCGTGTCTGTAAACCAAAAGGAAAAATACTTGCCTCACTCGAACCAGATTACGGCGGGAAGATACACTGGCCAGAAAACCAAAAAGTTGATGCATTATTCGCTGGTGAAGCAATACGAAAAAAAGGTGGTGACCCGCATATCGGACGAAAATTACGAACACTTTTTGTCACCGCAGGACTTGAAACAACCATAGGAATCGGAAACAATAGAATCTGGTCCTGCGACGAAGATAAACAATACTATCTTCATTCACGAGATTTTTATATCAAGATATTAAGAGAAGCAAGGCTTTCAGAAACAGAAATCGATCAATGGGAGTACGAATTTCTCAGGTCTCTGGATGAAGGGGTTCAACTCAACTTCTTCCCACAGTTCTACGCGATTGGGATAAAACCTAAGGCTTAAGAATCATCAGTAAATTTCATTGGTGATTGAAATGACTGCAACGATAGTAAACGGTAGAGAGATTGCTAAAGAAATCCGGAAAAAAATATCTGAAGAGATAGTACAATTAAAAACAAAATACAACAGCAATCCTGTGATCACGACAATCATCGTTGGAAACGATTCATCGTCAAAACTCTATCTTAGATTACGAGATAACGCCTGCAACGAAGTAGGTATTACCTCAAAACATGTTGAATTCGACGCGACGGTATCCCAAGAGAAGATCCTTCAGACAATTCAACAACTTAATTCCGATAACTCAGTGCATGGTATTTTAGTCCAATATCCGGTTCCGAAGCATCTTTCTCAGGAGAAATTTATACGGGCGATCGACCAACGAAAAGATGTTGAGGGGTTCAATCCGGTGAACCTCGGAAGAACCCTCATTGGTGATGAGTATCTTGTTCCCTGTACACCTCTTTCTGTTCTTACGATATTGGAACATGAACATGTTGCTCTGAAAGGAAAAGACATCGTCATCATTAACCATAGTAATGTTGTTGGAAAACCGCTGGCCGCGCTGCTTCTCAATAGAAATGCGACGGTTACTGTCTGTCATGTATTCACAAAAAATCTGAAGCAATACACATCAAAAGCTGATATTCTCATTACCGGTGCAGGCGTTCCAAAGCTCATCACAACAGATCATGTGAAAGACAATGCGATTGTTCTTGATGTTGGAATCATTGAAACTAAAGATGGTGTCTGTGGCGATGTTGATTTTGAATCTGTCAAAGAAAAAGCAGCGGTACTCACCCCAGTTCCTGGGGGTGTCGGCCCGGTCACGATCGCGTGCGCGCTGAAGAACATGGTAAAAACATATAGAAACTGCGTTGAAAATGCGTAATACTATCTGCTGTTATGAGACTACTAGTTTTTTCTCCTGATGGATCTACAATTTCATCCTTTTACTGATTCACTAGTTATTATAGATATTCTGGATTTTGATACGTTACAACTAAGAAATTATCACTAATATTTCCCTGATAATCTGCAGGGATGGCAAATTGTTGGTTTATAAGAGTTGAAATATGAAATGAAAGAAATGAACGTTCAATAACTAGAACAAATACAGCAGAAAAAGTTACATAGTATTCGTGGAATTGAGGGTTTTTTAAAGAGCCGATTGCAAAATAATGATTTGGAGGCTGTGGAGGAGGAATATAGAGCATAACCGCATTTCCAGCGTTATCAAAAGATAAAAAATCAGGTAAAAACGATGGTCCTTTATATGTCCATTCATAGGGTGCTTCATAATCAGCGAATATCAGATATCCATTCAGATAGAATTCGGCTCTGTTCACACCACTGGTTGCATCGAAAACCTCCTCATGGAACTTATATCTATTGAGTCCTATCTTTTCAACTGTAACAACCATGACCGGATAGTGTTGATCAATCTTTATTGTCTCAGAGTAGATTTGTGAGATGTTCCCATTGCAAATCCACTCGAAGAGATGTATGCCATCATCTTGAATTGTAAATGGCACCACATATTCGGTCCAATCACCTCCATCGATTCTATAATATGTAAGATTTCCAGAACCAACGAATGTCACCACAACAGAGCTCACATACCAACCATTCTCTCCCATCGTTCCACTAAGCACAGGGTAACAATATCCATTGAGCGGTGTTAAAACAAAATCGTAAGTTGTGTTCACATAAATGCTGAGCCATATCCATTCCGTATTATACCCATTTTTAGAACACGTGGCATTCTTCAAACAGTAACAGAGCGGAATGTCAGTTACGTGATAATAACCAGAGGCATCGCTATAGTTTTCCCGATAGGTATCATGGAAGTACACCCGTACCCTCGCTCCTCCGATAGGGTTCATCTCAGAATCGGTGACATACCCGGATAAGGTGCCTTCATACGTAGTAGTTCCAATATTTTTAGTCCAAGGAACAACTGGTACAGTGGTTTGTCCACTTACACTTGTTGAGAATTGTTGACATCCAGCTATTGGTATGATGCTCATACCTAAAAACAAAACTAGTATCCCGCACACTAAACTCGTCTTAATCAGAGGATTCTTACGCATCTGTTTCCCCCCAATCTATAGTTTTATAAGAGATATCTCCTTTATAAATATATCTTAAAACATGTGTCTAATGATAGTAAAAAAAATGGTTTCACTGAAACAAGGATTATACTTCGGACTTGTTAAAGAAGTTTAAAGGGGAAGAAGATTAGCACAAAACATGGAGTTAAAACCATGCTAATGCTTCTCCGATACAAGGGACTGAAGCTATTTTTTTTCTGAAAAATAAGGATATAAAGAATGTAAGCTAGTGAAGGAAAAAAGTAATGCACATTATCGAAAAACCATGTCGAGTTAATAAAATATCACCTGCTTGAACGCTTACATTTAAACTCATAATACCAGGATGGCCTATCCAAGAAGTAAGCATCGAAAATGGTAGGATTGGAAAGTTTGCTTGTTTTGATAAATGCCTAAAAAGGCCATCTGCAGTATAGTTTATACTTCCAATTACCGTATCATTTGAATGATTATTAATAAGAATGTTGCAGCCAAAACCGCCCTTGATAGAAATATCAATATCTCCTTGAGCGAATGCAAATGAAAAAAAAGGGAAAATGAATAGCGTAATGATTACCGCCACTATTAAGACATTAGTTGTTCTAGCCATAGGCACTAGCATTGACTCCCCAAGGAATTAATATCTTTCATTTGTATAAAAACATTTGGTAAGTTTTAAGGATATGTTTTTAAAGAAATAAAATCAATTGGTATGTTGAAATAAAGTCAGTTTTGTTATTTTTTGTTACATTTGTTAATAAAATTATTTTTAAATACATTTATATCATGTTACAGGATAACATATGCTAATGAGGAACAGGTTTTTATGCGGAACAGTTAGGGAAAGAACAGCCTGTTCTGTGGAGTAGTAATAAAATTGGAGGAGGAAAAAATACATGGAAAAGAAAAATTTTAGAAAACAGTTGGTAATAGGAATTATAGCCCTATTTATTGGAGCAAGTGTAATGTCAATTTGTAATACCTATATGGACGCAGAATTGAACTATCAAATTAATCAGCTGGATGCAAAAGATAACAGCTATGCTACTACCGCAGATTTTACGGGTAAAAATTGGACTTGGTTATTTTATGATGATGCCGATTTTTATAGTGCATATGATCCTCTAGAGGACTTCGCAGAAGAGGCATATTCAGGTGAAAATCTTGATGTAATTGTCTTGCAGGATACAAATTATGGTCCAGCAAAAATTTGGTACATCAATGAAAACCATGAACATAATCTTCTTGAGGAATGGGGAGAAGTTGATATGGGTGATTCTCAGACATTGCAGGATTTTTTAGAATATGGTAAGACCAATTATCCAGCAACTAGGTATATTCTCTCCATGTATGATCATGGTGGTGGATGGGCAGGAGCCTGTTCTGATATTACAGATAATGGCTGGTTAACCATGAATGACATGCAGCAGGCTCTTACAAATACAAATGGAGTAGATATCATATGTTTTACAGCTCCATGTCTGATGGGAGCATTAGAATCAGCGTATGAATTAAGAGATTGTGTCGATGTTTATATTGGAAGTGAAGCGAACAGTGGATATGGCTACTGGTACGGAACTATTGCGGGTATTTGTAATATGTTGAATAACGACCCTGATCTTTCTAACATTGAAATAGGAGAACAAATTATTCAATTAATTACGAACAATACTCAATGGCCAGATAGTATTACTATGAGTGCTATTAGGACTGACAAAATAGAAGAATTAGCGAATTCTCTTGATATTATTGCTCACGATTTTATCAATAATTTCAATGAATCATTTGGTAACGTCTGGAGTGCTTATGGTAATGTGCAATCCTTTGGTAATGGAATCTGTATGGACGCGTATGATTTTGCGGAGGAATGTCTACTTGTTGAAACAAATCAATCCATCTGTCAACATTTAGAAAATGTTAAGAATCATGTGTCTGAGGTGGTTATAGCAGAATGTCATGGGAATGAGTATCCTGATGCCAATGGCCTAACAATTTTCTTTCCGGATCCAACTAAATATAGTTATGATTCAAGATATGATGATTCTGGCTACGGATTAGATTTTTCGCAAGATACATCTTGGGATGAATTTCTAATTGCTCTATATGAGATTTTCTATGCAAATCAGGATATTCCTGTGACGAACAATGGTATCATAAATAATTACACCGCCACAATGGATTCAGATAATGTCTATGAGGGTGTCACGGAGATGGAGAGCAGTGGAAAACCATCTAACCGTTATAGCTACTTGGAGCATAAATGGACTATTGATGCCACAGGTGGCTACGAATCATATGTCTTCTATCTAGAAGCCTATCATACGGTTAATTCTGAGGGAGATGATTTTATATTTGCTTACTCCACAGATGACACAACTTACACAGACATGGTAACAGTTACTAAAACAACCGATAATAATATCTGTCAGACATTCACATTACCTGACACACTCTCAGGTACAGTCTACATACGAGTAAAAGATGGGGATCGAACAAAGGGTAATAGATTCTTAGACACGATTTATATTGATCACATGTACATAGAGGCAATTTCAGAACCTGATACGACACCACCCGTTATCAGTAATGTTGCCAGCAGCGATATAACATACAATAGTGCAAGGATCATCTGGGATACTGACGAACCAAGCAACAGCAATGTAAAATATGGTACAACAACACCACCTGCCAGCACAAAATCTGATTCTTCCATGGTAACATTTCATACTATAACACTCACAGATTTACTACCAGGAACCACATACTATTACGAAGTACAATCCACTGACATAAAAGGCAACACAGCCATAGATAACAACAACAACGCATACTATACCTTCACCACAGCTTCTGCTCCAAGTAATGTTATGCATGTCTACAGCATTGACATGTGGTACCAAAAAACCGGTAAAAACTATAACATCTATACAAAAGTCAAAATAGTAGACAGTAGCAGCAACCCAGTAAATGGAGCTACGGTATACATCGAGACGACACTCCCAGACTACAGCAAAATCTCAAACAACGGCATAACCAGCAGCGACGGCACAGTAACCTTTATGTACGGCTCAACCAAACAAACAGGAACATATATGTCAACAGTAACCAACGTTGTAAAAACAGGTTGGACATACGACTCATATTTCAACATGGAAACCAGTGAACAACTACAAGTACCATAAAAAAACAAATACGAACTCTAAAAAATTTAATACAACTACTTTAGTCTCTCTCTTCTATGATAATTCATAGGTCACGGAAGAGACTCTTTTTTTCTTTTTTATCATTTATTCCCACAAATAACATGAGTCTTAAAACCGTGTTAATGCTTGTCCGATGCAAGTATATAAAGATATCATTTTTTCTGTTTGTTGCTCTAAATTTACTCAAAATATACACTAAAACAGGAATCAAGCCTCGGACTTGTTGAAGAAGTAAATATAGTTGTATCAGGATTTAGTTATTATTATAGTGTTGATGCCTCGATTTCTCCCCTAAAATGATATCTTTATATAAGTGTAACCTTTAACACGGTCAAGCATTAACACGGTAAAAAGGTTAGAAAGGAAGAGTTGGTAATGAAGGGCTATGAAGTAGTAAATTCCCTATCACCCCCCAACCCTTCCTCCAATTAGTAGGTATTGGGGTGACACTAAGTTTTCTTTTCCGATAGGCTTCGTATGTCTTCGATAGCTATGACTTCAAAACCTTCGCCGTATTCGTCGGCATATTCGATCGTCAGCTTATCTTCGTTTATATCGGTGATGGTTCCTTCTATTTCAAAAGTTTCTTTATCTTCGTCGTTCCAGGCTGTGATAGAAACTAGCTTTCCCTTATATTTGTTTAAGGTTGATAATTTTACCATAGGTTTTTTCACCTCTTTTTTGCTTTTCCCTTTCGGGATTTGCTTTAATTTGGTCCCTTCATTAAAAAAAGAGACAAGAAAAGGAATACAATCGAAGTTTATAATGCTTTTTGTGTGATCCACCGCGATGAGTACCACAAAATCTGATTTTACAGCGTAAAGGCTTATGTTTAACAACCAAAATACCAAGTGTTTTGTCACGCTAAGGTACTCAAATAGGGTTAGGATACCCGAAACACCATATTTCGAGTTTTCCCTATCAAGAGAAAAGGGGCTTAGCGTGACACCGACGAGTTGCTTACCTCTCCTTTTCGTTCAAACCGCTTTCTACATTTAGAATCACAAAACTCTTTTGTTGCTCTGGTGAATGGAAACGGCTTACCACAATACTTACACAACCTGAAAGAATCCTCAACATGATATTGTTGTTTCATCGCTTGTTTGAATAACGGCAACCCATCTTCAAGCGAAAGATGAAGATACTTCGCACACATCCATTCCAAGAATCCTGTTTGTTCTATTGTTACAAGATTAGAGTCTGCGGTTCTCAGTTCCACTCGTTGTATATTTAGGGATAATTGTTTTTTCAGTTGTAATGCAACCCTTATCGTCTCACGGGTGATCTTCGTAGGATCAAACACGTTATAGAGCTGTCTCATATACCATCCCCCGGACAATAAAAACTATTCCACCTTATCCTTCTTTTCAAAATCAAGAAAAATCTTTTTTGTTGTGTGAAAAGCAATTGGAGTTTTTTTCTCCTTATAATATTGAATTGCTTTTTCCATACAAGAATGACATAGATACATTTTTCCGTCATCACATTCTATAATCTGTGGACCATCCATAACAGAGTCGATCTCCTGCTCGCACAGGTCGCAACTTTTTTCTTTAGAAGTTCTATTCATCATTTCGCCTCAATAAACCCAGACATTTGTATAGACATCGAGCTTATGCTCACTTCCGCAATCACAATCATACAGATAGTAACGATAGTAGACCTTCCCGTTAATGTCCTTGCAGCGTTCCTCCTTGCCTTTGTAGTGCATGTAGGTCTGATAGAGGTTTTTAATACATGGTTTCAGTGGCATTTTATTTCACCTTATCCTTATTCTCGTATTCATCCAACAGAAATAAAACATGTTGGCTTACAGATCGTCTGCATTTCTTTGCTGACTTTTTTAATTTTTCCTGATCTTCTTTCGTCATTGAAAGTGTTATGTTTGGCATCTTATCCGTTTTCATAATATCCACTGCGTTTATGAATGCTCTCACGTATATTTATGTGTTTCTCACAACATTTTAAATACTCTTACTTGTTTCTTTTCTTTTGCTTAACTGGTATGGGGCCGTTAAGTGAGGTAAAAAAGGTTATGGAGAAAGAAAAAATATCGTTCGCTTGGCGATGTTTTGAGCTAGGATACAAGGCTTATAACTTCTCCGAGCTAGACGAAAAATAATGGAGGCAAAAAGATTATGGGGAATAAAGGAATTTGTTTAGTGGACAAAGATGGTTTTATCATAGCTGTAACCGAAGAAGAAACCGAGTGGCATAACCCTGGTCTAAAACTATAAACCAATATCACGGAAGAGAGTAAGATGTTTTTTTAACACTTCTCAGAGGCTTAATCTCCCATCCCTTGACTTCTTGCTTTCTTCCCCATCTCTCCTTTTTTTAATCACGTCCAGACGTTATTCACATTTAAGAAAATAGTCCAGAACTCCCCAGCGACATTAAGGTTTACGGTTTTACTTTCACCAGCGCCGATCAAGGATACCCCGAGCGCGTTCCAGACAATCGTCAAGTCAACCTCAGTGGGGAAAAATGATGTACTTGTTACTGTGATTTTTTCAAATTTATCGTTACCACCATAATTCCAGATGAAATTGTACAGGTTCTGATTGTTCTTTGTCACGAGAGAAATATCGCTTCCGGCAGAAGCATAGATAGAGAATGCGCCAGGATTTATCACGCCACACTCAGTAACATAGCCCTGGCTGATATTCACTACTGACCCAGATTGTTTCTGGGGGGCTATCTCAAAGTACAGATCCGTGTGTGTTAAATCTATCAGAGTTCCAAGTTGATACATTTTTTGGGTCGTTTTGTTTACATCGCAAAAAATGGTTATTGTTCTTGCCTGATCGTTCACAACATCATCGTTACTACCTGGTTCGCATGTCACGTTCCAATCGACACTGGGAGTAACTACCGCTTCTTTAATGCAACCACTGAGAACACCAGCCCCGACCAACAGCATTGCTATCAGTCCAATTATTATCTGTTTTGTTTTCATTTTTTATCAACTCTCTAATACAATGACAATGACTTTTTTTCCTACAAGCGACAGAGGGAGATTGACCCGCGCGGAAGTCTGAGACCCAGCTCGCACGACACCCGTGTAATATTCCCGTGCTGTGAATTTATCAAATGAAATTTCAACTGGTTTCTTTATCAACCGCATAAAGGATACTTTGTTTGCCTTAAAAAATATATTGAACATATCACCGGTGATACAAACCAATACCATCTTCCTTGCATCTCACTGTGTTAAACAATAGTATCATCCGTGATATAATCCGCGTCGAGCCATCCTCCCCCCTTAGACTATAACACATCATATCTTCTATAGATGATAAAATAGATGAAAAATAATTTCCTCCTCTCTCTCCTAGCGTCCTTTTTCATTGTTGTGATTAATTTTAAAGCAGGGGCGTTTCCAAGCCCCAAACCCCCAGCTCCCCCTTAGGCATACATATGACCCTTAGACACATTATATTTTGGTTTTCAATGCCATGCTGATTGTCTTTCCTCAAACAAGAACGGCCTCGGTGAATGGAAGATCTGGAGAAAGAATCTTAGGGCGAAGTTGCTTTTTGTTTAGACACGACCCTATATTTTTATCCTTAAAATAGAATAAATATATTGTGTCTTATTCCGCTTGCACTTCTCTTTCTCTTCTGATTTGACCGATATGGGAGATCGTGCAATTGATCCCCAATTTGTGGGCCTTGGTCTGTACCTCTTTATCATTCAAATCATCGCTCCCAGCCATGATATCAATAATAGTTTCCTTTATCGTGCGCTCTTTCTCTTTCTTCTTAGACCCACCGCTTTTCTCTGCTAAAAGCTCATCAAGTAACTTCGGAGCTTCCGCGATAGCATCAAGAGAATTGAAATCAGATATCCGATCAAAGAACACCTCTGGGTCAATATCAAACTTAAATTTTGTGGGGGCACGAGAATCAAAGGTTAATGTCGTCGGCTTCAGATCAAACCACGTGTCGATATGAATAGGTTCTTGCTCTTCGTCTGTTAATTCCTGGGGCATTACACTTATTTCTGCCCTCCGGTTGGTATCCGAACTCTTAATTATCTTGATCTCATAGCTCACCAGACTAGACCGGATCGCAGGAACGACACTGCCTTTATCCTGCGCGATGACGATGATCGCACTATCGAGTTTACCAATGGTGAAAATCAATGCTTTTAACCATCGTACTTTCGTGCTGGTTCCCATCGAGGAAGCTGCAAACAGGGCAGCCTCGTCCAAAACCGTTAAGTTCCTGTGCGTGACAAATAATCCACGCAACAGTTCGCTGCATGTCCGTGCCGTTTTTATCTCCTTCGGAAGCTGACGATATTGCACACCATCAAGAAGATAGCCCTTTGCGATGGCTTCATCTCTCTGCTCAAAACGAAAAAAAGGGATGTTCGTGTAGACGGCATATCCCACTTCTACAGCTCGCTCCATGATATGACAAACAAAAGATGTCTTACCACTCCTCATTTTTCCCCAGATCGTAAGAAGCATCCCTGTAGCTAACGCAGCAGCAAAAAACCCACGTTTTTTCTCTACCATGTTACTTCTTCCAGGGTTTTCCCACGTGCATCGGGCTTCTCCAAACGCCCACCAAAAGAGATCTTAGAAAGCACTGGCAATTCATCGACAAGCTCGGCAAAGGGCATGATGCCACAAACGGCCATGTATTCGAGGAAGTCTGGGTCAGTATCAGGATTTACCCCACTGTCAAAATCATCCCGAATCATCATCAGTTTTTCTTCGAGGGACTCCCGGTCATAGGATAAATTTGTTAACAGCAAATAGACCCAATCACAGCAAACTCTCCCTATATCGATTTTTCCAACCATTTTTTCAGGATAGATCCTGCGAAGAAAATCTGATTTAAAAGCCCGACCACTATCCTGGGAAATGCTACGGATCATCTTTGCGGATCGATTGTCTCTGGATTCATCATTCCACGATTCCAAAGCCATCATTTCACCTCGTGCCTTTTCTTATAATTCTCGAGTCTTGTCTCTTCCATTACTTCCTTGAATGATGGTTTCTTCTTTGGGATTATTTCGTATTTCGTGAGATAATGGGATATCTGGTTTTTGATTTCTCGCAGATTTTTAAGATGCCCGTCATACTGGCTTTCTCGGAATATAACCATGGTGGAGTCATATCGGTCTTTGTCGCACTGCACCCCCACACTTCCAGCATCATCTGCGCTGATATGATAGTTTGGGAATGATCTACTGGCTGGATCGCCAAATTTATAGTTCTGGTAAGGGTGTTTCAAGACCTCATTTTCAAGGGCCAGACATGCATCTTTGTAGAGTTTTGAAATTGCTGTTGTCTCATTTTCCATGAGTTCTTTTCCGCATATTTTTTCTATTAGTAATCGGTCGTCTTTTTTTGTTATGTCGGGAAGCAGCTGTACACCAAACTCGATCGTCTTACAAAGATTATAATATTCCGTCTTTGATGAATCGCTGATGATATGATTGAAATAGTTGTATGAATCATAGAGAGATCGGCCTACAAAGAGATCTTGTTTCAAAACGTACATAGGTTCTTTTTTCATTTTGTCTTCAGATTTACTTTTTTCTTGTTCGTCTTGCATGATTATTCCTCTGATATTCCTGTCTTATGTGATTTTTTTATCAATTTTTATTGCCTTATATAACATTGGGCTTTTTAAAATTTTTTCTCCCTCTTTTATTCATGGTTTTCTATTCTCCTTTTTATCATGCCAATAGCGTCGACCATGGGCCTGAAAATACATGAGTTGCGCCTGACCGACAAGCCTTCGAGAAAGCATATCTCGATGATCGCGAAGCAGATCCTCAACATCGCATTCTAATGTATCGCAAAGAAACTCAATGCGTTTTCTTCGAAGAGGCTGATCTCCCGTTTGTGGTTGCGTCATGATTTCTTCTCCCGGTTTCTTGCCTCTGAAATCTTATGATGAATAAGCACCACCGCACGATACCGGCTTTCGATTAGGACATCTTTGTTTTCCTCGAAGACGAAACGATAGAGTTTGTCATAGAACGCTTGTCTTTCCAACTTGGTTTTCTGGTCGACATGATAGGCTGTTTTGTCTCTGAAATCACGCTGCATTTTTCTTAAACACCCTCTCTTTTTTGTTGCTTGATCGCATAATAAAGTTCCATCTTCAAACCCTGAGACAACAGATCCTTACGTTGATACAGCTCCAGGTAGGTTAAACCATGTTTTTTACAGAGGAAATCAATATATTTATGATGTGTTTTTTTCTTTAGAAACTGTTTTTTATCCCTCATTCAATCCTCCCCTTTGGTTGAATAACCAGCAATTTCATAGACCCACAAAAGGGACATACAGGTTTCCGATCGGAGTAAATCTCTGTGATAAAAGAAAACGGTCTGCCACATTCACAACATTCGAAATATTGAACACTCATTCAAACATCCTCCAGGTCGTCAGGATCCCAAGGCCAGATATCAGGAAAAGGATCAATCATCGTCGATCACCTTCAACTGTTTACCACATCGGGGACATTTCCCCAAGGATACCATAGCTCAACATTACAACCAGGACAAAAAAAAGAAGTCATTTCAAAGAATCCTCCTGTTTCTTCGGGAAATATTTTTCAGCATTATTTCGAACATTCACGGGTTGACCACAAAGAGGACAAATTAAAACTTTCTTTTTCATGTTATCAATTTCTTTTTCTATTTCTCCATAAAAAGCCTTCGAATAAGGTGCTGTGTTTCTATCAGTCATGATTCCCTACCTACCCTACCTACCCTACCTACCCTACCTACCCTACCTATCCTACCTATCCTATCTATCCTACCCACCCTACCTATCTTACCTACCGATACCAAAAAACCAACATGTCCTCTTTGGGACATGTACCTGTCCTCTTTGGGACATGTACCTGTCCTCTTTGGGACATGTTCCTTTTGTACTGTATATAGTCTTTCTATAGTCTTTCTTATGTACATTAGTACCTGCCATCCTTTTCTAGTAATTCAATAAACGGAGAAGAACCCCGAATTACAGAGTAATGAATTAATCCGGCCTTCTGGAAACAATCTAAATATTGTTTGATATGTTTTCGATTCACACAAAATTCTTTTAAAATATCGTGGGTAAGTTTAATTGTAGAGGATTTTTTTAATGTGATCTGATGGTGGATCGCTGCGGCTAAACAAAAAGCTGTGGCTTTATGTAGATAGGATTTCTCTGGAATGGTGTCCGTGAATTTCCTCATCCAGATCAAGGAATGTCGATTATAGAAGAGTTTTTTAGCCATCTGTCTCCATTGAAGGTTTTCCTTTTAAACCCGATAATATTTTCCTTTTTGCTGAAGTAAAAGACACATTCGGCCAATCGACTTCCTCTTCCAGGTCGTAATCACTATCCCGAGCAAGTCGTATTAACGTCATCACTTCAATAAAGGTTAAATGGGATTTCTGTTGGATTCTCCTAGAGAGATTCTTCTCCGTCATATTCATAGGTTTAAGAAGAAGTTGCCCTTTTCGTTTCTTGGACATATTTCTTTGAACTGCTACCGTTGGGATATCGAAATCATCCAGGGAGATATTTTCGTTTATTTTCTCAAAAATACGGGCTTGTTTCTCTGCAGGGTCGATCTTATCTAAGACCTTCCAGATTGTATTCCACATCACCTCACCCCGTTCATCCATATATCTATCTGGATAGTGTACAATTTTAGCATCTGTTTTTAATCTAAAATGGAGAACCGCTTCGCTTGCATCTTCCATTAATTTTTGTGTTTTACGGGTATCCGCTTCAATATTTTCTTCCGAGCTTTCTATTAAAAGAGCATCGTGGACCATAGCTATAATAGAGATATTGTTCTGTTCACAAAGGCAAACACTTACTCGTAGGATATCGCTTGCGGTAGCTTGTATCGGCCAGTTAATTAATGTGTTAATTTTTTCTTGGTTGGAAGGGTCGAATAGGAGTCCGAACCGGGTGGACATCTGCTGTCGAAGTACTCCGGTGTCCAGGAATGAGGTATTCCACTCGAAAAATCGTTTATATTTTTTCTTAATGAAATCTATCATTAAAGCTGCTTGGGTGGGGTGTATGCTGGCGCGATGGGCGCACCCTTGCGCTTTCTGGCCGTAATTGATCGCCAGGGATAAGGTCTTGAAAATATCCCGGGTGGTTTTATGGGATTGTTTTGTTGCAGACTCCGGGACAACTTTCATTAATTTAGCGGTTGCCAGATACATATCTCCTGAGTTATAGGCTTTTTTCATTTCCTGGTCATTAGATAATGCAGCTGCGACACCCATTTCCTCTTGAGCGAAATCCACATAGGCCACAGCTCTGCCAGATTCCGGTTTTATAAACGACCGTATCCAAGTAGCTGGTCCGAAAATACTTTCTTTACTGGAAGGCTGATTCCGTCCTGTGATACTTCCAAAAGGGTTTGTCCAATAACGATTCCGGTTATCTATCCCAATAGCTAAATCTTTTAATCTTAGTTGACTAATTGAAGATCTTAATTCATATAAATCCCGGAGTATCGGGTAAACCTTCACTTGTTCCTTAAAGAAATCCGCATGGGTAACGGGAAGTCCTGTTGCCGTGTAACTCCAAATAATATTATTTTTTATTAAGAATTTGTTGAATTTTTTATTACTAAATTTAATGCCGTCATAAACCTGGTAGGGTTTATCCATTTCAAAGATTAACTCTTCTTTTAGGATGTCCCAACAAGCCATGATCTCATTATGTTTTTCGATATCGATAGGGATACCACGCCATTCTATTTTAGCGGTGTATCCCATGTATCGACCCCGAAGAAGTGCTTGGTTTAGATTGATTTGTTTCTGCATTTTAAAGAACAGTTTTTCAGTGAGATCCACATCGGTTTTATTGTATTCCAGTAACCCTGGTTTTTCGTGTTCGTAAAACAGGGGTCCTTGAAGTATTCTTCTGTGCATTGCTTCTTTATAGGCTTTATCGCCTCCTTCTATCCGGTATTTTTCACAGGCTTCTATAAGACCTCTTCTCTCTCCTTTTAGTAATTTCCCGTTTGTTATATTGCAGTATTCCGCGTATAAATCTAATATGTACGGTGGAAAAGGAAAATTTAAGGAGAGATGGCAAGACATTTCAGCCGGACAGTTATAAGCAACAAAAAGAGAATGTGGACCACAGGGATACAACGGTTGGGTATCCTGATCTGTAATCCAGTGGGAAATAAGTTCACCTGTTCGTAGATTTTTTGAGGTATAACAGATAGGGGTTTTGGGTCCAGTATCTTCTCCGTAATACTCATAGTCTACGACAATGATATTAGTGAAAAAATCCCAGGTGATCATTCGATTCTTCCCTTGAGGTCTTTTATAACGGGATGGTCCTCACTGTTAATGACGCAACCGCGGAAAGCTAACCCGTATATTTTGTCTTTAATAGCTTTCTCGTCAGAGTTATTTAGAAAGTCCGGCCATATAGGGGGTGCGAATACCTCATCCGGGGATAGTATATCCCAAGAATTAGAATCTCGTATCCATTCCGCTCTAATCCACCCCTTTCTGGCGTGATCTATACATTCCAGAGCTGAAGTATACCAAGGCATAGGTTTTTTTCCTTCAACGTGCTGCGGAACAGGGTACAGGATTAGACCATTCCCGGTTTTCAATATCCCTAGGTATAAATCATATACTATAGCTTGCCGTCCACACAAGGGGATAAAAGGCTTAGTTACTACATAGTACTCATCAGAACTGCCTTCTCGTTTAACCATACATATTCTGTATTGAATAGTGGGGTGTACCTGGAACCATTGTTGACCTTTCGGTTTCCCTATTTTTATATATGAGGGTTCTCTTCGGACATTCTCAAAATCTTCTCCCGGCCCCACATCGATATCGCCGTACGGAATACCGTCAAGGGGTGAGATTTCTTTTTTCTTTTCTTCAGTTGGAACGTTGGCCTCAGAAGGAACCACCGGGGTTTCTTCCACATTTGATATTTCTTTTTTCTTGCTCATATTTTCAGGTCTCCTTTTCTTGAGTACCTTGGATCAAACGATAACTCTCGGATATCCCCGAAACCTATCATTGAAGTTTTTTGAGAAGTCTCAAATAAAACATATAATTCTGTTATTTCTCGAGGTATTCCGTAAAGATAGAATCCGTCCATACGTTGAAGTCGGCAGTGTTCATTCAAAAAATGTTGGTTTCCTGTCTCCATTTAATCGTCTCCTTATAAAATCAGATTAACCCTCTCTTTTTACATTCAGCGAGTAATTCTTCTGTCGACCAAGTTGTAAAATCCTCGGTCATACTCGCCTCTTGTTGTCAAAAAATTCGTTCACAAGTAGCCGAATAGTTGCGCTGCGAGAGATTGCGTGCACCCTGGCGTATTGATCTATTTTTTGTTTCGTTCCGGTATCTATTGTTATTGAGACTATTTCTGCCAACATAATAATATTCTACATAGAATCTTTACTATTTAATTTTTGTCTTTAATGGTAACATCAGTTTTGTTAAATTGTTATAGACTTTAAAATACTTTCATATACTATTAAACACTATTATACACTATTAAAGTGTTTTAATATTTTAATGATACAAAACAGATATTATTTTTTATAGGAGGAATTCTCAATGTAGCGAGAATATAACTGATGATATTATCAGCGGTAAATCAGGAGGGATGTTTCACTAACACACTGTATGATTTAAGAAAAAAGTAGATGAAAAAAAAGATTTAGACTTTTTTCTTTTTATCTTCTTGCAAGAGTTTTATCAATTGCTCCCGTATAATCGGCTCTAATAATTCTTTTATCTTAGGATCGCTTGTTTGCGCGTTTTGAAGAATGACACCAAGACTTGAAGCTGAAATACCTAGATCCTCTTTTGTGATATTCAGCTTTATTCCGCATCGACCACAGACAACGTTCGTGGGAACATTCTCATATTCACAGTTCGGACATGTGATAGGCTGCAATATGCTTATCTCAGTGGTTTCTTCGCTCTTAATCCCCAGTATTTGTTTGATTTTATTATCTATATCGGTTTGTGCCAGGTGTATGTATCGGGAGGGCATCGCGCTGTTCCTTTTCCATCCGTAGCGTTCTCTCATCATTGATTCATTGAATCCTTTTGCAGCGCACCTGGTAGCACTGTTGTGCCTCAAAATATGGGGCGTCAGATGGACATTCAAACCGCTTCTTTTAACGATTGGATTGAATATCTCATGGAGCCCTTTTTCTGTGAGAGGTTGCTTTTTCCATTTACGCCTTACATCCATCGAATAGATAAACGGAGCTTCAGGATCGTCTCTGTAAATATGTTCGTTCATGTATTGCTTAATGTAAAGGGAACTTGATGGTATCAAGAATAATTGGATTTTTCGCGCCCCTGTCTTTAATGTTCCTTTTCCTTTCTGTTTCTTGGGGAGAATGAAATTATAACCTAATTTTGCATCAAAACCCACATTACCATATTTCAATGCCCGTAGTTCTGAGGCTCTTAATCCAGCATCAAGAAGGCTTACTACTATTACCCGTTGTCGTATGTCCTCACAACCATCTAGTAACTTCTTTATTTGCTTATCAGTAAGCAAGGATTCCAATGGTAACTCATCGGTATCATGTCCGTTATAAGAAATCCATCGCACAGCATCGGGATACTTAATTTCTTTCTGATCTTCTTTCCCATTTTGATATTTATCTTTTTCAGCGATGTATTTGTAGAATCGTTTTATTCTCGTCAGATAGAGGTCGCATGTGGTTGCTTGCAATGTAGTATTTTTCAATGTTTTTTGTTTTGATAACCACTTTGAGAAGTCTCGCATATCGTCTCTTGTCGCTTTCTCAAATGGTTTTTTTCCTAAGAATCGAGAAAGATGAGAGATAGATATCGCATCACTTTTGAGTGTGTTTAATACAGACTCATCAACTTCCTTTCGTATTTGAATATAATCAAACGCGTCTTTTTTGTGCTGTTTGTTTTCTAGCCTTTCAATAATTCCATTTATGTCTTTCATGGTGATTGTCATTTTTTTCGCCATTGCCCGTATAGACCTCCAACTATTAAAATGTTACTAAATCCTGATACTACGCTTCGGACTTGTTGAAGAAGTAAGTCCCCAACCCCATGATGATGATACAAAGAGTTAAGATGATTCCAAGATCCACCAGCGGATGCAGGATATTATTTACCCCTGTAAGGCTTCCCCGTATTCCATCAATCATATAAAACAACGGATTGCAATAGGAAAGCATTTGTAACCAACCCGGAAGAGATTCGGTCACCGGATAAAACATAGAGGAAAGAAATAACAATGGCATAAGGATCAGATTCATAATCGACTGGAATCCTTCGAAATCCTGCATTTTTGAGGCGATGATTAAACCAAATCCCACTGCGGTAAAAGAAAGCAACACCATAATGACTAATGTCAGCAGCAAACCCCCAGTACTGGCAATCGGTACACCAAGAGCAATCGCGATAATCATAATGATGATCCCTTGAAACAAAGCGATCGTGGCACCCCCAAGGGTTCTGCCGATGACAATCGACAGTCGACTCACCGGTGCAACAAGAACCTCCTGTAAGAAACCAGACTGTTTATCCCATAGCACCGATACACCAGTAAACATCGAGGAAAACAAAATCGCCATCGCAATAATCCCTGGTGCAATAAAATTAATGTAAGATCCTTGCATCCCGGGGAATACCGCGATGTTAAACCCAAACCCAAGGATGAAAAGGAAGAACAATGGTTGAACGATGGTCGTCAAAACCCTGCTTTTCGCTCGGAGAAACCGTTTCATTTGTCGAAGCCACAACACATAGATGGCTTGGGAATTTTTTTGATTCATTTCTTCTGCCACCTCAGACGAAATCGAGCAGGTTTCTTTGTTCCATTATGCGGAGCCTCATGATCCTGCTCACGCATACTTCGCCCGGTATAGTAGAGGAACACGTCATCCAAGGTTGGCCTGCGAACATCCACCGAAGAAATGGTTACATTTATGGTCCGTGCGATATCGAAGATCGCCGGGATTTTTTCTTCACCATGCTCAACGCCAAGTGTTAAAAAAGAAGCATGCGGTGTTATCTTACTGATCCATGATTCCTGTTCTAACCGTTTTTGAAGTTTCTGAATATCGGAACACGATAACGTAATAACATCATTACCAACAGATTTTTTCAGTATATCAACCGTGTTCATCACCAGGATCTTCCCATGATCAATGATTCCAATACGATCACATAAAAAATCAGCTTCATCCATGTAATGCGTTGTCAAAAAAATCGTGGTGTTCTCATCCTTGTTCAACTGTTTGATGTACTCCCAGATAGCCCGCCTGGTCTGTGCATCCAACCCTAGGGTCGGCTCATCTAAAAACAACACCGTCGGGGAATGCATCAGACCTCGAGCGATCTCCAGTCGTCGTTTCATTCCCCCGGAGTAATGTTTCACCAAGACATCTTTTTTATCCAGTAAATCAACCAGGGAGAGTAACTTAAAAACCCGTTTTTTCCTCACCTCTTGTGACAGCCCATACATCCGTGCATGAAAATCAAGGTTCTCTCTGCCGGTAAGCTCTGTGTCTAATGCTGGTTCTTGGAAGACAACGCCAATGTTTTCTCGGACGTCCGCCCGCTGTTTTAAGATATCAAACCCGGCAATGGTTGCAGAACCTTCCGTTGGGTATAACAGGGTCGTCAGCATTTTTATCGTCGTTGTCTTGCCTGCGCCATTCGGGCCAAGAAACCCAAAAACCTCACCTTTCCTAACAGAAAATGATATATGATCCACTGCGGTAAACCCGTCGAATGTTTTCGTAAGATTCTCCGTCGCAATGATGTCCATGAGTATTCCTTTTCCGATCTCTGTTGCTAATACCATCCGTTTTAAATAATTATCTTTTTTCCACCACCGCGAAATAATTATCAGGAAAGCGTTTCGAATGAATTTTCACACTTTGAAGGCTCTGGATATAAAAACGCGCACCACGTAATTCCCGCAGAAATTCTCCTTTGCTATACAGATGATAGAACCGAGGGACGTTGAGGTTATGCTGCCTCCAGAACACGTCGATATCACCAAATTCCCTTGAACGAACAATGAATTGTTTCATGAAATACCTCCAGTACATATCCTGCCAACGAGACCAGACACTGATCAATGCAACGCCATTTGGTTTCAGCACCCGGGCGACCTCTTGTAGTGCACGACGACGGTGTTCTTTTCCCTGTATATTATGCAATGACGCGATAAACAAGACTGCATCAAGACTGTTATCTGCTAATGGCAGCTGAACAACATCAGCATGAATCAGCGATACATTAACGATGCTTTTGTTAGGGAGTTTCTTTTGAACTATTCTGAGTAACTTCTGTGAAATATCTACTCCTACCGCATGGGAACAGTTCTCCGCACAAGGCAAAAGATGACGTCCGTTCCCACATCCTACATCAGCTACAACATCAGAGTTTTTCAGAGAACGAATAAAATCAAGGCAGAATTTCCATGGTTTTTGCCGCGTTGTATCAAAACTTTCCGCTATCGCATCCCAGGTTTTCTCCGCGCTGGCTCGATACTCCGGTTGCATTGTTCTCCTACGAGGTTCCTTTTTATTGAAGAAGATCTGCTGCGAGTTCAAATGCGATCATCGGATGTTCAAGATGAAAAGCCTGAATCGTCTTTGGATGCAACTCTCCAAACACCCCAATCTCCGTATCATTTTTCAACACGCTGGCGCATCGTCCTTCAATAAATGCAACATGTGACTTCTCCTTGATTACTGGTTTGCATCCACACTCTCGAAGCACTGTTTCAACAAGTGATTTGCATTCTGTGAAGTTGGCTTTTGCATCAATTTTCATGCCGGCCAGATGATGCCGGTTTTTCGCCTGCTCATCGACCACAACCCCAACTTCGAAAATCTGTTGCGGCAGCGGATGATGCCTATTCTCCCGGAGAAGCTTCAACAACGACGGCAAAAGACTCATGCGTAACCCGCTATACTCTTCGCCGATGGGATTTTCAATCAGAACCATTTTCCCTTTTATAAGTCCCATACGCTGAAATTCATCCTCCTCGTTTGAGATGACGAAAGTGGTGACTTCGTTAAATCCAACACCAATCATAATACCTCGTAAACCTTCTAAGAGATTATGACACGGGACTGTCCTCCCAAACGTCAACGCTTTTGGGAAATCCGTTTCAAACAGGTCAAACCCAAACCCAACCGCGACATCCTCAACAAGATCAACTTCATGAAGGATATCAGACCGCCACGCGGCTATTTCCACCGCGATTCTACCATCTCCAGAATCAACCGCATTATGCCCCATTTTTTTCAAACAAGTCACGACGTCTTTTTCCTTGAATCTTGTCCCAAGAATTGTATTGACAAAAGCGACCGATACACTTTGTTTCACCGCAGTAAAATCAGGAGAAACAATTTTCTTTCCATCTTCCAGTACCGTGGTTCGATAGATTGTTCCTCCCCGCTCTGCAAGCGCGGTCGTCACGATATTGAGCGCGTAATTAATCGCCTTTCTATCAGTCCCGGTCACATCAATAAAAACCTCTTTTGTGTACGGGGTGACCTCAGTTAAACTACCATTAATGATTGGTGGGAATGACAGCACGTTGTTATGGACATCGACAATCAAAGGGTATTTGTCAAAACCCTCAAGGAGATGAGCATAATCAACGCCTTTCTCATGTTTTTTTAGGATCTCACGCAGGGTCATTGGTTCATCTTTGGCGAGAGGGACAAACGAGACGGCATCCGGGTCAACCGCCTTGTAGAGAAAAGGTGGCGTAACCGGTTCTGCGTTATGGACACCGATAGCGACCTTCTTTCTATTGCGCCCTAACCCGACGTGAAGTTTCTCTTGCAATCCCATGAGTGATGCGATCAGTTCATCGGTCATGGTAATGTTTTTCACTAAAGCTGTGGTGACAAACGGTCTGATTTTTTGTACGGACGGATCCACAGTTAATGAGACATCTGAAGCTCCGGCCTCATAGGTCTGTAATCCTGTCTTAAATCCGAAGAAAGCCCGTGACGCACGTGCAATACCTTCGACTGAGGTGAGGTCTGGTCTGTTCGGGAAGAACTCGATGTTGATCTCATCACCCGTAACATGGCTGAAATCACCCCCGATCATCGGAAGTTTTTCAATGAGTTTTTCCTTTGGGATCTTATAGCCAAGTAGGTTGATGAAATCGTTATAGTTGAAGGTAACAAGAGGCATACTGACACGTGAATAGAATGGAGGTATATTTGATTTTGGTGAAACCGTTAAGACACCCTCTCCGTCTTATAAAAGTTTATATACAGTAATTGTTATTATTTTTGAAAACGATGGCGAAAACTCTCATCCTTAATATTGATCGTGACGATGATTTTGGTAGAAAGGCTCAGGTGAAAAGCCCGATTATTGGAGTCCAAAATAACTTAGATGCTGCGAATAAACTTGGACTTGCTGACGCTGAGGATTCAGATTTGAACGCGATTTTTTTTGCTATCTCCATTTACG
>Ga0315274_10003489_pt1 | contig 23387 bp, 24 predicted proteins | sample YL17G02_20_MG_FD_203700 | JGI IMG/M metagenome (GOLD analysis project Ga0315274, IMG submission 203700) | Sediment microbial communities from Yellowstone Lake, YNP, Wyoming, USA - YL17G02_20 | ecosystem: Environmental > Aquatic > Freshwater > Lake > Sediment | place: USA: Wyoming | collected...
TCTCACAACATAATAGCGGTGGGTACCAATGACTTCGACATCCTCAAGGCAATCGAGGAAATTAATAGGCTGCAAGGCGGGCTGGTTGTTTGCGCCAACCTGGAAATTCTCGCTTCTTTACCCTTGCCCATCGCTGGCTTGCTTTCCCCCGAGCCGCTAGATGTAGTCGTGTTCCAGCATGAAAAAGTAGAGAAGGCTGCTGCCAGCCTGGGGAACTTGCCTCCAGCTCCATTTTCTATCTTATCTTTCCTGGCTCTGCCCGTGATTCCCGAACTCAGGCTGACCGATTTAGGTTTGGTGGACGTCAACGAGTTTAAGTTGATCAAGTAGAATTAACTCCGATGTAATCGGAGTTTCCTATGCCGATTCCGGTTAGCGACAAATCGGTTTACCTTTGTTATGTCTTCGCAGTTCTCAGCGGTTGGGTTCAGCCTCACACGGAGTGAGCAGAGCGCGTCGGCTGGAAGCGATTGTTGGGCGCCAATCTACATTGAAGCGGCCTCCACTCTCTCAATGGTGCGCCACGCTAATAGGGTTAGCCATCGAGATGGCTCTCTCTTTTGCCCAAATTCCCAATCTTTCCACGCTGTCCAAGTCGACTCGAGAGTAAAGCGTCCTTGCTGATCTGCCTTGCTTTTCAATATCCCAAGCATCTCGAGTAGTCGTGTATCTTTCTTGAGCCACGGGAACCGTGACAGCACATCAAGCACGTGCATGAGATCGTACCATACAAATGGAACCTTGAGTTTGCGAAAATCTGTACCCATATAGAACATATACGGGTGTTGTGTAGTGCTTTTGCTCCACAAGTCGAGAAGTGTATCTGCCCCTGTGTGACAGGCAGGGCTGTCACGTAATCCACCAATTTCTGACAACGCCTTGAGCATAGCCAAATTCGCAAATGGGCAAGGATCGTCTTTGCGTCCTGGCCCACGGAATTTACCCAATTCCTTTGAAACGGCACAAGGCCAACCGTTGTCACTTAACAATCCACTCAAATACTCGATGGCCGCTTGTATCGCTGGCTCGTTTCTTAGGCCGAACTTAGCCAAAGCATAAACGATTAGCGGGGCATCGCATAATGCCCATGCCCACTGATCCTGTCCTGTTCCACCAAAGTGGGTGGGAATATTCATAGGGAGTTGGAAAGGGCCTTCGGTCGATTGGTGCTCCAAGATATGCGCAACAATTGTTTCCATGCCGGGATCATCAACTGTAAGTCCTAGATCAGCGATGAATGTCAGTTTGTGAAACGGCTGGCTGGCACTCTTATGGCTTGATATGACTGTCCCCGGCCATCCAGATAATTCCGCAAGTAGGTTTTGTACCTGAGTGTCCATCAACATAGACTTTCTAGCAGACTTGACGCTAGAGTCTCTCTCGGATTGTCCCAGTAAATCGAATCTTGTCCGATATTCAACCCATGGTTCGCCTTCAAGTAACCAATCAATGGGTATATTCATGGTCTTCAACCTTGTTTGTAGATTTTGCTTTTGCGCATACTATCTGTTTTTGTACCTACTTTCTATACTTATCTATGAATTTCGGGGACACCACGCTTAATTCCAAAGATTATGTCTCCTTTCCACTTAAATCAAGAGATATGTATGGTGTCCTCTTAATCGCACCCTATTATATCTTCTTAATCCTCAACGAAAAAGGTCAGCGGCATGGCCCTGCCCCTTCCGGTGGAGCATATTGTTGGCAGCTTTTCTCTATATCATATGACATGAAGGTAACACGGAAAGGTAAATGCGGAAATTCCTTGCTCTCTCCTTCAACGAATCCGAGCCTCTTGTACCAGTTCTTCAGTTCAGTTTGCTTGGCAATGATTCCTATACTCCCACAATGAACTCCAAGAAGTTTTGATTCCGACAACACATGATTAACCAGGGCTTTCCCAAGTCCACGTCTCCGCTGGTCGGGAAGCACCGCGAGACGTTCCAGATAACATACCTCGGTACTTGCCTGTTCGAGAGCAACACACCCTACAACATGGTTTTTATTTTCGATGGCGAAATAGGTAACACCACGTTCCATGTCCTTTCGAATCCAATCCACTGTGCAATTTGATGGATGGCTAGGGGCATTCTCTGGGGTCAAGCCAAAGCGCTCTGCAACATCTCGGAATGACCTCTGGATAATCTCTGCCAAAACCTGAGTATCTTCTTTTGTGCAAATACGTATCTTTGAACTCATCACTATTTATTGCTGACTACTGTCTAACGTCAAGATCAGAGGTGGCTGAAAGCCTTCCACCGGAATGAATTGTTATGTCAATTCCTTCAAGATGTGCCGGGCAAGATGTTCATCTATTTCGTTATGCCTTGGAACGGGTTGTTTTTACCTGTGGCAGGATTTTGGTATAGGTCATGACGGAGCCCATGTCTCACAAGAACGCACCCTGCGTCAGATAGCCTCTTAATGAGGTCTTTCCTCCTCATACTGATAACTTAAGTTCTTTAACCAGATGCTCATCTGGTACGTCTTCCATCGTCATCAGTGCATAGGCATCCTTCATATTTTCTTCAAGTTCTTTTAATGTTTTCCCCTGTGTCATTATCTCAGGGTGTTCAAGTAACTTCCCTACCCAGAATTTCTCACCTTTCCAATAAATCATGTTCAATTTAGTTTCCATTTTCTGCCTCACAAAATCCCTTTCCGTACCTTAGCACAGTTTACTGAATTTCGAGAACACTGTGCTTAATTCCAAAGATTATGTCGCCTCCCCATCCACATTAAGAGATATGTATGATGTCCCTTTAACTGCCCTGTTATGTAAATGGGTTATATCCTGGTTTCTTGTACAGCCTTTTTTGATTATCAAGGATGTCCGGCCTATAGACCTTCTCTGCCCAATCCTCTGGTTTGATTTCCTCGATAGCTACTGAAACAGATTTTTCTTCACACTTTGCAATAGCGACAACGTCCTTAACAATTTCTTCGGCAAGTCGAATCTTCTGCAGTTCTGATCTTCCCGGATAGAGTTTCACGATGACATGAGGCATCATTTCCTCCTTTAATGTATCTGATGTATCACCTAACGAAAAAATCAGCCGGAGCGTAGCGCTCGGCTGCATTGATTGGTTATGCAATCATTAATCTTATACCCATTCAATCTTCTCAATTGTAATCTCATTTCGAACGTCACCAGTATTGGACACACCCTCCGGTTCAATAAGGAGGGCTTTATATCCATTCTCGGAAGAAGGCTTATGCTCGACCCCTTTCGGGATAACGATCATCTCCCCAACGCGTACTTCCACCTTGCGATCACGGAAGTTCATAACGAGTTTGCCCTCCATAATGATGAATGTTTCATCTGTTTCAGAATGGCTGTGCCAGATGAAGTCACCTTTGAATTTTACGATTTTGAAGTCGTAGTTATTCATCTTAGCGACCAAACGCACTGCGTAGTCACCGGCTGGCAACTTCCCGAACTTGTCCGAAAGGTTGATTTTTCCCACGGTCATTTTTAATCCTCCTTGCACAATGGGCAGCGTTTTCCACCTGGCATAGTCCGAGAATTGTGTCTACCTCTCGATACTCTCCGCTCCCAGACACCAAGGCTTGGTCTGCTTCGAAATCTCCATCTGGCGGTCACATGCACGAGTATTGCTTCGCTCCAGCTCTAGCAATCGTCTCTTAACCGACAATCCACCACCATATCCAACAAGCTCTCCACCGCTTCCAATTATTCGATGGCAAGGGACGATTATGCTGATGGGGTTTGCCGCGTTGGCATTGCCCACAGCTCGAACAGCTCTTTCATTGCCTACATCTCTTGCTAGCTGTAAATATGTTGACGTATCTCCGTAGGGCACCTTCATGAGCACATTCCAGACGCTTTTTTGGAAGTCAGTCCCCACCATTAATACAGGAATGTCAAACTTTCTCCTAAGTCCCTTAAAATACTCATCAAGTTGCGTTCTCGTTTTCTCCAGAATTTCATCATCGTGTTCGACAAACTCGGCATTCAATGCCTTCTTGATCCTATCATCAACGGTTCTTCTCATTTCTCTGCTTCTGAAACCAAGCAAACACAGTTTGCCACGAAAAGAACCCAGTATGACTCCCCCAATCTCAGTTTTGTGAAGTTGAATGTTAATTTGGTTCATTTTGTCCTCTCTCTTTTCTTACTCATAACGGCGGGCATAACGACCCTGCGACGAGCGAAAGAAAGATGCTCTTGATTTCGGGGGACACTATGCTTAATTCCAAAGATTATGTCGCTTCATCATCTACATCAAGAGATATGTACGATGTCCCCTTAATTGCCAGAATTTTCACTTCTCCCGTGTGGCCCATAGTGTTGAAGCATCGAAAGCTTCCCCTTTGAGTTTGGCTTCTATGACCTTATTTAACTCGCCTATGGGCACTCGAATTTGCGCCAGGCTGTCTCTTTCCCGGATGGTAACCTGCTTATCTTCCAAGGACTCAAAATCTATGGTAACGCAGAACGGGGTACCGATTTCGTCCTGACGCCTGTACCTCCGCCCTATGCTTTGAGAATCATCATAATCGGTCACGAAGCTCGGGCATAGTTGTTTGAAGACCTCTTTAGCCAGAGGGGTTAACTTCTCATTCCTGCTTAAGGGCAAAACAGCTACTTTAATGGGAGCCAGAGAAGGGTGCAGGTGTAGGACTGTTCTCTTTTCTCCTTCGATCTCTTCTTCCTCATAGGCGTCAATGAGGAAAGCCAGGACAGAGCGGTCGACGCCAGCCGAAGGCTCAATAACATAGGGAACGTACTTTTCGCCAGCCTCAGCATCATAGTAACTGAGCTCTTTGCCGCTACATTTGGCATGCTGGGTGAGGTCGAAATCGCCCCTGTTAGCGATACCCTCCAGCTCCGACCAGCCCATAGGGAAGAGATAGTCGATGTCATAGCAATCCTTAGCATAGTGAGCCAGCTCATCTTTGCCATGCTGGCGCAGGCGAAGATTTTCCTTCCTGATACCCAGTTTGACATACCAGTCAAACCTCTCCTTGACCCAGTAATCAAGCCACTCTTTATCAGTCCCGGGCTTAACAAAGTATTCCAGCTCCATGTGCTCAAATTCTCTGGTCCTGAAGATGAAATTACCTGTGGTGATTTCATTGCGGAAAGATTTGCCTATCTGGGCGATGCCCAGAGGCAACTTCTTCCTGGAGGTGGTGACTACATTCTCAAAGTTAACGAATATGCCCTGGGCAGTTTCGGGACGGAGATAGACAAGGCTTGCCTCCTCCTCCACAGGACCCATAAAAGTTTTAAACATCAAGTTGAACATGCGAGGCTCAGTTAGTTCACCACTACATTGGGGACATCTCTGGCCCTCTATTGCGTCAGCGCGCCACCTCAGGTGGCAGGACTTGCACTCTACCAGGGGGTCTGTGAAATTATCAATGTGGCCGCTAGCAGCCCAGACTCCAGGGTGCATCATGATAGATGTGTCCAGACCTACTACATCATCACGCTCATGGACTACCACCTTCCACCAGGCCTCTTTAACATTGCGCTTAAGCTCCACCCCCATAGGGCCATAATCCCAGCAGCTAGCTAAACCGCCATATATTTCGCTGCTGGGGAAAATAAGCCCCCTCCGCTTACACAGAGAAACGATTTTGTCCATATCCACTTTAGCAGGCATCTTCAGGTCTCCTTTAAGCTTCTTAGCTTACCAGCTTTATGCATAGGCGTCAAAGGGGTATCCCCATTCAGTACCTGAGTGACACTTTCTTTCTGTCATTGCGAGGAGCCCCGATAAATCGGGCGACGAAGCAATCTCGGTGGGGCTAAGAGATTGCCGCGCTTCGCTCGCAATGACACGAGAGGTTATTGCCGACATTACAAACATATAAAGTATCACCCAGCTATCTGGACTAGGTCAAGGGGATGGCAGGAAGCTGAGGGCTCAGCGTGGCAAAGGGAAAAGGTTCTGGAGGAGAGCGAGTCGCTGAACAACCTCTTACTTAGTCTTAGCCTTGGCAGCTTTCAGAGCCGCGAAGCTCAGGTTATCTTCCTTCAAGCTAATGGCTATCGTATCCCTTTCCTTAAACTCACCCTGCAATATCTTGGTCGATATAGGATTTTCCACATACTTCTGAATAGCCCGGCGTAAGGGGCGAGCTCCGTACACAGGGTCGTAGCCTTTCTGGACTAACCAGGCTTTGGCTTCTTCATTTACTTCAAGCTGAATATTACGCTCAGCCAACCCACGTTCTACCTCACGGATAAGTATGTCAACGATGCTCTTCAAGTGCTCTTTAGTTAGAGGATGGAATATGATGACATCATCTATCCTGTTGAGTAACTCGGGAAGTAAGTGTTCCTTTAAAGCGCTTTTCATATCGGTCCTCATTTTTTCTTCGTCGCCTTCCTCTTTACGGAGAAAACCAATTCCCCCACGCTGGAATTCCTTGGAGCCTAAGTTACTGGTCATGATTACTACCGTGTTTTTGAAATCCACGGTCCGGCCATGCCCATCGGTAAGCCGGCCATCTTCCAGTAGCTGCAACAATATGCTAAGGACGTCGGGATGAGCCTTTTCCACCTCGTCGAACAGGATGACTCGATAGGGACGGCGGTGCACTGCCTCGGTCAATTGTCCCCCTTCCTCATAGCCCACATACCCAGGAGGCGACCCGATAAGACGGGATACAGTATGTTCTTGCATATACTCCGACATGTCCAGTCTTACCATGGCGTCTTCGTCGTCAAAGAGAAACTCGGCTAAAGCGCGAGCCAGCTCGGTTTTTCCCACGCCGGTAGGACCAAGGAAGATGAAGCTGCCAATAGGGCGTTTGGGGTTCTTGAGTCCGACTCGGCCTCGCCTGATAGCCTCAGAAACGGCAGTCACTGCCTCTTCCTGGTCCACTACCCTCTGGTGAATCCTTTCCTCCATGTGAACCAATTTATCAGTTTCTGCTTCCATCATCCGGGAAACAGGTATGCCTGTCCACTGGGCAACCAGTTTGGCGATATCCTCCTCATCTACCACACTGTCAATTTTCTTCTCCTTTTGCCACTTTAGTTTGGCTTGGTTGTACTCTTGTTCCAAACGTATCCTTTCCGCTTTCAATTCAGCAGCTTTTTGATAATCCTGCCGTTGGGAAGCCGCCTCCTCCTCGTCACGCAGGTGCTTCATTTTTCGGTCCAAAGTTTTAACTTCCTCGGGAGCGCTTTCCATATCAAGACGTAGCTTGCTGGCTGCTTCGTCGATCAAGTCAATTGCCTTGTCAGGCAAGAATCTATCGGATATATATCTCTGGCTCAGCTTGGCAGCAGCTACCAGGGCAGAATCCTCGATTTTTATTTTGTGATGTGCTTCATATCGGGGACGAAGTCCTCGGAGCATCTCTATGGTGGCTTCTACGCTGGGTTCATCGAGATAAACAGGGCTGAAACGTCTCTCCAGAGCTTTGTCTTTCTCCACGTGCTTTCGATATTCATCCAATGTAGTGGCTCCGATACATTGAATCTCACCACGAGCCAGTGCTGGCTTTAGCATATTACTGGCGTCAATTGCTCCTTCGGCAGCTCCGGCTCCTACCACAGTGTGAAGCTCATCAATGAACATGATAACTTCACCGGCCGCCTGCTTGACTTCATCTAAAACTGCCTTCAACCTTTCCTCAAACTCCCCGCGGAATTTGCTTCCAGCCACCAGTGCTCCCATGTCTAAAGCCACCACCTTTTTCCCTTTCAAGGAATCGGGAACATCTTCAGCGACAATCTTCTGAGCTAATCCTTCGGCGATAGCCGTCTTGCCCACGCCAGCGTCGCCAATAATCACGGGGTTATTCTTGGTGCGCCGCGAGAGTATTTGTATCACACGTCTAATTTCGTTTTCCCGCCCGATTACAGGGTCGAGTTTGCCCTGACGAGCTAACTCCGTGAGGTCATGCCCGTATTTTTCCAGGGAGCGGTATTTGCTTTCCGCCTGGCGGTCGGTAACTCGATGACCGCCACGGATTTTCTGCAAGGCTTGATAAATCTTTTCCTGGGTAACGCCAGATTCAGCTAGAATTGTTGCGGCTTCACCTCTGGTTTCCCCGGCAATAGCAATGAGCAAATGCTCAGTGCTGACAAACTCGTCCTTGAGCCTGTCGGCCTCACGGTTGGCATTTTCCAGAAGAGCGGAAATCCGCGGGGTAGCATAAATTTGCGTTGCTTCATAAGCTATCTTGGGAAAACTCTCAAGCGTTGCTCCTATCCGTTTTTTTACCACATCAATATCCACACCTAGCATCTGTAATATGTCCTTAGTTATCCCCTTTTCCTGCTCCAGCAAAGCCAACAAGACATGCTCTACATCCCACTGGTTATGGCGATAGCGACGAACTAGCTCCTGTGAGGCTGCTAAAACCTCCTGCGCCTGTTCAGTAAATCTCTCCGGTTTCAACTTTCTATACCTCCTTCCATTCTGCATCTTCTATTATGTCCTCTATTATGTCTTCTATTTCAGCTTCGGCAACTTTCTTAATTTTTCTCTCCATTTCCTCAAGTTGCTGTTGCATGTCTTTCATCCTCTGCATCAACCTCAACGCCACCTCTACTCCAGCCAAATTAACGCCACAATCGCTCATCAGAGCCTTAATATAGCGCAACCGGTCAACATCTTCCTCCGAGTAGAGACGGATATTGCCGCTTGAGCGCTCTGGCTGTACCAGCCCCAGCCTTTCGTAATAACGCAATGTGTGAGCTTCTATGCCTATCATTCTGGCGGCTACGCTTATTACATATCTTGGCTTAGATTCCCAGTCCATCATCATGGCACCTCGCTTTGTGCGGGTCGCAGAGACCGCAATCTCTCAAATAGTTTTCTTTCCTCCTCGGTCAAATTGGTGGGCAGGACCACTTTTACCTTAGCAAGCATGTTACCATAATCTGAATTGCCTAACTTCGGCATGCCCTTCCCCGCCAGGCGGAAAACTTTGCCGTTTTGAGTCTCCGGCGGAATTTTAAGAGATAGATTGCCATTCAAAGTGGGCAATCCAATCTCACCACCCAGCATGACGGTTGCTAAAGGTACCGAGACCTCAATGTAAAGGTCATCTACTTTGCGCTCAAAGAGCTTATGGGGCAGAACCTTCACTACCAGATAAATGTCACCTTGGTTTCCCCCGGCACGGCTGGGGCCGCCTCTCCCAGCTATACGAATCCTCGAGCCATCTCTAACTCCCGCGGGAATCTTGACCTCCAGACGCTTGGGAATTACTTTCCCACCGGTACCGTTGCAAATAGTACAGACTCGATTGCCCACTTTGCCTGTGCCGCCACAAGCTGTACAGGGCTCCGCAGTCTGAAGCTGTATAACACGAGTAGAGCCATGGTAAGCCTCCTCAAGGCTTACCTCGATGGGGGATTCTATATCCTGACCATGTTGTGGCCCACGCTTCATCTTGGAACCTATGCCAGCATCGCCGAACAAGCTTGAGAAAATGTCGCCAAAGCCGCTCAGGTCATCATATTCGAAAGTTGTGCCACCTTTGCCAAAATCCCACCTAACTCTCTCCTGGCCTCCAGCCTTAGCAAATTGCTCAGCATATTCCCACTGGTCACCAAATTGGTCGTACTTCTTTCGCTTTTCAGGATTGGAAAGAACCTCATAAGCGGCGTTTATTTCCTTAAATTTTGCCTCAGCCGATTTGTCGTTGGGGTTGAGGTCAGGATGATGTTTGCGAGCCAAACGACGGTAGGCCTGCTTGATTTCCTTTTCTGAAGCATTCCTACTTACGCCTAAAATCTGATAATAGTCCTCCTTCGCCATCTCTCTTCTCTAATAGTTTTGTTTCTAATTATAAATTTGTTTACAAATCTTGTCAAATATTATTAACGGATTTCGAGAAATCTTGACAAATTTGTTTAACATTTTTATAACGTTTAGCTGAACTGAGAGTGGGGCGCGGTAAAAAATTAAAGAAGGTGAGATAAACGGCTATAAATATAAAAGAGAGGAAATGACTATTGGAGGGCCCCATTCTCGGACTTCAACAAATCGATGAACTGTCTTAAAATCCTCGCGGTAGCCCCCCAGATGATATGCCCTTCATATTCATAAGCATAAGAATCTTGCTTGAAATTGACTTCATCCATCAAAAATGGCAGGGGAACAGAAAAGGCTCCCTTGACTTCTCTGCCGTTGGTTTTCAAAGAGTGAGGATGGGTTATGAAGGCAACAAAAGGCGAAATAACATAGTTAGTGACAAAGGTCATGCTATCGTCAAGCTCCCCCAAAATTTCAATATCTTTAGCCTCTAAACCTATCTCTTCTTCACTCTCTCTGAGGGCTGTTTGGAGTAAGCTGGAATCAGATGACTCTTGGGTCCCGCCGGGAAAGCAGACCTGCCCTTTGTGAAAGACTACCTCATCGCTCCTTTCGGTAAACAGGACATGATATTGCCCTTGGTTATAAAAAAGAGGTATGAGCACTGCCGAAGCTTTAAGGTTTTCGCCGGTGATTTTCTTTGCCTTACGATGATGGAGGATTTTTTCAATCTGTTGTTTCACGGCACTGTGATTATACCACCTCTCAAGACGTCAATTATTGCAAGTTCAGTAGCTAAAAGTTGTCGCACAAGCATTTAAAGGTTATACTTAAAGGTTATGGCGATAAAACAAGATTATTACGAAGTGCTGGGAGTGCCTCGGAACGCAAGCGATGAGGAAATCAAGAGGGCGTTTCGTAAATTAGCTTTCCAGTACCATCCTGACCGCAATAGAGAGCCCGGAGCCGAGGGGAAATTTAAGGAAATAAACGAGGCCCACCAGGTTCTTTCCGACCCCGAGAAAAGGAATAAGTATGATCGCTATGGCCGAGTAGACGTAGAAGGAGGTTTTCCCGATTTTGGCTTTGGTGGGCTGGGAGATATTTTTGAATCCTTCTGGGATGGTTTTGGCACCCTTTTTGGGCGGACTGCTCAGCGTGTTCCCCAGAAGGGGGACAGCTTACAAAGTCACTTCACTCTTTCCTTTGAAGAGGCAGTATTTGGCTGTAGTAAAGAAGTTGAAATACCACGCATCGAGTTCTGCCCTTCATGCCATGGCATTGGCAGCGAACCGGGGACAAATCCCGAGACCTGTCCGGACTGTCGCGGCACAGGACAAGTGAGGAGAGTTCAGCAAAGCATTTTTGGACGCTACACCAGTATCACTACTTGCTCTCGCTGTGGAGGTAGAGGCACTGTAATAAGCAATCCTTGCTCTCAATGTCAGGGAAGGGGAAGAATAAAGACGAAGCGCAAAATAAGGGTTCCTATTCCGGCTGGTGTGGATGAGGGATATCGATTACGCTTGGATGGAGAGGGAAGTGCTGGCTTATATGGAGGCCCCCCCGGCGACCTCTATGTCACCCTTTCAGTAAAGCCACCCAATTTATTCCACAGAGATGGCAGTGACATTCTTTACGAGTTATCCATCAATTTTACTCAAGCTGCTTTGGGCGATGAGGTAAGAGTGCCATCTTTAGATGGAAAGGTGGACTTAAAAATACCCCCAGGAACTCAAAATGGGAAAACCTTTCGCTGTAAAGGCAAGGGGATCCCTTATGTTGATGGCAAGGGCAGAGGAGACTTGCTCGTCAAAATAGTCATAACAACTCCTCAATACCTGGATAAGAACCAGCGTCGTCTTTTTGAAGAATTGGCTAAGGTACTACCTCGGACTGAGCCGCCTATAGACGTCTAGTCCGGCATCAGTAATGGTTTGCTGCCAGTTCCCTGAACTCAAACAATGCTTGGCTTGGGGACAAGCCTTCAAAAAGAATCCTATAAATAAGGTTGATAAGGGGTAATTTAAGCCCCTGGTTTTTCGCCAGCTGGTGGGCTGCCGCAGTGGTGGCAACTCCCTCGGCGACGTGGGGCATAGAGGCAGATATTTCAGATAAAGAGCGCCCCTTAGCCAGTTCGTAGCCAACATAATGATTGCGGCTTAGAGTGCTGGAGCAAGTAGCTATCAAGTCGCCTAAACCGGCTAGACCATAAAAAGTGCCAGCTCTGGCCCCCAAATTTACCCCCAGGGAAACAACCTCAGTCCACCCCCAGGCAATAAAAGCCCCCTTATAATTGTCACCTAAGCTTAATCCATCTATCATTCCTGCACCCAGAGCTATAATGTTCTTCAGGGCCCCGCCTAATTCAACTCCGATAACATCGTCGCTGGTAGATAGAAAAAATTTGGGCGACTCCATCAATTCCCTCGCTCTTTCCGCCAAAGCTATATCCTGAGCGGCAATGACCGAAGCAGCCGGGAGGCCTTGGGTAATTTCCCCGGCCAGATTAGGACCAGAGAGAACACAAATTTGCCCTCTTAAGGAAGGAGTAATCTCCTCTGCCAGCACTTGTGACATCCTCTTACCACTATTTACTTCCAATCCTTTGGCGGCGCTCATCAATAGCATCGAATTAGTGAGATAATTCTTGGCTTGGCTGACATTTTCTCTCAACTTTTGAGAGGGGACCGCCCAGATTGCCAGGTCAGCTCCTTTTAAGGCTTCCCCAATGTGGCTAGTAGAGGAATAGCTACGCCGTCCTTGGTTTAATTTTTTGGCCTCAGCCTCGCTTCGAGCCCATAGTTTTACCGCTGCCCCTTTATCACTCAGCAAAACGCCTAAAGTATTGCCCCAAGAGGTATTGCCTATGATAGTAACTTTAAGGCATGGCATCTCGCACTTTTTCACCATAATTGGCGTTCCGTGCCTTGTCTTAAGCGTTTTATATTGTCCTGATGTTGGTAGACAAGCAGTGCGGTAACTACTAAACCATAAGCCAGATAGATGAGAGGGAAATTGTACAAGATGGTTAAAGGTATCATTAAGCAACAAGCAGCTAAAGCTCCAAGAAGAGAACCAAGGGACATGTGCCGGCTGCGTAATGCTGCTATAGCTACAACTTCGGCACCGAATATACCCGCGGGAGGGAAAATAGCGAACAATGTGCCAAAATAGGCGGTTACCCCCCTACCTCCTTTAAACTTAGCAAATACGGGCCAGTTATGTCCTGCCACTGCGGCCAAGCCAGCTGCAACTTGGACTATATGCTCCCAATAAACTGACACGCCACCAATGGTTAAGACTCCGCTGCCGCTACCTATAATTACTGTGGCCAACATGACGGCCCCAGTAGCCTTAACCACATCAAGAACCAGAGCTAAAACGCCGAGCTTGGTCCCTATGGTTCTCATAACATTAGTGGCGCCAGTCTTGCCGCTTCCATATTTCCTGATATCAACGCCACTCTTTAGCTTGCCTATTATCAATCCAAAGGGAATAGAACCAAGGAGATAAGCAATGACTACCACAGCAATAAATTCAGCTATCATCATGCTCTAACTTCCCTCTTTTTATTGATTTTGCGGGAGGCCTTGGTGAAAATTAACTTCAAAGGAACGCCGCGAAAACCAAAGCCCTGGCGAAGCTTATTTTCCAAGTAGCGTTGATAGGAAAAATGAACTAGCTTAGGATCGTTAACTTTAAGAATGAAAGTTGCTGGTCGAGATTCATCTTGAGAGGCTCGAGTAATGTGTAATCGCCTAGAACCTGTGCGGGGTGGGGGATAGCTACTTACTGCTTGTTTGACTAACTCGTCAACTTCTGATTGAGGCAACCGCTTTTGTCTTTCCTTCCAGATTTCCCAGGCTTGGGGTAGAATCCTATTTATCCCCTGCCCTAGTTTGGCAGAGATGTAAATGATAGGTGTGTAGGAGGCAAATCTAAGTCTTTGCTCCGCATTTTGTTTGAACTCTTGTCTTTGTTCTCGGGGAACAAGGTCCCATTTGTTGACCACGAGCACCATGCCTTTTCCAACCTCAATAATATAGCCCGCAATATGCATATCTTGGGCGGTAATAAATTCACTGGCATCGATTAGCAACAAGGCAACATCGCAGCGGTTGATAGCCTGAAGGGCGCGAAGCAAACTATAATAGTCCACTCCGACATCCACTCTCCCACGCCGTTTAATCCCGGCGGTGTCGACAAGTAAGATTTCCTTGTCATCCCACCGAATTATAGCATCAAGTGAGTCGCGAGTCGTCCCTGGAGACTCATGGACAATGGCTCTTTCTTCCCCTAGCAATGCATTCAACAAAGTTGACTTGCCTACATTAGGTCGCCCAACGATGGCTAATTTAGCTTCTCCCGGCTCGGCAATACCAATAGGTTGTGGGGGCAAAGAAGCTAACACAGCATCCATCAAATCGTCTATCCCTCGATTATGGTGAGCACTGATAGCTATAGGCTCACCTATGTCCAAGCGATAGAAATCGGCCACCTGATTTGCTTGTTTGGTAGAATCTACCTTGTTTACTGCTAGTATGATAGGCTTATTGGCGGCGCGCAGTACATCAGCAATTTCTTCATCGGCAGCAATAGCTCCATCTTTGACATCTACCAGAAAGATGACGACATCTGCTTGAGCAATAGCTGCTTCGACCTGCTGTTTGACCTTTTGTTCCAAAGACCCTTGTGGCTTTGCTTGCCAGCCACCAGTGTCAACCACGGTCAACTCCCGCCCCTGCCAGGAAACAAAAGCAAAAACGCGGTCCCTGGTAGTTCCCGGCAAATCAGCAACCACAGCTATCTGCCTATCCGCCAGGCGGTTAAGCAAGGTGGACTTGCCCACGTTGGTTCTACCCACAATGGCTACAATAGGCCTGGTCATTTGCCTGATACCTTGGGATTTGACAACAGCTTCACCAGTAATGCCTTTTGCAGATGAAGCCTGTTTTCTGCCTGGTCAAAGACCACTGACCGAGGGTCATCTAGCAACCCTGTGGAAATTTCTTCGCCGTGGTGGGCCGGCAGGGGATGCATGAACAAAACATCTCTTTTAGCCAAGCTTAATAATTTATTACCTACTTGATAGCCTGAAAAAGTACGACGGCGTTTCTTTGCTTCAGCCTCCTGGCCCATGCTAACCCATACATCAGTATATATTATATCAGCGTCTTGAGCTGCTTCATAAGGGTCGTTGGTTAGCTGAATCTGGCTGCCGCTCCGAATAGCGAATCTTTTCCCCTGACTCAATACCTCCCCTTTAATTTCATAGCCTAGGGGAGAGGCGAGGTGGAAATTCATGCCCACTAGACAGGCAGAGAGAAGCAAGCTATTGGCCACATTATTGCCATCGCCAATAAATGCTAAAGTCAAGCCAAGAAGCCGCCCTTTCTTTTCATAGATGGTGAGAAGGTCGGAAAGAGCCTGGCAGGGGTGTTCCAGGTCAGAAAGGGCATTAATTACGGGCACAGAAGAATGGCCAGCGAGAATGTGCAAAGTCTCCTGAGAAAATGTGCGAGCGGCAATGCCGTCGACATAGCGGCTGAGCACTCGAGCTATATCAGCCGCTGCCTCTCGTTTGCCCAAGCCTACCTCTTCTGGAGATAGATAGATACTGTGTCCGCCTAGCTGATACATAGCCATCTCGAAACTGACCCTGGTTCGCAAGGAAGGCTTGTCAAAGAGGAGAGCTAAGGTCCTTCCTGAAAGGAGAGGCGTCGCCCCCTCTTTTTTCATACGCCAGGCTTGCTCTATGAGGTGTTCAACTGTCCTACGGTTAAGGTCGGCTATTGAGAGCAAATCCTTTTTCATCTTTGATCTCTCTTGATACTACTTCAACGTATTACGTTTGTCAATCAGCAGAACACAACTTTACAACAAGCTTCAGAGTCGTTACTGAGAATGGTAAACTACTTCAACTATGTTACAATGAAACTAACACCTGACATTCAAGACGCCTTACCCTTAATCCTATCCTGAGAGGATGAACTAGACTGTTAAGTTTCATTATTATGTCAACTATTTTGGGGTATGACGGTGGCAAAATATGGAGATAAAGGTGAAATGCTATTCAGGCCATGTCTATGCTGAAGAACCACGGTCTTTTGTCTGGCAAGAAAAGGAACTGGGCATAAAGTTAGTAGAAAAAGCCTGGCAGGAACCAGGCAAAAGGCTATTCAGTGTTGTTACTGAAGATGGTAAACTATTTGAACTGTGTTACAATGAAGCAGCTGATCAATGGTCTGCAGTTGAATTGATGCTTTAAGGAGAATTCATGAAAGAGATTTTTGAAATTCTGGAACAGAATGCTCGGGCGACTCCAGCGCAGATTGCCACCATGGTAGATAAATCTGTCAGTGCGGTAAAAAAAATAATTAAGCAGGCTGAGAAAGATGGGACTATTCTAAAATACAAAGCTATAATAAACTGGCCTAAATTAGAAAAGGAAGATATATGGGCTTTAATCGAAGTCCGAGTAACACCACAACGGGGTGTTGGCTTCGATGCTATCGCTGAGCGCATTTATCAATTCCCCGAAGTGTATTCTGCATATCTCGTCTCAGGCACCTATGACCTATCCATATTAGTGAGAGGCAAGAATATGCAGGAGATTTCCGGTTTTGTCGCGGAGAAACTGGCTCCTCTAGAGCAGGTGCAAAGTTCCGTCACTCATTTTCTTCTCAAACGATATAAGGAGTACGGAGAAACTTTTCACCTCCCTAAGGAAACGAACAGACGTCTACCAATAACACCGTAATATGCCAAACACAAAGTCCGCTGCAACCGAAGCCCAGGATAACCTAATTTCACAAAAGGTGGCTACGCTTCCGCCATCAGGCATCAGGAAGTTCTTCGACCTGCTTTCCTCCGTGGAAGACGTTATCTCACTTAGTATAGGTGAGCCTGATTTCGTTACCCCCTGGCATATCCGAGAGGCAGGCATATATTCTCTGGAAAAAGGCTATACCATGTATACTTCGAATTCCGGCATGCTGGAACTACGCCAGGAATTAGCCAGCTACCTGGAGCTTCATTACGGGGTGAGCTATCATCCCGAGCACGAAATTCTTATTACTACAGGAAGTAGTGAAGGATTAGACCTTGTTCTGAGAGCAATTATCAATCCCGGTGATGAGGTCATAATTCCCAACCCTTGCTATGTGGCTTATCCTGCCGACATCATTCTGGCTGGCGGCGTGCCCATTATTGTTCCCACAAACGAAGAAACCAACTTTGTCATCAGGGCAACCGATATTGAAGCCAGGATCACGAAGCAGACGAAGGCTATTTTGATAGGTTATCCAGCGAATCCCACTGGCGCAGTCATGTCCAAAAAAGAGGCTGACGCTATTGCCGACCTGGCTAAAAAGCATGACTTACTGGTAATATCTGATGAGATATATGCCCGTTTAGTCTATGGAGTCGAACATATTTGCTTTCCCAGCCTTCCCGGGATGAAGAAGCGTACCATCCTGATTAGCGGATTTTCCAAATCTCATGCTATGACTGGTTGGCGTATTGGCTATGTGGCAGCCGACCGCCGTTTCATCCAGGCCCTGACAAAAATCCATCAATACACCATGCTCTGTGCCCCAACGATGACCCAGATGGCAGCTATCGAGGCCCTCAGAAACGGTGATAGCGATGTTGAAAAGATGGTTCAAGAGTACAACAGACGCCGTCGCTTCATGGTCAAGAGATTGAATGAGATTGGTTTGCCCTGTTTCGAGCCCAAGGGCGCTTTCTTTGCCTTTCCCTCTATAAAAGCTACCAGAATGAATTCAGAAGATTTTGCTGAAAAGCTGCTATTGGAAGAAAAAGTTGCCGTGGTCCCGGGCCTTGCCTTCGGACCATGCGGTGAAGGTTTTGTCCGCTGCTGCTATGCTACTTCGTTACCTAATATCGAGGAAGCACTGAGAAGAATGGACAGGTTTGTAAGAAAGAGCAGGCTGAAGTCAGAGTAATTAGCATTATTGATGAAGTATCAAGTGAGACCGCCCGCGAATGCCTTTCCCTAAGATAAAGATTCAATATTAGAGACCTAATTCTCGAGCTACAATAGCACGTTGAAAATCAGCATCACCAAAAATTATCTCGGCGGCTTTTGCCTGCCTATAATATAGGTGTATGTCATGGTCCATGGTAAAGCCGATGGCCCCGAATATTTGGTGTGCTGATAGGGTAATTCGTCCATAAGCCTCGCTTGCCCATGCCTTAGCTATAGCTACATCTAAGGCAGCGGGAAGGCCTTCACTTACCTTCCAGGCTGCTTTATATGTAACAAACCGTGAACCGCTAACATCCGCGGCCATATTGGCACAGTAATGCTGGATAGCCTGGAAACTACCAATAGGCCTGCCAAACTGCACCCTCTCCTTGGCATAATTAACTGCCATATCCAATGCTGCTTGAGCGCCGCCAACCATCTCTGCGCATTTAGCCACCGTAGCTTTTTGGAGAACATCCTTTACTATCGGCCATCCCCCATCTCGTTCACCTACTATGCTTTTCTCTGACACAGTCACATTATCAAAGACAACTTCACATTGCTTGTCACGTGCCAGAGTTTTAAGGAGAGTACACTTGACCCCCGGGCTTTTGGCATCTACAAGAAAAAGAGTGATGCCATTTTCTGGGTTTCTTGCCTGTTTTGTCCTGGCGACACACAGCATGTAGTCGGCAACATTAGCATTAAGGACAAACAGCTTGGTGCCTTTGATGACATATCTGCCATTATGAGCTATAGCTTTGGTCTTGACTGATGCAGCATCATAACTAGCAGTGGGCTCAGTTAAGGCGAGGCTAAGAATCATTTCCCCACTGGCGATTTTGGGCAGGAACTCCATTTTCTGCTCCTCGCTTCCTGCTGTTAGTACAGTCAATCCGCCAAGGACTACGGTGGAGAAAAACGGGCCAGGAACGATATTGTATCCCATTTCCTCAAGAAGGATTGTCAAATCCAGGAATTTACGTTCGCTGCCCCCATATTTTTCAGGAAACACCAAACCCATCCAGCCCAGTTCTGCCATCTTGTGCCACAACTCAGAGGAATAACCCTGGTCACTCTCATCCAATTGCCTGACTAATCGTTTAGGGCACTCTTTTTGTAAAAAGTCACGAGCCAATTTCTTTAACATTTCCTGCTCTTCGCTCAGACCAAGGTCCATATTATTCCCCCTGTCTTATGAGTTCATTTAACATGCCGGGACTTATTCACTTTCGCGGCAAGCCAAGACCTCTCATAGCGATGATATTGCGCTGAATCTCATTGGAGCCGCCGCCAACGCCAATCGAAAGTGAACTCAGACACATGCGCATTATCCGTGCATTCATGACAGCCCATTTGGAATCTCTGTCCAATTCTCCATAGTGGCCGAGAATTCGCATCCCGGCATTGGCTGTATGCCGCATCACCTCGCTAATAAAAACCATCGACATAGATGACTCATAGCTGGGATGAAGACCCTTACTGAACATCCAGGCGATGCGATATGCCATCATGCGGGCAACCTCATTTTCCACTGCTAGCTGTGCCAGCTCGTTCCTAATTAGAGGGTCGTTGGCAAGAGGTTCTCCACTTCTCGTGGTTTCTTTAGCATACTTGATCAGTTCTTCAATGAGTCGTTGGTTTGCAGCAGCATAGCCTATAGAAGAGCGTTCAAAATCCAGAGCTATCACCAGTTGATACCACCCTTTGTTCTTCTGTCCTACCAGGCTTTCCTTCGGGATTCGCACATCGTCAAAGAAGACTTCGTTGAAAGAGTGACGGTTCAAGATGTTTATCAGGGGGCGTATAGTAATCCCCGGTGTCTTCATGTCCACAATGAATATGCTGATTCCTTCGTGCTTGGAAGCATCAGGATCAGTTCTGGCAGCAAGCCAGCAGTAGTCAGCAAGATGGCCATAGCTACACCATGTCTTCTGGCCATTAATCACATACTCATCACCAACTTCTACAGCGCGTGTTTGAAGCGAGGCAAGGTCAGAGCCAGCATTTGGTTCGCTATATCCAAGGCAGAAGATTATATCCCCTTTGGCTACACTGCTTACATAATCTTTCTTCTGTTTCTCAGTGCCAAAGAGTATAATGGAAGGCGCCACCCAATTCACTGTAACTTCCACCTCGATGCTTAATGGAGCCCTGCTGTAAGCCAACTCCTCGGCAAGTATAAGTCGTTTCATGTGGCTAAGTTCCAGGCCTCCATATTCTTTGGGGTACGATGGCGCCAACCAGCCTTTCTGGCCCAATTTACGCTGGAACTCGCGCGCAAGAGCCCAAGATTCCTCAGTTTCCTCCCAAATTCCCGGATCAAGCTCAATCCACTTCTGCGGGATTTCTTGCTTAAGCCACTGGCGAACCTCTAGTCTAAATACTTCCTCGTCTTCGGTAAATTTGAAGTCCATATTGCTTAGCCTCTAGTCTGCAAATTACAATGGCCATTACTCAATAATGGCAATAACGTCATCTTCGAGGACAGAGTCACCTTCCTTTACCCGGATTTCAACCACCCTCCCATTATGTGGAGACTTCACACGAATCTCCATTTTCATGGACTCGAGGATTACAATGGTTTCGCCTTCGCTAACTGATGCCCCATCTTTTACCAAAATTTTCCAGACACTGCCTGTAATAGGTGATGGCACTTCTGTCATATTGACTTACTTTGCCTCTTTAGTCCTCTCCTCCGGTTGGTACAACTTCAGGATAGCTCTAGCTTCTTCCACCGTTGCTGGCTCCCTGCCGATATCCCTTGCCATCCTTGCCGCCTTTTCCACCAGCGGCCCGTTTCCTTGAGCCATTTCCCCGGGTGACAAATAGAAATTATCCTCAAGGCCAACTCTAATATTCCCGCCCAGTGTTAAAGCGGTGCTTATCAAGAGCCATTGCTCTTGACTGATACCTATGACCTGCCAGGCTACTCCAGGAGGAACTACACTAGACACATGCGCCAGATTCCTAGCTGTGGCACCCATGCCTCCAACCACCCCCATTACGAGGCTGACTTGAAAATTCTTAAGTAGTCCCATATCCATTAGAGGCAGAATGCTCTCCACGTGCCCCAGGTCAAAACATTCACATTCTGGCTTCACGCCATTCTGGTTCATAGTATCCAGAAAGAACATTATATCATCGAAGGGATTTTGAAAGACCACGGAGAAGACAAAGTTCCTCCGCTTCGGGCTATATTTGGCATAGTTCATTGTTCCCATGTTCAATGCTGCAATTTCCGGTCTCAGCTCTCGAATATGGCCTATTCTAGTATCCCTATCCACGCCGACAGCCCCTGTGGAGAAATTTATTATAATGGGGCACCTTTTCCTAACTTCTTTCATGATTTCTCGAAATATCTCTACTCTCCAGGATGGAGCGCCATCATATTCCCTGCCATGAATATGTACTATTGAAGCTCCTGCATTGTAGGTTTTTAGTGCCTCTTCAGCAATCTCCTCAGGAGTATAGGGAATCCATTTGCACTGTTCTCTGTTAGCGGCTACGCCAGTCAGAGCAGCACTTATTACTACTTTGTCTGCTAATCCCATGATGGTGCCTTTCCTTTATTTATTTTCCTTTCCACTGTGGTTCACGCCTTTCCAGAAAAGCGGTAATGCCCTCGGCTACATCCTCAGCCATCGTATTAATTGCCAGCACTGATGCCAGATACTCCAATGCCTTCTCATATTCCATGTCACGCATTGTGTAAAAGGCTCTCCTGCCCAGTCTTAAGATAGCCGGGCTTTTGCTGGTTATTTTCTTGGTGATTTCATCCACCTTTGCATCCAGTTGTTCTCTGGGCACAACATGGTTTACCAGGCCAAGCTGTTGCGCCTCTCTGGCGTCAAGTCTTTCGCCAGTCAGCATCAATTCTAGAAGCCGTTTCGGAGCTGAAGTAGATCGGAGCAAGGTTGCCATAATCACATAGGGAAACAGGCCGACGTTTATTTCCGGCGTGCCAAAACGACAATCTTCAGCAGCGATTACTATATCACAGGCACAAGCTAATCCAAGACCGCCTCCCAAAGCATGCCCGTTAATCCGTCCTAGCAACGGCTTGTGTAAGCCCTTGATCACCTTGAAAAGTTCAGCAAATCTCCTTTGTTCTTCGTGGCGGTCGAGTAAACTTGCTGTGGCACTCATGGCTTCACCAAAGTCAGCTCCAGCACAAAATACTTTGCTACCAGCCCCAGTCAGCACGATGGCAAGAATGTTTGGGTCATCGTCATATTTTTTCAGGGCATCAAAAAGTTCGATTATCATAGTCGGTGATATAGCATTCCTTCGTTCTTCGCGAGACAAAGTAATTATGCCTGCTTTGTCTTTTGTTTCAGTTACTATTGTCTGGTACATTAGCTTTCTCCTTATACAGGATAGACCCCGTGCTTCCGGGGATGCCTGAATATCTTTTTGTCCTTGGTAAACTCAAGAGCCCGGAATAATACTCTCTTCGTTTCCCTTGGATTAATTACATCATCTATAACACCTGACTTGGCTGTTTTAAATATGTTAATCTGTGGTCTTATCTCATCGGCAAGGCGCGCTAACATCTCCTGCGGGTTTTCAGCCTCAGCAAGTTGCTTTCTGGCAAAAATGGATACCATACCCTCTGGTCCCATAACCGATATCTCAGCTCCGGGATAAGCAATCAGCAAGTCAGGGTCGAAGGCCTTGCCACACATCGCATAATACCCGGCACCATAGGATTTTCTGACGATCAGGGTAAATTTTGGCACAGTAGCTTCAGCAACTGCATGAATCAACTTGGCTCCGTGCCTTATTATGCCCGATTTTTCTGCCTTGGAACCGACCATGAAGCCGGGAACATCGGAAAGGAAAAGAAGCGGGACATTAAAAGCATCACAAAGCCATATAAAGCGGGCGGCTTTATCAGCAGCATCAATATCGATGACGCCTCCATAAAACATTGGGTTGTTTGCCACAATTCCAATCGAATAACCGGCTATACGCCCAAAGCCGATAATAATGTTTCTCCCCCACTTCGGCTTCATTTCAAAGAAGTAGCCATCGTCCACGATATATCTTATTAAATCGTGCATGTCGTAGGCTTCCCGCGCGTTGTCCGGGATAACATTCAATATGCCATCATCAAGCAAGGCCATGGGGTCTCCTGCCCATTCCTTTCGCTGCGGCTTTTCTTCACAGTGCTGAGGAAAGAAAGAAATATATTCTTTTATAGCTTTAATACATTCCTCATCTGAATTCACCTCCAGGTCTCCACAGCCACTAATCTCACAGTGGATTTTGGAACCGCCAAGCTCGTCTTCAGTGAGTTTTTCCCCAATCACCGATTTGACAAGAGCTGGTCCACCTAAACCCATAAAACTCGTTCCTTTGACCATAGGCACGAAATCGGAAAGGCCGGGTATATAAGCAGTCCCTGCATATCCTGGCCCCATCATAGCTGCAATTTGTGGGATTATGCCTGACATCAGAGATTCTTCCTTAAAGAGATAGCCTGTATTGGCAAATAGTGCCACTCTTTCGCCGCTAAAGCCGCCACCACTTACCCGGGCGCCCCCAGAATCACTCAGCCATATCATAGGTATTCTTTCTTTGAGAGCAATCTCTCTTATCCTGGTCACTTTGGTTTCGTTGACAATTCCCATAGAGCC
>Ga0315274_10003491_pt1 | contig 23374 bp, 23 predicted proteins | sample YL17G02_20_MG_FD_203700 | JGI IMG/M metagenome (GOLD analysis project Ga0315274, IMG submission 203700) | Sediment microbial communities from Yellowstone Lake, YNP, Wyoming, USA - YL17G02_20 | ecosystem: Environmental > Aquatic > Freshwater > Lake > Sediment | place: USA: Wyoming | collected...
ACGAACCTTAGCGTCTTGCCTCCGAGGTCAATCCTCGAGTTCTCATCGACGACCATGATCCGGGCAGGGTCGACATCGAAGTACATCATGGCAGCCTCCTTGCCCTTCGCGCCCGTCACGAGCTTCGCGTTCTTGGCGACCTTGAGCACATCGACCAGCGCATGCGCATGGTCTGGCTCTGCATGATTCATGATCACATAGTCGATCTTCGCAGGGTCCGCATGAGCGGATATCTTGTCCAGTAGCTCCTGCTCGAAACCCGGATTGACTGTGTCTATCAGCGCGGTCTTCTCCTTTCCAATGACCAGGTAGGCGTTGTAGCTGGTCCCGTGTGGAAGAGGGATCAGTCCGTCAAAAAGCCTCCTGTTGTGGTGTTTGACACCAACCCAGAACACGTTTGGCGCGATCGATATGGTTCCCCTTGGCATTGCCGTGAGTTCACACTCCTTGGCCCGCAACTCGTGCGGGGGTTTAAAGAACTGACGACGTTCAGGGCTCCCTGTCTCTGGCCAACGAATTCCCGGGGGACACACGACTCCTGTCGTGAAGCATGGTAACATTGAAGTAAAGAGAATTGTTCTCCAACTAGTCGCCAAGATGAAGATGCAGGATATCTGCGAACGGCGGCGTGCATCGAAAGGTGCTCTCGCTTGAGGTGGCCGTACCATGGATTTGAAGTCAAAAATCAAGCGGATTCCTGAATTCAAGGGAGTTGTCTTCTGGGATATCACGCCGTTGCTGAAGGACAAGCACGCCTTCAGGCAATGCATCAGGGGCCTGGCCGATCACTACAGGGATAAAGACATTGACCTCGTTGTCTCGAACGAGGCCAGGGGTTTCATCATCGGGGCAGCAGTGGCCCATGAGCTTCATGTCGGTTTCGCGCCCATAAGGAAGAAGGGCAAGTTGCCTCCGAGAGTCACCAGTCTGAGCTATGACAAGGAATACGAGTCGGACATAATCGAGATCAGGGAAGATGCGATCAAGCACGGGGAGAAGGTCCTGCTCATTGACGATTTGCTGGCAACTGGCGGTACCATCAAGGCGAACGCGGACCTCGTGGAGAAGCTAGGTGGCAAGGTAGTTGGAATGGGTTTCCTCGTGGAGCTGGATTACCTGCATCCAAGAGCGTACGTTGGCGACAAGTACGACATCTATTCCCTCATAAGATACGAGACGACTGAAGAGACCTGAGCCGCATTCGATTGTTTTTCTACCGAACATGCGCTTGAAAAGAAGGTTTTATAGTCTGTCAGTGAGTCTTTCGGGACATGGCACTCGAAGCGCTGAAGGCGTCAATACTCCATTCCGCGGTCATCAAGCGCGGGGACTACGACTACATGGTCCACCCTCTGACTGACGGCATACCGCTTGTGGAACCGAAGATCCTAGGCGAGGTTGTCGACGCCATGGTAGAGGTCGGCAACTTCGACTGCGACTTCATCATGACAATCGAAGCACTCGGGATACCGATTGCCACCGCGTTGTCAGAAAAGACCGGCAAACCATTCAACATCGTCAGGAAGAAAATGTATGGCCTGCCGGGTGAGGTTAACATAACGCAGATGACTGGCTACTCGAAATCCCCCCTGTGGATCAATGGCGTCAAAGCGGGCGACAGAGTGGTCATCGTCGACGATGTCGTCAGCACGGGCGGCACGCTGTGGGCGCTCGTCGAGGCGCTCAAGCAGATGCAGGTCAAGATCGTCGACATCTTGATCGTGTTCGAGAAGACCGACAAGAAGCACGAGATCGAGCGGAAGATAGGGCAGCAGATCAAGACTCTTGTCAAAGTCGAGGTCGTTGACGGGAAGGTACGGACATTCTGACCTTTCCATTCTCCAATTTATGTGCATTCTATTCGAGGTGCTTTCAGTCATTGACCAATAAAAGTACTCAATAATCAAACGCGTTCTGAGCCTAATTGTAGCGGTCATTCACTTGATTCACGCCTTGCTTTGACCATCCATGGATGAGCTCGGCCTGATCCCCATGCTTCTCACGTCGTCTCTCTTGGGGACCTTGCTCGGCTTCTCAGCGGGGCTCATCCCAGGCCTTCACATGAACAACATCGCCGCGGCGATGACAGCTTATGCCTCCGGCGTCATTGGAACCTTCGAGTTCCTGGGAGGTTTCCTCGGCAACGCGGCAGCGGGGCTTCTGATTGCGAGCTTCCTCTCTTCGGCAGTCGTGGCGCACATGTTTGCCGAGGCCATCACTTCAACATATCTGGGAATACCAGCTGGCGACGTTGTGTCCGTCCTCCCCGCCCATCGTCTGGCCAAGGCGGGACTCGGTCGAGCAGCTGTGCGGGCTTCTGCGGACGGCTCCCTCGCAGGAATCATCACGTCGGTGATCGTCCTCTTTCCAATGTGTGTTCTGATGGGCGATCCAGTCGGCCTTTATGGGCATCTCAGGGAGATCATGGGCATCATAACACTCGTCTTCTCCGTGATCCTGGTCGCCTCAGATGCAATCCCATCGCTGCACCGTCGGAATCTGGCGAGGGAGACCATCCTCAACGCAACGTTCAGCGCGGCGGTTTTCTTGACTGCTGGACTGTTAGGGTTCATCGTGCTCGAAACACAGTACTTCTCTTGCGGGCTTCCGGACTTCCCTTGGAGGAGCCCGGAGATGGTTCCAAAGGCATCGCTGCTGCTGCCGATGTTCGCAGGACTGTTCGGCGTTCCCAGCCTGATCCTTAGTCTCGGTTCGAGGAATGTCGCGGACGTTTCCGACGAGGTGCTGGACCACGCGGTCACCCCCCACTTGAAGGAAGTCATTCTCTCTATTGCGGGCGGCGCTCTTGTCGGCTGGCTGCCGGGGATGACATCGGGGTCCTCGGCAACCATCTGTTCGCCAACGGTCAGGGAATCGGTGGGAAAGGAGGACATCGACGGTTCCCTGAGGTTCATCTGGCTCTACGCGTCAATATCATCTGCAGGTGCTGTCTTTGCAGTGGGTGCGCTGTTCGTGATCCTTCGAGCGCGGAGCGGTTCCATGGACGCGGCGGCCCTCTTCCTAGGCATGGGTGAAGACGGTCGGGCTTGGACATCCCATCTGCCCTACATGTTCGCCATTGTGCTCTCGATGGTCATTTCAGCGATGGTGTCTCATGCGGTCATTGGCTTGCTGCGCTCCCGCCTCAACACATTGCACTCACTCCTTTGCTCAAAGCGAGTGGCGCTCGGATCGCTCCTGTTCGTGTGCGTGCTCTCGATTGCTCTCACTGGCTCAAGGGGCGCATTGCTGTTGGCGACAGCGGCGAGTCTCGGGATCCTTCCCCCTCAGATTGGTGTCAGGAGGATCCAGCTGATGGGTTGCCTTCTGGTACCGATAACAGTCGCAGCTCTGGGACCGTAGGCGCTCAGCCTCGCTCCAGATAGAGCGAGATCGCGTGGTCCACCAGCTTGTCCAGGAAGCTTGGCCTGTACACTAGGAGGACCTTCACCACGCTTTCCTCGTCGACAATGAAGTAGAGGTTCTCCTTGCCCCGCCGTTCCCTCCGTACGACATTCTTGCTCAGCAATATAGAGAGATACGTGGACAGAGTCGATGACGGGAGCATTAGAGCGTTCTTCATGCTCTGGTGGGCAGAGCCAGGGTTGTTGAGCAGGTGGAGCACGATCTTCCTGAGGCTCTCCTGTCTCAGCACCGCGAAGGTATCGGTGGGGACATTGGGTATCTTGTCCTTCGGGGTTCTGTTGCATTATCGGGTGATGGCCCCTGAGGTCACCCCACCCATGCAACTCGTTCCATTCGGCTCCGACCGTGCGCCCGTCGCCGGGTCGTATAGGATCATCATCACGTCATGCTGGAACGCGCCGGGGCTGAACCGTAAGCCCCCTGCCATCCCTTTCGAGATGGCTGTTTGCAGCAGGTTGAGGCTGGCATTGATGTGCCTGTCTAGGTGCCAGCCGCACTCGCATTCGAACTCCGCGCCCATTCGGGAATCCTGTATCCTCCCACATATCGGGCACGTTCTGCTGCTGTACCTTGGGTCGACCTTGACTACGGGAATGCCTCTCCACTGGGCCTTATACTCGATGATCTGGTGTAGTTTTCGCCTGGGCCAGAGGCTCAGGCGACGATTGAGGTGTTTGATTCGTGTCGGTCTGATTCCCTTTAGATCCTCGAGCACGACCATGGATCTCTGGTCTTCGGCAAAGGACAGGACGGCATTCGCCACCTTGTGCAGCCTGTACTCGATTCGGTGGTGCTCCCTGGCTCCTTCCCTCATGCACAGTCTCCTCGATGTGCGCCAGTCATGAGCCTTCTTCTTCTGGAGCCTCTTGCGCCTGTCGTGATGTCGTTGCTGGATGACGGAGACTTCGGGAAACTCGGCCTTGACGACCTTGATTTCATCCCCCTTTACGATCGCGCCGTCCAGGCTCCTTTCGTTCGTATCGAGCGAGAGGACGGATTCCGGCACGTACGGCTTGGGAGCTTCCCTCCTGAAGGCAACGATGGTACGGTCCGGGAACAATGTCAATGAACCGAGAGAATAGGATTGGTCACCCAGATACGCGCGATGGTAGTCGCTGAGCACCAGCTTGAGCGTGACATGGCATCCGGCCCTGATCGGCAGGTCGATAGCGCCGTTTTCGCGGTCGAGTTTGTAGGCCTGGTTCTCCGCCTTCATGAACAAACGCCGAACATAGGGAACACGGCCAGCATTGCCCCCTCGAACCCGCCTACGATGGTTCTTGAGTAGGCTACCAGCCACTCCGAATGCTGAGACCAGATGCTGGGAGTACATCTTCGGATGCTCTTTGCGGAAGTCCTTGTATGCGAGCCTAACAAGGGCATTTCTAGAGGTTGCTCGGGCTTGAAGGCCGGCACGGACCGCGTTGTTGACCGCAAGCCTGAAGTCCTGGAGAAGGAACCTCGCTTCGGGGGGAAGTTCATCATCGAGGCGAAAAACCACTCCCTTGACCAGCATCCGAAGCATCAAGATGTGCATGGTATATGTTTTTCGTCATTACATGCAGCACCCAGAATGCCGAACCCGCCTCCTCCGCCATCTTCGCCACCCGATTTGTTACAGAACCTGGGGAACGAAAAGAACAAAGTTGGAAGAGGAAGGGTACCGCCTACTCCCCCCGAATTGCAGTACCCGGCTGTTTTGCGCTCCCCTCTCAGTCCTCGTCCTCTTCGAACGGGGGCCAAGGATCAATTCCGAGCGCCTTTGGGCCACCTGCCCAAGGCGGTCGCCCTTCCTCCCTTATCGTCAGTTGCTTCCCTGTCGTTAGGTTCACGATCTTCCAGGCTTCGAGCACAGTCTTCCCGTCTTCCTGCTCGAGCTGTCCCGTGACGTTGACTATGTCTCCGATGTGCACAACGTCCGTGATGTTGACCTTCTGGGTCATCCAGTACCACCACGGGCCGAACTCGATTATGGTCTCGTTGTCTATCACGAACGCGCAGAGCTTGGGCCCGCTGAATGTCTTGTTCTTGACGGACTTGATCTCAGCGTGCTCGTTCAAGTCGTCCTCGTCGACATCGTTTTGGTCGTTGATATCGTCGGCATCGTTGTCACGGTCATCGTCGTACAGGAAAGCCGTGACTTTGCCTTGCACGCTCACGAGGTTCTGATGATTCTCATCCCCATTGCTCATGGAGCTGTTTATCGCGAGCGCTACTGGAGCGCCTGCAAAAACCATCGCGGTCACCACGAGTGCCGGCATGGCGAGTTTTGATCCGAACAACTTGCATCCTCCCCTTTTCCCTACTGACCCGGTTCGACGCTATGCTATATAGGATTATCGCCAGGTCAGTGCGATTCGTGGCACAAACCGCGAACTATGCCTTCCTCGGGTTCTTCGCGTTGAACATCGCCGAGAGCCGCTCCTTGTCGTACCCGAACGGGAGAAGCATGCCCTCGACCCCTCTCAGAAGGAGTTCGACGTACGCGTCGACATCGTATTCCTCGTCTCCCGAGATGAACGAGTCGACCTTGACGCGTCTCTTGGGGTCCTTGCTCCTGCAGTCGCAGATGAGATACCTCACGGCTTCCCCTGGATTCACCTCGAATCCTTCGCAATCCAGCTGCATCAGCGCGGAGACGCTGTCGTTGAACTGCTCGTACTCGCCGAGCCCTTGCGATATCCTCCTGGTCATGAGCAGCTTGTTCAATGGAACTGTCTGTGACCGCACTGTCTCGACATAATCCTTCACGATCTCGAGCGCCGAAGGCACGAGCTCCACGAACTGCTGCGAGTCTGAGGCCTTGGAGAAATGCGTGAGTAGCTCGTTCTGCATGTCCCTCACGAGCTCCGTGGTGTCGTGCTTCCTCAGCTCGATCCCGCGCACCTTGAACCTCCCGTCCTCGAACATGCCATAGTACCTGTTGAGCACGCCCACGCCGTGCGACCGGTCCGGCAGGAACACTATCCACTTGTAGATGCCCTCGGGTTCGAGCGGTATCCCGATGTGGCCAGAGACCTGCTCGCAGAACTTCTCGGGATCCCCGTTCCCCTTGAGCCAGAGTGAGTCGATGATCCCATGCAATATTTCGAACCCATGCGCCTCAGCGATCTCCGAGGCCTGGAGCATTATCTCCCGCCCGTATGCGTTTATGGACTCGTGGCATTCGATCCTGCCGAAGCGAGCGTTCCTGTAGCCCGTGTAGCCGAAGCAGTTGTGGGTCAAGACGCCGTTCGCGAGCGCGAAGCCGTGGAGCGGCTCGTCGACCCCGAAGCAGTAGACGAAATCGCCCGAGGGCTTCCTCCTTCTGATCGACCTTATGCGCGCGAAGCCTAGGGCTCCGTCCTTGCCTGCTTCGGCCCCGTAAAGTGGCTTGAGCCTGGGCAGGACATCTCCCTTGGCCAGCCTCTCCGCGGGCTTGATCACAAGTCGTCCATCGGAGATGACATAGCAGGGATGGTCCGGCGTGAGCCCGAGCCTCTCATTGCCGAGGTCGAGCTCTATCACGTGCTCAGGTGCGGGGAACTTGAAAACGCTGCGGACTGTCTTCACCGAGGGTTCGAGGCAATCGTCAACGCCGAACAGCTCGAGGCCGCCTGGTACTGTGGATCCTCCGAGGCGATTGCACGCGTACCTGTCTACTATGTCTTCTACGGTGTCGACATCGAACCTTCCGTCCAGGCGGTACGGTATCTCGGTGCCACTATCGAGGCATGTGACCAGCAGCCATTTCAGGATGTCCACGCGCTCCTTGCAGACCTTGGTGTCGCCGACGCCGGCCCTGATCATCCGCTTCAGCTTCGTCCTGCGCTCGACCACGGGCTTCAGCACGCGCGGGATCAGCCCCAGCTGCTTGTCGCATATCCTGTACCCGAGCACGGGCACACGCCTCGAAGGCTCGGGACAGCACGCGCAGTCGACGGTCTCGGGCGAGATGTTGAACCGAACCATGATGTTGGGATAGAGCGAGGTGAAGTCGACTTCGAGGACATGATCGTGAATCCCCACCCTCGGCTCGTAGATGAACCCGCCCCGGTCTGCGATCACGAGTTCCTCCGCGGTCTTGAACTGCTCTGGAAGGTTCTTCTTCCACATTATCACGCAGCCGTCCCTGAGGGCCTGGTTGACCTCCATTGCGCTGATCGCGCTGCCGGGAGAGAGCCTCGACAACTCCTGGATTGGAACGCCGGATATGCGCGAGAGGTCCGTGAGGCCTGAGAGCCCGCTCTCCGCGTACATGAACGAGCTGGAGCGGTCGATATGTATCCTGCCGCGGAGCTTGTACGAGGGCGGCTTGTACTTTATCTGACCGTAAGTGAAGTACGACTTGCCGCGCCTGTCCGTGCGTGGGTCGTCATCGTCGCGGCCGAGCCGCAACCGGATGTCCAGGCGCTTGGCCCGCTCGTACAGATAGGGGAGCGAGAACGAGTCGCCGTCGTCCGTGTAGATGACATCAGGATCGTTTTCCTTCAGCAGTTCCTCTATTCCGCGCAGGATCCGTTCTTCGTCGCCGTCGACCGAATGTTCCCCGACCTTGGCGGAACGGAGCCTGTCCTTGAAAGTGGGAATGCCGCGCCTCGCCTCGGGCGCGACCCTCAGCGCCGTGCTGGATAGTGGCGGCAGCTCGTAGTCGATCTCGTACGGGTTCTCGAGCATGCGCGGCTTCGGCCTGAAGTCCAGCAGGCCCATGGGGAAGAGGTCCTTCTCGACGAAGTACCTCTGGCTGAAGCGCAGGTCGACGTTGAAGAGGGTGTAATCCCTGTACCTGCCCCTGTTGTCGATCGTGTGCGCGACGTCCTCTATCTTGGAATAATCACGCATCGTTACTGAGAGCACGTCCCTCTCTTTCTCGCCGAGCCAGGTGCGCTTGCTCTCTCGCTTGGTCGATTTCACGGCCTTCAGAATAGGCAGCGCCCGCTCGAGCTCGTCGAGCTTGTCAGGAGACGAATGAACGAATATCTCGGGCAGGAACGAGCGGTCGACTATCCTCCGTGCTCCGCTGCGCGTCCTCACCCAGTACACGATTGAATTAGTCTCGTAGTGCGGGTAGATGTCGATGAGCCAGCCCCTCATCCTTCTGCTTCACCGCTCCCGAGTAACCCATCCTGTCCTCCGTTGTGCTCGCGCGAACTCTCAAGTTTCTTCCTCAGCTCGATCAGCTTCTTCTCGTGCTCCAGCAGCATGGACAGTAGGGCGGACTCGGTAGGGTCCAGGCTTATGGCGTATGTAGATGCCGAAGCATGCAACCGTGCGCAGTTCATCAGCGAGTCGAACGCGTCTCGGTCCTCCTTTCGCAACGCCCTGCGGAAGTCGTTCCACTGCTGTGCCATCGATTCAAGGGCCAAGCGGTAGGTAGGAACCGTCCGTCCCGTCAGAATCCCCCCTGAACTCCTCGAGCGTCATCTGGTTCCAGGGCACGGGCGAGAACACTATCTCGCGCTCCGCCTTGGGCAGCCTGATCAGCAGGCCGCTCCTCCGAGACCGCATCTGCACCACGAGGTCCGAGTGCTCGTACAGCAGCGCGGCCAGCCCTGGTGCCGGACGCACCTGGTGATGAGTGTGGTTGGTGAGTATAGAAATCGTCTCGTGCTCCTTGGCGATCCTGGAGACGTCCTCGAGGCATCTCCTGAATAGCTGGTGCGACTCCATCCACTTCATGTCCTTGTCTAGGAAGAGCTCGGTTATCGATGAGACGATGACGGTAGACGGCGAGATCCTCTCCACCTGTTCCTCGAGCTTCTCGTCTATGAGCGAGACGAGCTGGTACGCGGTGAAGGCCCTGGATATGTTAACGCGCGAGAGGATGTCGCGCTTGTCCAGCCTGAGCCGCTTGCAGAGCGAACTCATCGCGTAGGGATCGACCGTGTTGCCGCCGTCGATCCACACGACCTCCTCGTCGAACTGCGAGATCGCCTGCACGCAGATGAGGTGCAGCAGGTTGGAGGTGTAGCTGCTGTCGCTGTCGAGCAGCATGACCTTGGAAGAGTGGAAGCCGCCTGTGAGCTCGTCGAGCTGCAGGACCGAGCTCTTCAGGATCCTCTCGCGTGCGAGCGGCTCCGCTTCGACAACCTGCACCAGAGGTTCTTCCACCAAAGCGGTCCTTAGATCGTGCAACCGGTGTCACCAGAAGTCGTTATCCTCGGTGCCGGAGTTAAACCGCTGCAGGGGGGAGTCTGGTGAAACTAGTTGGGGAGATAAAAGCCAGCATGTAGAATCACTACGAATTGAGAAGATTCTTTCATTGACAGTCTGCCTGAGCGCCTCGTTCTCGGTGACGACATACAAGCCCTTCGGGGTGCCCGTGAGCCCAAGCGGCACGGAGAAGGTCAGGTACGCGGGCGAGGTCCAGGACTCCCCGACCGGCCTCTACTACATGGGCGCGAGGTACTTGGATCCGGAGCTCGGGCGGTGGCTGTCGCTCGATCCGGAGCTGGGGAAGCTCTCGTCGCCCCAGAGCCTCAACCGATATGTCTACTGTGTGAACAGCCCGCTCAACACCGTCGATCCATTGGGTCTCCGCGGCATAATGCTCAGGGGCCATGGGAAGTGGTCCTCCACTGGTACACCAGGCACCTTCGACGAGTTCATGATGCTGTGGGGATTCGTACCCATCCTCGACACGGTTTCGGACATATACTTTGTCGGCAAGGCTCTCTACGAGGGCAAGAACGAAGAGGCAGCGATATATGCTGGATTTGCCTCGATCCCGTTCGTCGGAGCCTCATACTACAAGGCCGGCAAAGCTGGCTGGAACTTCTTGAAGCGCGCTGATGATGTGCCGACGGCGCCAGGTGTGCGCAATGCGGATGAATTGTCAGAACAGGCAACGAAGACATTTTATGGCGGAAAACACGTAACAATAACGCTAGATTGGGACATTGAATTATACCGCATATTTGGAGGGACTACAGAGATGAGGGGTCATTGGTTTGCTGTTGTTCCTCCGGGAAACCGGCAAATCGCGCAAAACCTCTATTCGCTACCCAGTGGCAACACTGGCGAGTATTGTGTCAAGGCCCTAGTCCCCAGGGGGTCAGTTGTTGATATTGGCATTACCTCTCCGCTGTTCGGTCGATCTGGAGGTGGTGTACAAGTATTTGTGAGAAACGCAGAGTTGCCAACTTTCTTCGCGCCATGGCGGCTTCTAGGATCGGTGGAGCAGATATGAATAAGGATGAGTTGGTGGGAAAGCAAGTGGAGATCGTGGTCGACCGTGCCGAGAGCGGAGACCAGGGCAGATTCAATGTCTTTCACGGCACTATTTGTGGCGAGGTGAGAGATCGCAACGGAGTCTTGTATCATGTCGTCAGGTCGCATGAAGAATCCGAACAGTCTGAAAGTGCTACCACTGTTCATCTTGGCCCACCTCCGACTGAGCATTTCCTTGTGGCTCCAAGGTTCGAAGGTGACACCTTATGGGGTGAATTCAGAAAGGGATCTGCGGAGGTATTGATTGGCATTGCTCGCGTTGTCGACGTCTCCATCCTAGGAAGGGACTCATTTGACTTCTCGCAGGTCAACTACTTCGCCGTCGGGGCTCTGAGATTCGTGAATCTGCATTAGCCCAAGGAGTCGTTGCCGGGTTCTAACGTCATGGTTACTCCCCTCGAAAAGACTGGATTAGCCTCGTAGTGGACAATGGGACTATTCACGGTCTTGGGACTGCTGGATATGCGGGGGTTCCTGCGAAACGCAAATCATGATGTCTATTCGCCGCGCTCCATAACATCCAGCGGCTCCGGAGGGACGACGGTAGCGAGGCGTGCTTCAAGGTCAAGACCTACAAGCCCTTCGGCGTTCCGGTGAGCCCAAGCGGCACCGAGAAGATCGAGTACGCCGGCGAAATCCTCGTCTCCGCTGCGGGCGCGTCCCCGGAGCTGTACTACATTGGCGCCAGGTGGATGGATTCTGAGCTCGGGCGGTGGCTGTCGCTGGATCCGGAGCTCGGGAGCCTTTCGTCGCCCCAGAGCCTCAACCGCTATGTCTACTGCGTGAACAACCCGCTGAAGTTCGTGGACCCGACGGGGGAGTTCAGCTTCTCGAAGTGGTGGGACAAGAACTGGAAGACATTGGCGATCATAGCCGCGGTGACGATCATCACGGCGGCCACGGGAGGCGCCGGAGGAATAGCCGCGGCGATGATCCTCGGGGCCCTGTCTCAGGGGGCGATATATGCTGTGGAAGCTGGATCATCATTCACTTGGCAGGGCCTCGCCGTTAATATGGGACTTGGAGCTGCTGCTGGCGCGATTGGCTACGGAGCTGGAATAGCGGTCAGCAAGATCGCCAGCAAGTACGCCAGCGGAGCGGCAACTAGAAGTCTGTCAAAGGTCTTCGGGTTTGGGAAGATGGAATCCGGCTACATCGCCTCTCCAGGTGAGAAGGCCGGCCTTGGACTCAGGACGTTGTTCAGGCACGATTTCGTCAGGGTTAGTGGGGAGACTAACCTGGGCAGAATGGCCGGAGGTGGCGGCTGGTGGGCCGCAAGAGGGTTCGATGTGGGCGGCGAAGCGGCGCAGGCTTTCAGAATGGCAACAGGATCAGAGATATCTGTTTCATCCCGTCAACTCGTGGTTGCTGGGAGTTTCGCCAGGACAATCTGGGAAAGCCAAGGGAGTTGGTCACAGCTCGCCAGGTGGGGCGCTGAGGTTCTGGGAGGAGTAGCATTCCATGAGGCTGCGAGGCATTATGCGGAGGCTCCTATGAACCTGCCCGGCTACGCTCTCTGAACGACCTACGGTGGTGTGAGAATACGAATCAATCGAATCCATCAAGCGAGGAAGACGTGGTGGGTACGCCTTTCCGACAAGGCGGTTTCAAGCGGAGATGCTGAGCGACGGTGGGAGTCTTCATGAGAACAACAAGGGCGTCGTCTGTAGAACAATTAGGTGACCATGTTGCTGTCGATACTATCAATGATAAGTTGCTCACAGTCGATGAACTGAAGTCGCTTCGTGGAAGAGAATTTCTCGAGAAGAGCGTTGAGCATTTCAGAAAGAGTCTTGAGGAATCGTCTCTGCGAGTAGGTGTCAACCTGGGCGATTACTCCTTGGCGAATCTAAGAGCGATTGATGAGGACTTGTCGGGTTCCGTTGAGGAGGCTTGCGCGAAGGAAGGAATACCTCCTGAACCTGGTGTCTTGTGGAGCATGTACCATGGCTATGGGAGTTACCTCGGAACTGTCATCGTTCGCAATCTCGGAGGAGAATGGCGGACTCCTAGCACGCTAAGACTGTGGCTTTCGAATGCTCTTCGGCGTCCTCAGATCCTTTTCGATCATTGGTATGTCGTGGTGCAGGGCAGGAGAATACCAGTCTTCAAGGTAGCGAGATGGCGTTGCGACGGAAGCGGTCGAGTCAAGTCGTTGGCCGAGGTCTACGACAGGATCGCCTCCGGCAACTCGTGGTCAGAATGATCTTGCCTTCAAGCTACATGTCATCATTTGACGGTGTCGATTGCGCGGAAGGACGTGCATTCCCTTTTGGTGCCGATGAAGTATCCCGCCTTGACTTCTTGCGCCTCCGGCTTTGATCACCAGCAGACTTCATGCCATGATTCAGGCAGAGGAGAGAAAATGAAAAGATTCTGAGGAATATTCAATAACATCCGCAATCTCAGTGTTCAGATTCTGCAGTCTTGATAATTGCCACAATTATGTTTAAGTATCCTTAGGGTGCTTTTCGCCCAGCGACCAAGAGGGCCGCGAAGGTTTGTTGGGAAGGGATTGAGGAACATGGCCCCGAGAGCATCTTCCAAGAGGCCACCGGCTTCGACACACACATCCTCAAGGAGGTCGTATGTCGATCAGGTAGAGCCTGCGGAAGTGAAGAGGTCGCGCAGAGCGGCGATACTCCAGCTCAAGATGGGCCGACTTGCGCACACAATAGGCATCGCATCCGGCCTCGCGCTAGCACTCACCGCGGTGATAGCCTACGGACTTGTTAACTGGGAATTCCTGAGGAACGCTCCAGGGTTCGTCGAGCAGCTGAAATGGATGATACCGCTCGTGGCGGGCGTCGTCGTGGCCATCGTTGCGATCGCGGTCAAGTGGGAACCGTACCTCGCGGACAAGGAGGAGCCGCACTTCGTCGCGAGCGTCGTAGGACTCGTCGTGTCATCGCTCTTCATCGCGCTCATACTGCTCGACGAGACGGACTTCCTGCTCTTCGGTAGCCCAGACTGGCTCTATCCAGTGTCGCTCCTCGGGATCAGCATCACGCTCATATCACTCGCGATGACGTGGGAAGGGTCGAGCAGCCGGAAGACTATCAGCATGGCAGCTGCCGTCTTCCCGCCCATTCTTCTCACTTTCCCGATGGTCTACCACCCTGACCCAGAGGTCTTGGCGAGCATACTGCCCATGGCCTATCTCGGCAGTGCGGTCGCAGTCCAGCTCAGCGGTTCAATGCTACACATAATAGCGAGCTCTACTTCCGTCCAGCAGAGGGAAGTCCTCAAGGCGAGCGACAGCAAGCTGAAGGAACAGCTGGTCGAGCTGGACAGGAAACGCCAGGCCATCGCATATCGCGAGGAAGCATTCAGGGCTCGAGAATCGGAGCTCGAAGCCTACGAGAAGAAGCTCTCTGACGAGATGGCTTCGCTCGAGGAGCAGAAGCAACAGATCACTTCTCTCGAGGCAGAAGTGGAGCAGCGCCTACAGAGCGCGAGGGACGCGCGACAGACCGCTGCGAAGCAGGAGGCGTCCATCGAGAGTGAGCGCGCGTCTCTCCAGCTGAGGCAAGCGGACATAGAAGCTCAACGCCGGGAGCTAGAGAAGCTGGCCAAGAGCCTGTCCACCAGAGAAGCATCGGTGGCGGCGAGGGATAGGGAGGCGAACAGGCTCGTTCTTGAGGCGCAGACCAAGGAGAGGGAGATCAAGAACAGGCTCGCGGAAGTCTCCGCAGAGGAGGCTGGGCTCTCAAACACCAAGAAGAAGCTGGAGGACCTCCAGGCGGCCCTCGCGGCGCGCGAGAAGCAGATTGACGTGCGCGAGAGTTCGCTCGACATGAAGGGGCTTGAGGTCGCGTCAGCCCGCGAGCAGCTGGGAAAGGTAGCCGCAGAGAAGACCACCGTGAAGAACCTTGAGCAGCAGCTGCTGATGAGGCAGGAGTCACTCTCAGAGAAGGAGATAGCGCTCAGGGTGCTCGAGGCGGATGTTCAGAAGAAGGTCGAGCGCGCTGAACGGCTGTCCACCCGGGCAGACCAGCAGTTGAACGAGCTGGTTGACAAGGAAAGCGCGCTGCTCACGAAGGAGAAGAGCCTCGCAGATAAGGAGGCGGAGCTGAAGGCGGACCTCCAGGGACTGACATCGAGGCTCGAGGAGATGGACCGTGCGAGGGCGACTGTGAGCGACTGGGAGAAGCAGTACCAAGACCTGACGGTAACTACCAAGACGAAACTCAGCGCTTTGTCCACCCGCGAAGAGGACGTCTCCAGAAAGATGAACGCGCTCGAGAAGCGCGAGAACAAGATCAAGGAGATAGAGCAGGTCCTGAAGTCCGAGAGGGACCGGATCAACTCCAAGTTGCGCGAATTGCTCGAGAAGGAGAAGGACTTGAAGGCCGCGGAGACTGAGCTAGGTCTGAGGCACGCGGAGCTGAAGGCGATGGAGCGCGACATCCTCGAGCAGGTCGAGGAGGTCGAAGAGGTTAGGGCTGGGGTCTTGCCCGAGGAGGACGAACGGGCCAAGACCATTGAGCTACGCGAGAGGCGCCTGATGGAACGAGAGCAGGAGATGAAATCCCGGCTCTACCAGCGCGAGAAGGAGCTGGAGAAGAAGGAGCTGTCGCTCCGGGCGCAGCTGAACAAGGACCTCGAAGAGATGGAGGAAGCAGTCGAGGAGGAGTTCGCCGAGAAGAAAGCCAAGAGCGGAATAGAACGCCTGGACGACCTGCTCCTCGGAGGCATGCCCTTCGGATCGAACATCCTCTACGTGGGTCCGCCGTTCATAGGCAAGGAAGTTGCGATGCTCCTGTTCCTGGCCGAGGGTTTGAAGAAGGGCATACCAGCGGTGATAGTCACAACCTCGCATCCTCCGGTCGAGATCGCAAGGGAGATGGCACCGATCCTGCCAACATTCATGGAGTTCGAGCAGCTCGGGCTTGTGCGATGGGTGGACGCCTCAGGATTGCAGGCCGAGGACACAGGCGCCAAGTCCACGATGTCCAATGTCATCCAAGTCGCTGGTTCCAGCGACTTCGAGGGGATCACGAAGGCCCTGGAGACCTGCACGAAGCAGATCGAGAAGCAGAAACAGCCGTATTTCAGGCTCGCGTTCATGTCGCTCTCGATGAGCGTGACGCACGCGGATGAGAAAGCCGCCCTCATGTTTGTCCAGAGCATTACGGGCAGGGTGAAGCAGGCGGGCGCGATATCACTCTATGCCATAGAGCGCGGAATGCACACGGAGCAGCAGCTGGAGGCGCTGCAGCACTACATGACCGGCGCGATACAGTTCAAGACGGACAAACAGAAGACGCTCCTGAGCGTTCAGGGCGTCGGTGAGATCCAGACCCGTGAATGGATCGAGTACAAGCACACGAACAAGGCGTTGATAGTCGGAGCATTTTCGCTCGAGAGGATAAGATAGTTAAGTGCCCCGTGGCCTTGCATATGCATCGTATCGATTCCAAGAACGGGTGACCACATCATGATCCAGCTGGGCAACGGCATCTTGATCGAAGCAGAAGGGTGCAAGTTCAGGCTCGATCCGAAACGCATCCTGCAGGAGGAGGTGAGCATGATCTCCCACGCACATACCGATCATCTTCCGACTTCGTTCAAGGCGAATTCCGCAATATGCTCGCCAATCACGCGTGACTTCGTCAAGGCGCGCAGGAAGAAGGAGATAGAGATCTGTTCACATGAGCTCGTCAAGACGCTGGATGCCGGTCATATCGTCGGCTCCAACATGTTCCTCCTCAAGACAGATACGAGTTACCTCTACACGGGGGATTTCTGCACGCGGATGAAGGACAGCACCAAGCCAGCCAAGCCTCAGAGGTGTGACGTGCTCATCACGGAAGCGACCTACGGCAAGTCCCGTTACGTGTTTCCAGATCATTCGGAGATCATGTCAATCGTAAGGGATTGGCTCAGAGACATCACCCGGAGAGACGGCATTGCAATCCTATTTGCCTACCCTCTGGGCAAGTCTCAGGAGCTCGCAGCAGCCTTGAGGGACATGCCACTGGTCCTGCACCCTACGATTGCAGAGAATAACAGAATCCTGAGGAGACACGGATTTGATCTTGAGACGAGGGAGTTCGACGGGCATCAAACCAAGCCGCCGTTCATCTACCTGACCTCTGGATACGGCAAGGATTCCGCCAGAGTAGATGCCCTCAGGAAGCGAGGCGCGAAGACTGCGGCGTTCTCCGGCTGGGCGATCGACAAGCGCTTCACGAGCCAATCAGGCATCGATGAGGCGTTCCCCTTGTCGGACCATTGTGGGTTCGACGAGCTCATGGAGTTCGTCAGGAAGTGCAGTCCTCGGCAGGTCTTCACGACCCATGGGTTCGCGCGAGAGTTCGCAGCGCAGATCAAGAAGAACTTGGGGATAGACGCGCAGCCGCTCGTGGCGCGACAGAGGACCTTGGATCACTTCTGCTGATCCGCAATCTTGCTCTTTCCCCAGACGCTGGCATAAGTCCCTGTGGGCATCAGCACCCTCGTAACTCCGACCGCAATGCCCTCGTTGCGCTTCATCATCTCTTCAGAGTCCATCAGCGCTGTGCCGAGGCCGACACCCTCTCCGCTCATTGTCATCATCGCGACGACTCCGCCGCGCCTGATGCCTTCGTCGAGGGTCAACAGGCCAGGCATCGCCAGGCTGGCTCCGTGACAGATCGCGTCAACGGCGGAGTTCTTGACTTCGACCTTCGGTATCTGGGCTAGTAGTATCTCCATCGGGTGCAGCAGCTTCTTGATCGGCTCATCGTTGCCCGCCTTGCGCTCCTCGATCGCATCCCGCAGGTCGTGGAGTGACACGGCCATGTCCTCGGTCATCGTTCCAGCACGGGTCCTTCTCAGGTCCTGCAGATGCGCGCCCTGGGCAATCGCATCACCTATGTCCACGCACAAGCTCCTTATGTACGTGCCAGCGTCGCATTCGACCTTGAACAGAACGTCACGGCCAAGGATCTCAAGGAGGTCGAGTGTGTGGATTCGCCTGGTTCTCATCTCCCTCTTCACGGCTGAGCGCATGGGAGGGGTCTGGTAGATCTCGTCCGTGAACTCCTTGAAAATCTCGTCAAGGCGCCTGCGGTCGGCGTTCCCGTGCATCCTCATAACGCCGACATATGCCTTCGTGCCATAGTGCAAGGAATCCATGGCTCGGACCGCGTTGCCCAGGCCAACCGGGAGGACACCCGTCACCCTAGGATCGAGCGTGCCGCCATGGGAAGCCTTCTTCGCCCCAAGCATGTCCCCAACCCAGCTGGTGATCTGATGAGACGTCGGGCCAGCGGGCTTGTCGACTATCACAACGCCATTCTGTAGAAGCTCGTCCACTGTCCGTTCTTCGGGCTTCCTGCCGCTGCCCGAGCCACTAGGCCTCTTCGTCTTGACGAGCATTCTCCTCATTGGTCTTCCTCGCCTTCTCGATGATCATGTCCGCGATCTTGTCAGCGCGCAGGGTCGTCGAGTCCAACCAGATGTCATAGATGGACCTATCATATGGGTCGATGCCGTAGAATGCGAGATACCTCTTCCTCTCCGACCTCTCCCTACTGCGTAGTTCTTTCAGTACCAATCCGACTTCCTTGCCCTCTCGCTGTGCAATCCGTTCCGACCTAACCTGTTCCGAGGCCGTGATGAACGCCGCGAACACTGTGACCTTCCGGCTCTTGAGCATGGCTCCGGACAGCCTCCCCTCGATGACGATGTTCTCGTTGGCACGAGCAAGGGCGATCATTCGTTCGTCCAGCTCCTTGTCGATTGTTTCGTCCTCTTCCGCGAGTCTTCCGAAAGTGTCGAGGTCAACCTCGCGTTCCAGAGCCATCTGTCTGAAGATCTGTCCTGTGAGAATGAAGTCGTAGTCGAGCCTGTTCGCCACGAGCATGCACACGGTCGTCTTGCCGCTTCCAGGCGGACCAGATATGGCTATCCTCATCGCTGCGCTCCCTCTTCCTTGGGGCGAGGCTTCTTACCCCCGCTCTCCTCGAGCTCCTTCAGCTTCTTGCTGAAACTGAAGTACTTCAGGACCCTCGTGAGGACCTGCCCGAAAGGTAGTGTGAGAAGCGAGTACAGCAGGACCCAGTTGGGGAGAACGTTCGAGTGCTTCATGTCTGAGTTGAACTCCCACGGGACTGAGAACACGGTCGACTGAAGGTCCAAGTAAACGAAGTTGGCGAGCCACGCGAAGATCGGGATGATGACTATCATGGTCACGGGCATCAGCTTGAGCTGCGTCTGAGAGGCCTTCATCTGCTGGGCCATGATCTGGGGCTGGATCTCCGTGAGTTTCTTCAGCTTGTACGTGTTGTTGCTCGACCTTGCCTCCCTGAGCTCCTTCTGGAACGCCGAACCGATGCGCTGGTTCCGCGCCATCGAGACCCAGTCTATGAAGAAGTGCCGAACCGTTATGCTGAACATGCTCATGATCAGTCCCGTCAGAAGAAGCGTGAGGATTGGCTGGTGGCCAGCGAAGCCGACCAGCGGGCCGAGCCCAATGCCGACGATCTTCCCAAGGCTCTGCCTGAGGCCGTTGTCGAACATGATGAAGACGGCCATCATGAAGGCCATCAGGAGCACGAGCTGGTTTCCGAAGTCGGGTCTAGGCGGTATTGCCCGCGCTCCCCCTGCACTGCCCGTGCTAGCCATTCGGCTACTCGCCTCCGAAGAACCCTCTCAGCACCGGGTGCATCTCCATCATCTGCTCCCTGCCTATGGCATCGTAGAGCTGAATCATTATACCGACTGCTAGCAGGACGCCCGTGCCCGAAGCGTTACCCACGGTCCCTATCAGATCCGCGATGGCGGCGAGCGCCCCTACTGTAGCGCCTGATATGACTGTGACCACAGGAATGTATCTCTCGAGGACTCGTTTCATTACCCTCGGATCTCTCCTGAATCCGGGAATCTGCATGCCGCTGGACTCGATCTGAGACGCGACCGCTTCAGGGCCCATGTTCGTGGTCTCTATCCAGAACTTCGCGAACAGGATCGATCCGAAGATCATGACGCCGACGTAGACGAGGACGTGGAGACCGATCTGCAGTCTCGACTTGTCTATGCCCATCTGGTCAAGATAGCCTCCGCTAAGCAGTGGCAACATCCAGTCGCCGACTCCGTTGATTGACGATAGGTAGAACGCGAGACCGCCCGAAGGCCTGGTCGATCCCTCAGCGTAGTACCCGACCATCCAGTTGTGGCCGAGCCCGGGCACATTCTGGAAAGACGGGTGGTTCCAGAAGAGCATGGAGAACATGCTCACGTTGGCCAGCAGAGCGGCCATCAGGATGACCGGGATGTTGGATGCATAGATGAGCTTGATCGGGTACCTGCCTCTCGCACCCCTCGCCCCGCCGTGCGCCAAGGGCAGTTCGATCCTGCTCGATTCAGTGTACGCAACGAAGAGGAAGATCGCTATCGTGCCGATCAGCGCTACCATCGGGTTAGGCTGCGCTAAGAAGATACGTTCGTATCCCTGACTGGATAGCTCAGGCGCGGACATGTGGTGGAACAGGTAGATCGTCTTCGGTATGGTGCCTGCAGGAGGATTCTGGGGACTGATGGCATCCGCCGTGTTGGCCGGGTGCCAGTTGAGGGAACCGGTGAATATCTGCTGTGCAACGCCCGCGGCGATGAACAGCGAGATGCCGCTTCCGATTCCCCACTTCGAGACGACCTCGTCCATAAGGAACACCAGGTACGACCCGACGACCAGCTGGACCACAATCAACGACTGTGCCAGCGCCAGTCCGTGCCCGGCCCACAGGCTGCCCATGCTGTTCGAGAACTTATCGGAAGGCTCCATGAAGCCGTAGACCTGCGGAACGGACTCCACGACAATCATGATTATGACCATCAGCTTCTGAGTGCCCTGGTAGACCGCCTTGTCCTCCTCCTCCTTGAGATTCAACTTGATGATCTTGGCGCCCGTGAAGAGCTGCATGATGATCGAGCCGGTGACGATTGGGCCAATGCCGAGGTGCATCAATGAGAACTGCGCGCCTGCGAGTATCGCCCTGTATTGGGCGAACAGGTCAACTCTCGTTTCCGCGTTCAGCCCGTAGATGACGATGTTGGTCATCGCGAAGTATACCACCAGGATCAGGACGATCCACATCATCTTCGTCCTGAAGTGAACATGCCCTTCGGGCCTCGTCACAGCTGGAAGCCTGTCAGTAATGGGCTTCAGCTTGTAGAGCATGCTCTTGTCTTCGTTTCCCTCAGCCATCAGCACCCTTCCTTGTACCAGGTGTTATGCTCTCCAGAGCTCATTCCTTCACTATCGCGCCGCCCGCCTTCTTCAGCTTCTGTTCGGCCTTGGCGGACGCTTCGGATACCTTGACCGTGATGGCCTTGTTGACCTTCCCGGAGCCCAGGAGCTTGTCAACGCCCATCTTGGTCAAGTCGACGCTCCACTTTCCATCCTTCTCCACTGCGAACCCATCCTTCGACAGGGCCGGCAGCGATTGCTCGACCTCTGAAAGGTTCAGCGTGACCTTCCCAGTGACAACAGATTGTGGTCTCTTGAACCCGTGGTGGCCGAAATAATCAGGACGGTACTTAACGATACTTATCCACTTGTGCTTGTGAAGGCCAGCGTTTCCCCTTCCACCGCGCAGGCCAGCGCCTCTGCCCGCCTTCTTCCCGCGGCCGTGGGTCCTGCTGCCCCTGAACTTGCTCGTCCTGCTGACCATCTACTTCGCCTCCTTCGGTTTGGCAAGCATCCGGTCGATTAGCTTCTCGATCTCCGCGCCCCTGTAGCCCAGGGAGCCACCGTCGACGTATGTCTGCTTCGTGCCCTCGTAACCTTGCCTAGGCGGGGGGAGCCTGATCACCGGCTTCAGCCCCTTGACATCCGACAGGGATGCCTCGCCCTTCTCGATCGCCTTTGCGAGAGAGAGTATTGAGGTGAACTTCGAGTTCTCCTTGACATACGCATCCGTGAGCTTCCCGCGCCCGATCGTCTCGCCCTTCTGGAACAGCAGCCGCGCGAGCGACTCATGGCTGAGCTCTCCCCAGGTCACGTAGTCCTTCACCGTCTGGAGCATGCCCTTCGTCGTCGCGTTCTGCGGGAGCACCACACAGTGGTTCACTCTGTTGAGCTTAAGGATGTTCAATGTCCTCACGGCGTCGTGTCTGATCTTCGCGTGCCCTCGAATCCTTACGACTGCGACCGTCGGCATCCTACTTCGCCTCCTTCTTCTCAGGGGCACCGCTCGCAGGAGGCTCTTCTCCTTCGGGCTCCTCTGGCGGCTCCAGCCCGGCAACGTGTATCTGTGTCGGTCCGGAGACGATCTGGAGCCTCGCCTTCTGCTCTTCCGTGACACGCAGCTGCGAAGTCTTCCTCAGCGCCTCGAACGAGCCTATTGAGTAGTTGATCGTGGTCTTCGTGTGGCCCTTGGTGAAACCCCAGGCGTCCTTGATGCCTGCCATCTCGAGCACGCTCTTCGCGATGTCTCCTACCGCGAGGCCCGTGCCTCTCGGCGCCGGCTTGAGCGTTACCACAACGGAGCCTGCATGGCCCGAGACCTCGAACGGGAGCGAATGCGGTGTGAGGCAGCCGCACTCCCACGAGCCGCAGCCTCTCTTGACCTCTATGACGTTCACTTTCGCGACATCTATCGCCGCCCTGATCGCCGGCCCGACCTCCTTGCCCTTCAGCCTTCCGAGGCCGACGAACCCGTCGTAGTTCCCCACGACTACCGTGATCGCGAACCTGACCCTTCGGCCGGAGTCGGTCATCCTCTGGACCATGTTGACGTCTAGGACTTCGTCCGCCAAGTCCGGGAGCAGTATATCCACGATTTCTGGCTCCCTCAACGGAAGCCTGGATCTCAGCGCGTCACTCATCGTGGCTATCTTTCCCTCAGCGACGAGCCTTCCCAGCCTCGTCTTCGGTGTCCAGTCGCTCATTTGGCAGCACCTCCGATCTTGCCCTTGGCAGTTTCGAACGTAGTGGCCGCATCTCCCTTCATGTGCTTCCCGGAGATCCTGTCGGGGCTCGGGAGCATCATGTCACTGTGCGGGACTTCGATGCCGGTGTCGAGCACGCCCTTCAGGGCGGCGAACACCACAGCGCCCTTGCTCGGCTCGCGCAGACCGATGTCCAGCACAGCCTGCTCGAGGCCCTTCTCTTTGGCGCGCTTGCCAGCGAGCATACCAGTGAGGTATGCTCCCGGCGTGCTCTTGCCCGAACCTGTCCAGCCCAGCTTCTCCAGCTCCTTCGAGACGGCAGTCACGAGGACTGTGTCCCCGCGCTCCGTGTACTCGATGAACTGCACGCGGACATGGCGGTTGGACTTCCGGACCACGAGCCTCACCTTGCCGCTCCTGATAAGAGCCGCCCTGTGCCTGTAGTCCGTTCTTCCCTCTCTCCGTCTCCTGAACGGAACCCTGTATCTCGGTCCTGTTGCCATGTCTCTCACTCCTTCAGTATCCCCTCGGTCTTGAGGTGCGAAACCAAGTGCGGCCTGCTCTTGAAAACGCCCCCCTTCGCCTTGAGGTAGTAGCTTCTGTATGTGGCGGTGTCGATCTTCCCGCCGTCCCTGAGCTCCTTGAGCTTCTTCCGGATCGGCCTGATGGTCTGGATCCAGACCTCCTTCTTAGGCTTCCGTGCGCCCTTCCGGCCGCGCCTCGAGCCCTGGCCTCTCCTCCTGCCCTTGGCCCTCTGGGCCTTCTTGTAGTTGGTCCTCGCGCGCGAGATGCCAGTCTTCTGCTTCGCGGCGATCGTGCCGGAGTTGATGAGAGTCCTGACATCTGCGCGAGTAATCGCGTC
>Ga0315274_10003493_pt1 | contig 23372 bp, 17 predicted proteins | sample YL17G02_20_MG_FD_203700 | JGI IMG/M metagenome (GOLD analysis project Ga0315274, IMG submission 203700) | Sediment microbial communities from Yellowstone Lake, YNP, Wyoming, USA - YL17G02_20 | ecosystem: Environmental > Aquatic > Freshwater > Lake > Sediment | place: USA: Wyoming | collected...
AGCGAAAAAGTAGATTTCTGTTTCTGCCCAATACCGAGATAAAGCCCGATGAGAAGGCGGTCGAGAAAGTCCTGCTGAAAAATAATGGGCTTGAAATTCTGAAAACCCTGCGTGACCAGCTCGCTGTAATAGAGCCATTCAACAGGGACAACATCGAGAGTATGCTGCGTTCTTTATCTGAGCAAAAACAGGTCGGCTTAGGTAAGATCGCTCAGCCACTGCGTGTGGCGATTTGCGGCTCGACAATTAGCACACCGATCTTCGAGTCTGTGGAAATACTGGGCAGAGAAAAAACCCTGGCCAGAATTGATAACGCCGTCCAAGTCATTCAGGGAAAGGCTGTGATCTGAAGGAGATTGCTAATTGTCGCTGTTGGTGACAGGTTCTATAGGGATCGACACGGTCAGGACGCCGCACGGCGTTAGCGAAGAATGCCTGGGCGGCTCGGCGGTCTATTTTGCAATGGCGGCGAGCTTCTTCGGGCCGGTCAGATTTGTCGGGGCCGTGGGCGCCGATTGCCCGTTTGATTTTGAAAAACTCTTTGCGGGCAGAAATGTCGATTTGGCAGGTCTGGAAATTAGAAGAAACAGCAAGACCTTTCGCTGGCACGGGACCTACCACGAAAATATGGACGACCGAACAACCGACTACCTTGAGCTAAATGTCCTGGCTGAGCATCCGCCGAAGATTCCCCAGTCATTTAAGGATACTGAGTTCGTGTTCCTTGCCAACACGACTCCGAGGCTCCAGATCGAGCTGCTTGAGCAGCTGACACAACCGAAGTTCGTTGGCGCCGACACTATGAACCACTGGATAGAAGGACACGCCGGCGATCTGAAGAATCTTCTGAAGAAAATTGACTGCCTTATTATCAACGAAGATGAGGGCAGGCTGCTCGGCAGAGATTATAATCTGATAAAGGCTGCACAAAATATTATTGATATGGGCGTCAGTGTGCTGATAATCAAAAAAGGCGAATCAGGCTCAATGACCTACAGTAAGCATAAGGAGCTTTTTCTCCTGCCGGCTTATCCTGCCGCCGAGGTCAAAGACCCAACCGGCGCGGGCGACAGCTTCGCCGGCGGATTGATGGGCTACCTGGCGGAGACCGGCAGGACCGATTTTGCCGCGCTAAAAAAAGCGGTCGCATACGGAACGGTTGTGGCGTCCTTTGCCATTGCCGATTTTTCATTGAATGGATTAACGGCCATAAATAGGGCTGACATTGACAGCAGGCTCCGGACTTTGCGAGATCTGACACAATTTTAGTCTGTAAAGGATTTTGTCCAATGCGGTGCTTTATAGCGATAGATATTAACGAGACGATACGGGCGGCGCTCAGCGACCTGCAGCAGGAGCTGCAGAAAAAGGCAGATATAAAAAGAGGCGACGTCACGTGGGTAAAGCCGGACTCGATACACCTGACCCTGAAATTTCTCGGCGAAATTGAGGACAAAGAGGTGGTCGATGTCTGCGATATAGCCAAAGACGTTGCCGGCAGACACAACAGATTCGAGCTGGATATCGAGTCGGTTGGCTGTTTTGGCGGCAAGAGTGCCAGAGTGTTGTGGGTGGGTGCGGCCAAAGGGAGCGAAAATCTGCTGCAACTGCAAAAGGACCTCGAGCAGCAGTTGGCTGAGGCTGGCTGGCCGCCGGAAACAAGAGAGTTTACCAGCCACCTGACCCTTTGCAGAGTGAAGGATTCAAAAGCCGGCATCAAGCTGGCGCAAGCGGCTGATAATTATAAACAGCTCAAGCTCGGCACTATATCCGCCGATTCGCTCTCGGTCTACCAAAGCCAACTGACGCCTCAGGGCCCTATCTATACTGTCCTGGGCAATTACAAACTAAGATAGTAAGCGCAAGACGCCGGCGCGTTAGCCGAACTGAATTGGAGAAAACTAAGAATGGCAAAGAAACTTGAGACAACTTTGAAGGCAGACGGCAGACAAGCTGCTTTGCAGCGGGTGATTGCCCAGATCGAGAAGCAATATGGGCAAGGCGCTATCATGCAGATGGACGAGCAAATGTACGCTAAGATCGAGGGTATCAGCACCGGCTCATTGTCACTGGACATCGCGCTGGGCGGGGTGGGCATTCCGCGAGGCAGAGTCACCGAGCTATTCGGGCCGGAGTCATCCGGCAAAACCACGCTGGCACTTCACATCATTGCCAGCGCCCAACAAGCAGGGGGCGTGGCCGCGTTCATTGATGCCGAGCACGCTCTGGATACAAGCTGGGGAAAAAGGTTGGGCGTTGACGTCAGCAGCCTGTTGATCAGTCAGCCGGACACCGGCGAGCAGGCGCTTGACATCGTCGAGCTGCTGATAGCCTCCAATTCGATAGATGTCATAGTGGTTGATTCCGTTGCCGCGCTGACTCCACAAGCAGAGATTGAAGGTCAGATGGGTGACACTCAGATGGGAGCGCAAGCCAGATTGATGAGTAAAGCGATGCGAAAACTTACCGGCATCATCAGTAAGAGCAAGACCGCCCTGGTATTCATAAATCAGATTCGGATGAGAATCGGCGTGATGTTCGGCAACCCGGAAACCACCAGCGGCGGAAAGGCGCTAAAGTTTTATAGTTCTGTACGGATTGACCTGAGACATTTGACCACGATTAAGGACACCGCCGGCGCCATAGGCAGCAGGGTCAGGGCCAGGGTGGTGAAGAGTAAAATCGCGCCGCCTTTCCGGGAAGGCGAGTTCGACATCATGTTCGACACCGGAATCAGTTATGAGGGTGACGTGTTGGATTTGGGTCTTGGCTGCCAGGTAGTTGAAAAAAGCGGGGCTTGGCTAAATTACGGCGAGATGCGGCTGGGCCAGGGCAGAGAAAACGCCAAGAAATTCCTCGCTGAGAACAAGGACCTGTGTGAACAGATAAAGAATAAAATCCTCATTGCTAAAGGCCTGGCGAACCCCGCGTAAAACGCGAGGCTAAATACGGGATATATTTAGCCCCCAGTTTCACTGGGGGTTTGCTAATCAATACACGAGCGTCAAATGGATACCTTAGGAGCAGCGGAAATCAGAAGCGGCTTTATAGACTTCTTCAAAGGTCACGGCCACAAATTTGTTCCCAGTTCACCGATAGTCCCACGCGCCGATGATACGCTTCTTTTCGCCAACGCAGGAATGAATCAGTTCAAGGATATTTTCCTGGGCCTGGTGCAGCCGGAAGCCGGGCGAGCGGTCAATAGCCAAAAATGCCTGCGGGTGAGCGGCAAACACAACGACCTCGAAGAGGTGGGCAAAGATACCTACCACCACACGTTCTTTGAAATGCTCGGCAATTGGTCGTTCGACGATTACTTCAAGGCTGAGGCGATCGAATGGGCCTGGCAGCTTCTCACTGAAGTCTGGCACATCGAGCCAGGCCGTTTGTGGGCCACGGTATTCCAGGGCGATGCCCACGATAATTGCCCGCCCGACACAGACGCGAAAGTGCTCTGGCCGAAAGTTACCGGCATTCCGCAAGCCAGAGTCCTTTTTGGCGGAAAAAAGGACAACTTCTGGGAGATGGGTGAGACGGGCCCCTGCGGGCCTTGCAGCGAAATACATATCGATCGTGGGCCCGATATGTGTGACAAAAAGGATGTGCCGGGCCACAAATGCGAGGTTAACGGCGGCTGCAGCCGATTCATCGAGTTGTGGAACCTCGTCTTCATACAGTATAACCGTACGGACGATGGCAAGTTACTAAGCCTTGGCGCCAAGTACGTCGACACCGGCGCCGGCCTGGAAAGAGTCGCCGCGGTTCTGCAGCGCAAATCAAGCAACTATGATACTGATTTATTTATGCCCATAATCGAAAGTATCTCCCAAATAACCGGCCATAGATATACAAGCAAACTCGGCAGCAAAACCGACAATGCTTTCAGGGTGATAGCGGATCATATTCGAGCGGTGGTCTTCGCTATAACCGATGGGGCAGCGCCGGCTAATGACGGGCGAGGATATGTGATTCGCCGAATACTTCGCCGGGCGTCGAGGTTCGGCAGAGAATTGGGCGTGCATGAGCCGTTTATTCACAAACTTGTGCCCATCGTGGTGGAGGTTATGGGCGATGCGTTCGGCGAGATAAATGAAAGAGCCGAGTACGTCGCAACAGTTGTCGAATCGGAAGAGGCGAGCTTCGGCAGAACACTGGATAGGGGCATCGAAATCTTTGCTGTTGCTGCGCAGCGGGCAGAAAATACTGCCGAAAGAACAATAAATGGCGAAGATGCCTTCCAGCTTTACGATACCTACGGGTTTCCGCTCGACCTGACGCAGCTTATGGCGGAAGAACGGGGCCTGAAGGTTGACACGGCGAAATTCAACGAGCTGATGGAGCAACAGAGAGAGCGGGCAAGAGCGGCGCAAAAAACTACGCAGCTTCCGGTTACCTTAACTGACGCTGAGTTGCCGGTGACTGAAGACCTGCACAAATACCATACCAACTACTGCGACGCCCAAGTTGTCGGCTGGATTGACAAAGAAGGTTTCAAAAACCAGGGGACAATTATTGCCTGTGACGATGTCGCCATTATTCTCGATAAGACCTGTTTCTACGCCGAGGCCGGCGGGCAGGTTGGTGACTGCGGCGTCATCAAATCAGGCTGGGGCGAGTTTATTGTCGAGAACACTACGAAAATAGCCAACTCTGTGGTTCACCGTGGCCGGTTGGCTGAAGGGACACTCTCTGTCGGTGACAACGTAAAGGCTGTCGTTAGTAAAGATAGAGACGCGACAAAGAAAAATCACACGGCCACGCATTTGCTGCAATGGGCGCTGCAGCAGGTGCTGGGCAGGTCGGCGACGCAGCAGGGCAGTTTCGTCGCCCCGGATTATTTGCGGTTCGATTTCACATATCCTAAGGCGCCCACAAGCGAGGAGCTGAAAAAGGTTGAAAGTCTTGTCAGGGAAAAGATCGCTGCCGACTTGCCGGTTTCTTGGACTGTTTTGCCAAAAGATGAAGCCCAGCAGTTGGGTGCGATGGCGCTATTTGGTGAAAAGTACGGCGACGAGGTGCGAGTGGTAGGCATCGGTGCCCAGAGCGGCGAAAAAATTGCCGAGGCTTTTAGTAGAGAATTCTGCGGCGGAACTCACGTTGACAGGCTCGGCTCTATCGCCGGCTTTAAGATAATCAAGGAAGAAAGCATCTCAGCCGGCGTCCGCAGAATTACCGCCCTATCCGGGCAGGGGCTTACTGATTACTTTGAGCAGCGAAGTGACATTGTTGACCAGCTTAGTCAACTGCTGAAAGTGCCTGCTGAGGTTATCGCCGGCAGAGTTGAACAGTTGCTGGCCGAGAACAAAAAGCTCACCAAGGACCTCAAGTCAGGTAGGACGACAGGGGCGGCGGACACTATGGCTGAGGTGAAAAAACTGCTGGAGGAAAGCGAAAAAATCGGCGCAGCCTATGTAATCGTTGCGCGGATTTCCACAGCCCCCATCGAACGGGCCAGAGAAGCCATAGATATGCTCAAGAAAAAAGCGAAATCCGCTGCCATTGTCTTGGGTTATGCCGACGGCGATAAGGTGACACTGCTGGCCGGCGTGACAGACGACCTGGTCAAAAAAGGCCTAAAAGCTGATGACATTGTTAGGGCGATTGCGCCGATTGTTGAGGGCGGAGGCGGCGGACGACCACAAATGGCCCAAGCCGGCGGGAAAAAACCGGAAAAAATCGAAGAAGCTCTGGCCAGGGCCAAAGAGTTGATAAGAGAAACGCTGCAACGGTAGGGTGCTGACCGTCGCCGTGCCCTCGTGCTTCGCAGCGACCCGTCCTCCGTAGCACTGCGGAGGGTGGAAGCGCCGCTTCGCAGAGTAGCAGGCGACGGCTAAACGTGAATCAGGCAGCGGTAGGGTATGCTTTGCATACCGCAAAGGAGGGAGAAGGCTTCGTGATTAAGGTTCAGTGCAAAAACTGCGGGCAAAAGTTCAGCGTTTCGCAGCAGCACGCAGGCAAAAAAGGCAGATGCCCGAAGTGCAAAAATATACTCACCGTCCCCAAACAGTACAGTCCGATGGCAATCACAGAGCCGAGAAATGCTGCGCGTGATTTGACTCTTCTGGATGTGCCGGAAACGGGCAAGGTTCAAAAGAAAGCCGTGAGGCAATATGCCGTACCTGATACGGCTGCTGAACAGGCTGAAGAGTCTCAGCGAGAGTTGCCTACGGGGAAGGTTGAACCTACCGGCGAACGTAAGCTTCCGTGGATGCTCGACATATTCCTTTACCCGACAAGTAAGCCGGGTCTCACAAGTCTTGGGATTATTGTTGGAATACCATTGCTGATTGACATTGTCCTACAAGCGTTCGGGCTGTTTGCGTTGACTCTGTGGCTGCCCGCATTGATCCTCAGAATTCTAATCGGCTTGTACATGTCCTGGTACTTTGCCGAGTGTGTCCGCGATAGTGCCGCCGGTGGGACGCGAGCACCAGAGGCTTTTGCCACCGCTGACGCAAGTACCATGCGCGAGCAATCAGCGTACCTGGCTGCTTGTTATATTATCTTTGCGGGACCAGCAGGTTTCTATTCTGTCTTTACGCATAAAACGGATGCAGTATTCTGGCTGCTTGCAGCGTTCGGCGTTTTCTTCTTTCCGATAGGTTTGCTGGCTGTCGTAATGTTCAATTCCGGCGTAGCCTTCAATCCGATTCTCTGGGTTGCCTCGATATTCAGTACCTTCCTCCAGTACTGTGGGCTTGTATTGCTGATTTGCGGGGTGGTGCTGCCCATCGCGGCTATAATGAACATACAGCCGGAAGACATACCGCTGCCCAAAGTGCTCACGCTGATCTTGCAGGCGGGATTTACCGCGATATTGCTTTACATAGTCTTTGTAATAGCCCATTTGCTCGGTCGCTTCTACTGGCGCTACCAGGAAAGACTCAATTGGGAAGTCTGATGACCGCTTTTGTCTGATGAGGCTGCCGTTAAGACGGTGGTTTGACAACGTGAAAATAATTGAAGAACCACAATTGGAAGTTGAGCGCAAGCTGCCGTGGCTTATCGACGTATTGCTCTACCCGGCAAGCGTGTCGGGTGCAATCCACCTTGCAATATTTTTATTCTTGCCGCCTTTGGTCTGGGCCTTTCTTCGTGGTCTGGCTCCAATGGGCTTTTCTTTCATATTTGTCCCTCTGTCTCTGGGTATTTATCTGCTTCTCGTAGGGTATATGTTGTACTACATCGGTTTGTGTATTTTTGATAGCGCCAAAGGCGGCAGACGCGCGCCGGATGTCACGACGCTGGATTTGCCGGATAAGGGCGAGCTTGTCTCGCAAATGTTTCTCGTTCTGGGCGCAATTGCTATCTGCTTCTGGCCGGCTGGGCTTTATTATGTGCTTGCTAAAAAGGTCGATTTGGCTTTTTGGGTGCTTTCGGCTTGCGGCATTTTCTTTTTGCCTATGGCATTGCTTGCCGGCATTCTGTTTGATGCCACACACGCACTTAATCCTGCGTTCATAATCGGCTCGATCTGCCGGACGTTTTTGCACTATTGTGGGCTGGTTCCGGTCTTCTGTGCGCTTGGTGGATTGCTTGCGGTAATCGCATCCAATATTTTTAGTCTGCCGGGCGCCCAGACTTTGCAACAGGGCATAGCCCAGATTATGTTGCTCTTGGAGCGTCTATTTTGTGTGACTCTCACCTATCCGGGAATGGCTTTTGTTTACCTTGCAATGGTAGCGGCACATCTGTTGGGCTGGTTTTACTGGTGGCACAAGGACAAACTCAATTGGGGCTTGTGACTCAATTACATGATAGAGTTTCGCTGTAAAAACTGCGGCTGGATGTTGCATGTCCTGCCGGAACATTCGGGCAAAAAAGGCAAATGCCCAAAATGTGGAATCGTCGTCACAGTGCCACAGCCTCCAACCGAAGATGCTGGGCCAGACACCGACGAATCTAAGGGGACTAAGGCTTCTCCTTACGACCTGACTCTGCTGGATGTCCCGGAGCACATCGAGGTCCAGAGCCAGCAAGCTGGGCAACCTGATTCTGCCGTAACTGCTTACGAACGGCTCCGCAGACTTCAGGGTGGCTCTATGACGCAACAAGCCGAGCAAATCCTGCGGCGCAAGCTCCCCTGGATTATTGATGTCTTGTTTTATCCTCTGAGTAAGCCCGGCCTGACGCTCATCGCCGTCAGCGCCGGCATCCCATTTGTCCTTCGGACATTGACGAAGTCTCTCGCTGCGCTTATGCTGCTGTTTTTGCCTGCGCTTGTATTCCTTGTCATTTTTATAATCCTCCACTGGTGCTCGTTTGTTATATTCGTGTTGTATGTTTACTGGTACGTGTGTGAGTGCATCCGGGACAGCGCCGCCGGCGGAATAAGAGCGCCCGAGACCGCAGGTACTGCGCCGAGTTTGTGGGATATTCTGCTGCAACCGCTCAAGTCTGTGGTTTGTCTTTCGTCTTTTATGGCGCCGGCGATGTTCTACTTTGGCCGCACTCAAAGAGCCGATGCGATTTTCTGGGTCCTGTATGGCTGTGGAGGTTTTTTGCTTCCGATGGGCTTGTTGGCAGTGGTAATGTTTGACTCAATTCGTGCCCTAAATCCGATGCTCATTATCGGTTCGATATTTAGCACGTTCTTTTTGTACTGCGGTCTTGTCATATTCTGTTACGGGCTTTGTACGGCAGCAGCCGCCGCCGGCTATTTCTTGCTGCGATCGTGGATTCTGGGCTACCTTTTCCTGTTTGTTTTTTTCTATCTGGCGCTGATTGGCGCGCATTTGTTAGGCAGGTTCTATTGGAAGTATCAGGATAAGCTCAACTGGGAAGTTTAGAAAGAAAACCCCAGGTAAAACCTGGGGCTAAATATAGAAAATTATTCTCTTTGTTCAGAGTAACAAATGCTTGAATGTCAATTCTGTTACCGGATTCTGCGGCAGAGTGACAGGTTCTGACGGAGGAACAGGCCAAATTGATGGCCAGAGCTATTGCGATCGGATGCAGTATTTGGATATCATGGGACGCATACAGTGCAGGAGCATAATCTGTGAAGTCAAATTGGAAATCCCGGCTGATTAGTATTAAACCATGGCTTATCGGAGCTCTCCTCTCCACAGTTGCGATGTTCCTGGGTTATGAGTGGGGCTCAGAAACAGCCACACTATTAGGGGGCGAGCCAGGAATATGGGCTCGTTTGGGTAAGGGATTCGTCTGGGGTGCAGTTATCGCCGGCCTGCAATGGCCTATCGTTCGAGCTGTGGGTGTGCCCCCTATACGGTTCATTTTGGCAAGCGCTGTCGGCTTTGCAGTAGGCTATCCGTTCGGACAGACCATCCAGCTCATCTTCGTGCACCATTGGAGCTTGCACTGGACGGGATATTGGTCGGCAGTTGCTACATTCGGGTTGTTTCTGAGTGTGCCACAATGGTGGATATTCCGTCGGCATATAAAACTCGCAAGCCTATGGGTCTTGTTCAGCGTGGCAGGATGGATGCTGACCGGTCTGGTATGGCTCAATGGGGGCAGGGGTGGTTTCGAGTACGGCATTGTGACTGGACTTGGCCTTGTCTGGCTTGTGCGTTCTCAGTCGCCCAACGTAAACGTAAAGGGGTCACTTAATGAGATTGTAGCTATCCCTTGACCCAAAAGGAATAGTTGAAGCAGTTTGGGTTGGGGAATATAGAAATGACTCCGCGCACAACGTGGGGCTAAATAGGGACCTGTCGGATTTTTATGCTTTTGGCGTGGGCGTCCAGACCCTCAGCTTCAGCCAAGCGAATAATATCAGCAGCACTTTTGGCGAGCGTTTGCCTATCGTACTCGATGATGCTCGTTGACTTAATGAAGTCGTTGGCGCTGAGGGCGCTGAAGAATCGTGCCGATCCGCCCGTCGGCAGCGTATGGCTTGGTCCAGCCCAGTAATCGCCTACGGCAACGGGCGAATAATCGCCGATAAAAATGGCGCCCGCATTTTCAATTCTATCGGCAATTTTTCTGCTCTTATCTCCGCACTGAATCTCCAAGTGTTCCGGCGCAAAATCGTTTGCAGCGGAAATCACGCTGTCCAGATTCTCGAACACCGCAATAATGCTCAGTTCCAGCAGGCATTTGATGGTCTCTTTGACCCTGCTTAATTGGCCGACTTGCTTCTTGAGTTCCGCAAGGGTTTTGTCCGCCAATTCTTGTGAATCCGTAAAAACAGTTGTGCTGCCCGGCGTATGTTCCGCCTGGCTGAGCATATCCGCTGCTACCCACGCAGGATTTGCTTTATCGTTTGCGATTATCAGGACTTCGCTTGGCCCAGCTATTGAATCGATACCAACTGTCCCAAACACCAATTGCTTGGCTGTTTGTACCCACTGATTACCCGGCCCAACAATTTTATCGACTTTGAGGATGCTTTGTGTCCCGTATGCTAACGCCGCTATAGCCTGTGCACCGCCGATTCGATAGACTTCATCAATTTTCAGCTCATAACAAACCGCTAAAGTTACTGGATGGATGCTGCCTTTATATCTTGGCGGCGACACTACGACTATTTCCTTCACGCCTGCAACCTGCGCAGGCACCGCACACATTATCACAGTCGATGGCAGTGGTGCCGACCCTCCCGGCACACAAACGCCCACTCTTTTTATAGGGGCGTACTTTACACCTGTATGTTCGTTGGCCTTCTTATTGGCTATAAAAATTTCTTCCTGGTATTTCCGAACGTTCTTAATCGCTTGACGAATTGACCTCATAAGGTCGGTGTCAATTTCCTCACGAGCCTTCTGCAAATCTGCGTGTGAAACTCGGAACTGTTCAGGCGTTAATTTCACACCATCAAATTTTTCGGTGTATCGTGCTACATCTTCGTCTGTCACAACTTCATTAAGAATCTCTTCGACTTTTCGTCTGTTTCTGATATGAGGGGCACGCACACCGAAATGTGATAATCCGGCCTTTGAATGGAGAAATTTACGCAACTTTTCTTTGAAATCCGGCTCTTGATATGAAATCAGGATTTTATCGAGTTCGCCAGACACTGTCTTTCCTTGCTTGTTAGTTTCTCTGTGTTCTCTGTGTCCTCTGTGGCCAAATTATCTTCCGAAGTTGCCGTAGCTGTAGGCCCTTGTAGCCCTTTGCAGCAGCAGATACTTATCGGGTTCCCACGAAGCGGGGTCCCCGCCCTTATACTCGGTTATGATTCCGACTATTTTCAGGCGAGTTTGCTCAGGCCGGAGTCCGCCTGTGGCGGATTGTTGCTCAGCCTGCTCCAAAACCTGGCAGGGTAGCAGGCGAAAAGCTGTCTGCTGCACACTCAGGCCCAGCCCGTCAAGCACGAACTCGGTGCGAGGCGGCGTCAATCCGTCATACGCAAAGCCGATGCGAGACGGCAGGGAAATAAAGCCCGTTCTGTCAGCCAGTATATAATCCTGTTTGATGCTCCGCAGTTTTTCGCCCAGGCTGTTCGGCTCTTGCGGCTGCTGGCGGTAGACGGTTGGTCGGTCGCTGAGCCGGTCGATTATCGCTTTCGGTATTGCTAACGTGCCGTTCGGGTCGTTAGCTGTGGGCTTCGGCATTATCTGTGCTGCTTGCGAGGTGTCCGCCAAATTTGCATCTGCCGGCGTCGCAAGGGCTGAATCCTTGACTTTACTAAGAGGCAAAAAGTAAATCGGGAACAAAAAATTCCGGCCTTTGTATCTTGTGACCCTGGCCCAGATTCTATAATCTTCGCCCAAACGCTCCTTCATATCAGCGGTCATTCTTTCCAGGGTCGAAGACGGCAGTAGCTGCAGGCTTGTGTTGGCGCCGACTCGAGCTTTGCCATCATTTACGTCTGAAGCTAAGACGAAGAACCATACGTCATTGCCGTCGGAGCTGCTCATTCTGCCGTCGACGCTTGTCAGGACAAACCCATCGTTCAGTAGGGTCTGGCTTGTTTTTTCCGGGCCAAATGACCCGGCGACAAAGCCGGTGCCCGCAAAAAGAGCCAAAATCAAGATTGCGACTTTTTTGCCCATAGCGTTAAATAATTAGCCTGTCAAAATGTTTTTTACCTGCTGGATCGTATCTGCCATCTCCAAGTGCCGCCCACTATCGGGGTCGTCGGCAGCTATCAAATCCAGCAGCGGCTTCCAGAATCCGCCCACAAGTATAATCGGTTTGCCGCCTGGAAGAAAGCCTTTGTTTTTTAGCTCCCAGACCTTTGCCAGCTCCAGCAGTGTTCCTGTTCCGCCTGGCAGCACCACGTACGCCTGGCCCAGTTTTATCAGCGTGTCCAGCCTTTCATCGAGCGACTGGGCGGTGATCTGCCGGCTGACATACCTGTTGGCCGTGCTGGACTCAAACGCTGCGCAGGTAACGCCGATTGTTTTGCCGCCGGCCTCGGCTGCTCCTTTAGCCGCTGCTTCCATCGTTCCGCCGTACCCGCTGTTGGCGATGACGAAGCCCGCCTGAGCCAATATTTTGCCCGTTTCGTACGCCAGGGCGTAAGTCGGATCGCCCGGCTTAGCCCTGCCGGTTCCGAAAATAGTTATCGTTTTCTCACGCATTTGTCTTCCTGCGTGTATAGTTCAGAAGTCCACCCGAAAGCAGAATCTCCCTGTCCCTTTTGGACAGAGTCAGCTTGCCGACAAATTCAAGTGAGCGGGTTTTGTTGACAATCTGCACCTTGTCGGAATTTTCTATTGCCGTGAGCAGATTGCTAATCTGTAATTCATCGTCGAGCGAGATTTTATCGTAATCATTCGTCTGGGCAAATTCTACCGGCACAATGCAAAAGTTAATCAGATTGGCCTTGTGAATTCGTTCAATACTTTTAGCCAAGACCATCCGCACGCCTAAATACATCGGGCACAGCGCAGCGTGCTCCCGTGATGAGCCCTGCCCATAACTTTCGCCTGCGACGATGACGCCGGCGACGCCCTTCTTTTTTAAGTCAAGCGCCCGCTGGGCAAAGGTTGGTTTGCCTTGCTCATTAAAGCGATTGAAGACGAACTTTGCGTATTCCGGCACGTTGGAACGCAACTTCAGCAAAGGCCCAGCCGGCATAATGTCATCGGTGGTTATTTTATCGCCGCACTTAATAAGGACCCTGCCGTGCAGTTGCTCCGGCAGCAGCGCCGGCTGCTCCGGCACGACAATCGTCGGGGCACGCCGGACTTTCGCCCTGGCAGCCTCTTCTTCACCCAGAGGCGGCTCTATCATATTGTCATTCACGATAAACTGTGCCGGCAATTCTATCTTGGGGTACTCGATCCCCAACAATTTGGGCAGGTCGCGTGGGTCGGTAATCCTGCCGGTCAGAACGGAAGCAACAGCCGTTTCCGGACTAACCAGATATACCTGGTCGTTTTTCGTGCCGCTTCTGCCGGAAAAGTTCCTGTTGAACGTCCGCAGACTTATCACTTGGTCAGCCGGGGAAAAGCCCAGCCCGATACAAGGCCCACAGCCCGATTCGAGGATTCTGGCGCCGGCTGAAATCATATCCGCCAACGCTCCGTTTTCCGCCAGCATATTCAGAACCTCCCTGCTGCCCGGAGCAATTGCAAATTCGACCATATTATTTACTCGCCTGCCCTTTAAGACTTTTGCCACCATCATCAAATCGGCAAAGCTGGAATTTGTGCAGCTACCTATCACCACCTGCCCGGTCTGGCGTCCGGCAATCTGCCGGACGGTCTTGACGTTATCCGGCGAAGACGGACACGCGGCCATCGGTTCGAGCTTGCCAAGGTCTATTTCTATGACGCGGTCGTATTCGGCATCGTCGTCGGCTGCCAGAGGCTTATAATCCTTTTCGCGTTTTTGGGCGGCCAGAAACCTTCTGGCCTGCTGGTCGCTGCCGAAGATGCTTGTTGTCACGCCTAACTCTGCTCCCATATTGGTTATGGTTGCCCGCTGCGGGATAGATAGAGTCTCGACGCCGTCGCCAAGATATTCTACCGCCCAGTCCACGTTGCCTTTTGTGGTCAGTATGCCGAGCAGCTTCAGGATAACGTCTTTAGCAGCTACCCAGTCTTTAAGCGCTCCGGTGAGTTTTACGCCCAGGACTTTAGGGCAGGTAAGGTAGAACGGTCCGCCGGCCATAGCGACCGCCACATCCAGGCCGCCCGCCCCGATAGCCAGCGCGGCGATTCCGCCGGCGGTTGGCGTGTGAGAGTCACTGCCCAGAAGTGTCGCCCCGGGCTTTGCGAATCGCTCCAGATGCACCTGATGGCAGATGCCGCTGCCGGCGCGAGAATGATATACCCCGGACTTTGCGGCTATCGTCTGCAGATACAAATGGTCGTTGTGGTTCTCCGGTCCAAAGCCCGCAAGATTGTGGTCGATATAGCTGACGGATAAGTCGGTCTTGACCTTTCCGCCCCCCATTGATTCGTACAGCAAAAACACCGTCGTTCCAGTGGCGTCCTGGGTGAGGGTCTGATCGATTTTGATGCCAATCTGCTGCCCGGCTGTCAGTTTGCCTTCCACAAGGTGCTCGGCAAGTATTTTATATACAAGCGTTTGGCCCAATTTTGCGCTCCCTGAAAACAGGTAGCTAATCTAACAGAAATGCCAGGCTAAGACAAATCTGATTTTCCAGTCATACGTCAGGAAGGGCCAAGAGGTGCTGGATCGGCTTGAAAATAGAAAGCGGCCTTGCGCGCGATGCCACAAGGCCGCTTATTGCGCAGTTGGCCTGCTCGATCACCAATCGCGTACAACCAGGGCGGCTTTGCCCACGCAATACCGTTCTGCGTTTTTGATCTTCAGGTTATAAACCTTGCCGACCAAGGGCGTCGCTCTTTTGGCAACGCTCTTGATGCCGACGGGTCCTTTTAATGACATTAGCTTCCAGCCGGCTTTGAGGTCTTGGACGGGAACCCACCGCTGCGAATCAAGCAGAAATCGGTGTGAACCGACCGCGCTGATGGAACCTCCGGTTTCAAGCGCAACGTCATAACAATCGAACGTTCCCTCGTGCTGTTCGATGCGTTCGATTTGCCGCAGCGATACCGGCTGGGCGGCAGCACTGGTCAGCCCGGCAGCCTCAAGTATGCTGACTTTTTGCCCTTGAGTAACCTGCGAGATCTCGACCGGTGCGCCATCCACCCAGACGAGCGTATCGGCGGGGAAGCAGAACCTGTCCTTTGTGCCTGCCGGGCCATCGTGGACCAGGAACGAGTCTTTTCTATCCTTGGGTTCAGTGGCGCCGACTACGGGTGCGCCGCCTCGTCTTATATCACCGCCATCCCAGAAGGTGTAAACATTATCGTCATTGATGGCACAGAAAGACCTTTTCTCAAAGAACACGTGACTGTCCATAAACAACACGTTCTGGCCGTCTTCCTGGTGAGAGACCGAGTTTCCGTACTTCTGCCGGTCTACGTTGGTGTCGGTGGGATTGAAATTCGCTATAGTCTTGGCCGACGCAGCGGGCGATTTCAGCCAGGGGCTGCGATCTCCCGCTACTGCCATGCCCGGTTCGCTGGATGTGGTCAGAGCATACAAGCCAAAGGGCATGTGATAGGTGTAGCTGCAGTGTGTCAGCGGCTCGATGCCGAAGTCCCAGCAGTCGATGAATTCCAGATTGCCGGCTCCGGTCTCGTTGGATAGCTTAAACTCAGACGTTCCGGAGTCGCTCTTGCAGATGAACGACTTGGGTGTGACCTCGGCGTACTTTATTAGCAGATAGAAGCAGGAGCTGATGGTTGCCTTTCCGCCGGTGCCATTTGCAGCCAAGCCATAAGCTGCGTTTCGGTTAGCGGCATTCCACATAACGGGGCCGCCCCAGACGCTGCCTCTGCCGCCGGCGCGGGGAAGCTCGTCCTCATAATCGTTGGCGTAGATCAGCATTGCCTTGCCGATGCCGGACAGATTTGTTCCGCAGACCATCCGGAAGGCAATTTGCCTGACCCTAGCCAGGGCGGGCATCAAAATGCCCATCAATAGAGCTATGATCGCAATCACGACCAATAGCTCGACCAGTGTGAAACCTTTCGTTTTCATTTTGTTTCTCCTTCACTTTGACGGAGATTCGCAACGCCGGCCATTCCTAATCGCACTCGATTTTGACTTCTGACGTATAAATGCGTTTTCCGGTGGTAAATAAAGCGCCGTAGCATCTTTCGCGAATCTCCTTGGTTCTTGTTTTTTCTCGCCTAAGAATGGCCGGAGTAATTTCGCCAAGATCGCTTTCTACTGGTGGATTTCAAGGTATTGACTTTTTACGCCCAACTGTCCCTGATGCCGGCAGACTATCACGCCGGGCAATCGCTCTTCTGCGGGTAGGTTTGTATGACCAGATTAGGTTTGAGAAAAATATGATGGCAATTCAAACTATGATATTGTCTTCAAACCTACCTAATCTTTAGTACGTCAAAGAGCTGGTCAGGTTCTACAAATTTCTTTCAAAAATCCTGCCGCCTACGATGTTGCGGAGAAAGGCGGCCTTACGCCTGCCGCATAAGGCCGCCTGGATAACACAATGCTGACTCACATAGGTTAGCGTCCTACCGGCGGCGTTCCTCCGCCACCAGTTCCTCCGGTGCCGTCGTGAACCAGGAACGAGTCTTTTCTATCCAAAGGCTCGCTTCCGCCAACTACAGGTGCACCACCTCGTCTTATATCGCCGCCATCCCAGAAGGTGTAGATGTTATCGTCGTTGATGGCGCAGTAAGCTCTTTTCTCAAAGTACACGTGACTGTCCATAAACAGGACGTTCTGACCGTCTTCCTGATGGGAGATCGAGTTTCCGTACTTCTGCGCGTCTATGTTGGTGCCGGTGGGAAGGAAATTCGTTATAAGCTTGGCCGACGCAGCGGGTGAAGCAAGCCACGGGCTGCGATCTCCCGCTACTGCCATGCCCGGTTCGCTGGATGTAGTCAGGGCATACAGACCGAACGGCATGTGATAGGTGTAGCTGCAGTGTGTCAGCGGCGCGATGCCGAAGTCCCAGCAGTCGATGAATTCCATGTTGCCGGCTCCGGTCTCGTTGGAGAGCTTAAACTCAGACGTTCCGGAGTCGCTCTTGCAGATGAACGACTTGGGTGTGACCTCGGCGTACTTTACCAGCAGATAGAAGCAGGAGCTGATGGTTGCGCGGCCGCCGGTGCCGTTTGCAGCCAGGCCATAAGCTAGGTTTCGGGTAGCGGCATTCCACACAACGGAGCCAGCGCCGCCCCAGACGCTGCCTCTGCCGCCGGCGCGGGGAAGCTCGTCCTCATAATCGTTGGCGTAGATCAGCATCGCCTTGCCGATGCCGGACAAATTGCTTCCGCAGACCATTCGGAAGGCAATTTGCCTGACCCTGGCCAGGGCTGGCATCAAAATGCCCATCAATAGAGCTATGATCGCAATCACGACCAATAGCTCGACCAGTGTGAAACCTCTCTTTTTTCTCATGATTCTTTCTCCTTGCATATAGTCGGGATTCGCAAGTGCGACCGTTCCGGAGCACATCGTGGCTCACGTTTTCTTGATAGATAAATGCCTTTTCCAGCGCAAACGCAAGACGCCAAAAGCCTACTTTTTTCTTGCGAATCCCCTTAATAACATACCAATTCCGCTCAAGAACGGTCGGCTCAAATTCATATAACGGCTTTTGTCAACAGCATTCATAGAGCCGTCTTCGTACGTGCTCAAAATATACCTGGGTTTTTAGACCAAGCTACAACCAAAAAGGTTTTATCGGCGGGCAGGTTTGCGGTATGAAATAAAAATCGAAATATGATAACGGTTTTATATTATGATAACGGTCTGGAACCTACCCGTTTCTAAGTCCAATAATAGCAAACCAAAAAATCTTTGTCAATCAAATTTCGTCAAATTTCACTAAGTTTCTTGAAAAAATTTTTGGTTCGCTTAGTATTTGGATTTTAGGCTCGGAATCGCAAGTATGGCTGCTCAAAAGAGTCTCGAAAATATAAGAAACCTGCTAAAAAAGCATCGCCAGAGCCATCTTCTGGCGTTTTGGGGCCAGTTGAATCAAGCCCAAAAGCAGAATCTGCTCAGCCAGATCGAAGAGGTGGATTTTTCGCAGATAGATAATTGGGTGGCGAATCTGGTCAAAAAAACGCCCGCTGCTGCCGGCCAGATCGATCTTATCCCGGCGCCATTTTACAGCGCCCATCCCACCGGCCAAGTGCAAAAACGCAAGTACAGCGAGGCCGTAGAGCTGGGCAAAAAGCTGATATCAGCCGGCAAGGTCGCCGCCCTGGTCGTAGCGGGTGGCCAGGGAACCAGACTGGGCTTCGAAGGGCCAAAAGGTGATCTGTCTATCAGCCCTGTCAAGAACAAAACCCTGTTTCGGTTGTTTGCCGAGTACATCGCCGCCGCCTCCAGGAAATACCAGACTGTCTTACCCTGGTATATTATGGCCAGCCCATTGAATTACAGCCAGACCATCGAGGCTTTTCGCGTCAACGATTATTACGCCTTGGACCAAAACAATGTCTTCATCTTTGAGCAAGGTACGCTGCCTAATTTTAGTTTCGACGGCAGGATTCTGCTGGCTGATAAAGCCACTATCGCGTGCTCGCCGGATGGTCATGGCGGCAGCTTCAGGGCACTTCGCCGAAGCGGTGCGCTAAAGGATATGAAAAAACGCGGCATAGAATTCATAAGCTATTTCCAGGTTGACAATCCGCTGGTCAATATCTGCGATCCGCTTTTCATCGGCCTGCATGCGCTCGATAAGGCCGAGATGTCTTCAAAGGTCCTTATTAAGGCCTACCCCAAAGAAAAGCTGGGCAATTTCTGCCTGGTCGACGGCAAGGTAAAGGTCATTGAATACAGCGATATGCCCGACGAATTGGCGGAGAGACGAAAGCCTGACGGCTCGCTGGTCTTTGAAATGGGCAGCATCGCCATCCACATTATCAATCGCAGCCTTGTCGAAAGGCTAAACGAGAAGGGCTGTCCGCTGCCTTTGCACCGCGCGGTCAAACAGATTCCGCACATAGACGACAGCGGAAACCTTGTCGAGCCTGCTGAGCCTAACGGCATAAAGCTGGAAAGCTTTGTCTTTGATGCAGTGCCGCTGGCCTCAAAGTCGGTAATCCTTGAAACGCTACGAGAGCAGGAGTTTGCCCCGATAAAAAACGCTGCCAGCGTGGATAGTCCTGAAACGGCAAGGCAGTTAATGGTTGGCCGGGCGGCTGACTGGCTCGAATCGGCAGGTGTCACCATCCCCCGAAAACCGGACGGCTCAGTCGATTGCCTTATTGAAATCGCACCCAGCTTTGCCCTTGACAAAGACGACATCAAGACAAAACTGCATCAGATACACCAAATCAAATCCGGCGACAAAGTCTACCTGGAATGACTAACGCTGTGCGAGATATGTTTTGAGCAATTGTCATTGCGAGCCCCAGTAAACTCGCGAGTGGCAATCGCAAACCTGCAAATGGTTTAGCGGAGTCTCGCAGGAATTCTCGGCCTGGCAATGATGAATTGTTGCCTATTTTCTGAGAATAATTCAATTGACAAAAAGTTGGTCGTCAAGTATATATAAATACCAGTGTTCCTTTGTATGAAGGCCGGCGGGGATGCGTATTTGTGTTGCCGGGTTCAACAAGGAGTTTTTAGAGGTTATGGGAAGGAGGAGGAGATGGCTCGTATTTGCTTTCTGGCGTTGTTAGTGGGGGTGTGCACAAGCGGCAGGGCGGCAATCATCCAATTTAGCGATTTCTCCAGCACGGAGGGGTTGCAGCTGAACGGAGAGGCCGTAGCGGTTAGCGCCACGGAGGGCCGGGTGCTTCGTCTGACGCCCAGCGACCCATCGCTAAAGAGAGGTAGCGTGTTTTGGGAAAACGCCGTCGATGTCACGGTCTTCAACAGCTTTTTCACGTTTAGCATCACCACCCCCAACACCGGCCCAACGGACACCGCTGGGCAGAAGGGAGCCGACGGATTTGCTTTCGTGGTTCAATCCGGCGTTGATGGGCCAGCCAGTCTTGGCGTTGCCGGCGACGGACTTGGGTACAAGGGTCTTCAGCCAAGTGCCGCTGTCGAATTCGACATCTGGCAGAACGTGACCGATGCGCCTAACCACGACCCATCATCCAATCACCTTGGGATGCTGGTCGATGGGGCGGTCGACCATGGAGCAGGATCGCCCTGGACGGCGGATGTGGCTTCCCCGTTTGACGACGTGGGCCTTTGGTATGCATGGGTGGACTACGATGGAACGACCCTGCAGGTCAGGGTGAACCAGACCGGAGAGTATCCGGCACAGCCGAATTTATCGCGTCCGCTTGACCTATCCTCGATCCTCGGTCAGCCGACGGCATACGTCGGTTTCGCCGCGGCAACGGGTTCCGGGTTGGCCGAGCAGCGGCTCGTAAGCTGGACCTATGTTCCGGAACCCGCAAGCATGACGATGCTCCTGATCTTAATGGTAGCGATGCGCCACGTAAGGCACCGGCCTCGACCGGCATAAAGCGTGGGCTGCCCGAGGCTTGCGTTTTACGGCATCTCGATCCATCTGTCACGAAGCACTAATCTACCTGGTGTAGAATCTGTACACGGTCACTGATGCGTACTTTTCGCCCGGCTTGAGAACAACAGAGGGAAAGTTCGGCTTGTTCGGCGAATCGGGAAAGTGCTGAGTCTCCAGGCAGAATCCATAGTGCTTTTTGTAGGCCTTGCCGTCTTTGCCGGTTACATCCAGGAAGTTTGCGGTATAGAGCTGCACGCCCGGCTCAGTAGTGTGAACCTCCATCACCCGCCCGCTGGTCGGCTCATAAACCCTTGCGCACAGAGCTAATTTGCCGCCGCTCGCCCCTGCGACTCCCGGCGCAAGACGGGGCAGCGGACTGCTATTGAGCACGTAGTTATGGTCGTAGCCGCTTCCGACCTGTTTAATCCGGGCTCCGATTGTGATCGGTTTGGTAAAATCCAGCGGTGAATCCTTCACGCTGCGGATTTCACCTGTTGGTATCAGGCCCTCGCCGAAAACTGTGTACCTATCGGCGTTGAGCATAAGCTCATGCCCCAGAACATCGCCGTTTCCTTGCCCGGCAAGATTCCAGTAGCTGTGGTTGGTCAAGTTGACTATGGTTGTCTTATCCGTCTCGGCCTCATAAGTGATTTTTAGCTCATCGTTATTGGTGAGTGTATACGTCAGGGTGCAGGCAAGATTGCCAGGGTATCCTTCTTCGCCGTCCTTACTGAGATAGCTCAATCGAACAAATGCCTCATCGCCCTGGGCCTTTATGTCTTCGAGCTTCCACACGACTTTGTCGAATCCCTTTTTTCCGCCGTGGATGTGGTTAGGCCCGGAGTTAGCCGCCAGCTTATACTCGACGCCATCGAGCACAAACTTTGCCCCGCCGATACGGTTGGCGTACCTGCCGACCGTAGCCCCGAAAAACGCGCCTCTTTTGATGTACTGTTCGAGGTTATCGTAGCCTAATGTGAGGTCGGCGAGATTGCCTTTGCGGTCCGGCGCCTCCATCGAAACCAGTATCGCCCCGTAGTTAGTGATCTTAGCCTTCAGCCCATTGCGATTCGTCAGCGTGTATAGATCGACCGCCAGTCCATACGGCGTCTGCCCGAAAGGCTCTGTTTTGATGCTCATTGCGCTTATCTCCCCACAGTCAAGCATAAATACTGCTGCAATCGCCCAACCCAGGCTGATCCATACTTTTCTTCTCATGTTATATTCCTTCTTCTGGAATTACATGCTTTTGTGTCTTGCGTCCTTGCGTGAGAATTTAACCGCAGCCGGTCGCAGATGTCAAAAGCTTTATTCTCGCTCCGCGCGCAAACTGGCGATGGTATCGGAGGGTTGCCTTGCCTCGGTCTGGCAAATTAAATTTGGTGGCAGGACCGGCTAATTTCCTATGACCAGCGTGCAATTCTATAAAGTCGCTGCAGGTTTCGCTTTAGCCCCTTGCTTCAGCAGGGGGTCTTCTAAAATGTTTCCCCCGCCAAGCCTGCCCGCGAAAGTTGTAGTCGGGGGTTATTCTTGTCTTCGCGAAGGCGGAGAGCCAAGTTCTTCCCTCACGACGACTAGCGGTTTGTCATTGCGAGGCCTGAAAGGCCGTGGCAATCTCTCTCTCTGCAGATATTTAACCCCCCGTTTTAACGGCGGGTTCTCCTACGGCAAAATCACACCACGAACGCTTGGCTCAAAAGTCAAGCGCAGTCTGGGTATGGCTTGCCCGATTTATGTTTGGCGCGATGGCCGAACTTTATAGTGCCATATTAAACACCCATCGCCAACCTTTCTATCGTCCCCAAAGGCGGAAGGGTGCCAACTGTCCTTCCTCAGATGATCCTGCGTCTGCGCAACCAGCCAACGAGGCCAACGCCAATGCTCGCGAGAATCACAGCGCCTGGTACTGGTATTGGTGCTGGGCTTGCGAAGCCTTCAATATTGTCGATCAAGAGGCCCGCGCGAATTGGGTCATCGCTGTAACCCAAGAGCATGTAATTCAGGGTTACATACTGGCCAGCGAAGGGTGAGACGTCGCCCGTAAGTGTGAAGAAACCCGTGTGGAGGTTGAAACCTTCTGCAGGTCCAAACTCGTCATATGAGAATTCTGCGAGGTCTTTGTTGAGCAAGTCGATCATGTTTCCCAAGGTATCCACCGCGGTTATCGTTAGCCACTTGCGCCCCATCGTATCCAGTCGGCCACTCAGGAGTATGTCGATTTCTGTGCTCAGGTCGTCAGCATCGAGACCGAGGGGGACAGCAAGCGTGTAGAAAGCAGGGCTGTGTTCCACAAGGATGGTCATGTCGTCTCCGTGAAGCGCCGTAATCACCGGAGCCCCGCTGGTGTCATTCAGGCTTTCAATCGTCCTGACATCCCCAATAGAGTTGAGCTGGAGGTAGGCTTCCGGGTCTCCCCAGGCATGCGCGCGAGTCTCTTCGGATTCCCAGGTGAGTGGGGTCACATTCTGAGGAGGGAGAGTCTGTCCAGTCGTGACTTCCGTGAATTTGACTGAATACCCTCGTGTAGAAGCCTCTGCCCACCCGATACCCAACGTGCTCGCGGTGGTCCCCAGATCGATTTCGTAGGGTACGTCAGTGTTGGTAGGGATTTCAATTGTCGCAGTAAGCCTCAGCGTGCCCAAATTACGCTTCTGTTCTTCTGCCGACGGACTTTGGGTCGGGCTCCTATAACCGAAATCTTCATGCAAACGGAGCGGTAGTGTCGTTCCGGGAATCTGGGCAGCATCCCAAGCGAATTCAACCTCGGTAAACGCTTGAAACTCTGAATGATACATCGTATCGATCCGGTCCACGGCGACATCGGTGAATATTTCCGCCAATGCTGCTGCTAGAGCAGCCTTGGTTCCTACGGCAATTGCAGCGTCTAAGAAAGTGTATGAAAAGTAACCTTTTGTCCGATAACTGATATATGGACAGAAGGAGTTATCCAAGCGATCTGACAGATGAACAGTGGAACTTGATCGAGCCTTTCCTGCCAGCGGCCAAG
>Ga0315274_10003494_pt1 | contig 23370 bp, 15 predicted proteins | sample YL17G02_20_MG_FD_203700 | JGI IMG/M metagenome (GOLD analysis project Ga0315274, IMG submission 203700) | Sediment microbial communities from Yellowstone Lake, YNP, Wyoming, USA - YL17G02_20 | ecosystem: Environmental > Aquatic > Freshwater > Lake > Sediment | place: USA: Wyoming | collected...
TCTGCAGCCTCGAGTGGCGGTGAATTTACCCTGTACGTCTCGGTCATGGTTTAGTCGGCTTTATACTGACGATCCGGGTGTCGATCCCTACACGCGGGCGGTCTCTGATGTTTACCAGGACCTTTTTCAAGAGGGGTCTTTTGTTGGCAAGGGCATCTACGACGTCGATGCCTTCAGCCAGGCAGTGACGAGTAATCTTCCCGAGAATCTCATCTTAAGTCACGATTTGATCGAAGGTTGCTACGCCCGCTGCGGCCTTGTGAGTGACGTCATTCTTTACGAAGACCACCCGAGTCACTTCTGTGACGAAGCCATGCGCCGTCACCGGTGGACCCGTGGCGACTGGCAGATCGCGTTTTGGCTTCTGCCATTCGTCCCGAATCTGCATCGCAGATGGAAGAAAAACCCAATAAAATGGCTAGCTAAATGGAAGATATTTGACAATCTAAGACGTAGCTTGGTGCCTATAGCGGCGCTGACTTTCCTGCTTCTTGGATGGTTGACGCTACCTAATCCCTGGTACGTTAGCGGCATTGTAGCGATGATTTATGTCCTGCCAGTTTTAGGTTCATTTATTGCGGATGCATTTTGTAAGTCGGCGGAAGCGCCCCTCGGTGCTCACTCACAGGTGGTCACCATTAGTGCTGTACGTAGGCTTGTCCGCGCGTTTCTCGCGATAGTTTTTCTACCATTCGAAGCCGCTGCAAACCTCGATGCCATTGGTAAATCAATAGTTCGCATGCTGCTCACTCAGCGGCACCTTCTTGCTTGGCGATCGACTACGGATCCTAGGCATCGTGCAGTCCACAATTTTGGTCCGCTACTGCGATCCACGGCCCTAGCTCCTGTTAGTTCCATATTCGCATTGACTGCCATTTACTTTTTAGCACCGGGTGCAGTCACCAGCGCCTCTCCTTTTTTATTCAGTTGGTTCATGTCGCCGATGCTTGCCTATGGGTTGAGTCGGCCGATAATACCAAGCACCGCCAATCTAAGCGATTCACAGATAGATTTTTTACGTCGGCTTGCCCGCTTGACTTGGCGATATTTTGAAACCTTTGTCGGCCCAGATGAGCAGTGGTTGCCACCGGATAATTTTCAGGAATATCCAGCTCCAGTCAGTGCGCATCGTACGTCACCAACTAATATCGGTATGTCGCTACTAGCGAATCTTGCTGCCTATGATTTTGGCTACATCTCGGCACATAAACTCCTGGAGAGAACGGAACAGACGTTCCGAACGCTCAGCAAAATGGAGCGCTTTAGAGGTCATTTTTATAACTGGTACGACACTCAGACCCTGCAGCCATTATTCCCCCGGTATATTTCTACGGTTGATAGCGGCAATCTCGCTGGGCTGCTACTGACTCTGAGGCCAGGGTTAAATGAATTAGCCGATGAACCAGTGATCAGTCGAACAGCGTCTCGTGGTCTAGGCGATACGATTTCCTGTTTGCTTGAGGTGCAGTCACTACCAGCTAATGCGAAGGCAAGGCTCAGGCAGGTCCAGGTAGGTCTTGATAGCGAGGTGCTGAATCTTGGCCATGCGCACCGACTAAGTAACTTAATTAGCGAGACTGTGTCTGAAATTTTGGTCGCTGCGGATGATGAGGACCTGAAATTTTGGCTCAGTGCCTTAGCCCAGCAATGCAATGATTGCTTGGGCAATCCATTGAAAGAGTTGACACCATGGTCAGAGTTAAATGTGCCGGAAGATGTGCCCTGGCTGGACCAAATACTTGACCTTGGAGCTGTGCTTACTCTGCGTCAAATCGCGCAATTGAGGCAAACGCAAATGCCTTTGATTGACCTCTTAATTAGTGCGTCGGTCGCTGGCAAAGAGTGGCTCATCGCTCTGCGCAGCATGCTGGAAGCGGGCATCCGCTGCGCTGAAATTCGGCTTTTGTTGAGTCGTGAATTGGCGGATATGTGCGAAGATTTTTCCGTTTTTGAGTATGAATTTTTGTACGATGCATCACGCCATCTCATGGCTATAGGATACAACGTCAGCGAACATCGGCGTGACGATAGTTTCTATGATCTGCTTGCATCGGAGGCAAGACTTGGCAGCTTTGTCGGCATAGCGCAGGGATATTTGCCTCAGGATCACTGGTTTGCTCTGGGTCGTCAACTGACCTCGGTCAAGGGAGAGCCTACGCTACTGTCATGGAGCGGCTCCATGTTCGAGTACTTGATGCCGCTACTAGTCATGCCTAACTATCAGGGGACATTACTAGATCAGACCTATAGTGCCGCAGTGCGCCGCCAAATTGAATATGGCAAACAAAGGGGCGTGCCTTGGGGGATTTCCGAGTCTGGATACAACGCCACCGATATGCAGCTAAATTATCAGTATCGAGCTTTTGGAGTGCCAGGGCTTGGTTTCAAGAGGGGATTGGCAGAGGACCTCGTTATTGCGCCTTATGCTACGGTAATGGCTCTCATGGTGGCACCTGTCGAGGCCTGTAAAAATTTACAGAATATGGCGCAGCAGGGATTTCTTGGTCGCTACGGTTTTTTTGAGGCTATTGATTTTACGGCTAGTCGCGTCAGTGCTGACCGGGACAAAGCGATCGTCAGATCCTATATGGCACATCACCAGGGAATGAGCCTACTTGCCATCCTGTATCAGCTTCTTGATAAGAAAATGCAGCGCCGATTTCTCTCGGAGCCTTATTTTCGCGCAGTCGAACTGTTGCTTCATGAGCGCGTGCCGAAGGTGGCAGCCCTTTATCCTCATGCTCCCGAAGTCTCGGAGGCAGCCAGCATAATCTCAGCTGCTCAAGCTATTTTGCGGGTCATCAAGACTCCCAATACACCGAGACCTGAGGTTCATCTGCTCTCGAACGGCAATTATCACGTGATGGTAACCAATGCTGGAGGTGGCTACAGTCGCTGGCGTAATTTTGCCGTGACCCGCTGGCGTGAGGACCCGACATGCGATAATTGGGGTACTTTTTGTTACATTCGGGATGTCGATAGCGATAGATTATGGTCCGCCGCACATCAGCCGACTCTAAAACTTTCGCCAAATTATGAGGCGATCTTTACTCCGTCTAAGGCCGAGTTTCGCAGGCGCGATCACAATATAGACGTACATACAGAAATTACTGTGTCGCCAGAAGACGATATCGAATTACGCCGTTTTACTATCACCAACTTGTCGCAGGAAGTGCGGACACTTGAGATCACCAGCTATGCCGAGATTGTGTTAGCGCCGCAGGAGTCTGATGTTGCACACCCGGCGTTCTCGAATCTTTTCATCCAGACTAAGATTATTGGCGAGCGCCACGCTATTTTATTCTCGCGCAGACCTCGCACTGCCAGCGAAAGGATTCCATCAGCGTTCCATTTGCTAACAGTGCACGGTCAGAATGTGGGCGAAGTTTCTTACGAGACAGATAGATCGCACTTCATCGGACGCGGTCGTAATACCGTTTCTCCCGCAGGAGCTGCCGATGCCGCACGACTTTTGAATCATGATGGATCAGTCCTGGATCCGGTTGTGGCAATTAAATGTAGGATTCGTATTGAGCCGGAAAAATCGATCAAAATACATACGGTAACCGGTGTTGGGGACAGCATGGAACATTCTCTGGCCCTTATCGAGAAGTACCATGACTCTCATATTGCAGACCGAGTCTTCGATATGGCGTGGACGCATCAGAATGTAGCTCTCAGGCAGTTTAATGTCTCGCCTGCCGATGCTCAGCTTTATAGCGCGATGGCGAGTGCCGTGATCTATTCAAATCCTGCGCGACGCGTCAGTCCTATGATTCTGATCAAAAATCGTCGCGGCCAAGATGGTCTATGGGGATACGGTATTTCTGGTGATTTACCGATCGTGCTAGTTCGCGTTAGTGAAGAATCCGCGATGCGGCTGTTGCGGCAAATGATTCAAGCCCACGGCTATTGGCAGCGCATGGGTCTTGCTGTCGATTTGGTCATTTGGAATGAGGATGAGTCAGGTTACAGGCAGAGACTTCAGGATCTGATTATGTCATCGATCACTGCCGGTGATGCTGTTCAACAGATTGATCGTTCTGGTGGCATCTACGTCCGCCGCACCGAGCAGATGTCGGAAGAGGACCGCATCCTCATGCAGTCTGTGGCGCGTGTCATTATCTCGGATAAAGGAGGTACGCTCGCGGAACAGCTAGAGCGTCGGGGGCGCGGCCAGTTAGTGGCGCCGCTTCTGCAACCCAGTGTTGTTCCACGCACAGAGATTTCTGGTTCGCTAGAAGTGGCGCGACTTCCCAAGGATCTGATGTTTGCCAATCAATTTGGTGGTTTTTCCGCCGATGGCCGGGAGTATTATATTAGGTCTACTCCAGAGACCATCACTCCAGCTCCGTGGGTGAACGTCTTAGCCAATCCATATTTCGGCACCATCGTGTCTGAAAGTAGCTCGTCATACACCTGGTGTGAGAACGCGCATGAGTTTCGGCTGACGCCCTGGTTTAATGATGCCGTGACGGATCACTCCGGCGAGGCCGTTTATATCAGAGATGAAGAGTCCGGGCGCTTTTGGTCACCGACGCCACTTCCCACTCGGGCCAAAGACCCGTATGTAATTTGCCATGGTTTTGGGTATTCAAAATTTACCCATATCAGTGAAGGCATCCAATCAGAGTTGACCATTTTTGTAGCGAGTGATGCACCGGTTAAAATTCTTCAGCTAAGTCTGCTCAACCGTTCAGGGCGTAGGCGCCGCATTTCCGCCACTGCCTACTGCGAATGGACTCTGGGCGAGTTGAGGGCGAAATCTGCGCCGCATGTCATGAGTCATACCGACTTAACCAACGGTGCACTTTGTGCGCGTAATCCCTACCATACGGAATTTGGTGGCCGGATTGCATTTTTGAATGTGAGCGAAAAATCGCACACGTTTACCTCTGACCGCAGTGAATTCATCGGCCGCAATGGCACCCATGCGGCACCTATGGCCATGTATAGAACGCAGCTTTCGGGCCGTGTTGGTGCGGCAATAGACCCTTGCGGAGCTATGCAGAGTATTATTGATTTGGCAATTGGCGAGGAGTCGGAGCTTGTATTTGTTATTGGTGTTGGTCGTGACGACGATGATGCCCGGACTCTAGTACGTCGGTTTTGCACGCCTTTGGGAGCACAAAGAGCGTTAGACGAGGTGGTTGATTTTTGGCAGAGTACGCTTAGCTCGGTGCAGATAAAGACACCGATGCCTGCTATCGATGTCTTAACTAATGGCTGGCTTACTTATCAAGTGCTGTCTAGTCGTATGTGGGCGCGTAGCGGATTTTATCAGTCAGGTGGCGCATACGGCTTTCGCGATCAGCTGCAAGATGCGATGGCGCTCATCAATACGCGGCCGAGATTACTGCGTGAGCAGCTGCTGCGGTGTGCGTCGCGGCAATTTCGCGAAGGTGATGTCCAGCATTGGTGGCATCCGCCGTCTGGTCGTGGGACACGGACGCATTTTTCTGACGATTATTTATGGCTGCCTTTAGCCGTGAGTCGCTACGTACAGAGTATCGGTGATTTAGGCGTGTTGGATGTAAATGTAGAGTTCATCGAGGGACGACAAGTAAAGCCAGATGAGGAAGGTTATAGCGACATTCCAAAGCCGTCCGATGAATTAGGCTCACTGTATGAGCACTGTGTTCGTGCTATAAATCACAGCTTTCGTTTCGGTAGCCACGGACTTCCGTTAATTGGCTGCGGCGACTGGAATGACGGCATGAACCTCATCGGTGAACATGGTCGTGGTGAAAGCGTTTGGCTTGGATTTTTCCTTTGCGAGGTTCTCAAGGAATTCGCGGTAGTCGCCGAGCGTCACGGCGATCACCCTTTTGCCGAAATTTGCCTGACTCAATGCGAGTATTTACGGCAGAACTTAGAGAAAAACGGCTGGGACGGCGCCTGGTACAGAAGGGCATATTTCGATGATGGACAACCACTAGGCTCTATCACCAATACCGAGTGTCAAATTGATTCATTACCGCAGAGTTGGGCGGTCCTTTCTGGAGTAGCCGACAAGCAACGGGCGCGTGAGGGTATGATCAATGTTAGTGAACGCCTCGTCGATCGTGGCAACTGCCTCATCAAACTCTTTGATCCGCCTTTTGATAAATCGGACATGAATCCTGGTTACATCAAGGGCTATGTGCCTGGCGTGCGAGAAAATGGCGGGCAGTACACGCATGCTGCAATCTGGAGTGCGATGGCGTTCGCAGCACTTGGTGATACATCGCGCGCTTGGGAGCTGACCAATCTGATCAATCCAGTGAATCACGGGATGACTGCAGCTGGCATTGCTACCTACAAAGTTGAGCCTTACGTGATGGCCGCTGATGTCTACGGGGTCTCGCCCCACGCAGGTCGAGGCGGCTGGACCTGGTATACAGGATCTGCCGGATGGATGTACCGACTCATCACCGAGTCACTGCTCGGTCTTAGACTTGAGATCGACAAGTTATACATCGAGCCAAATGTGCCAGCAGATTGGACTGAGTTTGAGATGATCTATCGGTACCGCAACACCGAGTATCACATCACGCTTCGTCCCGCTTCGGACACTCATGCTAAAGGCACACTCATCGTCGACGGAGTTACTCAGCCCGGTGCCGCCTTGGCCTTAGTGGACGACCTGCAAGTACACGAAGTTGAAGTCTTTTATGGGGTCAGGCACTCATCGTAACTTGCTGAATTAATTCACATATATCAGGTTTAACCACCGCAAATCGGACCTGGCGCGTACACGGGCCGGTGCTACAGTGGCTGAAGACGGCGGATGCCGCACCATCGCGACCCGGGACTATTGCAACTGATCGTTAAAATCAGCGAATATTCTCGATGCCTCATCTTCGATCCGATCAAAATCATATCCACGCTGGACAAACTCCTGCTCCGCGCGGCTAAAATCCCAGTTGATTGCGCCGTGCGCGATGCCGCTAATCATAGATTTTACTTTGGCGGCCACGGTTGGATGCGCTTCGGCCATTGCTAACCAGGTTTCACCGATATCAAAATGAAGGCCGTTTCCTACAAGACCGAACACAACGTCCACGATGTCGACCAAGTCCTTTGTACGCACGGGATCATCGCTATAAGATGCCGCCTTCATTGCTAGGAAGCCTATCGGATTAGGGATAAATAGGTTCTTGGAAATCGCGTGTGCTTGCTCCATGGCAAAGTGGATTTCGTCAAATGACCAGCTGTCGCCGACCCCCATGGTGTTTCGAGCCTCTCTACTGGAAATCCCTTTGCCCTCTGGATGAGCGAGTAGATCAAGGTAGGCCATGGCGAGTCCGACCTTAACGGGGCTAAATAGCCGAAAATATCGTTCAGGGTCCGGTGCAGTGTAGCCAGACGCAATCAGGCTTTCCCTCAGTACTCGATACTCGCCCGCATCTGAGATGATTCCAATGCTCAAATCTAGATCCCCAGTGGCGCGCGCCCGTGGTATCCATCTCTGATCATGATATATCTGCAACACCGCCGCTCCCAAAATGATGCCGCGCCCCTGGGCCGTACCTATGAGGTTCAGCAAACCTGGGAGGGAATGATGCACGGTTTGGGTCCAGGCGGATAGTTTGTTCACGTCAAACTGCATTGATCACCAGCCTGATGACGGCATCCCGCGCGTCTCTCGCTCGGGAGTCGCTAAAACCAAGATCCCAAATTACTCTAAATATGTTTAGTGCTAATATGTTGTCCTGTAGTGGGAATGCGCCGGCATCGGGTGCCGCCGATCTAATTGCTTCCGCTCTCAAATCGCCTTTCGGAACAGCTATTGCGCACAGTGGCTCCTCGCCAGCGCGGACCGGCACCAGCTTAAACTCCCTTTTCAAAGCCGCTAGCGCCTTCGGGTCGACCCAAAAGGTGACCGTCTTGTCGAAGATTGCGCCAAGGGATTTGGCTACCTCTAGCGGCCCAGGCAACACGCTTTCAGGATAACGGGCCAGGACTTGCCCAGTCCATTCTTCTACGCCCTTTCGGTCCAAAACTTGGCCGTGCATGCGATATTCTTGCGCCAGATGGTAAAAAGGAGTCATTCCGCGGCCGGTTCTCGGAGCCAGCATGGAATCCAACCACCAACTTGAACCGAGGCGAGCAATAAACTTTCGCAAGGCGACCAGGTCACGAGCCGCGGCCGCACTCATAATCTTGCTCAGTGCGGACTGGGAAAGTCCAAATGAATTAGCAAAAGTGAGGCCGTTAAGCTTGGCTAGTTCATAAGTAGGCAGACGAATCAGCGTATCAAATATGTTGAAGGCAGTAGGATTAATCAAGCGGCTCGGCTTGGCTTCGCCCGATAAAGTAGTGAGGCTATTTCTCAACAGAGGAGCCGTCGCAGCCCGCATATCGGGCCGCATCAAAACGACTACCGATGCTAGGTGAATAGCGGCATAACCAGATTCCGTTATATAGCTTATCCGATTTTTCTCTAGCCAAGCTCTCGTTCTGGTGGGCAAGTCATCGAAAATAAGGCCCCTGATTTTATCGGCCGGCAGTTCGCGCAGCTTTCCTTCTAAAGCCTTTTGTCCAGCAAACGGGAACCGCTCGAACCAGATGTCTTCGACCAAAAGATGACCCGTTGGGTCTCGACGACTCGCGAGATCCCGAAGCGGTTGCAGGATTTTATCGATCGCATCGGCCACTCAAATCTCCTATTCCTTTATGCAAATTTACCACACAAGAGAATATCGTGACAAGATTTAGTATCATATAGTGCTTATATTTCATCGCCTTAAACAAATAATCAGATTATTCACTAATGCAGATAATCTGTTATAGAGAATAATGATATTATGGGGTCAGGCACTCATCGTAACTTACTGAAGTAATTCACATGTATCAGTTTTAACCACTGCAAATCTAACCTCGCACGTACACTTGCCGGTCTCGCCACGCCTCAGTTGTCCTAAGCTGACACGTCAAGTCGTTAGACTCGAGTTAGTGCGGCCGCCTAAGCTGCAAAGCAAAGGAGGCCTTACTTTGCATTTACCAACACAGAGATTTGGCGAGACCAGCAGCAGCAAACCGATATGCACCTACTTTACCGAAGACGAAGCATCGATCGCGCACGAAATTGCAACATTCACAGTTGCTGATTCATTCGATGCTTATGCCCTGTTTCAGCATCTCCTGCGCCGAGAGATTCGCCGCTCCGTCCCCTCGGCAGACTTTTTGGCCAGATTTTAACGGTACTCGCTGATCCATTTGCGACGGATGAACAGAGCCGACGTCGTCCAGGAAATGCAAGCACTGTCACTGATCACCATCGTCAACGTCGCGGAGCACGGCAAGAGCCGCGCAGATCATATCTTCCTCGACTAAGGCGCGGTCAGGGTCCCCGAATACACTCAGCATGAGGTTAGGATTTTTGTCTCCTCGCGCCAGCTGATAGATGCGCTCACCCGGTACAAACTTATTGATGGTGCGCCCACCGCTGAGAATAGTGATCATATGGTAATCAGGATTCTCAGCGCAAAATTCAATCATGGGGAGCACGGCATCATCGGATACTCCGCTTGAGAAATCACACACCGGCAAGCCTAGGGCAAGCAGCTGCGTATACGGCGTCACAATACCCACCCGCCGGTAGAATTCCGGGATGTCAAAGACCAACTCGAGGCGGTCCTCATTTGCGTAAGCTGCCATTCTGCCTCCAAGTCTCAAAAACCTTTCGGCAACCTGGCTACTTCGCTTTATATTTGGGGTCAGGCACTCACCGTAACATATTGAAATAATACGGATATATTCTTTATTTATCGATTATAGGAAGCCCCCCCCGATAGGTATACCGTCGCAATGCTGAGATATGCTACCTTGGTCTATCAGCACTAAGGAGTTCTTGTTTTGTCGCCCATACCGACTTGCAACTTTTCTCAATCACTAAGTCGAGTCGCGGATCTGCCGGCAAATGAACGGATTTGGCAAAACGTCAGCGCTGTTTGCGAGCTTTTTGACATGGCTCGCGACATCAAAATGCTGGAGTTGAGGCGACGGCATCCACTCGCGAGTGAAGAGTGGATTTTAAGTGAAGCCCTGAGCCTGATCGAACTGGGCTGCCGATGATTGCTGTCGCCGAGGGGTTAAAAGCAACGTTGCATTGCCTCGAGAATAGTCGCATCGACTACATGGTGGTCGGCTCGATAGCCACTGCGGTCTACGGTGAACCTAGGCTTACTCGGGACCTAGATGTGGTCGTGCGAGTCCATGATCAGGCGGCAAAGAACTTTTTGGAATACTTCCCGACCTCGGAATTCTATGTTCCGCCTGAGGTTATTGTGGTGCAGGAATTCAGCCATCGGGGTCAATTTAACCTGCTTCATATGAATTCTGGACTAAAGATCGATGTCGTGGTTCAGAAGCCGACTGCGCATGGGGTCGCCGAATTTGAGCGACGGCGCCAAGTTGAAATGCTCCCTAACGTAAAAGCGTGGATTGCGTCTCCAGAAGATCTTATTATCGCTAAGTTGAGATACTACCGCGAAGGTGAATCAGAAAAGCACCTGCGAGATATTCGCGGGATTCTGGCACAGACACCGGTAGATCACAGTTATCTGTCTGGTTGGACGCAGTCGCTTCACCTGACTGAACAATGGCAAAAAGTGTAAATTACCTCGTTTAATTGCTGACGCCCCGGCCATGCTTCCCGTAGGGTTAATTGGGTGAAGTAAAAAATAGAGGGGGCATTGTCAATGCTACGAATTTTTTTAATCCTTTTGCTACTTACATCTTGCAAGACCGCAGCCAATTCCACCGTTTCTGCAAGTGTTAAAATCTCAGAAGATGAAACTCTAGATCTCACTAAATACAGCGCCAATGATGCTGATTATAAAAAATTTCGCGCAGAATTAGGTGACCAATATGAGAAGACGATGCAACATCTGCAGTCTTCCATCAGTCAACTTGCGCAGGGTATACCAGCGGACTTCAATAAGCTCACACCAGAGGAAAAAGTAGCGATCCACCACTACTCAAGCATGGGTTACCGTGAACTAAACAAAGTCCTGAGGAAATCTGACATTGAAGGGTCAGCAAAGCATGCTGGTTTTATCAAAGTGCTGAGCTCAGCGCTCAATAAACTACCAGCAGTGAGCGCTGTTGTGTACCGGGGAGGGATGCTGCCGACTTTTGGCAATAGTGACTACTTTTTCCCGTTTCATAATTTAAAGACTGTCGATCCTGAGCGTCTGGGGAATTTCAAAGTGGGGCAGATCTTTATCGACCGGGGGTTCATGTCCACGTCTTTGCATAGTGCCGATGGCATTAGGCAGGCTTTTGGCTGTCGCGAGGCAGCCTATACCATCCGATCTAAGTACGGTCGCGAAATATCCCCGTTAGCGCTGATACCCGATGAACGCGAAATTCTATTCGTTCCTGGGAGTGAGTTTAAAATTCAAAAAATTCAAAACACATTTCCACCAGAAAACAAGTGTCCAAACGAGGTCGTCGAGCTCGAAGTGGACGAAGTTGAGCCGAGCGCAACAAAGTTGGCTGAATAATAAATAGCTCGCAGTCCGTGCAGCGTCGCTTTATAGTCGGGAAATCAAAAACTCCCCCCTATGCAGGTAGCCTTTATGCGTCGTCTTATGCTCTTACTTCAGCTCGCTCTGTGTGGTCCTATGGCGCAAGCCCAAGACGCGGCCAAACAACTCGAGTCCCTCTTTGAGCAAGAGTGGGACCTCACCATGCGCGAAAGCCCGGAGCATGCGACCTGGATTAGCCATCCAGGCCAGAACATGCGTTTCAGCGACTATGCACCGGCGGCACTCACCGCTCATTACGAACATCTCAAGGTCTATTTGGGGCAACTCAAAGCCATCGACCGAGAAACTCTGCCCCCGTCGACTCAGATCAGCTACGATCTAGCCGTCCGCCAAACTGAGGAAGCTCTTGAAGGCCAGAAGTTTCCCGCCCAATTCTTGGTGATGAATCAGCTCAGCGGCGTGCATCAAGAGGTCGCCCAGCTGCTGTCCATTCAGCCCGCGGCGACAGTCGCTGACTACCGCGATATTCTCGCGCGCCTCAAAGCCGTTCCGCAGCTGATCGAACAAACCATCGCGGTTCTGAACGAAGGTCTGCGGCAAGGCGTGACCCCACCGCGCATTACCCTGCGCGATGTGCCAGCTCAAATTCAAGCTCAGTTGGTCACTGATCCGCTTAAGAGCACCATGTTGCAGTCCTTCTTGCACTTCCCGAGCACCATTCCGCCGGCCGAGCAAAAAGCCCTCAAGGACGAGGCTTTCGCCCTTTACAGATCAGGCGTGCTACCAGCCTTTACCAAGCTAAACCATTTTTTTACTACCACTTATTTGCCAAGGACACGCACCACTATCAGTGCTGCCGACCTGCCTAATGGTAAAGAATGGTACGCCTACAATGCGCGAGTCAACACCACCACAACGCTTTCGCCGGAAGCCATCCATGCCATCGGCCTAAACGAAGTGACGCGCCTGCGCAAGGAGATGGAGGGTGTGATCAAGGAGGTAAAATTCAAAGGCGATTTTGCCGCCTTTGGTAAGTACCTCCGCAGCGATCCAAAGTTTTACTTCGCCAATAAAGAGCAGCTGCTTGCGGCCTACCGCGATATCGCCAAGCGCATCGACCCCCAGCTGCCACGGATCTTTGGTAAGCTCCCGCGCCTTCCCTACGGTGTTCTTCCCGTGCCTCCCAACTCTGAGAAGTCGCAGCCGTCAGGGTACTACCGAAGCGGTTCGATCGCTGGGGGTAGGGCGGGTAATTTCTTCGCCAACACTTACGACCTGAATGCTCGCCCTAAATGGGAGATGGAAGCCCTAGCCTTGCACGAGGCCGTTCCCGGCCATCACTTGCAGATCGCCTTAGCGCAAGAGCAAGAGGATCTGCCGCAGTTTCGCAAACACGGCGGTTACAACGCCTTTACCGAAGGCTGGGGTCTCTATGCCGAATCCCTTGGCCATGAGCTCGGTCTGTACACAGACCCGTACTCCCATTACGGCCAACTTACCTTTGAGACCTGGCGCGCCGTGCGCCTGGTGGTGGATACCGGTATGCACGCTTTAGGCTGGAGCCGACAGCAGGCTATCGATTATTTTCGCGCTAATACCGCCAAGAGCGACCACGACATTGTCGTAGAAGTCGATCGCTACATCGTCTGGCCTGGCCAAGCACTGAGCTACAAGATCGGCCAGCTGAAGATCCGAGAGCTGCGCACGTACGCGGAAGAGAATCTGGGCCAGCGTTTTGACGAGCGTTCCTTCCACGACGAGCTTCTTGTCAGCGGTGCGGTACCGTTGGATCTCTTGGAAAAACGCATCAAGACGTGGGTTGCGGCGCAGGGCAAAGTTGAGCGGGGGGCTTAGATCGTGATCTGCCTCCGTTCCGCCTTAAGTTTGTGGGCGGGGCAGAGGCAGATGCTACCGAAATGACAGCCATTAAACGTAACGCCTTTATGGCGCTGCTAGTCGGTCCGGATCCGTGATGCTGGATTGACAGTTTTGATTGACTCTTACCGATACTCTGTGAGAGATGGCAGAGCGTATAGGTCCGAAAAGATCACAAATTAAAATCTAAGTTATCTATTGCTGAGGATCGGGAGGCGCCTGTGAAATCGATTTGGCTTTTTGCGTGCTTTTTATTAGCGTTGAGCTCTTCCTTTGCAAAGGCTGAAAGGCAGGACCGCATTGGCGTGCTTTTCGGCTCCTTCGGAGACATCGACCATCCCGAGATCGAGCTACAAGGTTTTTTGCGGAATACGCTTACTGATCCAGATGTTCTCCCCTTACATCCTTGGCTGAGCGCCAGTATTGCTGACTTGGGTTGGTATATCGAGCGACGTGGCCTCCTTGAAGAATACGCTGCAATCGGTGGCGGGTCAGGAATGCGGCAACGCTCGGCCGTCCAGGCCGAAGCGGTGGCAGACGCTCTACGCGCCGAAGGCTATGACGCAAAAAGCTACGTTGGTTTCACGATGACCCAGCCTTTTGTCAAAGATGCCCTGGCCAGGGCTCAGGCGGATCAGGTCAAACGGCTTGTCGTTGGTTATCAGGGCGCTCAGTATTCCAAAGTTACGGCACAAATTGTGTTCAGGCATGTCAGGGAGTACCTAGCAGCTCATCCAGAGTGGCAAGTAGATGTCGTGGGTATCAGAAGCTTTTCTGATGACCGGCGCTTCCTGGACCTTCTGACGAAGCGCATAGACTCTGGCCTTAGCAATAGTTTCCCAAATATCGACACCAAAAAGCTTTGCGTGTTTCTGCCCATGCATGGGCTCGTCAATCGCCTAGTCAAAGAAGGCGATCCCTATGTGCCGCAGGTGCTCAGAAATGTCGAAGCTCTGAAAGAATATTATGGTGCAGACCGCGTCCATTTCGGCTTTCAGAATCACGATGAAATACCATTCCTTGGCTGGACTCGCCCGAACACTGATGACGCATTAACCCAGGTAGTTCAATCTGGTTGCAGCGGTGTTCTAATCAATGGGCTCGTTTCCTTTACTGTGGATAGCTTGGAAACATTATACGATCATCAGATCGACGAACCAAATCGCATTGCCGATGAGGCGAAACGGTTGGGCAAACCGGCGCCAAAAGTGGTAGTCCAGTCGATGTTTAATGCTGATGCCGATTTTGTTGCATTGATGGGCGAGCTAATTATTGAGGCGTTGGGTGGTCGGGGAGACCTAGAGAATTTGCGTCAGTAAGGTCTGGCTTCCAACAAAGAATCATGAGGGAAGCGGAGATTACGGCAATAGTAGATAGAGATACCAAAGCTCCAAAATGCTCTGCCTCGGAAAACACCAGGCTAGCGGCAAATAGCGCCAATGTAGCCAGGGAATTCAATGCGGACGCCGTTCCATTTACGCGTCCCCTATGTGAACTCTGAATATACATCTGGCGCATTTGGGCTTCAGCCAGGCTGTAACCGTACAAGCCGACTGATTTCAGCCATTCCATTCGAGCCTGCTCTCTTTGTCAAATTTGAGAAGCCAGTTTCTCTTGCTACCATTGTAATCGTCCGAGGCGACTTTCAGATAGTCCACCGACAGCTGCCCATTGGTGGCTCCTATCTTTTGACGTCAACAGCCGGATACGCCTCCAAATAGCTTTCGCCGGCCGAGCCATAGTAAGTGACGTTGCGCTCAATCCCTTCGCAAGCAATGAGCTCGCAGCTTTTCAACCTCAGCAACACTGAGGCCGCATACTTTAGCGATCTCTTCGTTTGGTAACTTTGCAGTTAAAGGGTTAGTCAGTAACGCGACTAGGAATCCAAACCGGATTGGTTTGGATTGTACAAAAACTTGCACCAGTTGAGCAAAGGGAAGTCTTCCGGTGGTCGCAGGTCCTGTCCTAATTTACTAATTAACTTAGGGATCTCGACAAAATGCATGGTGAAATAAGGTGGAATCCGGGTGAGATTCGCCCGTTCTTTCATACTGAATATCTAGTGAGCGTGTTTAGGAAGGTTAGCACCAGTGCCTGACCCCACTTAGGTGACCCCTCTTAGGTCACTTATACGCGATCCCGGCGCTGCAGGGGCCGTGGATGTGAATCTTTTCAAATCGCGTAAAGCCGATGTCCTTGCACCAGCCGCTAAAGTCGGCAAATGAGTAGTCAAATGCATCGCCGAATTCGATCAACATATTGAGGGACATGAGGAGCCCAAACGCGTTTTCCCGGCGCTCATCGTCAATCAAGTTCTCGATGACGACCAGGGCACCACCGGGTTCAAGGGCCTCGTATGCGGCGCGAAGAATCTGACGCTTCTGGTCTAGATTCCAGTCGTGCAGTATCAGGCCCAGAGTGATGAGGTCGGCTCGGGGCAGTTTATCTGTGAGGAAACTTCCACCAACTACCTGAATACGGTCTTCTAGGCCCCAAGCCTGCACATGTTCCCGCGTCACAGTCGCGACGGCTGGTAGATCAAAAGCGGTCGCTTTTAGATGCTGATGTTTAGTCACCGCCAGTTTGCTGAGTATACCTGTAGACGCACCGAGATCGAGATGATGCTTGAAGTTAGCGAAAGGAAACTTGTCCGTAAACACATCGAAGTTGTGGCGCGATAAACCAGACATTGCTGAGCAGAACTGGCGCAACTTAGCTTCATCCGCAAAGATTTCGTCAAAGAGCGGCTTACCTTTGTGTTTCACTTCACTCTGTGGCTGACCTGTCTTCAGGGCTTCAGCTAAATTTCCCCAGAATCGGTAGAGCCGACTGCCAGACATGGTGAAGATGCCACCTACGTATGCTTCGCTACTCTGATCCAAGAACTCGGATGCCTCGGCTGTGTTGCTGTAAACAGCGGTTGGACCAGTTCCGTTCTTGTTTAGTAACTTCAGAGCGACCAGGGCATCGAGGAAGTCAAATATGCCACGGGCATGAAGCCCAAGGATGTTACCGAGCTCTGGACCTGTCTTAGGCCCTTTCCCTAGCTCAGTAAAGACCCCGAGCTGGGTGGCGGTGAGTAGCGTCTGAGAGGAGAAAAAACCGAATCCCATCGATAAGATACGGTCGGGAACTAGCGTGTCAGTCATGGGCGCAGCCTCTTTTTAATCAATTCTATTGATTTTGGAGTCTTTGTCCTGTAGAGAGATTATGAATATTATAATAATTATTGTCAAATTAATTAATATCCATAGAATGAAACCATCATGATCAAAGCACTCTGCATCTTTAGTCTAAGCTTCTGTCTGGCTCCTCTGAGTCGGGCGAAGGCTGCTACTAACTACGACTTTTGTACGCTGCCTAGTGGCACTTCCGCCGATGCAGCAGAAGATGTAGATGCGCGGTTACTCCCGATTTGGAATGCCGCAACGGTACATCAAGAAATCAGTCGCCTAGCTAATAGCGACGGACTGCGCGCCACACCGCTCGCTGCTTACCCAACGAGTTACGTCGCCATGACTGCAGCTCGCGACCGTGAGCGTTGCCAAGGCTCTCTTAAAATCACGGATCGTCGGAGTAGGCTGATTGGTGACCTTCTCGCTGATTTGATGAGCCGGTGGTTAGTCCTCTCGGTCGAGGACTGTAAATCTGGTAGCACAGAGGCTTTAGGGATTTGTGGCTCTGTATCTCGCACGGTGCAGTCTAAGTTAGGTACGCTCGAGAGTGCGCTCGATATGACCGCGGTATATTTGAGTTCACACATGGCTACTGCGATTGTTGCGGTAGCCTACGATGACAAATTCTGGGAGCAAGAGTTCCCGGAATCTACGCACTGCGTTCGTCATCCTTGCTCGTCATCCGTTTGGAAAAGTCGTGCTGATTTCCTGAAGCTGTATAAACCGTACTACGATCTCAACAACAAGTTTCTCGCGGTTAACCTCACCACCGTTGCTGAATCTCTACAAAAAGCGTGCTTAATTCGCGGCCCAGCCTTTTCGATCGGCGCTAAAATTTTGGAACGATTGCCGCTAGAAAATTTGTTTAAGAGTATCCGAGACGAAACGTTCAGCGCCGCACTTGCCACACTTGCCGTGATCAACCCAGATACTCATCCCATGCTTCGTGATGTCGGCGGTAAGTACGTCACCCAGTTTGACGAATTTAAAATCTGGGAGACACCACCTCAGTCGCTAGTTAGAGCAGAGAGAAACTCCAGAGCGCTGCTGGCCAACTCGTTACTGAGAGGTGGTCTAGGGTTGCTTGGATCTAAGTCTGCGGCTGAGTTAGAGCGTAGCCCAGCGTGCAGGGACTAGAGCCAACATTTCGGCTGCGAGAGCGAGAGCGAGAGCGAGAGAACGATATGATCTGTCTGGTGTTGGATGATGGTCGCGAGGTAAAGACACCTTTGGAATTTTACCCACGGCTAGCAAGAGCGACAAAGGATCAATTGCAGGACTACCGATTGATTCCAATAGTTTTATCGGCTTGACGCCAGTGCCTGACCCCCTTCCTCCCTTGAGAAGATGGTAGGTTAAATCATGTTAAGGAATTATGACTCGAATAGAGCTGCCCCAATAGAGCAGCAGGTCGATGTTTTCTAGATTGGTATTTATCCAGTAAAAAAAGGATGTTAATCTAGTTTTCGTAGGACTACTCTAGTAGGACTGCTCCAGTAGAGCAGTCGCCGCCTGGGCGAGCAACCGTGACATCCCGGAGCCATCGATGCCTAGCCGTTTTTACTTTGACACCGTTCTCGATGAAGTTGACATCTGCAACCTCCACAGCGAGCGAACGCGCATAGCGGCAGCGATCGGCAACGGCGAGAAAATCCTCCTTTACGGCCGCCGAAACTCGGGGAAGACCTCGCTGGCCAAAGTGATGGCCGCCAAGTGGAAGGCTGGACTAGGTCACGGTGGGATGTTTGTCTACGTCGATTTCTACGGTGTCGCTTCGATGACGCAGATAGCCTCCCGGTTGTCGGCTGCCATGGCCGAAGGCTATAAGAAGGCCTTCCCGGCCAGGGCCGCACTGAGTGCAGCGCTGGAGATAGCCAAATCGCTACGGCCAAAAATGGACTTCGACCCGGATGGCGAGATCTCCGTCTCCCTTGGTTTGACCGAAGGACCAAACAAGGGTGTCAGCGAAATCATCGCTGCTTTAGGCACCATGAAGCAGCGAAAAATTCCGGTGCTTCTGGTCATGGACGAATTTCAGGACATCCACCAGGCCGCCGAGGCCGAAGGGATTCTCCGCGGCTGTCTGCAAACCCTGCCGCACGATATTCCAGTCATCATCCTCGGCTCGAAACGCCATCTTCTGACCACCATGTTCAATTCTCCGAATGCGGCATTTTTCAATTGGGGCACTCACATTGAGTTCGGCGAGATACCTTACGATGAATACTGGGGCTACATGAGCGAACGATTTGCCGAGGTCGGGCTCAGTATTTCCCAAGAAACAAGCCGTATTTTGCAGGATGAGCTAGACCGCGTGGCAGAAGCCATCAATAGGGTCTGCGCGCGACTTTGCAACCAATTTCCTGCACGCGGAGAACTGCAAAGGGTCCATGTTCATGAAGCTGTGCGCGATCTCGTCGAGTCGAGGCAGAGCACCATCGAGCAGTATTTGGGACGTTTCACGGAAGATCAGGAGCGTGCGCTCTTGACCTTAGCCCGTCGCGGTGGGCTGGAACGGCATCCGATGAGCCGTGATTTCACCGCTGCAGCGCGGTTGTCCCTGACCGGAGCCAGGAAGATCTTCGCCAAGCTCGAGGATGAATCGGCAATCTACCGTCGCGGTGATGGCGCGTACCTGTTTACCGACCCCTTGGTCCGCCTGCATTTGTTGCGATTCAGAGGTAACTAGTCGCTGGCGCGAAAGCGCCAGCGACTAGTTAGAGCAGAGAGAAACTCCAGAGCGCTGCTGCCCAACTCGTTACTGAGAGGTGGTCTAGGGTTGCTTGTATCTAAGTCTGCGGCTGAGTTAGAGCATTTGAACTGCTCGCGTTGAGTCGGCTTTGCGTCAAGGCGTCACGACGCCAAGGACCGCGAGTTTGGAGCTGTATCAGGACATCATAGCGAGCGACCAAAGCGGTAAGGATTTCTGGCTGGGCCGATCTGTATCGTCACGGATAACCCAGTCCGCCTTCTTACGTTTTTTGCCTGCCCCTCCAACCTCGATGGTGACATCATCGGCAACAAAGTCGCAAAGAGTTTCGTTATCGCTCGCAGCGACTTTGCGGCCCGACATCGCCATAAGTGTGCAAACCAGCGCCTCTCGACGCGATCCCTTATTTCCGCCGAGGACGGAGTAGATTGTCGGGTCGGCAAGAAATAGTTTTGCTCCCTTGCTCAAGCGGCGCCGATCCTTTTGGTAGCGAATGATGCGAATAATCTCGAGGTGCTCTAGAACTCCCAGAAGTTGGTGCAGCTTTTCTTTACCCAAGCTCCACTCACTGCACATGCCGTCGATATTAATTGTCGGAATCGCGGCGAGGGCCAAATGCGATACGACAGCTCGCATGAGTCTCAGATGATTCTCCTGAATTTGAGGCACGAAGTAGGGCACGTCGGCATGAATTGATTTTTCCAGCACTGCCAATATCCGCTCAGCATAATTTCCCTCGAGGAAAAAAGGTCTAAACCCCTCTTCTACATAAGTTCTGAATGATGCCATCACATTGGTTGCTTCGAGGATCCGGGAAAATGCTGCCGGTGTCGCGGTGAACGGATTTAGAACGGGTAGTTCTAAACCCTCCTTAAGGTGGATGTATTCTCGCAGCGAAAGATAGCTAAGTCGCTTCTGCAGGAAGCGGCGCGATAAGTCTCCCACGCTACTTCGCAAGACCACGCTACTGCTGTCACTAGCCCAAATCACCTTCCCTGGATAGGCGTCATAAATAGCTTTTAGATGCCGACTCCAGTTCCGAGCAAAATGGACTTCGTCCACGGCTATGCCGTCATAACCGCGAAGAAATGCCGTTTCAGCAATCGTCCATAGGGATACTTCATCGAGGTAAGGGTGGTCGGCACTCAAGTATAGAATGTTCCCGTGCCGCTCTGCCTCGCGCAGGAGTAGTCTGGTTTTACCGACTCCGCGAGGCCCCATGATCAAGGCAGCGCGGCACGACCTGAGATCCCAGTGATCAAAGGCAAGTCGCATCCGGGCTGGCTGTGATGCGATGAGCCGACTTTGAGTTAAGGCTAAATTATCAATGATATCATTTGGATCCATATAGCCGTCTTTCTGTAGGCCGATAAATACACACTTTCGTTCTATGATAGAACGATTTTTTATAGAAGTCGATCTTTGGCAGGCCGCTGCGTCGTTCTCGACGGCGATATTTACTTGTATTTACTTGTGTTGAGCCAGGATCGAGTTTGAGTGTCGGCGACTCTTGGGTGACGGTGGTCCGGAGCGCTGCTCAAAGCCACGCACTCTTTAGCTTGAGCCATACGGCAAGAAACGGGCGAACAACGCTATCGACGGTGGTAAATTGTCCGCCCACATAGAGGTTGTCTGCGGCATCGGTGCCAAGGGCAATAACGATACCGTAGCTATTCACACCCGCCCCCAACGCCGACCAGCTCGTACCGTCCCATTTAGCTATCGATACTGCCGAGACGCCGCCGGCTGTGGTAAATTGCCCCCCAGCATAGAGAGTGCCGGATGAGTCGAATTTAATCGTTCTAACTTGATTATTGGCCCCCGTACCTAACGCTGACCAGCTTGTGCCGTTCCATTTAGCGATTCTGCTCGCTGAAACTCCGCCAGCGGTCGCAAAGTCCCCACCCGCATAAACGTTGTTAGATGCATCGACGGCCAACGACCAAACAAATTGGTCCATGCCCGTTCCCAGCGCCGACCAGCTCGAGCCGTTCCATTTAGCAACCTTGGATGCGCTCACCCCTCCTGCCGTACCAAAGTATCCCCCTGCATAGAGATTTCCGGACGAGTAAACTAAAGAACCGACCGTATTATTCATCCCCGTTCCGAGAGCAGACCAGCTCGAGCCATTCCATTTCGCAATATAGGCGGTATTGGCGACACCACCCGCGCTAGAAAAGTCGCCCCCAGCAAAGACATTCCCCGATGAATCGGTAACGACTGTCATTGCAGAGGCGTTTAGCCCGGTCCCTAAGGCGCTCCAGCTTGTCCCGTTCCATTTGGCAATGTTAGTCGTATTCGCCACACCACCTGCACTCGCAAACGGCCCTGCTGCATAGAGGTTACCGGAAGAGTCAAAGGCGATGGAATTCACCGTCGATGTCGTTCCAGTCCCAAGGGCTGACCAGCTAACACCGTCCCATTTGGCGATATTGGAAGTGTTTGCCACACCACCTGCACTACTGAAATTGCCTCCTGCGTAGATGTTGCCGGCGGCGTCTTTGGCCAAAGCATAGATCACACCATTTAAGCCGATGCCGCCCATGCGAGCCCAGCTCGCTCCGTTCCATTTGGCAATGCCATTGGCTACTACACTTCCCGTTCCAGTAAAATAACCGCCAGCATAGAGGTTACCAGACCCATCCAGAATGACGGAAGTGACCGAGCTATTAAGACCCGTGGCAAGGGCGGACCAGGTTGTGCCGTTCCATTTGGCGATATTGTTCGCCCCCACGCCTCCAGCGGTCGAAAAATTGCCGCCCGCATAAACGTTCGTTGATGAATCGATCGTAAGAGAACTAACGGAGGAGTTCATCCCGGTGCCCAGGGCCGACCAGGTTGTGCCGTTCCATTTAGCAATATGAGCTGTATTGGCTACGCCACCCGCGCTCGTAAAATCACCGCCAGCAAAGAGGTTGCCGGAGGCATCTATTGCCAGAGCTGCCGTACCCAGCCAAAATCCACCAGACATCCCGGTGCCGAGCGCAGTCCAAGCGGTGCCGTTCCATTTAGCGATATTATTGGTATTTGCGACACCGCCTGCGCTCGTGAAATCGCCACCCGCAAATAGAGTGCCCCCAGAGTTGATTGCCAGAGCCCCGACACCCACATCAAAGCCACCGGACATCCCGGTGCCGAGCGCAGACCAAGCGGTACCGTTCCACTTGGCGATGTTACTCGCGGATACGCCGCCGGCTGTCGTGAACTGGCCACCCGCGTAAAGATTGCCTGATGAATCGACGGCTAGGGCAGATACACCACTGTTTGCGCCCGTACCAAGAGCTGACCAGGTCGTTCCGTTCCATTTAGCAATGTGGCTAGTGGATACGCCGCCGGCATTGGAAAAGTAGCCACCCACGTAAAGATTGCCCGATGAATCGATGGCGAGGGCATTGACGCTACTGTCTGTGCCCGAACCAAGTGCTGACCAAGTCGACCCGTTCCATTTGGCGACATTACTCGCTGCTGCGTTACCTATGGCGGTAAAGGAACCTCCGATGTAAATGTTGCCGGAAGAATCTCGGACCATGGCAGAAATACTGCCAGCAACTCCTAGTGCATCTGGCGATGGGATCTCCATGCCATAACTGAGTGCCGCTCCACCAAATCCTAGTGCCCTGCCCCCAAGGGTAAACAAAAATATCATAGTTAGCATCAGATGGTTCAGTCTCATGCTAAAACCCTCTGCGAATCGTTACAAATGCATCAGCTCCCGCCACGAGAATGTTAAAAATTGTGTAGCTACCCGACGCGGTTGTCAGAGAGGTCTGTGAGCGGAAGGTCAATCCAGCCTGTGTAAAGACACAAGTGCCTTGGGTCGTTGATTTGACGATCAGAGTATAAATGCCACCGTCTTTCATGTTGCTGAAGGTAAAGGCACCACAAGTCGCGGTGGTGTATTGAGTGTTGCTATTGTTCCAGTCGAAGGTAGTGCCTGCAGCGGCGTTGTAAACGATGCTACGGATTTGGCCTTGGACATCAAGTGCGGTGGCTGGGGCTGTTGTGCCTATGCCCGAGGTTGGGGCGACTGGCCATACTCGGCGGTAGTTGCGGTTGCGGCGCTGCTTATGACCAATAGTGGTCAGCGTGATCATTGGGCCTGTCGCCTCAAGCTGGATTGGGACGTCCTTAT
>Ga0315274_10003496_pt1 | contig 23367 bp, 22 predicted proteins | sample YL17G02_20_MG_FD_203700 | JGI IMG/M metagenome (GOLD analysis project Ga0315274, IMG submission 203700) | Sediment microbial communities from Yellowstone Lake, YNP, Wyoming, USA - YL17G02_20 | ecosystem: Environmental > Aquatic > Freshwater > Lake > Sediment | place: USA: Wyoming | collected...
TCCGGCAATTCGTCGGATCTTCAGCCGCAAGGGGAGCCCGATGGGTTGATTGTTTGCATTTCAGGTTCAGGATCGAGGAGGCCTGGTCTTCAGATGATAACTGGAGCTTGAACACCTGAACCAGGGCCGCCCCCCTTCGTAAGCCACCGCCCTGGCTGGAGGTGATCCCGTATAGATCAGTGGCCTCAAGCTCCTTCAGGAACGGTGGATCTCCGATCTTCAATTCCTTGATCGCCAGGAGCGCAGCCGGAGGCTCCAGGTTCTGGAGCGTTCCTTCGTAGCCGTTGATGCTCAACCTAGTCTCTGTAGCAGATTCGCCCTGGGCCGCCGTGGCGCTGATCGCGGAACCGAGCGAGAGGGCGAGCCCCAGGGCAAAGATCTGGAACAGGAAAAAACCTCGTTTACTCAACATTCTATGACCTCCTATGGGTAATTGCTCAACTGGGAAGGCCCAAACCTCTCTGGGAGTTGTGGCTGCGCCGCTTGCAGGCGAAAGGCCCGTTTCCTAAAAGAGGCGATACAGATAGCCAAAGAGGATGGACCCGCCGAAACAAAGGCCGAGATAAAGCAAGAAGGGCCTCTTGCACACCAGGGCCAGAAGGGTCACCATGGGGCTCACCCGGGTGGCAGGCCCCATAATAAAGAAGGCCAGGGCCGAACCCTTATCCATTCCCTGCTCCATCAGGGAGAGAACAAAGGGCACCGCCCCTCCTCCACAGATATAGATGGGAATGCCCAGCGTCGCCCCCCAAAGGATGGAGAAGCGATTCTGGGCCCCCAAAAGCCCCCCGACCAGGCCGTGGGGCAGGAATGCCTCCAGCGCTGAGCCCAAGACGATCGAAAGGATAAAATACTTCCCCGAGAACTTGGTGATCCCCCACATCATCTTGATGGCGGCCTTGCTCTTGTCTTCAGGGCTGATCTTCTTTCCTGCCAGAGACCAAAAATCCTTCCCCTCAGAGGAGTTGTGCAGGGCAGGATTGATCTCGGTCCACTCCTTCATTTTGCCCTTTTCCGTCAAGACCTTGATGATTGTCCCACAGATCACCGCCAGGACCAGGGCGGTCAGGAGCCGGGCCAGGGCCATTTGGCGACCCAGGATTCCCCAGGTGGTAATAAGGACATAGGGGCTCATCAAGGGGGAGGCGGTTAGAAAGGCCATCACCGGGGCCAGGGGAAATCCGTTGGCCAACATGGTTGCAAAGATCGGGATAACCGCGTAGGACCCCAGGGGAGAGATCACCCCCAGGAGACTGGCCAGGATGATGGACCCGAACCCGGACCGGTTAAAGGCACGGGCCAGCCCCTCCTTGGGCACATAGATGGAGATCAAGGCCCCTGCCACGATTCCCAACACCAGGTAGAGCCAGGTGTGGGAAAAGTGCCGCACAGAGATCTGGGTCGCTTGAATGAGGCCTGTTCCGATGAAGTGAAGGATCTGGCCGTCGGCGATGTGCATGAGAAACCCTCTTTTTCTTTGATAGATGCGATATCATCAATACCGGTTCAATCCAAAGGAAGGTATGACATAGATCATAGGCCGGGCCTGGCAGAGGGGTTTACAAAAAGGGGGAAAAGGAAAGCCCCCTTCCCCCATGGCGAGGCCAGACAGTAAGCGAACATAATTTAGCTCTCGCCGGTAAAATGTCAAGGGATATTTGAGGCTCAACGCGGCAAGCAGAGGGAACCTTGCCAGGGAAGGCCTTTTCCCCATCCTCGGGCTTGCCTGCATTAGCTCATTGACAGGGCCGAAAATAGATATACAATAACCTCCGGGCCCGGGAGGGAGGTTTGGCTTCGCATCGGCTATCGAAAAGAGGGGAAAAATGGATTTGGAAAAACTGAGGGGATTGCTGAAAGGCGTGAGCGAAGGGTCTATTAACATCGAGGAGGCGCTCTTCAAATTGAAGGGGCTCCCCTTCGAGGACCTGGGCTTCGCCAAGATCGATCATCACCGCCACCTGCGAGGGGGTACCCCTGAGGTCATCTTTTGTCAGGGCAAGACGCCGGATCAAGTGGCGAATATCGTGGAGCGACTGGCCCAACACAGCCAGGATATCCTTGCTACCCGGGCCAGCCAAGAGGTCTTTGCCCGGATCCGCCAGCTTCCTCTGGACACTGAGTATCACGAGATGGCCCGCATCATCGTCATCAATCCCAACCGGGAACGAAAGAGGATTGGAATAATCGTCGTGGCCAGCGGCGGAACCGCTGATATGCCCGTGGCGGAGGAGGCCGCGGTGACCGCCGAGGTCCTGGGGAATCGGGTCGACCGACTCTATGATGTGGGCGTGGCCGGATTGCACCGGCTTCTGGAGAACAAGGAGAAGCTTTTCCGCGCCAATGTCGTCATCGCCGTGGCGGGGATGGAGGGCGCGCTGGCCTCCGTCATCGGGGGGCTTCTGGACAAGCCCGTCATCGGCGTCCCCACCAGCGTGGGCTATGGAGCAAGCCTGGGGGGGATCTCTGCCCTCCTGACCATGCTCAACAGCTGCGCCTCCGGGGTCTCGGTGGTCAACATCGATAATGGTTTTGGGGCGGGATTTCAAGCCAGCATGATCAACAAGATGGCGGCGACGCGAGAAGAGAAGGACACAGGCAGCGGAACTTAGAGGCAAGAAAAAGGGCCACCGGGGCCGGGGCCCTCGGCCAGGATTGCCCCCTGGTGGCCTCGGCCTCTTACCTATTCTTGATCATCTCCGTTGACGGCCACGGTTTTTCCAGCAAGCTCTCCATAGATCTCGGGGCGCCGATCTCGGAAGAATGCCCAAGTCTCCCGAGCCTCCCTCACCATCCCCAGATCGATATCGGCGAAGATGGCCCCATCCCCTTGCCCGCTCGGCTCGCACAGGAATTCCCCATGGGGATCCACGCAGAAGCTCCTCCCGTAAAAGGCAATCTTTCCCTCCCGGCCCACCCGATTGATGCGAAAGACGAAGATGCCGTTGGCTATGGCATGAGAGGCGATCATCTTCTCCCATTTGGGTATCGCTGCCAAAGTAGAGGTGGCGGTGGGGGCTAAGATAAGCTCCGCACCCCTCAAGGCCAGAATTCGGGAGCCCTCCGGGAAGAAATTGTCCCAGCAGATCTGTATTCCCAAGGTGGCAAATCCGGTGGGAAACACCGGATATCCCAAGTCACCGGGTCGGAAGTAGAATTTCTCCTCATAGTTGGGGATCTGCGGGATGTGATTCTTGCGGTATTTTCCCAAAAGCGTCCCCTCGGGTCCGATCACCGCCGCAGAATTGTAATAGACCCCCGGCATCTCCCTCTCAAATACGGGGCAGATGGCAACCGCTCCATACCTCTTGGTGAGCTCCCCGACCCTCTCCGTTGCCTCCCCGGGAATGGACTCCGCGTAAGAGAAACGATCGCTATCCGAGGCCAAGGGAATCCAGGGGATATGGAAGCACTCCTGAAAACAGAGGATCTTGGCCCCCCGATCGAGGGCCGTCTCGGCCAACTCCAACGCACGGCTCAGGTTTTCTTCCTTTTCCTCTCCACAGGCCATCTGTATCCCGGCCACGCGCAGCATAACGCCCCTCCACTTTCCCTTCTTAAGCTCCTCGCCTTCCCCTCATCTTCCGCAGCATTTCTTATATTTCTTTCCGCTGCCGCAGATGCAGGGTTCATTGCGTCCAATCTTCCGGACAGGGGGATTACCTTCCAGGACTGAGGCAGCAACCGCAGAGGAGAAAAATCCCTTCGCCGGGTAGCGCTCGGCTTCCGACCTGGCGTGCTTGGTCTCTGGCCTGGCGCGCTGGGCCTCAGGAGCTAATGCCGCCTCTTCTCTTGCCGCAGGCTGAAGCTGCACCTTGAACAGGTATTGCAGGCTTTCCTCCTCGATCCGCTCGATCATCGCCGTAAACATGTCGTAGGCCTCTCGCTTGTACTCGATCAGGGGGTCCTTCTGCCCATATCCCCGGAGGCCAATCCCCTCTTTGAGATGATCCAGCGAATAGAGGTGATCCTTCCACTGGCTGTCCACCACCTGAAGCATGATCATCGTCTCCAGTTGGCGCATAATCCCCGCACCCAGCTCTTCCTCTCTCTTCTGATAAGCCTCCACTGCCCCTTCTTGAATTTCCTCTTTCAAGACCTCGGGCCTGATCTTGGCCATCCGATCCATCTTTAACGGCAAATCCAATCCAAACTGGCCAGCCAAGGCCTCCCCCAATCCTTCCAGATCCCATTCCTCCGGATGAACCTCGGGGTGAATGTAGCGGTCCACGATCCGCTCCACCACCTCCTCGATCATATCCATGATGTGGCCCCTGAGGTTCTCTCCCCCCAGGATCATCCGCCGCTGCTCATAGATCACCTTTCGCTGCTTGTTCATGACATCGTCGTACTCGATGAGGTGTTTGCGGATGTCGAAGTTGTGAGCCTCCACCCGGGTCTGGGCGGTCTCGATGGCGTGGCTGACCATTCGGTGTTCGATGGGTTGCCCCTCTTCCATCCCCAGCTTGTCCATGATGCGAGAGAGCCGGTCGGACCCGAAGAGGCGCAACAGGTCATCTTCGAGCGAGAGAAAGAATTGCGAGGAGCCAGGGTCTCCCTGCCTCCCTGCCCTCCCCCGCAGCTGGTTATCAATCCTCCTCGCCTCATGCCGCTCCGTTCCGAGCACATGCAGGCCTCCGCGGGCCACCACCTCCGCGTGCTCCGCCTCGGTGATCTTTCTCGTCTCCCCCACCGCCTGCCGAAACTGTTCGGGGGGGGCCTCGCGGGGATCGATATCGCGGCGCTGCAGAAGATCCAGGGCCAGGAATTCCGGGTTGCCACCCAGCAGGATATCCGTACCTCGCCCTGCCATGTTGGTAGCAATAGTCACGGCCCCCTTCCTTCCTGCCTGGGCCACGATCTCCGCCTCCTTTTCATGATATTTGGCATTGAGCACATGGTGGGGAATCCCGCGGCCCTTCAGCATCCGGGCCAGCCGTTCCGACTTCTCAATAGAGATCGTCCCCACCAAGACGGGCTGACCCTTCCCATAGCGGTCGGCAATATCTCCGACGACCGCCTCGAACTTCTCCCGCTCGGTCTTATAGATCAAATCCGAATAGCTATATCGGACCAAGGGCTGATTGGTGGGAATCACCAACACCTCCAGGTTGTAAATGGTAGAGAACTCGGCCGCCTCTGTATCCGCGGTGCCGGTCATTCCCGCCAGCTTCTCGTACATGCGGAAGTAGTTCTGGAAGGTGATGGAGGCCAGGGTCTGGTTCTCCCTCTCAATCTTCACCTTCTCTTTGGCCTCCAGGGCCTGGTGGAGCCCATCACTATAGCGCCGCCCTGGCATCAGCCGCCCCGTGAACTCGTCGACGATGATGACCTCTCCGTCTTTCACCACATAATCTACATCCAGCTTGAACAGGGCGTGGGCCTTGAGGGCCTGGTTAATGTGATGGAGGATCTCCATCTGGGAAGGATCATAGAGGTTCTGCACCCCCAGGAATCGTTCTGCCTTGGCGACGCCTTCCTCGGTGAGGCTCGCGGTCCGGGCCTTCTCATCCACCTGGTAGTCCTGATTGGGCCTCAGGCGAGGAATGATGCGGTCAACCTGATAGTACTTCTCCGTGGATTCCTCGGCCGGACCGGAGATAATGAGGGGGGTTCTGGCCTCATCAATCAGGATCGAGTCAACCTCATCCACGATGGCGTAGTGCAGCCCCCTCTGTACATAATCCTCCAGGGAGAACTTCATATTATCCCGGAGGTAGTCAAAGCCAAATTCGTTGTTGGTCCCATAGGTGACCTCCGAGGCGTGGGCTTGCTGGCGCTCCCTATCTCCCATGTCATGCTGGATGAGCCCCACGGATAGCCCCAGGAAGCGGTAGACCCCGCCCATCCACTGACTATCCCTCTTGGCCAGGTAGTCGTTGACCGTGACCACATGAACGCCTTTACCGACGAGTCCATTGAGATAGACCGGGAGGGTGGCGACCAGGGTCTTGCCTTCGCCCGTCTTCATCTCGGCAATCTTGCCCTGGTGGAGGACGATTCCCCCAATGATTTGAACATCATAATGCCTCATGCCCAAAACCCTTTTTGAGGCTTCCCTCACTATGGCAAAGGCCTCGGGCAGGAGTTGATCCAGGGGTTCTCCCCTCTCCAACCGGCCCTTGAACTCCCCGGTCTTTGCTCGGAGTTGGTCGTCGGAGAGGGAGGAGAGAGAGGGCTCGATCTCCCCGACCCGCTCCACGATCGGCCAGAGCTTCTTGAGCTCCCTCTCATTCTTGGTGCCTATCACCTTGACCAACATACTTCTCAACATCGCTTCTCACCTCAACCGCTTCCTCCCCGTAGAGAACCATAGGGATCGAGGCGGATATCCTTCTTCCCCCGATAGAGATCCCCGGCCCCGGAAAAACGGGCAGGGCGACCTCCCCGGGGTCGGTCAATCGATGATGTATTTCAAAGGATCCCGGGAGGCCCCATTGACATGGACCTCGTAATGAAGGTGGGGGCCAGTGGTATTGCCAGTATTCCCCAGATGGGCGATAACCTCTCCCCTCTTCACCTTCTTCCCGGTGGAGACCAGGTTACGGGAATTGTGGGCAAAGAAGGTGCGACACCCGTATCCGTGATTGAGGATAAGCACATTGCCCCAACCCCCCACGAACCCAGAGAATAGAACCGTCCCATCCGCCGGGGCCACAATGCGCGCCCCAGCACCAGTGGCTATGTCCAGCCCTTCATGGAGCTGCTTATAGCCGGTGAAGGGGGAGCGACGGTAACCGAAGTCCCCGGTGACCAAGCCCCGCACGGGCCAGATAGATGGGGTGCAGGAGAGGCGAGCCCTCTTGTTTTCCAAGAAGCGGTTTAGCTCGACAAAACTCGCCTCCTGATTCTTGGTAGCGCCTTCCAAGGCCGCAATCTCCTTCTCCATCTTGGCCATGAGCTGTTCCTTTTCTAACCTCATGGATTCGTTCAGGATCCCGCCTTCGGTCTGTCCTGCCCCTCCCACTCCCAAAATCGGCTCGGACAGGCCGTTGGGTTCCAGTTGCGCGATGGTACGGATCTTACGATCGAAATCCTGGAGCCTCATCATCTCCTTCTCTATCCCTTGCATCTTCTCTCCCACCACATTGACCTGGGCGACCTCTTTGCGGAGTCGCTTCAATTCCAGCATGTGGGCATTCATGCTGATGTATTGCAGGATGAAGACGAAGATGCAGAGGAAGAGAGCGGATAGCCCCACTGCGATGCTCACCAGGGTAAACCCCGTCAGGTGAAACTTCAGCGGAGGCCGGGTGGCATCCGGTAGGATGAGAATTGTATAAAAGCGCTTCGCCATCGCTTCCTTATTCCTCCACTCGCTCCAATCGTCCTCGGGGGCTCAAGAGGAAAGCCCCATCCTCCGATACAGAAGGGGAAAATCGACCTCCTGCGCGATCAGGTCCCGGGCTTTTTCTATCTTCTTTTCCTCTTTAAGCTCCAATCTGCCCAGCATCGAATCAAAACGCTTTACCACCGCAAAGGTATCCTGATCCACCAGGATCAGGGGCACGCCCCTCTCCTCGGCCCGGGCCACGATGATCTCATTGGGATAGAACCCCCCGGTCAAGATGATCCCTTTGACCGGGGTCTCCAGGGCTGCCAGTTGAATGTCCAGACGATCGCCGCCGGTGATGACGGCAATATTCTGTTGTCGCTGAAAGTATTTCAGGGCATTCTCCATGCTCATGGCCCCCACCATGAAGCCCTCCACCAACTCATCCAGCCGATCACCCCGGCAGATGACGGATCCGGAGAGGATCTCGCCCAGGTTGCGTATGCTGATGGCTGCCAGGATCTTCTCCTCTGGAATCACCGCCAGGATATCAATCTCCCGGTGGGCCAGAAAGGGCAAGACCTTCTTGCGCACGAAATCGATCTTATCCCCTGCAACCCGGTTGATTAATCCACCGATCAGACGATCGCCCACCAACTCCTTAGCATCCAGGAGGGAATCGATGGTGGCAATACCGTCGTGATACCAATCGATGAGGAGGATCTTCGCCTCCAGGGCAGCCGCCAATTCAATCCCCCTCGCGCCGACGAAGCCGCCCTCGAAAAGGCTTCCCGCCCCCTCTACCAGGACGATATCCTGATCCTGGCAGACCAGGCCAAAGGAATTTAGGATCTTCTGCCCAAGGTCTTGGACCTTGCCCTCATAGGCTAACTGGATCAGCTCCTGAGTCATGACCACCGGACAGATATGATCCAGAGGTTCCTGCAGGTCGAGGGCCTTCTTCATAAAAAAGGCATCCTGATCACAGATCCCCCCCTCCATCTTTACGGGAAGCCACCCTACCGGTTTGAAGTAACCCAGGCGAAAGCCGTCTCGCTTGAACTTCAGTCCCATGCCCAGAGTTAGAAGGCTCTTTCCCGAATACCTGGCGGTGGAATTGATGAAGAGCGGGATCATTTCTCCTCCCCCAAACTGGATCGGCAGCGATGGCAAGAGCAGGCTTCTCTGCCCTATTGCATAATCGAAGGGGGTCGACATTCCCCCCGATGATCTCGGGGAAGTCGCTGGCCCAGTGGGAACGTCCCAAGGAGGAGGCCTGAGGCGAAATCCTGTGCTCAGATCCAAGCCAAGTCCTTTCTCTTGGCGGAAGTGGCTTCTTCCCCTGCCGGCCCAAGCACCTGGCACCCCCCAAACATCTTAACCGAAGAGCAGTCCAACTACCAGAAAAAAATGAGGGGGAGACAAGCAAAGACCTCACCTCAAGGGTTACCCCGAATGCAATGCCCCGGGGATTTTCGCAACCACTTTACGGAGTTGAGGCACCCTCTCGCATTCCCTCTCAAAGGATTTATCCCGCAGAGAATTCCGATAATCGGGAGACTGGAATTTGTAGGTGAAATGGGTATGGACGTCGTACCTGCCCTCCAGCAGTGCGACTACATCCTCGATGGAGACCCTCTCTTCATCGGTGGGGATGACGAATATCTTCACCGGGGAGCCCTCTCCTGAGATGTCACATTCGGCATTTCTGGTCTTGGCAATCTCGTTTTTTTCCTTATCGTATTGAATCCCCGCGAATTCGAGCCCATCCAACGCCTTCCTCCTCAGGGTGGGGGACATCTCTCCCACCCCTGCGGTAAAGACCACTGCATCAATCCCACCGATTGCGGCGGCATAGGCACCAATGTATTTCTTGATCCTGTAGGCCTCGATCTCGATCGCCAGCTCTGCCCGGGCCTCGCCTCTCGCCGCCGCCTCCTCCACATCCCGTCGGTCGGTATACTTGCCGGTAATCCCTAAGATCCCTGATTTCCGATTGAGGATGGTATCCATCTCTTTGGGCGAAAGGTTCTCCTTTTGCATGACATAAAAATCAATGGCCGCATCGTGGTCGCCGGGGCGCGTTCCCATCACCATCCCCTCCAACGGGGTAAATCCCATGCTGGTATCATAAGATAAACCATCCTTCACCGCATTCAGGGAGACGCCATTTCCAATGTGACAGGTGACGAGATTGCATTTGAATGGGTCCTTATTGAGCAAGACGGCCGCCCTCTTCGCCACATAGAGGAGCGAGGTCCCGTGAAACCCATATCGCCTTATCTTATACTTCTCATACCATTCATAGGGCAGGGCATAGATAAATGCATGCTTCGGCATCGTCTGGTGCCAGGCGGTATCCATGATCGCCATGTGGGGGATGGTGGGCAGCAGCTCCATGGCGGCCTCAATTCCCAAAATATTGGGAGGATTATGCAAAGGGGCGAGGTCCGACAACCCTTTGAAGGTATTGAGCACCTCGGGATTGATGATGACCGATTTGGCAAACCGCTCGCCCCCGTGGACCACCCGGTGCCCTACCGCGGAGATGACGGACATATCCTGGATCACCCCGAATTCAGAGTTGGTGAGGGTATCCACGACCAGTTTGAAGGCCTCTCTATGATCCGGGCAGGGGTGTGACCTCTTGATTTTCTCCCGACCAGGCACCTCATGGGCAATGAAACTGCCGTCAACCGTGACCCTCTCCACAATGCCACTGGCGATGGTCTCTTTCTTGTCCCAATTATAGAGTGAGTACTTAACGGATGAGCTTCCGCAGTTTAGGCACAGGATGATCATTTTCTCCCCCCTGCCAACAAAGCCCCGAGCGCAATCGAATAGAACTTGCTATCCTCTGAATCGGCCCTGGAAGTCAAAATGCACGGAACTTCGGTCCCGGCGACGAGGCCGGCGATCTCTCCCCCTGCCAACTGGGTGCAGGTCTTGAAGAAGACATTCGCCGTCTCAATGTTAGGAAAGATGAGGATGTCCGCATCTCCATCCACGGCGGACTGCAATCCCTTGATTTCACAACACTCCTTGCACACTGCCACATCCAGTGAGAGGGGCCCATCCACGATTGCCCCTTTGATTTGCCCTCTCTCTGCCATCTTGGAGAGGACTGCGGCATCCAGGGTCTCACCCATTTTGGGATTGACCTTCTCCACCGCGGCAATAATTGCAGCCTTCGGCTTTTCGATGCCGAAGGAGTGGGCCACCTCGATGCAATATTCGGTCATGGCCACCTTCTGGGGCAAATCCGGCTTGGGGATGACTGCGATATCAGAAACGATTAGGAGTTTTCGGTGCATCGGAAACTCCACCACGCACACATGGGAGAGGATCTGGCCCGGCGGCAAAAGCCCCATCTCCTTGTCCAGGATGGCCCTCATATACTTCGAGGTATCCACCAGCCCCTTCATCAAGAAGTCTCTCTCCCTCTGTTTGACCATCTTGACGCAGAGCCTCAATGCCTTCTCTTGATCTGGCTCGTCAATGATCTCAAAGGCCCGAGAGTCTACATGGTGCTCCTCGGATACCCTCTCTATCTTATTCTTGTTGCCCACCAGCGTGGCCTTTACGATCCCTTCCTTAACACCCCTGCCAACTGCCTCTATGGTATGAGGGTCCTCGCCGCAGGCAACGGATAAGGTCATGGCCTTGCCCTGTTTGGCCTTTTCTACGATCTGGCTCAACCTCTCAATCATGTCGCGCCTCCTGGTTCGCACTCCAAGGTGATAAGGGAGTCCGGCGCTGAAGCTCCCCGCCCACAGGGCGGGGCTTCCCGGAAATGAAGTACCTGTCAATTTCCATTGTGCCCCTTGGCCCCGCCCGCAGGGTGGGGCTTGCGGGTCACGGTCCGGTCAAATCACACATCTGCCGTTGGACAAGTAAACACTCATCTGGGCAATGGAAAACGGGAAAGCGTCTCTTTTGACGAAGGCTTTTTGGGTTATCGGCGGAGGGATCTGCGGGACCTTCCCGATCAAAGGCCACTGAAATCCACGGGTCAAGGACAACTGAGGAGCCGGCCTGGAAACATGGGATAGGCCATCCCCCTCTTTTTCCCACTGAGTTGATCCCTCTGACCTTTTCGGAAAACGAGGATAGGGCTTTTCGGCAACAACCTCCGGTATGCTAACCGGGTAGATAATTTAGCACAAATTGCGCCCCCTGAAAAGTCTTTTTGCAGAGGCCCCTGCTTCCTGGCCCTGGGCGAGTGGAAGGCCCATCCGATCCTCTCCTTCCGCAATCAGGCCAGGGTCTTGCGGAACTTCCTCGAGGCCAGCCACAAAGTGAATAGGCCCATTACCGCCAGAGCCGCCATCTGCGGCCACAGGATCTTTAAAGGCAACCCCTTGAGGAAGATGCCCCGGATAATCACCAGGAAATAGCGCATGGGATTCAGGAAGGTGAGCCACTGCACTACCTTCGGCATGTTGGCAATGGGAAACATCAATCCCGAAAGGAGGATCGCCGGCATGAAGAAGAAGAAGGTGGTCATCATCGCTTGTTGCTGGGTTCGGCTGACGGTAGAAATCAGGAGGCCGATCCCCAGCGTGGTCATCAGGTAGAGGGCGGTGCCGAAAAGAAGGAGGGGTAAGCTGCCCCGGATTGGAACTGCAAACCAAAACACCCCCACGACCGTCACCACCATCACATCGGCGAAACCGATGAGGGCAAAGGGAGCTGTCTTCCCTAAGATGAACTCCAAGGGGGTGATGGGGGTGACGATGATCTGTTCCATGGTGCCGATCTCTTTTTCCCGCACAATGGCCATGGAGGTGAGCATCAAGGTGATGAGGGTCACGATGATGGCGATCACTCCAGGCACATAGAAATTGCGACTCTCCAGATTCTCATTGAACCAGGCCCGGGTTTGCACCTCCACCCGCCCAGGTTGCCGGGCTGCCCCCTTTAGCCTGGCGAATTGGCTCCCCAGGATCTGTTGCGAGAACTCCTCCACGATCTTAACACTGTATTGGAGGGTAATGCCCGCCGTATTGGAGTCGGTCCCGTCCAGGATTTGCTGGAGTTGGGCTGTCTTCCCGGCCTGCAGGCCATTGCCAAAGCCCTTATTCATCATGAGAACGGCCTGGGCCTGGCCACGATCAATCAGCTCTTGCGCCCGGTTTTCATCGTCGATGTATTCTACGATTTCAAAATATCCTGACTCCACAAAACGGGATGTCAGTTCCCGACTCATTACGCTGTTGTCTCGATCGCATAGGGCAGTGGCGATATTCCTGACATCCGTAGTCACCGCATAGCTGAACACCAGCAATTGGATGACCGGGGCAATGAAAATGACACCCTTCATTCTCGGGTCGCGAAAAGCCTGGATGAACTCTTTGATGAGCATGTGCTTGATCCGTCCGAACAAGGTTACACCAGCTTCTTCTTAAATTTCGCGTTGGCCAGGACCAAGACCACCACTCCGAAGACCGTCAAGAGCGCAGCCTCCAGGGCGAGGAGCTCCAGCCCCAGCCCTTTCAAGTAGATGCCCCTAAGGAGTTTCACAAAGTACCTGGCTGGGATCAGGTAGGTGATCAACTGGAGGGGCTTGGGCATGTTCGTGATGGCAAACACCAGTCCCGACAGCAGCAGCGCCGGCAGGTAGGTCACGATCATCGCCACCTGACTGGAGAGCAGTTGGCTTTTAGTCACGATGCTGATCAGGATGCCGAGGGACAGAACCCCCGTCAAGAAGATGGCGGCCGTGAAAAAGACCAGAGCCGCATTTCCTCGAAGCGGGACCTGAAACAGGAATTTGCCCATCAGGACGGCCAGAAGCACATCGAACATGCCAATGGAGAAGTAGGGCAATAGCTTACCGAGTATGAGCTCCGGGCCTCTCACTGGGGTGGAAATGAGCTGCTCCATGGTCCCGCTTTCCCACTCCCGGGCCACAGTCAGCGAGGTCAGGAGGGCGGCGATCACATTCATGATGACGGCGATGAGCCCGGGGATAATGAAGTTCTTCGACTGCATCTCGACATTGAACCAAGCCCGGGCTCGCAGATCCAGGGGTTTCCTCATCGGTTGGCCGCCCAGGCGTCGGATTTTCTGGAGGGCGACCTCTTGAGAATAGGTCTGGGTCAACAACTCGGCGTAGCCTATGGCGATGGTCGCGGTGTTGGAATCGCTCCCGTCCACAATCAACTGCACCGCCGCCGAACTTGCAGACTCGATGCGCCTGGCGAAATCTCGCGGGATCACGAGGGCTACCAGGGCCTGGCCGGAATCAATGGCCCGCTCTATCTCGCCATAATTGCGGGCCTGAAGTCGAAGAGAGAAGTAACGAGACCCGTCGAAGCGGCTGACAAGCTCCCTGCTCGCCTGGGACTCGCTCTGGTCCCAGACCACCAGGGGGACATTGTCCACGTCCAAGGTCAACGCGTAGCCGAAGAGCAGGAGTTGCAGCAGGGGGATGGCGGCGGCCATGGCCAAGCTTCGGGGGTCACGAAAGATATGGATAAATTCCTTGCGGGCAACCGCCCAGAGGCGAAGAGGCCTCATCCCTTCACTTCCTGCTGGGGCGCCTCGGCGCGATCGCGGGCCTCGATCAGGGAGACGAAGACATCCTCCAGCGAAGGGATAATCTTCTCGATCCGCACGAGATGGTCTCCTCTCTCGCGGAGGAGCCTGCCAATTGGCTGAGCGGCAGTTTGCCCGTCCTCAACGACGATATGCAGTCCCCTGCCGAAGAGGGCCACCTCCTTGACGCCGGGCACCCTCTCGATCTCCTCCATTGCGTCTTGGGGCCTCTCGCACAAGACCTCCAAGACCTCCTCCTGCATCAATTCGGTCTTCAGGGCTTCGGGGCTACCGCTGGCAATCAATTCGCCCCGGTAGATCAGGCCCAGCCGGTCGCAATATTCAGCCTCGTCCATATAGTGGGTGGTGACAAAGGCCGTCACCCCCTTGGCGGACAGCTGGTAGATCAGGTCCCAGAACTGACGGCGGCTGATCGGATCCACTCCTGAGGTGGGTTCATCGAGGAAAAGGATGGGCGGCTCGTGGAGAATCGCACACCCCAGCGACAGGCGCTGCTTCCAGCCACCGGAGAGAATGGCCGTCCGGGAGTGCCGGTGCCCCTGCAGCCCTGCCATCTCAATCACCCACTCCCTCCGTTCGTCCTTCTTCTCCGGGGCGATCCCATAGATGCCGCTGTAGAAATCGATGTTCTCCTCAACGGTCAGATCGTCGTAGAGCGAGAACCTCTGGCTCATGTAGCCAATATGGCTCTTGATTTTCTCCGCCTGGGTAGAGAGGTCGAATCCCGCTACCTCCCCTGTGCCCCCACTGGGCGCGAGGATCCCGCAGAGCATGCGGATAGTCGTGGATTTGCCTGCTCCATTGGGACCGAGGAAGCCGAAGATCTCACCCTTGGCGACCTCAAAGCTGATGCGATTCACGGCGGTGAAGCTGCCAAAGCGTTTTTCTAGATCCTTTACCACCACGGCCTTTTCATGCCCCCGCTCATCCATCCCCTTGCCTTCCCCTCCGCCCCCCGCCCTCCCCGGCCAGGACCGAGACGAAGACATCCTCAAGCGCCGGTTCAATGGATCGAAGGGCACTGATCTTGAGGCCCGCCCCCCGGAGGATCTCTTCCGCCTCGGCAGCGGCCCTTTGGGGCGCCTGCGTCACCACATGGACACGGTCACCGAAGAGCCCTACCGAGTCCGTTTCAAGCCCCTGGCGCAGCAGGTTCATCGCCCTGCGCGGCTCGGACGAGCGAATCTCCAGGATTGTCCCCTGCATCAGCCTCTTCACCTCCTCCGGCGCACCGGTGGCCAGGAGCCTGCCCTGATGCATGAGTCCCACCCGGCTGCAACGCTCCGCCTCATCAAGGTAGGCGGTGGAGATCAAGATCGTGACCCCCCCACGGAGCAGCTGATAAAGGATGCGCCAGAAGTCGCGGCGGGAGACCGGATCGACCCCGTTGGTCGGCTCATCCAGGAAGAGCACCTTCGGCGTATGGATCAGGGCGCAGGTCAGCCCAAGCTTCTGTTTCATTCCGCCCGAAAGGTTTCCGGCCAAGCGCCTCTTGAAAGGAGTCAGGTTGCTGAAGGTGAGGAGGCGGTCAATCTTCCCCCCTCTCTCTCTGCGGGGCACGCCATAGATATCCGCATAAAAGTCGATGTTCTCCATCACCGTGAGGTCCGGGTAGAGGCCGAACCTCTGGCTCATATAGCCGATCTCCTCCTTGATCGCCTCCGCCTCCCTTACGATGTGGTGCCCGGCCACCCAGGCCTCACCTGAGGTAGGCTCCATGATGGAGGTCAAGAGCCGCATGGTCGTGGTCTTGCCCGCCCCGTCCGGCCCCACCAGGCCGAATATCTCCCCCCGGGCGATTCTCATCGTGAGGCCATCAACCGCGACCAGGCCGCCGAAGGATTTTGTAAGGCCCTCGGTCCGTATAACATCCGCCATCTTCTGCCTCACTGGGATTGGTCCAAAATGATCTCCCCGTCCGCAGGCATGCCAGGCTTCAGTTCCATCTTGGGATTCTGAATGTCCACCTTCAGGCGGTAGACCAGCTTCACCCGTTCCTTTTCCGTCTGGACATTCTTGGGGGTGAACTCGGCCTGGGAGGCAATAAAGGAAATCTTCCCCTCGTAGGTCTTGCCTGGATAGGTATCCACCCTCACGCGCACCCCTTGGCCCACCTTCACTCGACCCAGATCGGTCTCGTTGATGTAGGCACGAAGCCAGACCGCTTCCAGGCCGCCGACTGTAACCACCGGCGTACCAGGAGAGACATACTCTCCCGGTTCGACATTCTCCGAAAGGACGACCCCGGAAAGGGGAGAAGCCAGGGTGGCATAGCCCAGACGGGTCTCCGCCAGGGCGAGGACTTCCATGGCTTGCCTGAGGCGGGCGCGGGCCTGTTCGATCGTCTCCTTGCGGGGACCCTTCTTAACCAGCACAAATCGTTCCTTGGCCTCCCTCAAGGCCGCACGGGCCTGTTCGATCTCCTCCCTCCGGGGACCTTCCCTGACCAGCTTCAAGTTCTCTTCGGCCTCTCGCTGCCTGGCCCCGGCCACTTCGTAATCAGTCCGGGCTACCTCATTGGCCCGGTCGGATATGAACCCTTCCCGATAGAGCTTACTTTGGCGTTCCTCCTCCAGCTGCAGGCGGTCCGTTTCCGCCTTCGCCCGTCGCACCTCGGCCTCGGCTGTGGCAATCTCCTGCGACCTCGATCCGGCCAGCAAATCAGCCAGTCGCGCCTGGGCCTTCTGCACCGACGCCTCCGCCTGGGCGATCTCTTCCGGTCGAGAGCCCCTCTCCAGCTCTGCCAGGGCAGCCTGGGTCGCCTGAACCTCCGCTCTGCGAAGGGCCACCTCTTGTCTGAGCTCCGTATCATCCAAGCGGGCGACGATCTGGCCGGCCTTGACCGTCTCACCCTCCGAGACCAGGCGCTCTTGGACTCGGCCAGGCATCTTGAAGCTCACCTCCGCATCGGTGACCTCGATGTTGCCAGAGACACGGATGACTCTCGCGTCATGGTGCGACCTGCCCTGAAGGAGCATATAGGTCAAGGCCGCCGCGACCAGCATCAATGGAACCAGAATCAGCACCTTTTTCTTGTTCTTCATATGATGCGACCCGCCTGTGTCCATACCGCGTTTGGAGCAATCCCTGGGTTCTGATGCCTCATGGCGATGCCTCCTTTTTCCTCCCAGGCCGCTTTCGCTTTCCTTTTGCTGTTCCGGCTACCGCCCCGTACAGGAAGAGATCGAGGGTATGGGCAATTAAGCGTTTGAGGAATTTCTCGTCCCCCGGGTCCATTCCCAGGATTCGCTGCACTATATAACGATTGTGAAAAAAGAAGAGGATCATCGCCAGGAAAGAGATCGGGGCCAGTTCCGGATCCAGCTTGCGGAATTTCCCAACGGAAATGGCCTCCTCAATCAGTGACCTTCCCAGATGGTAGTTGCGGGCAAAGTATTTCTCCACCAAGAAGCCCAGGCGAGGCGACTCGCTGGCCAATTCCCGGTGAAGGATTTGGATGAAATGGGACTGGGTGGGGACCCATGCCGCGATCACCTCGAGGATGCGACGCAACCTCTCCTCCACCGTGTCCGAGGAGGAGATCAAACCCTCCAAGACCTGAGGGACTGCCATGACCGCTCTTTCCAAGGTCGAGCGATAAAGGTTCTCTTTGTCCATGAAATAATAATAGATGAGGGCGGTATTGGTCTGGGCTGCCCTCGCGATCTCTCGTATGGAGGCCCCTTCAAATCCTTTCCGGGCAAAGAGTCCCTCTGCTGCCAAGAGGATGCGCCCTCTCCGGCCAGAGCCGTCTGTGCCCAAAGCCTTTTCCCCCGTCTTTTTCATCCTGCTCCCTTCTATTAATCAATCGTCCGATTAAATTGTTGCCCAAAAAAACCCGCCAAGGATAAATTGCCCCGCGACCCTTCAGGGCCAACTGTCCTCAAGGAAGGGGAGACGAGGTCAATCCCGGGTGCAAGGGATGCAGCGGCGGATGGTGGAAAGGACAGGCCGGGAGGAAAAGCGCGATCAGGCAGAGGGTCAAAGACCAGGCCATCCACCAACCAAGGCGTTTTCGAGAACCGATTGACCAGCTCATCGCTGCGCAGCTCCTTTCTACAGGGTCTATTGGGAAAACAACAGGGAGGCGGAAGACTCTCCTAACCCAAGGCCTGGCTCCAGGGGATATTCAAGGGATTGGAAAGAAAGCGATCCCGACAATCCCTGCAAATCAAATAGACCTGGCGCAGATAGACCTCCCTTTCCAGATCCGCCTCGTCCATCAGCTCCATTTCTTCCACCAGCCTCTTCATCCGGGGCAGGACCTCCCCCTCCTCCTCGGGCAAGACACCATCGAAGTCGGCGTAGACCTGGAGGTCCACAATATATTTCAGGCTTCCGGGAGGGAGGCTCTTGCCACAGCGGATGCAGAATTGATTCACCATGGGCTCACCGTAAAGGAGGCGATTCCCCTCAGACCCCCACCAATTGAAGCCCATTCACCCGCAGGGAGGCAGAACCATGACGGCCGAAGAATCGCAGGTCGGATCCCACCTCCGCCAAGGACTGCAGCCAATTGCGGATGTTCCCCGCAATCATTACCCCCCGGAAGGGATGCTTCAACCTCCCTTTTTCCACCCAGAGCCCCTCTGCGCCCACTGAGAAATCCCCGGAGATGGGATTGGCGGTATGCATCCCCATGAGGGACAGGACCAGGATCCCCTGGGACAGGTCCTGGATCATCCTCTCTCTCGGCCGGTTTCCCGGGATCGCATACAGATTGGTCGCCATGATCTGAGGCGGGGATTGAAAACCTGCTCGGTGGGCGTTTCCGGTGGACTGCCTCCCCCCCTTGACGGCACAATACGAATCATAGAGGAAGCCCTTGAGGGTCCCGTCCTCGATGAGGAGTGTGCGCTGGGCAGGATTCCCCTCATCGTCGAAGGGGAAGCTGTGACTCCCACGGGGAAGGAGTCCATCATCTACCAGGGTCAGCGTCTTCGAGGCAACTTGCGTCCCCACTTGATTCGCAAAGAGCGATTTCTGCTTTTGCACTGCATCCGCCATGAGGGCGGAAGAGAGGACCTCCAGGAACTCTGCGGCCGTTGGGGAGGAGAAGACGACGTCCACCCGGAGGGTGGGGAGGGATTTCGCCCCCAGCATCATGACCGCCTGCTCCGCCGCCCGGCGGCCCACCTCCTCTCCCTGCAAGTCAGAGAAGAAGGGGGACGACTGCATATCCCATCCCGTCTCGGAGGATCCCTTCTCATCCGCTGCCACCTCGACAGAGCAGGAGCAATAGGTTCCCTGACCCCCGGCCTTCAGGCCCCGCGAATTCGAAATATACACCGAATAATTGCTGTCCTGATAGAGGCAGTGCCTCACCTTCGAGACCCTGGGGTCGAACCCCCTCGCCGCCTCCTCCATCTCTCGGGCAAAGTCAACCCTCTCCGCCAGACCCATTGCCCGGAGCTGCGAATCGTATCGGTCCACCTCCGGGTAGGGAGAGGCAGGAGGGGGAGGGAAATAAAGAAAGGGATCGGGATGGGATTGGCGGGCGGCTGCCAGGGCCTTGTCGGCCAAGATTTCCCAGCTCTCCACCCCGATGTCCGAGGCAAAGGCAAAGCCCATCCGTTCCTGCTCCAAGACCCGCAATCCAACTCCCGTCTGCTGCGCCTGGGAAAGGGAATCGATCTTTCCCTCCTTGATATCGACCAGGCTCGACGCTTGCTCGAGGCGGTAGACCTCGGCGGCCTCTGCCCCCTTGGCCAGGGCGAGATCGATCAGACTAAAGATGGCTTCCTCCCTCATCGATCAATCCAGCTCCAGGATCATGGCAATCTCGTCACACTCGGGGAATTTGACGCACTTGACACAGTCGGTCCAGATCTTGTGGGGCAGCTGGGACTTATCGACTGGTCGAAAGCCAAGGTGCTGGAAAAAATTCGGCTTGTAGGTCAGGGCAAAGACTCTCCTGATCCCCAAGGAGCCCGCCTCCTCCAGGCAGGCCTTCACCAGATCAGTGCCGATTTCGCGGCGGATGTAAGGCTCCTTGACAGCCAGGGATCGGATCTCGGCCAGGTCCTCCCAGCTCAGATGCAGGGCGGAGACCCCCACGATCTCCCCGCAATCCTCGAAGACATAGAAATCCCTCACCCTCTCGTAGAGCTCGCTGAGGGAGCAGGGGAGCATCTCCCCCCGGTCGGCATAGAAGTTCACCAGGCGTTGAATCTCCTTGACATCGGAGAGCCTCGCCTTGCGGATCATCTTTGATCCCTCTTCCACTCGGCCCGGGCGATCCCTGCGCGCAGGATATCCTCTGCCCGTGGCCCAGCGGGGTTGCCGGTAAGACCGTTCAGGGCAAAGAGCTCGATCCCTTTTCGGGTCTCCAGGTAGCAAACCCAATAGGGATAACAGAGCTCCCCTGCCTCTTTCAGTTCAGCCTTGATCTCCTTTACCCACCAGGACTGGCGACGGAGCACAAAGGATTCCACCGCCTTCCTCGCCTTCTTTTCCGCTTCCTCTTGGGGGACGATCCTCTCCAACAGGAGTTCGCGCGAAACCAAGAACTCCTTCAACTCGAAGGACCCGCGGATAAATTCCGAGAAGCCCAGGACCTCATCTACCAGAACATCGTAGAGGTAATAGCGGTTCAGATATCTGGGATTGACGAAGCGAAAGTAATAATAGGGCACATAGACGAATTCCTCGGCAACGAGTCTGGGCTTGTTCCGGGAGAGTTTCCCTTTCCTCTTTACCCTTTTTTCCGTGAGCTGTCTGAGATGGGCGGGGGAGAGGCACACCCCTGGGATGCGAATCCTTGCCTCTCCCCCGCCCCAATCCGTATCCGGCATGAGCTAACTCGATTTTCCCTATTGCTTGGCTAAATGGGCCTCCATCTTCCGCAGATTGCCCTTCTTCTTGGAAACATAGACCCAGGTCACGATCGCAATCCCGGCAAGAAACACAGCCGTGATGACCTCCGCCCAGGCATAGAAGCTTTTATCCTCCTGGGGAAGGAAAAAAAGGCTCGCGATGCAACTTATCGTAAAGACCACGAAGAGGAACACCAGGACGAGCCCGGAGGTCACCTCCATCCGAAGCTCGAGGGCAGCCTCCGCCGGGTCGCACGCATCCTGCTGCGTCCAAAAAACAACCTCCGTTCTTTCTTCTGCGGCCATATTCCTACCTCCTATTTTGGCCTCCAAATCATTTGGTTCGGCGTTCTACCACCAGTAAATCGTCCAGACCACCAGGTAGATGAGCATTATCCAACCCCAGAACGTTACGCCCTTATACCAGGGGATTCCCTCGGTTCCATAGTAGGGGATATCGGTCTCGACGCATTCGCCCCGCTCATTAATCCGCTCCACCCTTTTTTGCAGATAAGGCTTCACCTGGGGCGGGAAGGTACCCACCGTATACCCCTCGATGTCCTCGTAGCTCGTGCGGCCTCGAACGGCATTCTCGATCAGGCTCCATACGACCATGAGAGCACCGGTGAAGAGGATATTCCATAGGGGAATGGTCAACCAAAAATAGAGCCAGGGGGCATTGGGGAAGAAACCCTTGGCGAAGATGGCCAGGAACATACCGAAGATGCCCCCTCCGGCTAGCCCAACAAAGCCGGAATTCCGGCTGATGAACTTAAACAGAACCCCCAGGATAAACACCGAGAAGAGGGGCGAGATCAGGGCCCCGGTGATCTTGATATAGACGACGATGTATCCGCCTCCCTTTTGCACGAAGGGGATAAAGAGCAGCCCCGCAAGGAAGTTAAACGCCGTCAGGAGCCGGGCCACCAGCAGGTAGTGGGCATCCGAGCCGTCCTTCTTGATCAGCTTGGCATAGATGTCCCGGGTGAGGATGCCCGCACAGGACTGGGCGTTGGAGGGAACGGTGGATAGGGTGGCCGCGAACACGCCCGCCATGACTAAGCCCACCAGGCCCACCGGAAGCCAGTCCTTCATGATGTAGGCATAGACCGCATCGGGCCTTCCCCCCATGGCCGGGTTAAAGAGCTTGTTCATGTAACCGTAGGCCACGACCCCAAACGCCCCCACCGGCACGATGGCAAACTGGTGGATCAGGGCGACCCAGCCCGCCAGCTGGTATCCCATGCGGCCATCCCATTCGGACCGGGCAGAGAGCGGCCTCGCCACCTGCTCCGCCTGAATGATGGGATAGGGGATGGTAGAGGCCAGCATCCCCAGGAAGGCCAGCCCCGGAAAGAGCCAGGGCGCTGAGGGGATGGCATGAAATTCCCACCACCCCGCCGGGATGATCTGTCCGGTGATCGCGTGCTTGACCATGTTAGGGCCGGTGGCCTCCAAAAGCTTATGCCAGCCTCCCACATGGTGCAGGCCTGCAAAGAACAATACCCAGGAGGTGATGGTCATCAAGGCCTGCTGGGCCGTCCCGGTGATCATGGCCGCCGAGATGCCTCCCAACATGGTATAGCCAATGGCCAGGGCCGCCCCGATGACGAGGCCCGTCATGAACTTCGTCCCGGCGACGATCTCCATCATGATGCCCATCAGCACCAGAATCGCGCCGATCACATACACACGCTGAAGAACGATGAGGAGGGCTCCCCAGAGCCTGGCCCCATAATTGTAACGCATCCCCAGGAATTCCGCCGGGGTCCAGACCCCCGCCCGATACATCTGGGGGATGATGGTATGCGCCCCCAAGAGCCATCCCGCCTGCAAATTGACAGAATAGTTGGCAAGCCCCAGGCCCCCGTGCTGATAAGCATAGCCCGCGCATCCCATATAATCCGCGATATCGGACTGCGTTGCCTGGCAGTTGGGCGCAATGATCCACCAGCGTTGGGTCCTACCTGCGAGCAGGTAGTCCTTGACCGATTTCACATATTTTCGGTAGGGAAGGCCGGCAATTACCACCGCGATGACGGTGGATATAACGATAATCCAGTCTATCGGATGCAATTTCCCCCTCCTCTCCTTGAGTTATGGAGCCAATTTCCTTGCAGCAGAATCGAACTGTTGCTGAACCTTCCTCGCATCACCCCCTCTTTCCTTGATCGAAAGCTAAACCCCTTTACTTCACTTTTTGCACATCAGTCAGTTGGCTGGCGATCTCCCGATAGGGACGTCCCTTCACCCATGCCGGATAGAAGGAGAAGGCGATCTTCATCTCCGACTCTCCCGTGTTGCCGATGCAATGGGGATAGCCTGCCGGGACGAAAAAGGCCCGTCCCGGTTTGAGTTCGTAACGCTCCAACTGATCTCGGGACGGGCCTAAAAGGACAAAACCCCCGCCAGATACCACATACTCCGATTCATCATATTCCATATGGGCGTGAGGCACCATCGGCTCCGGTTGGCCTGGCGGGATGACCATCGTGCCCAGCACCGCATTAGCGCATCCGGTTGTCTCCTGATCGAAGAGCGTGCGGATAAAGCAGACGGCGGAGGAGCCCTCGCGCTGCACCCTCACCGGAGGGATCTTCTCCTCATCAGCGAACAGCTTCCGCTGATCCATAATTCCACCCCCTGATTTAGAATTCCTGCCCTTATTAGCACAAGGAATAGGGGTTGTCAAATCTTTCTTGCCTCCCCTCAATCTCC
>Ga0315274_10003497_pt1 | contig 23364 bp, 18 predicted proteins | sample YL17G02_20_MG_FD_203700 | JGI IMG/M metagenome (GOLD analysis project Ga0315274, IMG submission 203700) | Sediment microbial communities from Yellowstone Lake, YNP, Wyoming, USA - YL17G02_20 | ecosystem: Environmental > Aquatic > Freshwater > Lake > Sediment | place: USA: Wyoming | collected...
ATCTATGCAGCCAGTGCACTCGAATTTCTGAAGCCCTGAAAATAATGCTTGAATTTTTCCATTAATTTCTTTCTACCTTTTTATGTCCTTTTTCTTTGAGGGCACGGAAGGTTTCGCCAGGGAAATAAAGTTTATGAATTTATGGACACCCCCATTCCCATAAAGAACGTGTACCACATACTATATAGGCCAACCTAACTTCTTTTAAATGCTATATTGCAAGACCTGCCCTCTCCAGCGACATACCCGGAGCCTTTCTCTCCAATAAATATTTTTGCTTGACAATTAAAAATATTTAAAATAGGATTTGGTATAAAACGAGACAAGTAATCCTTGCAAGTTTAAGGGGAATTAACTATAATATGAATGAAAATAGGTTATAGCCACCCGCAAGGTTTCGACCTTGCGGCGCGGGGCCTCTGAAAAGAGGCCCTTGCTTTTTGATGCAAAAGGTCCGAACTTTTATTTATATCGACGGTTTTAATTTTTATTATGGATCGCTCAAGGATACCACGAATAAGTGGTTAGATTTTAAGAAATTCTTTGAAAGTGTTTTAGATCCAAAACACTCCATTTTATCGATAAAATATTTTACTGCATTGGTTTCATCTCCTCCCAACGATCCACAAAAAACCACCCGGCAGCAAGTTTACCTCAGGGCTCTTAAAACATACATTCCGGAAATCGAAGTTTATTACGGTCACTTTCTTAGCAATCCGATTCGTGCCCCTTTGGTAAATCCTACACCAACCCAAAAATTTGCAGATGTGATTAAAACGGAAGAAAAAGGATCTGATGTTAATTTGGCTGTTCATTTACTCAACGATGCCTGGCTAAACAAATATGACTGTGCGATTGTGGTATCCAATGATAGCGATCTTGCTGAATCTATGCGGCTTGTAAGAGAACAACACAATAAGATGATGGGATTATTTGTTCCTGGTTTTCCAAAAGATAGAAGTATATCGCGAGAATTGAAACGTTATGCAGCTTTTGTTCGGCCCATAAGACCCCAAACTCTAAAGATCTCTCAACTTCCTGATCCGATACCCGGAACCCATATTCACAAACCAAAATCTTGGTAAATGTTTGATGAAGCGGTTTGCCATTCAGTCGGCAGGTGCGGCATTCGCTGGACTATTTCTCTTCTTTTTTGTTTAAACGCGGAAGGAATCAACGGGGAAATCTTAGCCAACTTTTTTATGGATGACACCTCTTCGTTGCACGCTCTGCATGAACGTCCCCAAGGTTCTCTGATAATAGGAATATACTCTTTTGCGAAAAGAACTGGATCTCGTCCTGAAAAAGCTGAATAGGCGACAGATGTTCCATCGCCATAAGCAATTTGGCCATCTTCCAGTATCAGCATGATACATATGGCTTCACTGGGTTGGGTAATGGTTTTAAATCCCGGAGTAAGTGGTTTTCCTTCATAAATAAATCCATCCCTTTTCACCCCAGCCATTATTGCTTGACGATCCCACCAAAAATCACCGCCCGTCCCTTCTGTAACTATAGCCTGCTTAATTTTCATATAATGAACCCTCCTTTTATCTAATGTTTGTATGTATGTAAATATATTAAGTAAAAAAACTCACTTGACACTAAGAATTTTGAAAATAGAAGATTATAAGAATGACTCATCGGGTAAATATAAATCACTTTCGGACTCGATGAGGTTTTTATAATCCCGGTCCTGAATCAGAAACCCTCCATTATGTGGTTCATAAAAACGGACAATTCTCACGATTTTGACTTCAGATATTCTCCAAACAAATCCGAATCGTGGCGATAAAGTTCTTCATCACGGGGGGCACTTCTTTGGTCGGATGAGTGAAGACCAAGACACCTAGCTTCCCTGTTTCACAAGGGTCCTTAGTCTCAGGATCAATCACCTCAATAGAAACATGGTCTTCGGCCCAATGTAAACCTGTCTGTCGGTCGCATTCAGCCGAAAATGTTGGCCCTATTTCAGCCAGCCCATAATAGTAGTCGTGAGCTTTAATCCCAAGACCTTCTTCAATTTTTTTCTGGTCCCCCGAGACTCCGGCGCTAGGTTCTCCACCAAAAGGTCCAAGTCTCACCTTAATATCGGATACCGCAATCCTTTTCCCCATTTTTATTCACTTAGTTCTGCTATAACTCTCCTCTTTTTTCTAAAAAAAATAGACAACAAAAAAATCAATAGAACAATGATTAAGCACGAAGCTGAAATTGGTCTTGTAAAAAATATTGAGAGGTTTCCACCCGATATAAGAAGAGATTGACGGAAAGACATCTCGAACATGGGCCCCAAGATAAGTGCCACCACCAAAGGTGCAGGCTCATACTCAAACTTTCTAAAGATATACCCAATGATCCCAAAGATAATCATAATGAGAACATCAAACGTCCTATTGTCAATGCTATAACATCCAATAATACAAATGAATGAGATCAAAGGGAAAAGAACCCGGTAAGGGACCTTCAATAGTTTCACCCAAATCCCAATCAAGGGAAGATTCAAAAAGAGCAAAAATATATTTCCAATATACATGCTCATTACCGTCCCCCAGAATAGATCTGGGCGTTGCTTGATCAAAAGGGGTCCAGGCTGAAAACCATGAATCATCAATGCCCCTAAAAGCAAAGCCATTACCGCATTGGGGGGGATGCCCAAGGTGAAAAGTGGGATAAAGGCACCTGTACTTGCCGCATTGTTTGCAGCTTCCGGCCCAGCCACACCCTCTATTACACCTGTACCAAACTTTTCAGGATGTTTCGAAATTTTCTTTTCCAAAACATATGAGGCAAAAGATGAAATAACTGCCCCGCCCCCTGGCAATACTCCTAGAAAGAAGCCTAAGAAGGTCCCCCGAATTATTGCACCGATAGAATCAATCCAATCCTTTAAATTGGGCAAAAGGCCCGTAATCTTTCCTTTAAAGACCTCGATATGTCCTCTTTCTTCGATGTTTACGAAAACTTCAGCAATACCAAAAAGACCCATAACTACTGGAATTAACCCGAGTCCATTTTGTAGTTCCAACATCCCAAAGGTAAATCTTAACTTGGCCGTGACACAATCCTGCCCAATTTGACTAAGTGAAAATCCTAAACCAGCCATGATGATTGCCTTGATCATAGAACCATGGGCAAGATAGGTCAAAATACATAGCCCAAGAATCAACAATGAAGCGTATTCAGGTGGACCAAACTTAAGCGCAACCCTTGTTAAGGGTTGCGCTAAAAGCATCAGAATGATTAAACCAATTGTCCCTGCTATGAAGGAACCAAAGGCCGCTATTCCCAAGGCTGGACCTGCTCGACCCTGACGGGCCATTTTATATCCATCCAAACAAGTCACGACGCTTGCTGCTTCTCCTGGTATATTGACCAAAATAGAGGTAGTGGATCCCCCGTACATGGCTCCATAATATATTCCTGCCAACATGATAATGGAGGAAACCGGATTGAGTGCATAAGTTACAGGTAAGAGCAATGCAATGGTCCCAGAAGGTCCAATTCCTGGAAGAACCCCAATTAAAGTCCCGATGAAAACCCCCACAAAGCAATAAAATAAGTTGGTAATTGTGAAGGCCACATGGTAACCTAACGAAATATTTTCTAATAAACCTGCCATAGAATCACCTCATCAAATTCTGAATATCCCTCAGCATTCCTCCTGGAAGGTTACACTGAAGTAAAACGAAGAAAACTAAGAAACTTATGATAATCGTAATTAAAGAGAAAACCAATGCTATCCGCCACCTTTTTGGCTCTGGTAGTATAAATAAAATGGAGAGAAATATCAGACTGGAGATGGGGAATCCTAAAGGTTCAAATAATAGTCCATAGCTGAATAAGGTTAATAAGAAAAGGAGAATAGTTCCCAAATTCTCTTTCCTCCAAATCTTTTTGTCCTTTCCTTCCTCTTCCCTTAATGCCTTTAAAGTGGCGGAGAAGATTAGAATCAAACCGCCCGATCCTATAACAACTCCTGATAAAAACGGTGTTAACCCTGCGCCAGGATTAGAAAAGTTCCCCAAATTTAGTTTAATTGATTCAATGCACATGCCGATTCCAAGAACGAGCCAAATCAAGCCACCCACTATGCTATGTTTTCTCATCTTTCATCCTTTATTAAAGCCAATCTTGTTTATTGGACCGCTTCATGCCTGGAATTCTTTATTCCCTCCTCCGCAAAAATTCATCTCCAGAGAATTATGCCATCAATGCTACCATTATCAACTCAGTGAAGCCTTAATTAAAGGATATAGGCTGCCGAGAATTGATACTACCACTTGAAAATCGTGGTCTCATTCCACTCCCACAAGACTCTTCAATGCTAATAACTCCAGACAAAACCACTCTATTCCCCTTATTTAAACAAGCAAACCCCCATCGAAGGAAAACTCAGGCTCAATGGTGAAACTTAAGTTGGTTCGTCACGCCTTTCTGGCCCCATTTGTAACAGCCTATTCATCGTTACAACTACTTGAGCTATTACAAGATCTTAGAGAGCTCACCTTATATTTATATACAGCCTTAATATCCAAATCACGACATTAGTATCCCTCTCTTTAATTAAATTTGCTTGAGCAGAGACCTGAAATAGATTAGCTTCAAATAAACATATAGTTTAAGGATAGTTTTTGTTTAGATTTTATTTTATGTTACCCATATTTTCGTGTCATGAGAGTAAATCATAATGCGTAAACAATTCCTGAGTGTCAAAAATTTTCTATGGTTCATCCCGAAAGGTTTTTTCAACATAAATTAAAAAAACAAGCACTGGGGTATTCTATCGGTAGAGCAACCAATCACGCAGTAAAGCAGTGACTGCCTGGGGCTGCTCCAAACACGAGAGGTGACCGCAATCCTCGATGATTATAAGACGAGCGTGAGCGATACCGGCTGCCATCTCTTCGTGTACCTTAATTGGGGTCAAGGTATCCTGCCGGCCAACCAGGATCAGTGTCGGGCATTTAATTCTACGGAGATCTTCGCGGCTGTCTCGCCTTGCCATGATCGCCTTATTGTGTCGAAGGAATGCGTCTTGGCCTACACGCTCGGCCATCGCTATTATCGTGTTAGTTAGCTTTTGGTCCTGCACCCGATTGGGATGAACGAGCAGTGACAATAATCGTGGCGTCACTTCTTTGAACTTCCCTATTAATGTGAGCTGAATCAACTCTTTTCTGTGCTGCGTCTGCTCTTCGTTTTCGGGTTGGGCCGATGTATCAATTAAGGCCAGCTTTGTTACTCGATCCAGAGCTCTACGCATGATTTCATGCGCAACATAGCCACCCATTGATAACCCTGCCAGAGCAAAACATGCCGGCGCATTTTCTAAAACAGACTGGGCCATTTTGGCCATTGAGTCGTATGGGGTCAAATCGGCAACCGTGATCTCAGCCAATTCAGCCAAGTATTTGCACTGGTGTTCCCACAAAGCAGCATCATCCAGCAACCCCGGCAAAAGCAATAGATTTTGTTTATCCATCATTCCTTCCCCCCATTTTCAAGATGGGCTAAAAAGATTGGGTTCTCCTGGATAATACACGTTTAGCTTTGTTTTTCTCTATTTTCAGCAGAGTTACCGCTGTTACAAAATTCCATAAATTTTATGATTATCTTAAATTTTCAAAAAGTTATAATGACCCAATTCAAGAAATAAATATGTGAATATGGTCGCGTCCTATATTCCCAGACAGTATTTCTATCTCACATCCATCGCATTTTGCCGAATCAAGGCGCACACACGAACGGCCACTGGCCCAATCAATATCTTCCTGCAGTATTCTGGAATCCATACGAGATGAACCTTCAGATCGTATTTCGTGTGCGCGCCTTTACGATATCTTCTCACGCGACCATATTATACCTGAAAAAAGCGTGAAAATAATGTTTTTTAAATGATAGAACTTCATGATCCCCTTTAAATACTTATGAAAACTGCATATAATGTTAAAAAATTGGTTCTGGCAGAACCTTCCTTAAAAAGGAACATTGTGCCCGATGCCAAAAGGATTAAGAATTTTGCACCTCTCCCTTGGAGAACGCAACCTGACTCACTTCGGGGGCATCTTCCTGATCCATCAGTTTTGCAAGAAACTGAGATTGAAATGGCATTTGCAAAAACAGGTTCACTTCTCTCAACGTTCCACCTATTTTCACCCCGTGGATTTAATTCTCGCTATCATCTATGCTCTGATCGCTGGTATTCATCGACTAAGCAAAACAAAAATCCTTCAGGGCAATGGTGCGTTTCAACAAATCATCGGGTTAAAGAAGTTTCCCTACGCCAGCAGCTTAAGACGTTTCCTGAAACGCGTGGACCCAACAGTCACCCAGAACATCAACAAGGTCCACGACCAGTTGAGGCTGAAGATGTTCTATCTTCCCAGGCCTCGCACCAGTCTTCTGTTCGATTTCGATTCTTCCGTTCTCACCCTTTATGGCAAGTTCATCGAGGGAGCCGAAGTCGGCTACAATCCTCACAAAAGAGGGGCTCGTTCTTACCATCCTTTACTCTGTTTCGAATATCATTCCAGAGACTTTTGGCATGGTATCTTGAGGCCTGGAAACGTTTATACCTCCTTCGGCGCCCCGGAGTTTCTAAAAGAATGTTTGATGAAAATTCCGCCAGGAATCTATCGGATTCGAGTTCGAGCCGACTCCGGATTCTTCGACCGCAAATTTATAGAGCCCCTGGATCAAGAGGGGATTGGTTATGTCATTGTGGCCAAGATGACCAAGCCCATCAAAAACAAAATAGGAAATCTTCGTTATCACAGCTTCAGGAAGGACTGGGCTGTAGCCGAATTTTTCTACCACCCGTTCCGCTGGGAGAAGCCCCATCGCTTTGTAGTCATTCGTCGTCTCCTCCCAGAGAAAGACACCGACCAACTTACCCTCTTTGCCCTAAAACGCTATGCCTATCAAGTCTTTGTAACCAATCTTCCCTTACAACCCGAAAAGATCTGGTATTTCTATCGACCTCGAGCCGCTATCGAAACCATCATCAGAGAGTTGAAAGAAAGTTATGCTTTGGCCAAAATTCCTACCAACAATTTTCAAGCCAACCACCTCTATTTTCACCTTTTATTGCTGGCTTACAATATCGTCAACTGGTTCAAAAGGCTCTGCTTGCCACCAAAATTTCAGGATGCTACCTTAGAGACGATTCGAACAGAATTCTTGGTATTGCCAGCCAGATTGGTCAAAACAGACCACCAGAATATACTCAAATTACCTGCCGAGTATATCTCCAAACAAACCCTAGACCATATCATCCAGAATATCAAAAAGATGGAGCCATTATAAATTTTGACCACCTTGCTAATTTCTTTAGAAATGGGTATACATAATCCCCAGTATTTTAAAGGTTTTTCAACTTGAAGTATCAACTTTCGCGCTTTTTTCAGGTTATACGATTCTTCCCTTCGCCTCAAGGCGAGTGGTTTCCACCGTCCCGATGGTGACACACTAAATTTAGCACAAACTCGCTCATGAGCCAGAAAAAACTTCATTGTCTATTTTTTCTGTTCTTTCCCCAATCCCATAGCCCTGATCGCTTTTCCCATGTCATCATATTGCGATGTCCACATTTCTCTATATTTCTTCCCGGTCATAAATGTTGGATCTACTTGAAATGTTTCACACAACTTGGTAAAAGAAGGATCTTTCATTGCCTCTTTAAAGGTGTCCTCAAGTTTTTGCCTTCTAGGTTCCGGCATGCCAGCTGGACCGAGAAAAGATCCATGGGAAAATGCACTAAAATTATATCCTTTTTCTGAAATGAGGGGAACATTGGGAAACTCTGGCCGCGGTCTATCATCTAATATTAGTAGCATCCTCAAAGTCCCTGCCTTTATGTGAGGATTAATATCGATAGTCCCGGGGGCGCATGCATTAACGTGGCCTCCTAAGACTTGCAGGACTGATTCTCCTCCTGATTTCGTAGGAATCGCGGTCCATTTAATCCCTTCCTTTGCAGCCATCCGTTCCATACAAATATGCTGAGTCATCCCAACTCCTGGAGTAGCATATGTAAATTTGCCAGGGTTCTTTTTTGAGTAGGCGATAATGTCTTCGTAAGTTTTAAAAGGAGAATCTGATCTCACACATAATCCAAAATTGTATTGCCAGATACTACAAATTTCGGTAATATCCGTGAAGGGATTGTATGGAACCTCCATCATGTGAGGTAAAGTAATATAAGTGCTAGGACCGGTTACCCCAATAGTATAACCGTCAGGTTTTGACTTCAGAACATAATTCACGCAGCTTAGTCCAGCAGCTCCAGCTTTAACCTCAATGATGTAAGGCTGACCTAATATTTCTCCTGCAGCCTTGCAGATGGATCTTATAAGAGTATCCGTCAATCCCGCGGTGAATCCACCGATCATCGTGAGAGGTCTATTGGGGAAGTGTTCTTGCGATAGGCTGTTCCTAACAAAAACAGCTGTGATCAAGAAAAACACAATAAGAAATATTTTTAATGAACTCCTCATTGAAGTATTCATATCTATCCTCCTTACTATAGATCCCAAATACATATTGGTCGGATCAAAAATTCAATAATCAATTGGTTAAGATGAGAAGAAAGAAAAGCCATATCACTTCGGTGAAGACTCTTATTTCCTCATCCCCTTCAACGGCTTAAATATTCATATGGCCATACAAGCTTATCACCGAGGTCATCCGGAATACTCCACCCTCCCAAAAAATTAGATCCCTCAGACCAGCCTCACGAAGAAAATATCCTGATACCCTCCTCCGTAAACCAAAAATCAGAAGCATCCAAACAGCCCCCATCATTGCTCAATTGACCCTGATGACGATCCTCCTCAAACCGCTGGCCCATGAATGAATCGGAAATCCATACGGCTTCACCTCCTTTCTGACCAAAGGTCCCCCAAATTAATCATGAACCTTATTCAGGGGGAATGAAGCAATTATAGGTCTCTACCATAACGTCTCACCACATATATTCTCCTCAACAACCCAAATGTGATCCCTTTCCGTAATTCTGGTTCAGACCCACAAATTCTACCTCTTCCCCTACCTCAACTGTCACCCAAATCTTAAGATCCAAGGCTAAATTCTTACTCCTAAAAACCTATTAATACTGAAATCACTCATCCACTTACCTTAAGCTAAATTCTTCAGTTGTCTCTCCTCCTGGTGAGGTTAAAAATACTGAAGCTTATTTCTATAGAAATCCAGGGTTAATTATTTCCACACTTGCTCAAAAACTCTCAGGAAATTTAACCCTAGAATCTTTTCTATATCTTTGTCTGAGTACCCTCTGGCTACTAAACCCCTAGTTATATTAGGGAACTCGGCAAAGCTCGAAAGTCCTTTCACTATCATTGCTTTCATTTTCTGGTGACCTGGCGTTATACCGACCTTCCCATAAGCAGGAGAGAATACTTCGGCTGACAAGGTTTTCCATTCCGGCGAAATATCATAGTGCTCGGGGTAGTCCAGCCCAATTCCGACATAGTCTGGTCCTACGAGTTTAACGATATAGTCGAGATGGTCAAGAAGATCCTCTATTGTCGGCTCGTCCTTAGCTGAAACGCAAGATACATATCCGACGACACCTATTACACCGCCTTTTTTAGCAAGGGCTTTAATTTGATCGTCCTTCTTGTTTCTGGGAATAGGATAAAGCGCGTATGCGTTTGCATGTGAAAAAATCACAGGTTGCTTTGAGATTTCGATTGTTTCCATTGTAGATGTGTATCCTACGTGGGACAAATCCACGACTATTCCAATTTTGTTACAGTATTCAACAACCTGCCTACCTAATTCACTTAAACCAGCATCAGCTTTTTCCACACATCCATCCGCAAGCACGCTTCTGTAGTTATACGAAAGTTGATAAATTCTGAGGCCTAGAGTATGGAGGGCTTTCACGTTGGCTATATGTTCCATATTGTTAACACCACCACCCGGCACAGCTCCTTGAAGACCCATTATTATCCCGTACTTTCCCTCCTTTTTTGCCCTCTTGATGTCTTCCGCATGCAGAACCTGGATAACTCTATGAGAGTAGTCATCGAAGAACAAATGGTAGTCGGCAAATTTCTTGTATACAGCTGACAGGTCCATGGTCATCCGGGAGTATTTTTGGGTCTGGAGTTCCGAGCCAACTACTGTCTTATTAGCCGCTGTTACACCGCCTTGCTTTATCGCTCTGTCTAATAAATCGTTATCGAACACAAATAGAGATGTCGCATCCAAACAGTTTATGAAAATGCATTTTCTGTGCAGTTCTAACGCCCTCTCCTCTTCAGCCTTGGTCAATTCGGAAATTTTTCTAGTCATGATTAATCCTCCCTTTTTTTGAATTAGTATACAAATTTTCTGAATACTCTTGACCTTCCATGGTTTGAAATCCTTTTTTACTTTGGCTACTGAAAAACTCTTCAATAGCCTTGACTTTATCCTTTCATTTTATAACTCGGTCTGGAAGACTATCTCCCTTCTCCATTTAAATATGATAACACACTGACATTGGTCCCCTTCTCACCTATTAACTCAATTTTACCTCCTTTCCTCAGAAGCCCGGAATGGATTTTCTTGATTTTATGCACCAGATAAGCCAATGCTTACTCACTCCCTGCCTTCTTCAACCTCCTTTCCAAAAACTGACTTGACAATATTCCCCCCACATCAGTTGCCTCCTTTCTGGTCTCACTTCACCCGATTGCATAACCACATCTCTGGCATCCATCTCTTATTTTTCCGCAACCCCTTGCAAGGCGTGGCTAACGAAATCACCTACAGCATTCCCGCCTCTTCCTTCTCCATCCTTGCTTTCCCCCAGAACTTTTGTTACCATTTCCTGGAGGTCATATCACAATCCACTCTTAGCCGGCCTTCCTGTGGCTCGGACATATAACACCGTTGCTAGGTAAACCTCCTCCCCACTATGCGTCAAAATCTTCTTCTCTTCAATTGAAAAATTGATCACAGGGTCGGCAACATGATTTTCCTGCATTTGTTCACGAGCAAGGGCTTCGAGAAGCAGTTGTCCACGACTGAGTGCCTGCTCAAGGGTGTTGAACGTCTCCTTTCCTGCTGGAGTGTGAAGGGAATATCTTCTTGAATCGGTTGGTCTAATTTCCCCTGTTAGGGTTAGACTCACCATACCAACTACCGCACCAACTGCACCGGTCACTGAAAATGCATCGGGTAAGATGCATTCAGTATTTAACTGGCGAAATGCCATTGGCAAGTACGCTGCTGCTGGGGCTCCAGCGCCAATCACAGGTGACGTTAAAGTCACTCGGATATCCAAATCGACCAGAGGCTTATGGAATGACTTCTCCCGAAACCATCGCCGCCCCAACCAAAATAAGTCCTCAGCATCTGCGTTGTCAACGAAGGCAATCGTTTCCAAGCACAATCTTCTCCTGATTTCCTCTTCAACGGCCTCTGAAAAATAGGATTCATCCATACCAACATATCGAGCAAAAATTGATAGGCCTAATTGTGCTGCCTCCTGACTACCAAATTGGAATTGTCCCGCCGCAACACGGATATCCGTCGGCGTCAAGGAACTGCGGACCACAAACCCACCCTTCTCATAACTTTTTAAGTCCAATACTGAAGACCAACGTTTAGGATCTCCAAGAACCAAGAACTCGCTGACAAAATCGGACTGCATATAGTTCGGCAAAGTCTTTTTCCCAGTGGAACCTTGAGGGTGCGCTTTGACATAGAAAGAGCATGGAATCATGCTCCTATGGGACGCTTTCGAGATGTTTCGAAGTATCATCTTCAAGATGTCTATTGTTCTTGGGTCACGCTCTGCCAGAACACACAAGGGCATCACATGCTGGGGACCGATCAAAAAAAGTCCTGCATCGTCTACGGAGATAAGACTGTCGCCACCCAAACCGATCGTCCGTACTTTGGCAGCTTCTACATGGGTTTTCCATCTCCCCACCTGTGCCCCCTCAGGGTCAATGTAAACCTTGCCGTCTACGAGTATCGCCATGTCCGTGGTTGTGCCCCCCATATCGACGATAAAGGCATTAAAGTTATTTTCTGAACCGGAGAGGTGTTTCGCTCCCACGATGCTTGCAGCTGGCCCGGATAGCAGAGTATCAATGGGACGATTTAAAGCCGTGCGCGCAGACATCAATGTACCATCGCCCTTCACTACCATGAGTGGTGCCAAAATGCCCATTTCGGAAAGTACCTCCCTGGTCCCCTTGATCAGGTTCCAAATCAATGGGATTAAACGTGCATTCCACCACGCTGTGGTCGCCCTCCTAATAGCATCTAGACGCATCGAGAGTTGATGACCAAGTACTACTGGCAAATCACACTTCCTTTTAATGAATTGAGCAATTTTTAACTCATGATCAGGATTTCGTACAGAAAAGAACCCGGTTACTGCGACAGCATCCAAGCCTTTCAAAAAGGCTTCAAGGTTACTTTCCAGGGGCTTGAAGTCGAGTGGGGCCTTCTCTTCTCCCAACACAGTATGCCCACCATCAACCATGAGTACATGTGTTCCCCTTGGCATATCTGGAATTTGATCATCATAGCCTATTAGAACCAAACCAGCCTCTCCGCCTCTTTCTTCCACGATAGCATTGGTTGCGAAGGTCGTCGCTAAAGAAACCACGCGAACTTGATGAAGTAGCTCTTTGGTGATCTTGGTTAATGCACTCCAAATACCTTCGGAGGGATCTGGTCGCGTTGTCAACGTTTTCACATAGGCAACCACCTTTCCACTTGTAAGGTTCAGGAATACTACATCCGTATAAGTACCCCCTACGTCAATGCCAAGTCCATATTGAGGGTTCATTTGCCCAGAAGCCTTCTGGTCACTTCCACAGCACCGATGGCATCCGTACCATAACCATCCGCCCCGATCATATCAGCGAATTCCTTTGTCACAGGAGCCCCACCAACAATCACCCTATATTGGTCTCGAAGCCCACTCTCTTTAAGTAAATCAATCATCTCTCTCATTCGAGGCATGGTGGTGGTCAATAAGGCCGAGAGGCCGATCACATCAACCTTATGCATCTTGGCAGCCTCTAAGATCTCTCCACTCTTTTTGTCAGTGCCAATATCAATGACCTCAAAGCCGGCACACTTCATCACAAGTGCAACAATATTCTTACCAATATCGTGGATGTCCCCCTCTACCGTTAAAAGTAAAACCTTACCCAATTGATCCCTGTTCCCCCCTCTCTTCAAAAGTTCAGGTTCAAATACCACCACCGCAGCATCGGCTGCCTTCGCCGCAAGCATCAACTCGGGAAGGAAAATACTACCTGACGAAAAACGGTCACCCATCAGGTCCAATGCAGCCCTGATACTCTGATTAGTCATCTCTATCGGATCCAAACCATCATTTATGCCTTTCTGAGCAATTTCCTTTGCTTTATTCGCATCGAGGCCAATGATAGCATCCTTTAATTGGCCAAAGATCGATTCCGACATCTCTCCTCCTTCTTTATTTCCAATAGGTTTCTTCTGCTTCTTTGATGATTGCCTTAAGCTCTTCCTGGACCTCCTTTGGCAGAGGCTCGGGTACATGTGTTGCTAGAATCTCTCTGGCCTTGTCCCGTGCCACATCCCGAATGTCCTTCGAACCTCGGGTTTCCCAAGTTTCGTAAGTCGAACGATCAAAGAGCCGAGGCAGATAATGCTCCGTGCGGATATGATCTAAGGTATGATGCACCCCCATAAAATTTTTCCCAGGCCCAACCTCCTTGATTACATCAAGACTGAGCGTCTCTGGCGTCACCCGTATCCCTCCCAGGATGCGCGCCACCATTCCCAGCATCTCGTTGTCAATCACATACTGCTCGTAGCTGGTCAGAAGACAACTCTCCAAAAGGCCCCCAGCGTCATGGATATAGTTCCCACCCGCTAAAGCCACGGCTAATATCTGAAGCGATTTTTCCACACCTGCTTGAGCGTCTGATACTTTGGAGTCTGACATTCCCCCTGTGCTGTAAGTGGGTACCCGGTAAAATTTCGCCATCTGGTTCATTGCAGTGTTGATCAATCCAAGCTCCACGGCACCCGATGCAAACATACCCGACCGCATATCGCTGATCGAACCGACGTTTCCCCACATAACAGGGGTATTCGGTTTCTCGAGCTGGACCAGAGTGATTCCCGCCAGGGTCTCGGCCACATTAAGCATGACCTGTCCAGCCAGCGGTGCTGGTCCAGTCGTGCCCCCCTGAGGTTCTGATCCGATAATCATCGGGCAACCCATACGCGCCAGGGCCAAGATAGCGCCGAGGTTTTCTCTACTCCATTGAAGGGGTGAAACAGCCAGCATGTTGATGAGAATCATCGGCCGCTGTTGGAAAGCTTGCTCTCCACCTGCAACAGCCTGGCCCATCCGGCACAGATAGACCGCACCCTTGGCGGAGAAAGGGTTCTGGCTGATTTGCTTCGTTGTGTTATTGAATGCAGCATTCGCCATAAAAAGTTCCGGAATCTTGGGATTGACATCACATGGCATGATCATCCCTTTGAAAAAATGGAAGAACTCCAAGGCATCGATCAATCGTACAAAATTCTCACAGTCTTTGAGCGTCCCCCTCCGAATTTGGCCGGTTTCCAAATCGCGCACCTTAATCGGGAGCGTGCCCGGTCCGAAATAGACGCGGTCGCCTTCAGCATGGATATCCCGCTTCGGATCCCTGGCGGCAAGAAGCATCGATGAGGGACAGAGCCTCAGTGCTTCCTCAACCATGTTTCTCGGCAGCTTAACAATGCGGGTCGAATGATCGACAATTGCCCCGTGCTTTTCAAAAATCGCAAGGGCTTCTTCGTGTTCGAAGAAACATCCAACTTGTTGCAGAACATCCAGCGCCCTCTGGTGAATTTCTTCAATCTCATCTTGTTCCAGGATCTTAAGCTTCCTACCTTTTAAGTTCCAAATATCCATTATGACATTCCTTTTGATAAGGGTTTAAACAATTTATTATGGTCTCGTAAGTTCTTGATTTTGTTAGATGCTAAATCAAGTTCAGAAGCATGACATTTTTTGGGTTTTTCGACTTTTTACGAATCCATCATTTATTGGTTATAAAAATGCCGACAAGCCAATGTTCATGCATCATTCTCTCTCTGTTATTTCAGCCACGGTAGCGTATTCTAGGAGTTCTTTAAGGTCATCTCGAGCCAATTCTACTCCAGCCTTGGGATCGCCGCTTGAGATATCAACAAATTCTTCGTCAAAAGTTGAAGGATCTACAAAAATCGCTAGCCCTTTGAAAATATTTCCCACAGGAGCAACCGCACCCACCTCAAAACCGATTTCTCTCTCAATGGATTCCCTGTCCATGAACTGCAGATTTTTATTCTTGGAAAGCTTTTTGAGCTTCTTCAGATCAAGCCTTTTGTGTCCTGGCAGCACAGCCACCACAGTTTCACCGTCTTTGTTGGAAAGAAGGATGGTCTTTACAATTTGTGACAATCTTACACCACGCTCCCTAGCCGCATCTTCGGAAGTAAAAACAGGTTTTGCATGGTGTTTAATTTTGTAAGAAATATTTAGCTCGTCTAGGTAATAGGTCACAACTGTATTCACTGGTCTATTCCTTCCAATGTGACCCATACTCCCTTGAACCTCCTCCTCTAAATTCAGCCTTACTATGGCCTGAGCGCGTGATACCATTTTCAGTTAAATCTTATTCCTACTACACGTCGTCATCTTATTATCTTCGATTATTAATTCTGTTATTCCGCAGTTTATCGGTTACATTGTTAGCAACCATTCCCCCTAACCTTAAAAATAGATTCTCTTCGGAAGCATATTCATCGAATTGTTGGAGCTTTCGCCGTGTCGCCGCAGGATTGCGCTCGCCAAATTCAGTGACCAGTGCATTGATAAAGGCTATGGGGGCTGCATATGCATCGATGAAAGAAAGGATTCCAATTGACACAAAAAAAGAGAGGCTTGCGAGTGGCACCACGGGAGAGACGTGGCTATTGGTAATAGTGATGATTTTAGCCCCCTTTTGAAAGGCCAAGCGCCCTAATTCCATGGTTACTTTTGGGTATCTTGGAAATGAAATTAAAAAAACTAGGGAGTCTGGACTCCAGCTGTTTGCGACCCAGTGTGCCATGCTATCATGATTATGAAGTACATACACTGGGTGAAAAATTTTTGCCAGAGCGTATCCAAAAAAACTCGCCAGAGAACTTGAACCCATACCCCCAATGATACATATATGATCTGCCTGAGTCATCATGTCAACACAACGGTAAAAATCGGTAGTTTTTATGCTTTTAGTAAGATTGATAAGGTTATCGATTTCTCTTGTCACAATCCGTTCAAACGCCGATTGAGCATGGTTTCTAATTGACTGATGTCCCATGGTATGAGCTAAGTTAAAACGTCCGGCTGTGCTCAATTCGTACTGAATAATCTGTTGGGCTTCCCTGCTGAGGTGGGCATACCCGTCGTAATTGAGTAGATTGCTGAACCTAACAATCGTTGCCTGCGAAACGCCTGATTCTTTTGCCAGTTCTCGGATAGGGAGAAATGCCACGCTCTCGGGATTTTGCATAACGAACTCGGCAAGAACCCTTTGGCGAGGTGTAAAATCCCCCATTCGTTTTTTAATCTGTTTAACAACCGCCATAGCAATATATGCCGATTCATTCTGTCGCCTATTATTCACCGTTTTAGACATCAAAATCCCCTCAATACAATTTCTTCAATAGCTGAAGACTTATTTTCAAAGAAAGCATTTTCCATCTGCTTTAAACCCATAATCTTCTTTTACGGACTTAAAGTTTTGTAAATTCTTTTGGTCAATACAGGATATGTTTCTTTCTTTTTTCTTTGAAACAAAACCAAAAATCATATTCTAATTTTTAAAATAATTTTTTTTGTTCGTGAAAAGAATGCTTCTTTTCATTTACTATGAACTTCCTGTTTCATATATATCATTCATATAAACAAATGTCAAGAAAAATTTTCAGGTCTGTTACGGAAGAATCATTTGTGTACTTCTTGTAAGAATCATTTATGGACATAGAGATTAAATATTCGTCGTAGTAATGAGGGGGGGCCTGGGGGGGAGACTCATAACTTTGCCAGATTGTGGAAAACTTTTTAACCGGCTGAAACGAGATCCGATTTATTCGTTTTTCTTTGTGGTTTTCTTCGACAACCCTTTCGGCAGAACTCCACAATGCTCCAGAGAAATCGCTTTTTGACTTCCTGAAAGAGTTACGCATCAGAATGGAAAGAAGATGTCTTCCCCCGCGGGATGGAGAGGAAGAGCTGTTTTTGATTTAATATAGCCTCCCCGGCCCGGCGTTGTTATGGGTCCGGAATCAGAAAGGGGGAGGTTAGGTGGCAGCGAAAAGATGTCGTTATTGTGGGAAGGAATTTACTCCCGATCCGAGGGTGGGGCACCGTCAGAAGGCTTGTTCTGCTCCGTGCCAAAAGTTGAGGAAAAAGGAGAACCTCAAGGACTTTATCCGTAGATACCCCTCTTACTGGCGTGACCGATATCCCGAGGTGAAGCAGTGGAGGCAGCAACATCCTGACTATCAAAGGCAATGGAGACAGGCGAAGAAGAAGCGAAGATCCCCGGGTGAGATACAAGTCGAGAGATTGACAAAAGCTATTGAATTTACAGAAAAGACCTCTTTCTTTCTTCGTGAGATACAAGTCGAGATCCTTCTTAAAGGCCCTGCCATAGGCTCTTTTCATTCTGCTCGCCCCTGAGATACAAGTCGAGAGGGGAAAGACAAATGATGATGCCAGACGAGTTCTGCGACTATTATCAAGAGTATCTGGACGGCACATATGATTGTGTCGATCGTATCGTGCTCAATGCCTATTTCATTATGGCCCAGTCCGCCGGAGGATTCCGAACCTGGTGGCGCCAGTTGAGAGGGAACGATGAGGATCTCGATAATACCCATCTCATGCGATTCGCGGGTCGCTTTAGCAGACGGATTCACGCTTATGCCAAAACGCAGGGCATTCCTGTGATTCACTGTCAACGTGGGGAAAGGAAGCATGAATTGGCCGAAGAGCATATTCCCAAAGATCCCGGTTACCGAGGCGTCTTCTGTATCATCGCTGGACTGGCACCCATGCCCGTTTTCGAAGTCCACCGCTCCCCAAGGGGGATCACCAACATCAAGACCAAGACCTCTTATGTCAATCAGTATTCGTTTCATATCATGGACCCGGAGTGGGGGCATCTGAGCATCAAACTCTGCCCTCATCCTCCCTTTAATGCTCAAGTGATCCTCAACGGTCATGAATACGTGGCTCGTCAGGCCCAGAAAAGCAAGGTTTCTTTCACCAAAGAGGGTAACTGTTTTACAGAGATCTCCGACGCCGCAGGCTTGGCCAGAATCGCAGACACCATGAGAGCCTCGAGCTCTGTAGGGCGCCTGGTTCGGGCCTGTGAGCGTTGGATTTACGGCTGTCTGTGTTTTGCTTTGGAGAGTGGGGAGCAGCAGAAAACTGGATTCAGTTACTCCTATTCGGTCTACCAGAGCGAATATAGTCGCAACCTTCTCTTCACGCGAGGACGCTACTTGGATCAAGTGTTTCATAGTGTCATTGATCGAACGCGAGCTCCCTTGAATCTCAAGATGGTCAAGACCATCTTTGGCTCCAAGCATCGTCCACTCTTTCAATGGAAGAAAGGGCGAACCTCTCCTCGATGCGAGGTCGTGGTCGAGAGACCTGTCTATGATCTGACGATCTTCAAAGTCCATTTCGGGAAGTTGACGGTCAAGATGTATAGCAAAGGCGAATGCGTCCTGCGAATCGAGGTGATCGTTCACAACACCAAGCAACTGCACTGTCGGAGGCGGATCGATCAATTGCCTCAGATCATTGCTCTGCTCAAGGGCATCCTGGAACGATTCCTGAAGGTTTTGCGAGGGATAGACATTTCTTTCATTGATAACGGGAGACTGGAAACCTGGCCTCTTGCCTCGAAGGTGGGGCAAACCCGAGTCGGAGGTATTGATGTCAATCGGCCTCGAATGCGGGCCGTGATGGAGGGGGTCATTGGTCTCTCGGTCAATCCACCAGGATTCACAGCATCGGACCTTGCGGGAAGAGTTAAAGAAATCCTTGGTGATTCTATTCCCGATTATGATGCTCGCCGGGCTTCCTATGATTTGAAGAAACTTCGTGGCAAAGACTTGATCCGGCGGATCAAGCACTCCCGCTTCTATGAAGCCTCCCCGGAAGGCCTGCGAGCCATGGCGGGCTTTATCGTGTTGCGCGAAAAGGTTTTGATTCCTCTGCTTGCAGGGGCTGGCAACCGCAAACCCGGACGAAAGCCAAGTAATCGATTCGAAATGGATGTCCATTATGAGAATATCCAAAGAGAGATGCAAAACATTTTTGAAACCATTGGCATTGCCGCTTAGGCGTATCGACAATTTTTTGTCGATATCAATTCCCTAAGCGCCTAAAGGTGCCGCTGTAAAGGTTTTCCAGCACACTCATCTCCCTTTTGGACCTTTTTTTTGCAACTGCAAGGATAAATCTATGAGAAAGAGGAGGAAAATTAGATGAGAAGATTTTATTGGGTATTTTTAATCTCTTTGGCCATGGTTTTTATAACCTCGATCACTGATGCCCAGAAGCCAATCCATGGAGGATCTCTAATGATAGCTCAAGGAGTTGAGCCACCAGGATTGGACCCTACAACTGCGACCTCCGCAGCCATCCCCAGGGTCGTTTACAGCAATGTATTGGAAGGTTTGGTTAAGATCGATCGAAATGGAAAGATAGTACCGGCTCTGGCTAAGGATTATAAGATCTCCAAGGACGGGAAGGAGTATACCTTCGTCCTGAAGAAGGGCGTTAAATTCCATGATGGAAAGCCTTTTGATGCAGAGGATGTGAAGTTTACTTTTGATAGGTTGATGGATCCCAAAACTGCTACCGCTCATCCGGAATACTATAAAGATATTGATTCCGTTCAGGTAGTGGATAGCCACACCGTAAAGATCAAACTGAAAAATGTCAACTCCATGTTCCAATTCAACCTTGCCCGGCCAGATTCGATTATCGTTAACAAGCAGGCTGTGGACAAATTAAAGAGTGCACCAGTGGGGACGGGTCCATTTAAATTCGTGGAATGGGTTCGAGGGGATCATGTGACCTTGACCAAGTTTGAAGCTTACTATGTAAAGGGTATTCCACATCTTGATAAAGTCACTTTCAAATTTATCGGAGACCCGAGTGCACAGATTGCGAGCCTCAAAGCGGGTGACATTGACGCCATTGCTTACGACGTCAGCCCAGAAAATGCACTTCTTCTTGAGAAGGATCCAAAATTCAAAGTCCTTAATGGATACACGACAACAAAGGTTGTTCTCTCAACCAATAACTCAAAAAAACCTTTTACGGATGTCCGTATCCGCAGGGCGATGGCCCACGCCATTGATCGAAGTGCTTTGATCAAAGGCGCCATGTCAGGCTATGGCGTTCCTATTGGAACTCACATGGATCCAGGCAATCCTTTTTATATGGACTTGACCTCGACCTATCCATTTAATCCCGAAAAGGCAAAACAACTCCTTACGGATGCCGGCTATCCAAATGGCTTTGAGGCGGTCATCAAACTCCCTGAGCGCTATGCCTATGCCAAGCGCTCCGGTGAGATCATCGCCGACATGCTCTCTCAAGTCGGGATTAAACTTAAGATCGAGCTAACGGAGTGGGGACAGTGGATCGACCGTGTCTTCAAAAATGCCGACTATGATCTTACGGTCATCGGCCATGCGGAGCCCTTTGACATCAACATCTATGCAAATCCAAAATACTACTTCCGTTATGATAGCCCGAGGTTCCAAGAGACACTGAAGAAGGCGGAGATAGAAGCCAATCCCAAGACCCAGAAAGAACTCACCATTGCTTGTCAGAAGATCATCACTGAGGATGCGGTGAATGGTTTCTTATTTGTGCTGCCCAGCCTTCCCACCATGAAGAAAGAGGTGATGAATTGGTGGAAGGATTATCCGATGACCGCCGTCGATGTAACGGAGATCTGGATACAAAAGTAAGTATTGCAGATTGTAGATAGCAGATTGCAGATTGAAAAATCTGAAATTTAATTTGTCAGTGGGCTTGAGGATGTTGTTTCGAAACCTCAGGCCCTTTCTTTCGGAAGAGATCCCGAGATGAAGAGATGACCGCCTATTTGCTCAAACGAACCTTCATCCTCCTTGTGACGCTCATCCTTGTCTCGATCACCATCTTCGCTGTCCTCATGGTGATCCCGGGTGACCCCGCTCAGATCATATTAGGCATCCATGCCACACCGGAAACACTTCGGGAGTTAAGGCATCAACTGGGATTGGATCGGCCTGTGGCCATCCAGTATCTCAGCTATATGAAAAATCTGGGCGTAGGAGATCTGGGACGATCCATTAACTATGATATACCGATCCGCTCACTAATCTTCTCCCGCCTTCAGGTGACCATCCCTCTGACCATCCTGGCGATGATTTTTGCCGTTCTCATCTCTATTCCCATGGGGACTTACTCTGCATTGCATCGGAATCGAGTTGGAGATTACGGCATCATGGTCTTTTCTCAGATTGGTCTGGCCGTGCCTGCATTCTGGGCAGGAATACTTCTGATCCTCTTCTTTGCCGTGACTTTGCATTGGTTTCCTGCAGGAGGATTCCAGTCTTGGGTGGTGGATCCGGTGAGAGCGTTGAAATCCATTCTTCTCCCCGCTCTCTCTTTGGGGTTTGTGAGGGCGGCAGTGCTCACCCGAATGACGCGGTCCTCCATGCTGGAGGTGTTGGGAGAAGATTATATTCGGACTGCCAGGAGCAAGGGGCTGCCGGAAAGGATCGTGGTCTACAAGCATGCCTTTCGAAACGCCATCATCCCTGTCATAACAATCATCGGACTTCAGGCGGGTGATTTGATGGCAGGGGCGATCATCATTGAGAACGTCTTCTACCTCCCTGGAGTGGGAAGGCTGGTCTTTGAGGCGATCGGTCAGAGGGACCTTCCAGTGGTCCAGGGGGTTGTCCTTTTCATCGCAACAGTGATCGTCATCGTCAACTTTGTCACCGATGTCGCTTATCGGTATCTCGATCCACGGATTCGTTATGAGTAGCCGAGAGACGTTCCGCCTATTTCGAAACATCAACTTCACCATCGGTTTTTTCATCACACTGACGATTGTCCTCACGGGTCTCCTCAGCATTAGCTATACCCCTTACGATCCTAATCGAATGAACCTCTCCGCTCGCTTTGAGGCTCCTAATGGAACTCATTGGTTAGGGACCGATCAATATGGAAGGGATGTATTCAGTCGGGTGATGAAGGGGTCAACCAATTCCATCATCGTCGGCTTGGTGGCTGTTTCGATCGGCATGGGCTTTGGGATCCTTCTCGGTTCCTTGGCTGCTTTTTATAAAGGATTGGTGGATGAGGCCATCATGAGGATCTCAGATGTGATTTATGGTTTCCCGGCTGTCCTCAGTGCCATCCTTATCACCTCTATTCTGGGTCCCGGAATCCTCAACAGCATGATGGCCATTGGGATCTTTAACATCCCCATTTTTGCAAGACTGACCCGAGCCACCTCACTTTCTATATGGGAACGAGATTATGTGACTTCAGCCAAAGCGATCGGAAGGAGCGATGCAGGGATTATCTGGGAACACATCCTTCCCAATATCCTCTCTTCTCTGGTGGTTCAGGGGACCATTCAGTTCGCCATCGCCATCTTAGCCGAGGCTGGCCTGAGCTATCTGGGGTTAGGAACACAGCCTCCCCATGCCAGTTGGGGAAGGATGCTCAACGAGGCCCAGACCTTGATGGGAACTTCTGCCTGGCTGGCGATCTTTCCAGGGTGTGCCATTGCCTTAGCCGTATTGGGACTCAATCTACTTGGAGATGGATTAAGAGATATTCTTGACCCTAAACTCGCACGGGTTCACCAACGAAGTATTTAGTTCGGAGTTCGGAGTAAATAGTTCAGAGTTATGATAAATAAATTCATGAATTCTTTGATAGATTGATTTAAAAACTCCGAACTCCCAACTCCGAACTCAGAACTGACAAGGAGAAAAGCCTTGAAACTTGCTCGTGTACTAAAAGAAATTAAGAAAGAGGAATTGATCCAACTCACCCAGGAGCTCATCCGAATTCCAAGTGTCAGGCGTCCTGGAGAATACGAGGAAAAGGTAGCCCTTTTCGTCGCCCGTCTTCTTGAAGAGATGGGACTCGACGTAGTTGTCGAAACGGTGGAACCTGGGTCTCCCAATGTCATTGCTATACTTCATGGGCAAAAGGAAGGCCCCTGCCTGATGTTTGAATGCCATACGGATGTCGTCACTGAAGGCGATGCCTCTGAA